>Ga0210394_10006729_pt1 | contig 12349 bp, 15 predicted proteins | sample IncBWC12MmetaG_FD_160121 | JGI IMG/M metagenome (GOLD analysis project Ga0210394, IMG submission 160121) | Forest soil microbial communities from Barre Woods Harvard Forest LTER site, Petersham, Massachusetts, United States - Inc-BW-C-12-M | ecosystem: Environmental > Terrestrial > Soil >... | reverse complement strand
TGCTCGCGCGGAAATAATCGAGAAGCTCAGCGCCGACGGTTTCGAGATTGGCGCGGACGGCCGCGCGCCCGAAACGATTGTGCTGAAGAGCGCGCCGCGCTTCGAGTCGCGCGCGTATCGCGACGGCCTGTTCCACGCGCAATCGGAGGCGTCGCAGATGGTCGCGCGAATGCTCGCGCCGCGCGCGGGCGCGACGGTCGTCGATTGTGCGGCGGCGCCCGGCGGCAAGGCGACGCATCTGGCGGAGATGATCGGCGAGCACGGTCGAGTGATCGCGGTGGACCTCAATTTCAACGGACTGAAAAACGCGCGCGACCTCGCGCGACGCTTGCGCCACCGCAATGTCGAGTTTGTTTGCGCCGATCTGACGGCGGCCGCGCCGCTAGCGCCGTCGAGCGTCGACTACGTGCTCCTCGACGCGCCGTGCACCGGCCTCGGGACGTTGCGGGAGCATCCCGAGATCAAGTGGCGGATGAAGCCGACCGACCCTGCGCGAATGGCCGCGATACAATCGCGAATGCTCGAGCACGCGGCGGCGCTGGTGCGTCCGGGAGGTGCGATCGTGTATTCGGTTTGCAGCATCGCGCCCGAAGAGGGCGAAGGAGTGGTCGATGGATTTCTCGCGCGCCACCAGGATTTCGAGATCGATCGCGCCGTAGCGGGTCGAGACGAGTTTAGAGGTGTTATCGACGCTCGTGGATTTATGAAGACCCGCCCCGACCTCGGCGGTTTCGACGGATTCTTTGCCGCACGCTTGATTCGGCGCCAGGGTTGAAATACTTGGTGTCCTTGGGGACCATCGCTTGATTCATTTCGCACCGCGTTCAGTTCGGCCCATACTGGCATTCCTGGTTTGCGCCCTCGCGCTCATGCTCGCCGGATGTTCTTCGCAAAATTTTAGGCCCGCGTCGTCGCCCGCCAGCAGCTATTACACGCCGTCGATTCAAAATTCTCGAACGACGCGCACCGAAGTCGCTTCATGGTACGGACCCGGCTTCGCTGGCCACCGCACCAGCGATGGTGAGATCTATAATCCCGAAGGGCTGACGGCGGCGTCCAAGACTCTGCCGCTCGGTTCGCACGTGAGAGTGACGAACCCGGACACCGGCAGGTCGGTGGTGGTGCGAATCAATGATCGCGGACCATTTGTGCACGGGCGCTCGCTTGACCTGTCGCACGGTGCGGCGCGCAAAATTGGTCTCACTGCAAAGGGCGTCGGCAGAGTGCAGGTGACGCCGACCGCGACCAGCACGCCATCAGCAACCTGGAATACTTCGGACTACGCTGAAAGTTCAGTCTCTGCCGCGCCCCGCCATGTGAGCTACGTATCGTATCGGACACGCGCTACGCCGGTCAGGGTCGGACGGCGTCGCTATCATTCGTACTCATCGCGGCGAACGGTCTCGAATCCTATCGGCACATGGCTCGCGAGCGCTCTTCCTCGATTCTGAGGATCGCGCGCTGATTCCCACTGAGCCGATGGCGACGAACCTGATTGCTCAGTTCAGAACGATGGCGCAGTACAACACGTGGATGAACCGCAGCATCTACGATACCTGCGCGGCTCTTAGCGACGAGGAGCGCAAGCGTGACCTTCACGCGTTCTTCGGCTCGATTCATCGCACGCTGAACCATCTGCTGCTGTCGGACCGAGTGCAGATAGGACGTTTCGTCGGCGCGGATCGAATGCAATCGCTCGACGGGGCCGGACGCGCGATCGAAATTCGTTCGCTCGATCAGGAACTCTACGCAGATTTCGCGACACTGCGTCGTGAGCGCGAGAAGACTGACGCCACGATCGAGGCCTGGACATCGTCAAATGAAATCACGGCCGAGTTCGTTGAGCGCGACATGGTTTACGACGCGATGTCCGTGGCCGGCCGCTATCGAGTGCCGATGTGGATCGCGGTGACGCATTTTTTCAACCATCAGACGCACCATCGCGGACAAGTCACGACCCTGCTGAGTCAACTCGGCCGCGACGCGGGAGTGACCGACCTGATGGCGTTGCACCGGCTGAAGATCGACTAGTAATCTTCGCACGTGAACCACGCCGACAAGATTGCTCCTTCGATTCTGTCCGCTGACTTCGCGCGACTCGGCGAGGAAATTCGCGCGGTCGAAAAGGCCGGCGCCGACATGATTCATTTCGACGTGATGGACGGGCACTTCGTGCCCAATCTTTCGATTGGAATTCCGGTGCTCGAGTCGGTGCGCAAGGTGACCAGGCTGCCGCTCGACGCGCACCTGATGATTTCCGAGCCGGCTCGCTACATCGAGGCGTTTGTGAAGGCGGGCGCCAATTCAATCTCGGTGCATTGCGAGGTCTGCCCCGATATCCCCGCGATGGCGAAGCGGATCCACGACCTCGGCGCGCGCGCGTCAATCGGAATCAATCCCGAGACCGACGCCGACAAGGTGCTGCCCTTCGCCGAGCATCTCGACATGATCCTCGTGATGAGCGTGCATCCGGGCTTCGGCGGCCAGGAGTTCATCCCGGCCGCGCTCGACAAGCTGCGCTACATCCGGCGCGAGCTGAAGCGTCGCGGACTCAGCATCGACGTCGAGATCGACGGCGGCGTGAAGCTGGACAACATCGCGGATGTAAAGGCGGCCGGCGCCAACGTCTTCGTCTCAGGCTCAGGAATCTTCGCGAAGCCAGACTACAAGAAAATCATGGGCGAGATGCGCGATCTGATCGCGCAGACGCATCAGCCATGAAGCCTCGCCACGCTGCCGCGCTCGCGCTTGTGGGTTGGTATCTGATGGTGCCGCCTATCAGCAATGGAACACCGGCGATAGCTGCCCCGCTTTCGCGCTGGGAGATTCAAGAGTCGTACGACACGGCAGTAGAATGCCAGAGCAATCTCTACCTAGTCGTAAAGCAAGCGCTAACTGACCTTCAAAAGCCGATGATACAAGACAAGAAGAACCTCGTCTTACAGTTTTCTTCGGCAACATGTGTCGCGAGCGACGATCCGCACCTCAAGGGAAATTAAGCCACTTCGCGGTTCAAGTGACGCCACCCTCACGCGGACGGGCTGAAACAACGCCAGTACCGGCCAGTCTCGCGGACTCGCGCGCTCCCCCCTCCGATGCTATAACCACTCGTCTGTACCTTCCCGATTACCCGCAACCGGAGACGGGGTGTAGCTCAGCCTGGCCAGAGCACTGCGTTCGGGACGCAGGAGTCGCTGGTTCAAATCCAGTCACCCCGATTTTTTCAGTGAATTGCCCTCCGGAGGCCGGTCAGCACAAACGTGATTACTGAAACACTGCTGATTCTCACCGCTTACCTGATCGGCTCGATTCCCACCGGCGTGATCGTTGGACGTATCCGCGGCTTCGATCCGCGCGCGGTCGGCAGTGGCAATATCGGGGCGTCCAACGTGGTGCGCGCGGGCGGCCCCAGTGCTGCGCTGATGACGCTGGTCGGCGACGCGCTGAAGGGCGCTATTCCCGTGATCATCGCTCGCGCTGCAGGGTTCCCAGTCACGACTATCGCATGGGTTGGTCTTGCCACGTTTGTCGGCGCGATTTGCTCCGTGTTTCTTTTCTTTCAAGGGGGCAAGGGCATCGCTGCCGCGCTTGGAATCTGGCTCGCGATCTCGCCGATGGTGATCCTGTTCGCGCTTGCTACGTTCGCCGTGGTGGTTGCGATCAGCCGAATCACGTCGCTGGCCTCGATCGCTGCGGCGATTGTGTTGCCGCCGGCCGTCGCGATTCTCGGGCTGCCTCATCAGTATTTGCTGCTTGCGATCCTGATGACGGCGCTCGCCCTGTTTCGCCATCGCGAGAATATCCAGCGCCTGTCGCGCGGCGAGGAGCCGAAGTTCCAGCTCAAGCGAAGCGACAGCGCCGCATCCTAGCAGAGTGCCTGCCGATTAATCGGACGCCCGTCAGTTAAGCATCCCGCCACTGGACGGAAAAAAATTGTGATGCTGCAATGCGCATCGCGACGGCCCCTGTCAGTTGGCATCGCGCTTGCGTTCAACACTGGCGCCGGATGTTGGCGCAATCCCGTTGGATCGACTAGGAATCTGTCTATAGGTATCGAGGAGACAGGCTTATGACGCCAGCGGAAAAAAAGGAACTAGCCACGGAATTTCTCAGCGAGTTTGAGGATCCGGATCCGGTGCGCCTCGCCACGATGGTCGCCAACGACTTCGAGTGGAAGGTCATGACCAGGATGCCGGGCATGGCGCCGGTCAAGGGCCACGAAGGAATAAAGACTCTCGCCAAGGGCATCAAGACGATGATGCCGAGCGGGCTCGGCCTCAGGATCGACACCGTGATTTGCGAGGGCGACCGCTGCGCAGTGCAAGCGGAATCAAATACGACCGCGGCAAACGGCAAGAAATACAACAATCGCTACCACTTCGACATCCGCTTCGACGGCGACAAGATTGCCGAGGTGCGCGAGTATTGCGACACCAATCACGCGCGGGAGGTCTTTTTCAGCAAGTAGGGCGCTGGGGGAAACCGTCGCCACGTGCGCGCCTGATACGGGGGTCTTGAACCTGCGGCATCCGAAGAGAATTGTTATTGGGGATGGAAGCCCGGTCCGGCATCTGTCCGGCGCGACCGAGGGCAGACTTATGAAGAAGATTGAGGCAATCATCAAGCCGCTCAAGCTCGACGAGGTCAAAGAGGCCCTATCGAGTATCGGTGTGCAGAGTCTCGCGGTCAGCGAAGTGAAGGGATTCGGCCGTCCCAAGGTAAAGCTCGCGATAATTGTTTCGGACGAGCTGGTGGCGCAGGCCGTCGAGACGATCGAGAGCGCGGCGCGCGCGCGGCCAGTCTGAGTAGCGACCGAGAGGAGACTTATGAAGAAGGTTGAGGCGATCATCAAACCGTTCAAGCTCGACGAGGTCAAAGAGGCCCTGTCGAGTATCGGTGTGCAGGGTCTCACGGTCAGCGAGGTCAAAGGATTCGGCCGTCAGAAGGGGCATACCGAGCTGTACCGTGGCGCCGAGTACGTCGTGGACTTTCTGCCCAAGGTCAAGCTCGAGATAATCGTCTCGGACGAGCTGGCGGCGCAGGTCGTCGAGACCATCGAGCGCGCGGCGCGAACCGGCAGAATCGGCGACGGCAAAATCTTCGTCATGCAGATGGAAGAGGTTGTGCGAATCCGCACCGGCGAGCGCGGCGTCAACGCACTATAGCGATTGCGCTAATCGTCAGCTCAGTTTTTCTTTCCGTTGCTCCTGATGCCACGGCCGAAGTCCCACTTGCGCCCCTTTTTGAACTCGCTCACGATTCGCCGCGATACCACCATCCGATGCACTTCGTCGGGCCCATCGTAGATTCGCGCGAAGCGTGCGTGGCGGTACATCCGGGCAAGCGGCGTGTCCTCCGACACGCCCATCGCGCCGTGTACCTGGATTGCTCGATCGATGACGTCGTGCAGCACCTTCGCGCCGAAGAATTTGATCAGTGAAATCTCGACCCGCGCCTCGTCGCCGGCGTCGATCTTCGCGGCCGCGTTCAACGTGAGCAATCGTGCCGCCTGGATCTCGGCGGCGGAATCGGCAATCCAGTTCTGAATCGTCTGCTTGTCCGACAACGGACCGCCGAACGCCTGGCGATTGATCGCCCGATCGATCATCAGCTCGAACGCGCGCTGCGCCTGCCCCAGCCATCGCATGCAATGGTAGATACGGCCCGGGCCGAGCCGCTTCTGCGCGATCGTGAACGCCTGTCCGCGCGGCCCGAGCAGGTTCGTCAGCGGCACGCGCACGTCGGTGTATTTTATCTCGCAATGCCCGCCCGACGTCTCGCCCATCACGGGCACGATGCGGACGATCTGATAGCCCTTGGTGTCGGTCGGCACGACTATCATGCTGAAGCGCTCGTGCGCGGGCGCGTCCGGCTCCGTCACGCACATCACGGTCGAGAACGCTGCCACGTTGGCGCCGCTGGTGAACCACTTGTGGCCGTTGATTACCCATTCGTCGCCGTCCTGCACGGCGCGCGTGCGCAATCCGGTCGGATCGGCGCCCGAGACTTCGGGTTCCGTCATCGAGAAGCTCGGATAGATGTCGCCGTTGACCAGCGGCGCGAGCCAGCGCTTTTTCTGTTCGGGATTTCCGTACAGGTGCAGCATGGTGGCGTCCTGCGCCGAATGCGTGCCGAGGCCCGCGATCGCGTACTCGCTGCGCCCGACGATTTCATTGACGAAAACGTAAGGCATGAACTCAAGCCCGCCGCCGCCGATTTCCTTGGGCAGTCCGAGTGCCCACAACCCGCGCTTCTTCGCCTCGGCCTGGATTGCCTTGAACGTTCGCGACGCTTCATCGCCGCCTTTCTCAAGAATCTTCTCGTTGGGATAGATCAGTTCGTTCAAAAAACCGGAAACCCGATTGCGCAAATCCTGCACTTCCGGACTAGCTTCAATCTCAGCAACACTTTGCATGGTACTTCTCCTCCCTGGCTCGCTGCTCTTCCCCTCTCCCTGTAAGGGAGAGGATCGAAGGTGAGGGTCCTTATCCAGCGCGCCATGGGCGCGCGATTCAGGATTCTGCTCCCGCTCCGAACCGCCGCGCAACAGAAATACAGTGGGCTGCGATCAGTCGGTGTGATACGAACGGATAATCACCCTCGCCACAAAGGAAGTATCATCATGATCGATCTCTATACCTGGACGACGCCTAACGGCCGCAAACCGGCGATCATGCTCGAGGAATGCGGCCTCGAGTACTCGGTTCATCCGATCAACATCCGCAACGGAGACCAGTTCAAGCCTGAGTACGTGAAGATTTGTCCGAACAGCAAGATTCCCGCGATCGTCGATCACGACGCGGGCGTATCGATCTTCGAATCGGGCGCGATACTCGTGCACCTGGCAGAGAAGACCGGCAAGCTGCTGCCGTCGAAAAATCCCGGGCGCGCCAAAGTGTTCGAATGGCTCTTCTGGCAGATGGCAAATGTCGGTCCGATGTTCGGCCAGGCGGGCCACTTCGTCAACGCGGCTCCGGAAAAAATTCCGTACGCGATCGATCGCTATGCCAACGAATCGGCGCGCCTGATCAAGGTGCTCGACAACCAACTCGCCAATGACGAGTACATGGCCGGCGACTACTCGATCGCCGATATCGCGACCTATCCATGGCTGGTCGTCGGCTTCCCCGCGATCAAAGCCGTCAAACCAGACGCGGTCGGCGAAGGCGCCAACGTCGCGCGATGGCTCGCCGCAGTCGGCGCGCGTCCCGCTGTGAAGAAGGGCATGGAAGTGCCGAAGGTCTAGCTGCGCGCGACGCCAGTGGTTGATCGAACCGGCGTGTAGTATCTCGAAGAAAGCTTGCGAGAAATCGCATTGCCCGGTTTGCGATCGGTGTGTTAGCTGTCGGTTGTGACCTGCGCGCCAACCTCACTCGGAGAATCGAAATGACTACTGGAATGCGTATTACGACTCACCGGCTGGTTCTCTCAACTATAGTCGCATTCGCCGGAATTGCGTGGAGCTTGTCGCCGGCGCGCGCGCAGATGCAGCCGGTCGCGACGAGCACGGCTGAGACCGCACCGATTCCGGCGTCGCAAATCCCCAAGGAAGTAACCGAGGCGATCAACTCGCCCGATCGGCCGGCGGCCGACAAGGCGCTCGACGCGGGACGCCGGCCCGATCAGATCATGGCGTTCTACGAGATTAAGCCCGGCATGAAGATCGCGGATATTTTCGCCGGCGGCGGCTACATGACCGAATTGTATTCGCGAATCGTGGGACCGACCGGCACCGTATACTCGCAGAACGGTCCCTTCCCCGAGCAGTTCAAAAAAATCGAGGACGCCTGGAACGAACGGCTCAAGGAGCCCGCGCTCACGAATGTCGTCAAGGTCAGCAAGCCGTTCGACGCGCCCGACTTGTTGCCGGTGCCGCCCGATTCGCTCGACGCGGTCATCATCCATCTCAACTACCACGACATGGTCGGCTTCAAACTGAATCGCGACAACGTGAATGCGGCAGTGTTCAAGGCGCTCAAGCCGGGTGGGATTTACGGGATCGTCGATCACAGCGCCAAGCCGGGCGCGGGCGATACGCAGACCACGACGCTGCATCGAATCGACGAGGATTTCCTGATCAAGGACATCGAGAAGGCCGGTTTCAGGCTGCACGGAGCGTCGAGTGCGTTGCGGCATCCTGAGGACGATCGCACCTGGAACGTGTTCAAGCATCGCGGCGAGACCGATCGCTTCATGCTGAAGTTCGTGAAAGCGCCGGCCGTCGCGCGGGGCGCCAGCGGTTCCGGAGCGGGTCAATGAGAGTCGGACTGTTCGCGCTCGGAATCGGCACGGGCGCGCGTCCCGGCGCGATTCTGAAAACCGCGGCGGAAGCCGAGCGGCGCGGAATATCGACGCTGTGGGTTGGCGAGCATGTTGTGCTGTTCGATCGTCAGGATTCGAAATATCCTTACGCGGCGAGCGGCGAATTTCCGCTGCCCGGAGGCGCGGACTGGCTCGATCCATTTATCACGCTGACGTTTGCGGCGGCCGTCACCAGGACGATTCGGCTCGCGACGGGAATCTGCCTGGTGCCGGAGCACAACCCGATGGTGCTGGCCAAGGAAGTCGCGAGCCTGGACCGGCTCTCGGGCGGGCGCTTCGCGTTGGGCGTGGGAATCGGATGGTCGGCTGAGGAATTCGCGGCGCTCGGGATTCCGTTCGAGCGGCGCGCGCAACGCACGCGCGAGTATATCGAAGTGATGCGGCGGCTGTGGTCCGAGGACACGGCGACCTTTCACGGCGAGTTCGTGAATTTCGATGCGGCGAAAAGTTTTCCGAAGCCGGTGCGTGGTGGGAAGCTGCCGATAATCTTCGGCGGCGAAAGCGGGCCTGCGTTGAAGCGCACGGCTGACATCGGCGACGGATGGTTCGGCTTCAACGTCGGACCTGATGACGCCGCGCCATTGGCGGACAAGCTGCGCGCGATGCTGAAGGCGAACGGCCGCGACGCGCGCGATGTCGAAATCGTCGCGTGCCCGTATACCAAGAAGATCACCGCCGACGATTTGAAGAAGTACGATGCGGCGGGCGTCGATGAGCTGGTGATACTCAGCAGTCCGCCGGAGGATGAGTCCCAGGTTAGCGGGTGGATCGAGCGGATTACGCGCGAGTGGGTCGAGCCTGCGGCAAAGATTCGGTAGCGGCTAAGCCGATGCGAGGATTTCGCGGGCCTTGTTCAGATCTTGCGCGATTTGCGCCTTGAGGGCGTCGGCGGTTTCGAACTTTTTTTCGGGACGGATTCGTTCCACCATCTCTAACTTGATCCGCATTCCATAAATGTCGCGGGTGAAGTCAAAGATGTGCGCCTCGATCGAGCGCGCGCTCTCGGCGAAGGTCGGACGCATGCCGACGTTCGTAATCGACGGGTACGCGCCGTCGTCGAGGATGACGCGGGTGGCGTAGACGCCATCGGGCGGGATGCATTCGGTTTCGCTGGCGAGATTCGCAGTTGGGAAACCGATCGTCCGGCCGCGCTCGCGGCCGCGCACGACAGGTCCCGCCAGAAAATGGTAACGGCCCAGCAAACGAGACGCGCCATGCATATCGCCGGACGTGATTGCCTCTCGCACCTTGGTCGAGCTGACTTCGATGCCGTCGACTTTCACCGGCCCGACCACATCAGTATCGAAACCAAATTCGCGCCCGAGTTCGACCATCACGGCCGGGGTCCCAGCGCGATTGTGCCCGAACCTGAAGTTTTGCCCCTCCACCACTTCTCGTACGCCGATTTTTCCTCGCAGGTAGTCGCGCACGAAGTCGCGCGGCGGGAGCAGGCTAAGCTCGAGCGTGAAGTTAATTACGATCACGCCGTCGATGCCGGACAGGCGCAGCAGTTCGAGCTTGTCATCCGGCGTCAGGATCAACCGCGGGGCGCGCGCCGGAACCAGCAGCTTGGCGGGCAGCGGATCGAAGGTGAGAGCGAACGCGGTACCGCCGGCCGCGCGGGCGCGATCGATCGCCGCCTTCAAAATCGCGCGATGCCCGAGGTGGACGCCGTCGAAATTTCCGATCGCGGTGACCGGATAAGGATGGCGCGCGAGCGCGTCGAGATCGCGAATTATTTCCATTCAATTTTTTCGTTGTGCGCGCCGCGCCGCCTTAATCGCTCGCGAGATCTTTCATCATCGTGTCTGCGGACGCCGCTTGCGGAGTTCCCGGGCAGTCGGTCGTCAGCTTCTGCAGCGTCAGGCGCGCGTCGATCCGATCGTTCAGTTTCACGAATGCCTGCCCCTCACGCAGCAGCGCGGCGCACGCATACTTGCCCTTGGGAAAGCGCATCACGAGATCGTTGTACTGCAAAATCGCCTGGTCGTAGCCGCCGGTCTCGAACAGCGCGTTGGCGGCGAAGTATTCGGCGGGCTCGCTCAGGGGAGATTTCGGATACGCGTGCTGCAGCTTGGTGAACCTGGCGACGGCGAGCGGATACTTGGCGTCCTTCATCGCGTCGAGGCCTTCGCGATAAATCTTGATGCCAGCCTCGTTCGACGTCGCAGCGTCCGAAATTTCCTGATCGAGCTCGGCCGGCCAAGTCGGCGCGATCTCGGCCGGCGTTGCGGGCGGAGCCGGGCCGCCTGCGGGCGGTTCAGTCGACGCCACCCCGGTGCCGGGTCCTACGCTGTCCGCTGGCGCGCCGGGCGGCGGCACCGCGCCGGGAGTCGCGGCCATGCCGGCTTGGAGCGCCTTCACTTCGGCCTCGAGGCTCGCGACGCGATCGTTCACGCCCGACGCGTTGCCGCCGGCGGTGCCGGCGCCATGCTGGAGTTCCTCGATCTGATCGTTCTGCCGCGCGACCTGCGCTTTCAACGCGTCGATCTGCTGGTGGTCGCTCGCAATCATCCCGCGCAGCGCGAACTCGTTCTTGTTGAGCTGATCCATGCCGCTTTGATCGGCGCATCCCGCCAGCGCGAATGCCGACGCGAGGACAGCGACGCCGATCAGCCAGTTGGTTTTTCGCACTCGTCTAATCCTTATTTGCTCACCATAAAGTGATCGCGCCGGTTTTGCGCCCAACAACTTTCGTCGTGGTCCTGGCAAAGCGGAAGCTCCTTGCCGTAGCTGATGGTCGACATTCTGCTGTCGCTGATTCCGAGGGTTGCCAGGTAATCCTTTCCCGCCTGCGCGCGCTTGGCGCCCAGCGCGATATTGTATTCCTCGGAGCCGCGCTCGTCGCAATAACCTTCGACCTGGACTCTGGTCTGCGGATGCGCCTGGAGCCAGCTCGCGTTGGACTTCAGCACCGAGCCGTCCTGCTCCTGAATCGTGTAATCGTTGTAGCCAAAATGGATATCGCTGAGCGGACCGCCTTTGCCGATTGTTCCGTTGATCCAGTCATCGTTGGTAGTACTGGCTGCCGAGTTGTTTTCACCAATTCCATTTGCGTTGGGATTTTCACCGCCGATTGGCGCTGGCTTCTTCGACGAGCATCCCGCCATCATCAGCATCAACCCGAGACCAACAATCGCCATCGCCTTCGCCAATGTCGCACGACTATTCACCCAACCACCCCGACCACGCTGGACAGGAATCATTGCCATTACCCTCCGTCAAAGCGGAAATAATTTTCCGGTTGCTTACCATCATTATATAGATTCGCGAGTTGTGTGCGCGGGTCGAACTGAACGCGAGGTAGCGTCCGTCGGGCGACCAGCTCGGGTATTCGTTGGAGCCGTTGCCGTCGGTCACCTGGGTCGGTTCGCCGCCGCCGACTGGAATGGTCCAGATGTCGAAGCGTCCGCTCTCGCGGCTCTGATAGGCGAGCTTGTCGCCCTTGGGCGAGAATGCCGGCGTCGTGTTGTAGTCGCCGCTGAAAGTGACGCGTTTCGGCGCGCCGCCCGCGAGGCTCATCACGTAGATTTGCGGCGTGCCCGAGCGATCCGAGGTGAACGCCATCCGCTCGCCATCGGGCGAAATCGCGGGGCTCACGTTGATCCCCTGGGTGTCGGTGAGTGGGCGAATCTCGGCGCCGTCGCGCGTGAGCAAGTATAAGTTGGTGATTCCGTCGCGCTCGATCGCCGCGACGATTTGCTCGCCGTCGGGCGAGAGTGTTCCGCCGATCACGCGGCCGTGCGGACTGGTGATCTTCATTTCGCTCCGCGCCTTGAGGTTCGCCAGGTAAAGGGCCGGGACCATGCTCTTGTACGAGAGGTACAGCATATGGTCCGTGCTCCGGTCGAAACTCGGGAACAGGTTGATCGTCGGATTGTCGGTGAGCTTGAACAGGTCCTGGCCGTCGATCGACTGCGTATAAACTTCCTTGAAGCGTCCGCCGCCGGTCGAGACGAACGCAAGTTTGGAATCGAACGGACCTTTTTGCCCGGAGTAAGCTTCGAGGATCGCGTCGGCGAATCGG
>Ga0210394_10006728_pt1 | contig 12351 bp, 12 predicted proteins | sample IncBWC12MmetaG_FD_160121 | JGI IMG/M metagenome (GOLD analysis project Ga0210394, IMG submission 160121) | Forest soil microbial communities from Barre Woods Harvard Forest LTER site, Petersham, Massachusetts, United States - Inc-BW-C-12-M | ecosystem: Environmental > Terrestrial > Soil >... | reverse complement strand
CGAATTAAAGAAGATGTTCCGAATGAAGATTACATAGTGCCGCTGGGGAAGGCGCGAGTTGCCAGAGAGGGTCGCGATCTCAGCATCATTACTTATGCCGCCATGGTGCACGTTGCCCTTGAGGCCGCGGAGATTCTAGCGAACGAAGGAATAGAACTTGAGGTAGTTGATTTGCGAACGCTTTCCCCTCTCGATCGTGAAGCGATTACCCAAACCGTGCGTAAGACAAACAAAGTCATCGTATTGCATGAAGACGTGCGTACCGGCGGCATCGCTGGCGAGATCGCTGCGATCATCAATGAAGAAGTTTTCGACGACCTTGATGGCCCCATAGTCCGCGTCACGGCGCAGGATTCCCCGGTGCCGTTCTCGCCGCCTCAGGAAGAATATTTTCTGCCCAAGGTCAGTGATGTCGTGCGAGAAGCGCGCCGGTTGAAAGCGTATTAGCGAATAGCGAATAAGGAGGAAAATGCGCAACTTCATCATCGGGATTGTGGTTACGCTGCTGGTGCTCGCTCTGGGCGGATTAGCTGTCGCAACCCTGGGTCTGATGCCGACGAATGCTGATGCGACTCCATCTCGGCTCGAACGTCGTATTGCGATGAGCGCCCTCGATGCGTCCATGGAGCGTCATGCGCCGCGGGTGAACAATCCGATTCCGCCAACTGACGAGAACTTGATCTATGGTATGAAGGTCTACACCATGAACTGTTCCCTATGTCATGGGACGCTGGATAATAAGCCGAGCCCACTGGAGAAGTCGTTTTACCCGCCGGTACCCCAGTTGATTCTCGACCCGCTGGATGACCCTGAGTGGCACATCTATTACGCCGTCCGCACTGGAGTTCGCTACACCGGCATGCCGGCCTGGAGTAAGGCTTTGAGCGATCAGGATATTTGGAAAGTTACAGCGTTCCTATCGCGGGTAGAAAAGCTGCCTCCAGGGGTGCAGGATTACTGGAAAAAATCCTTCGGCGTCGGTCCGCCATCGGCGGGAACCAAGAAGGACGACTAGTGTAAGCGGGGTCGATGATCGAAACCTTGGATATAATAAAAGGTTACGTTTGGCTTGAGATTTCTTACAGGAGCCTTACGGAAGGGGAAATGTGCCGACAGATATCGTGATGCCCCAAATGGGCGAGTCAATATTTGAGGGGACAATTACAAAGTGGCTCAAGAAGCCTGGCGATAAAGTACAGCGCGACGAACCTCTATTCGAGATTTCTACCGACAAGGTAGACGCGGAAATCCCTGCGCCCGCTTCGGGTATTTTGCAGGATATCAAGGTCGTCGAAGGGAATACCGTGCAGGTGAACACGGTAGTGGGAACGATCGCTGGCGATGGTGAAGCTGCATCATCCCGGCCTGCCGCTCAAGCCACGGCACCCGAGCCAGCGCCTTCCTCACCGCAGAAGAAAGAAGCGGCGCCGACAGTCGCTCCTCCAGCAGAAGCAAAAGCCGAAACAGTGACGCGCGAGGAAGCAGACGACCATGCACGTTCCTCGCCTCTGGTTCGCAAGATCGCCCGTGAGCACGACATAAATCTCTCCCAGGTCACCGGAACCGGTTTGGGCGGACGTATTACGAAGCAGGACATTATGGCGTTCCTGGAAAAACCCCAGACCGCCGCTGCTCCAGCGTCCGCGTCGTCATCGACCCCCGCGCCGGCGCCATTGCCGCGGCCGACCGCGCCTCCAGTTACCATTCCCGGCGATCTGGTACCGCTGACGCAGATGCGTAAGATCATTGCGCAACGCATGATCGAATCCCGCCGCACCAGCGCACACGTCCACTGCATGTTCGAAGTGGATATCACTCGTATCGTGCAGCTACGCAACAAAACGAAATCCGCATTCGAGCAGCGGCATGGGGCCAGGCTCACGTTCATGCCGTTCTTTGTCCGAGCCGTGATCATCGCGCTACAGCAATTTCCGATTGTTAATGCCTCTCTCGAGGGCGAAAACATTCGCTATCACCGGCACGTCAATGTAGGAATTGCAGTGGCACTCGACTGGGGATTAATCGTCCCAGTGCTGAAGAACGCCGACGAATTAAATTTCCTTGGCCTGCAACGAGGTATTTCAGACCTGGGAGAGCGTTCGCGAACGAAGAAACTCAAACCTGAAGAAGTAGAGGGCTCAACTTTCACAGTGACCAATCCTGGACAGTTCGGCGCTGTTTTCGGCTTACCAATAATCAACCAGCCGAACTCGGCAATCCTGGGAGTGGGTGGAATCACCAAAGCGCCACTGGTAGTCACTGACGACGACGGCAACGACTCGATCGCTATCCGTTCGGTTGTTCACCTGACCCTTGGCTACGACCACCGCCTCATCGACGGCGCAGTTGCCGACCAGTTCATGGCGTTGGTGAAGAAAACTTTGGAGAACTGGAGCGAAGAGGTCGGATAGTCGAAGTTATCCAACCTGATAAAACTTTTTCGAATGCTACTTGGCTTTTGCCCAGACAGATGCGTTCAGGCACTCCACTGCTCCGTCAATAACCTTCCCCAAGCCTTCTTTGAACTTTTCCTGATCCACAATGTCGCGGTGTGCGACGGCCGTACTCATGGACAAGGCCGTCTGCAGAAATGACAATGCGGCATCTTTCTTTTCGATTCCTGTTCGATTGCCGAATAGTCCTTCTACTCCGCTAACTATTGAGGGTACAAAGCCGAGGGTTTGTAGGAGCACAGCTACGAAGTTCATTTATATACCTCTCCGCGGTTTTATTTGAATGAATACTGAAGTGATACAGCCGATCAGTTTGTGAGATCGCGTAATCTATCTGGGAACGCTGTTCAGTACGACTTTGGTGATGTACATGATCAATCCGAACAAGGCGCTCAGAGCCAATCCACCAACCGCGCCTGCTACTCCGGAGGTCACCGATGATCGGCCTTGCCGGGCGGAAAGCGTGGCGTTTACCTCGTCCCGCCATTTGTTGTGTTCCTTGGCTTGGCTTTCGTACACTTCGCGACCCACGAAACTCGCTTCTTTCTGTCGAGCCTCTTCGTGGGCGTGATTCAGGAGATCCAGCCGCCGAAGTGTTTCGACGTGATCCAGTTCGACTGCCCTTTGAGCCAACTCAAAACGCAGGTCAACCATAGCCTCTCGTTGCGTAGCCGTTTCGCGCTGATTGGCTAGCAGCGCCAACAGATGTTCTTTAAGTGACACGGAATTGCCTGCATTCAGATTCACAAGCACCTCTGGATTCTATTATTTGGTAACTCGGGCTGAGTCGCTAAAGCGGATAATCCACATGAAGGGCGGCTGAGTATCTGGAATATTTTGGTGGCACCGAATTGTCGTACTGTTGCAAATAACAGCCCTGTACCTTAGATAGCCTGGGCACGGTGAAAGCTTGCGTGGTGAATCTGCCTACAAGATTGCGATCGTTGCCCGGGCCCCAACCTGCATCGCTCCAACGGGCTTCAATTCCACCGCCAGTGACGGGCGCTGCGCCTGCATCGATGCTCACCGTAGTTGAAGTCACCAGCGTGATCTGTGCTGCCGTCAGATCCGCAATGTAATTTGCTCCGACTTGTGCGTTGGTTTGCTCATTCACAACCAGAGAAGTTGTGGCTGTTGTCGCTTCGAACTCAAACGCCGTCGCCTTTGCAGCGTCGTTGGCAAATTTTATCTTGTAAGCGAGGTGCTGGCCTTCCCAATTCTTTACCGTGATTTCGACCTCGTTAACGATGGCAGAAAACGCCGCTTGTCGGGAAGGAATGCTTATATTCAAAGCGTCTCCCGGGAAAATATCACCAGCATTTCCCGGCAAAAAGTCGCTCCACACGTCGTACTCACCCTTCCATGCGGGACCAGTAGCGTCATCGAGGAGCGCAAGAGCGGCCATTTCACAATCCGTCGCGCTTCGTGCAACAGGTTCTTTCGGAAGGCGCACTACACTGTGTATGCCATTATCAATACCGCGTTGCTGAGCTGCAATGCTTGCCGGATTTGTAACCCGAGCAAGGGCGTGCCCGAGGCTTCTGTAATGAGCCTCGATTAATTGATTGGCTGCCGGCGCGTATTGAGGGTAGAACTCCAAGGCAGAGCTGGAGGTGATCTCGCACTCTGCGCCTTCCTCGAGCGAACCCACCAGTTGCGTAATATAACTTTGCCCCGGTAGCGCGCTGCGTACTTCTGCGTCCACAGCTTGAATTAGGCGCGTGAACGCAATTGCACAATACAAGCTGGCAGAATTTACCAAAGCGCAAGTGCAAAAGTCAGGCGCGTTGGAGATAACTCCGTCGTACAGCACGGTGGGTGGTGCGACGAGCGTTTCCGGGTTCGCCGGATCAATGTCTTGAAGCTCCATTACGATGCGCACGTCTGCGGCAACCTCCGCCCCACCAATTCCGCTGCCCGAAGGATGAAGAGAAGAATGAAATGTCTGCTGCCGGCGATAAATTTCCTGCGAATATAAACGACTGGTAAGAACATAGTGATGTCCGGTGATCGTCGTGACAACCGCGCCGCTGCCAACGCCATTCACCAGAGCCTGGATATTCGATTGTGCTCCGTTCGCCGCAATCTGGAATCCCGCCAGGCAGCCTGTGATTGAGATGACCCCGGGATATAATCCGCCGAGGACGCCGGTGGAAGCCGCGTTGAACATGACGTCGCCGTGCTCTATTACCGAAGCTCCCCCAAGCTCGACGCGCTCCGCGAATTCTACGATGGTCCCTCCGTCCGCTCCCGTGCCACCTGCAATCTGCAATTCGCCGCCACTCACCGAAACTACACCGGATGGATCAGTCACGCTCCACAGCGTGGGTTCGAGCGGAGAAATTGCAAATTCTTCGTCGAACAGGGTTGTACTCGTTTTGGTGAACGGCGTGTGAGAAAGATAGAATTTCAGCGTCAAAGCGTCCCCAACAAAGTAATCCGTGACGTAGGCTTGCGGTTCGCTTTTCCCGACTATCGTCACGTCATTGATTAAAGCGTTAACCGTTTGCAAAATAAGACCTTCAGGGCAGAAAGCTTCGTCTGTCTCGCTCAAGGAATACGAAGCCGCACCCAACGGCGCAAAAGTGAGAGCCCCATTCATGATGCGATAGCTGGCGCGTGCCTGAATCGCAATCTCTGCGGCGTGTTGCGACCAACTCTTTCGCGGATTCGATGCAAACCCAGCCAAAATATCCAAGTCTTGGACAGCGCTCGTGTCGAAAACGCCGGGCAGCAAATCCTCGGTCAGTTGCCGGAGCGCATTCCCCGCGCTCCGATCAAGGAAAGGGCAACGGTCAGGGAGCCGTTTCTCGTCGAGTAACACCTCGTCGCTCTGCGCAACCAAATCATAACGGTAGACAGGTCCTCGTTCTCCCCATCCCAGATATTCAAAAACAGGAGATTGCGTCAAGTATCCGGTGAACACGTCTTGCCCATTGGTGAGACCTAGAGTGATGCGGGCCCCGGTTAAGGGGACCACAAAAGTTGGTGAATTCGCCACTAGGCTGACGCGCAGTTCAGAAGGCTGATTCAGTTTGCGCACTATCTGTGGGGAGCGTGACCCGTCAACCGACGAAGTGTAGTTAACCGGCCCGAGACCGTCGAAATTGTCGATTTGTAATTTCATTTTGGGTTGGACAAGAATGATTAATCGAACTTTGATCACGCCGGTTTGAATTCGGCGTGTTGTTACAATGGCGTGACGGAACACGTCGCGGACAGCCCACAAAATTCCCCCGAGCGTACCCGGCGAGTGTTCTGTTTTGCCCGAAAGTAGCGAACTCCCAAACGGGAGAGTGGTCGTGGGTGTTTGTTGGGGCCACAGTCGGCCGTGGAGTCCTAACGCATATTAGGCATGCGAAGTCCTCGTGCAAGGACACCTCACCCGCGCGCTTTAGCTTGCTGTAAATCTCTAATAAACCGCTGCCATGGCTGCAGGGAAGTAGCTGCGGTAACACACTACGGTCTGCCCATCATTCTCGTCTACATGCGGCATGGCTTGAAAAGCGGCGTGTAGAGCAAGCGCAGCGATCGGTTTTGTGATTTCCACTGGTTTTTCGCGGTTGAACGCTTTAACTGCCCTGGGCTGTGCAGCGGGATTCAAGGACATGGACAGCTCAATCGCGGTTGTGGGACTCAGTCTCGGATAATGAAAGCACACTCTCCCACCCGATTCTTCCTCCGCTACGAACAGCGCTGACCATTCCTGAAAAAACGATCCGCCATCGCGATCTACGAATGCAATGACTTTTTGGGCTGATGCTCCACCCGGCGGTACTCCGCCCAGCAAGGGTTGTGCCAGCAACAATGACGTAGCCGTTTCTTGTGCAACTCGCCCGAGGTTGAAGGTCACGCGCCGAATGTAATTGGCATCGTGGTTCACATTCGCGGGATCGCTAACGTATGCAGCTGAAATTCCGGTCCCCACATATCCGGTTTGTTGCTGGTAATCTGCATCGACGGCAACAATGTCGCCCACCGAGAAAGCGTTCACCGCCCCGACTCCCAGCACGATTTCGCTGGCAGTCGATCCTGCCAGTAGAGCTACAGCCGGCAAGGGTGTCCCGCCCGAGGGCTGGGGGTCGGCGCTCGGATCGGGCGCCAGTACGTTCATGTGCTCCGATCCGCAAGCAAGAGCCATCTGTAGCTTGCCCCACTCGCGAAAATCGAAATCAATCCGTGCGTCCAGCGGTCCACGAAACTGCGTGGCCGGTGTACTTGGAACGCCTGCCCGCACCGGTTCGGTCAGCGTGGTGCAAAGACGTTGAAAATTGTCTACCCATCCCAAGTCGAGCCACGGTGGGGGAGGCGCATTCAACAGGAATGCTCCATACTTTCCGGGGTCGAAGAGTGTAGGTATTCCGGTCGTACGATTCATGGACGCAAAATACGCCCGCAGTTGCCGTGTTACTGGCACCATGGCAGCGCGAACAGGCGAAGTACTCATAAAAAATTCACCTCGGGGAAAAAGAAAACTTTCAAGTTCACACTGCGCTCTAGCCTTACTCCTTCGTTTCCCCGTGGAAGACCCTCGTTCTTGGCTGCATCACTGCCCGAAACCTTTCCGAACGTAGGCATGGTCCATAGAATGCTCGTCCCCAGGTCGGCGCTCGGTGCTTGCGTGTAATCTCTCTTCGAAGTACGGGGCGGCTCACAAATGCTCAACAGTTCCACGTCCAGAGCCGCCAGTGCACGGCCTCGATCCACCCCGCTTTGCACTGTCCCGAAGGTGTGGTACGAAATTAAACAGTCCATTTCCATCAGACCGCGATCGCCCACTTGGCCCGCTACCATCTGTGCACCGCCCCATTCGATGTAAAACGCGTCGGATACGGGTTGGGCAGAACTCACTAATTCGTTTTCCGCCACGATAATCGCTGGTCGGGTCGTTCCATCCAGCATTACCGTTTGCAGCGGGTTCAAGGAAACTAACCGTTGCAGCAGCGCCATGTAAAAACTGTCTTTTGTGAATTGCATAAAGGCGGCTTCTAGCTCCTGGTTTCTAGCTCTCGGTTTCTAGCTCCACCAGCCCGTACTGGAGTTGCGATTTGTAACAGGTTATGTGACAGGCTGCGGATAAACTCGGGCCACCGACGCGCTTTCAAAATGGCGAGGTTATTAGGTGCGCTGTAAAGCGTCGCAAAATCACCAGTGGCTTTACTGAGTGCTGAAAACTCTGGTTTTGGGTGGAGCAGCGCTTCCAGCGCCGCAGTACGCGTTCTCAAATCAGGTCAGGCTTTAGCCACTGAGGTAACAGAATTGAGTTTCAGCAAACTGTATAGCCGCCCGGGAAGTGTTCGGAAATCGGAAAGAGTTTTTCAGCAGCTTGTTCAGGCATCCCCTGATTGCTGTATATGACACCTCGACCCGGCAGTATATTTCATTCCACTGCAAGCACTCGGTATAAGTATGCAGTTCCCGCGAAATATTCCGTCGTCACGTTCTCAATGTGAAAAAGGTCGCCATCGTACAGCAATCCGAGCGCCCCATCAAACAAGATTTCAGCCGATGCGACATTCCGGGAAATCACTTCGGCTGCCACGGTCGCGCCCGAAAGCATGAACTCTAAGCGCCTTCGCGGTCCAGTCGCTGGCGTAACCAAGCTACGCACAACTACAGGATAGAAAATTACTTCTTCCACTCCCGGATCCGCTAAACCCAGTTGGGCGCTGGGATCGTTCGGCATGGTTATCAGCGGAAATATCATGCTCACCTGGTCTCCCCCCAGGGCCTGCAGCATTGCATCGGTTGCTCGCACCATCGCAGCTGGACTCATACCTGTGTCTGTCATTTTCAGCCTACTTTCTGCGCTACGTAGGGGGCGAGCATCGCCTGTACGTTTTTATCCAACAGTGAGTCAGAAAAGTAATTCATGCTCATCGTGTCGATCTTGCTGACACTCACATTCAACGCTGGGGTCGCCTGCGCGTTGCGGACAATCTGAGCGCAGGCAAATTTCACAGGGTCAGCGATCACAGCCATCCCCGCTGTGTACACGATATCGACTTCACTGAACCACAGGCCCACGATGTTGAGAGGTAAAGTCAATTCCCCCGTGTTTGCGAAAAAATCAATGGCGGCTGGATTAATTGCGGTCCAGATGCCTGGCAATCCGAACATGAGCGCGGCATCGAGTCGCAAATCGTCGAAAGGCCAATCGCCGCGTCGCGGGATCGTATAGCGTCCCTGTGCTGAGACAATCGGAGTAACCGCTGGCGCCACTATTGCCAGCGGAATGTAGGTCAGCCGCACCGTATTGCGGTCCGCCGCGATGCGTAGCCGTTCCTCATACTGAGCAACCCCCAGGGTTGCTCTTCGGCAATGTGCATCGATCAGCGACGATGCAGCCGCCACCACCGCGGACGGCGTTGTTGCGTCCAATCCGTAAAGCTCGTATTCCGAAGGAGCGAGATAAATCATAAGAATTCCAAATTTCTTGGTTGCCAGTCATCAGTTAGCTGGTCGCTCTATGGCAACAAGCCGCTGATGACTGGCAACTGTGCTGTTACCGGTTTACTTTCACTTCGTAGTGCGCATAGGCTGCGCCCTTGACCACCACTGCTCCGAACTTCACCACCACCATCTGTGAAGCCAGTGCGCCCAGCAGTCCCAACTGGAAGACCCGTGGGTTTGGATCTGTCAGCCAGTGGTACTCGATCAGGTCTTCGGTCAGAATGTACGCGGGAAGCACCGCGTTTCCGCTGCCCGGTGTCCCGGTGTACGGCACAGCCCACTCGGGGATCAGTGGCAATTCTCCTGCTTGCGTCGAGAGCGTCTTCACTGTCAGACCGCCAGTGATTTCCGTGGTTGAAAGCACGACATTGAATTCGGCTTTCATTTCGCGATCGATCAAGTCGAGCAGCACCGGGTTCGCATAGATCGCCGTAGGACGAACTTCATACGAGGAACTCGCCACCATTCCGGCGATTACCCCTTTAATTCCGTCCACAATGCTCTCTGTAGTCGTGATGGTGGTTGTGTTGCCCCCAGCCTCAATCTGGCCGATCGCTCCCATATATTGGAATGTGGTTGGCGTGACTAGCGAGGTGTCGTTGCCATTCCAGAGCGCAACGTCGTGTGTCCTCAGTAGCCCTTCCACCGAGTCGGTCAGGTCTTTTGCTTGCAAGTAAGCAAACTGGCTCTGTTGAGCACCCACTTCCAGGTCAAACAGGTTGTAATTGATCTGCGAGACCAGCGCCTTCAGCGGTACCGTTCGTTCTATGCGGGTTGGTGAGCCGACACTCGCCACGATATTCCGCGGATCGACGAAGGCTTGCGCCGCGGTCGGAGAATTGATCAGAGTTTCTTCGAAGTATCGCGAAGGATGTCCGGTTGCTGGCACTTGTCGCACCCTCTGTCCAAATACTCCCCGCCGGCGCACGATGTCGAAAATTTCAGTTTGATATCGGTTGATCTCGATTGCGCCAGGTCCCAGAAAATCGGCTGCCGCATTCAGATCAATAAATTGTGTGTGCATGTATTCTCCTGAAGAATGAATTCTTGCTGCGTCGATTGAAACCTGCGATGCGGATCTTTCATTCGAATTGAGAACAAAAAAAGCACGACATTTGTCGTGCCTGCTTCGAACTGAGATCCGAATCGTGAAACCTTGCTACTCGATCATCCCCGCGCGCGCCATCTCTGCCTTCACCGCAATTCGCTGCTCGACACTGAGCGTCTGCAGAGTTTTGTCAAGCAGTCCGGCATCCAGTTTGTCGCCAACTTCCACGCTGCTTTTGCTAAGTAGCGCCGTCACCAGGGGAGACAGCGTTTTGCGTGTCAGGCGTGCTGCCTGCCCCCTGAGATCATTATTTGTCTTTTCCAGTTCTGCGATGCGTTCTCTCAGCCTTCGCGGCCCGTGAGCATCATCTGCAATCGCAGAATCATCAGAGACCCTCTCTTCCACCGCCGCGGCGATCCGGTCGACTTTGGCGTTCAGCGCCGCTTGTTGTGCATCAATCTTTTCGAGAACTCTATCCAGACTCTCGGCCGCGCTTGCCAATCTTTCTGCAGTGGCAAGCAATTGTTGTGTAGTTTCTGTCTCCATATTTCTCCTTTAGGGTTATTCTCCCCGGCGCTGCGTCTTTGCCGGTGAGGTTGTTAGTTGGTGCTCCTCAGTCCAATTCGATCCATGTATCCCGGTACGCCGCCTTATCGCGGCGCAGAATTGCCGCGCCCGTGAAAGTGACTTGTGTTAGGGTCCACACTTTCGCCTGCAAATCCGCCACACGCGCATCTGCGATCTCGTAAGACATTGCTAAACACGTCTTACTTTGGGTGCCTGCCTTGCCGACGCTTTTTTGACAAGCGGCCCCGCGCCCAATTTCCCTCACAATTTCCGGAAAGTCTTTTGCAAACAGATAACCTCCGAGCTCAAGTTGCTTCCCCACAATTTCGGCTCGCGTAATCACGCCTACCTTCCGCTGTGTATCGTGGCGATCGAAAGATAGGGAATAATCCAAGGCCATTCCTAATAAGGATGCCAGTGCCGTTTCCGCAGCGGCCCGTGTAAGCACGACCCTATGTCCGCGGGCTCCGGCTGGCGCCTTGTCGGAAACTACATCGACAAGTGTCAGCACGCCATGAAACGGTTCGCGGTTGGGGTGCCCCAGAACAGCCGGCATCTGAATTGCCATTGATTCCAATTCAATGTTCATTGTTTAACTTCATCCTTTAGGGAAATGGATTGGCTGTGAAATACGACGAGGAAAATCTGAAGCCCGAAGCCCGAAGCCTAAAGCCTAAAGCGTAAAGCCTAAAGCGTAAAGCCTGAAGCCTAAACTGGTGGCAACCCTCTCATCCGTCTAACCTCAGCCACCGTGAGCACGCCGTTCTGCAACAGAAGCGCCTGAATTTGCGCCTCTTCCATCACATCTCCGCCGGAATCCACATCCGTGAAAACAAATTCCAAGTCATTCCACCCCAGCTTCTTATGGATTCCGTCCCGCGTCAGATATTCGGCGAGCAATCGCGCAGTCGGCACAATCGCTTGCAGAAACGCCTCATCCGCCATTTCCGCCGCCGTCGACCGGTTCAAATCCCGTTCAATTCCGAGACACTGTGGGGGAAGATCAAACGCGTCGGCGATGATCCGTAATAAGAATTCTTGCCACTGCAACCGCAAGTCCGCATCCGTGCCGCCTCCAAAGCGCAAAACCTCCGGCTTGTTTTCCGCCGAAAGAATTGGCACCCGTCCGGTACCCTCGATCTCATCCTGCCACCATCGGATCAACCGCTCGTGGTGTTCCGGAGTCAACCCTTGCAGCCACAGCGCATACTCCACCACAGAGTTCGAAGCCAGCTTCGTGGCATACCGATGCGCGCCGAGAAACGCGTTCACCGCCTCGAACGCAACTTCCAAGCGGCCTAACCCAAAAGGTGTGTGAGTTCGAGGATTGAGCCGGATGTAAATCAGCTGATCGTCATCTAGTAGGATGTTTCCTTCGGGCCCAGATTTTCCCGTGACCTGCACATAGCGCACCGATCCGGGTAATCCGTCCCAATCGGTCTTCATGCGGATTGTCGCCCCGTCCACCGGCCACATTACCAGCGGATGCTGCGCATCGCCTGTGCTTTCCACTTCGATGGCGCCAAATCCGCCGACTATCACATCCTCAAGAACTTGCTCCGAAAGAGAACGAAAAGAATCGTCAGGATTCGGCGCATCGAAGTTGTCCGTAAGAATCTGTATCCGCAAATCGCTATCCGGTGCCGCAACGGGCCCTCGCCCCGGCCGCGGCTGAATTCGCCATCGCATTCCGGCGATCCGATCTTTAATAGTGTTAATTGCCTTGCGTGCCACCGGTGTCTCAGAAAATCGCCGTAAGTTGATGGGCGTAGGTTTCGGGAAAGCATCTGCCCGAGGCCCGTAGACATTAAGAATGGACGGCAGTGCCAG
>Ga0210394_10006727_pt1 | contig 12356 bp, 11 predicted proteins | sample IncBWC12MmetaG_FD_160121 | JGI IMG/M metagenome (GOLD analysis project Ga0210394, IMG submission 160121) | Forest soil microbial communities from Barre Woods Harvard Forest LTER site, Petersham, Massachusetts, United States - Inc-BW-C-12-M | ecosystem: Environmental > Terrestrial > Soil >... | reverse complement strand
CGAGTTCGATCACCACGTCATTGGCGGCGACAACCCGCCGAACGGTGCGATCATCGATTACTACCTCAAGGCGAAGCCCGCCGACAACGACGAGATCGCGCTCGAGATCCTCGATGCGAAGGGTACGGTGCTGCGCCATCTGTCGAATCACAAGTCAGCCGATGCCGGCGAGCAGCCGGCCGAATGGCCGGACCGCGATCAACCGCCCGAGGTGATCCCGGCCGAGGCCGGCATGAACCGCTTCGCCTGGGACCTGCGCCACGATGACCCGACCACGATTCCCGGCGCGTTCTACCCCGACGACGGGCCGAAAGGTTGGCTGGCCGTTCCCGGGCACTACCAGGCGCGCCTGACAGTGCGGGGCAAGAGCCAGACGGTGCCGCTCGAGGTGAAAATCGATCCGCGCCTCGCCGGCCAGGTGAGCGCGGCGGATCTTGAGCAGGTGCACGATCTCGCGCAGAAGGTCTATGCCGACATCGATCTTCTACACCGGACCGTGAACGAGATCCGGGGGACGCGGGCGAATCTCGAAACGCTGCACAAGTGGATCGGTGCCGACGCCGGCGGGGCGGACGTGCTCGCGGCGGCCGACAAGCTCGGGGCGCGCATGACGCCGATCGAGCGCGAGCTCATTCAAGTGGACATGAAGGCCTCGGAGGACGACCTACGCTACCCGAACGAGCTCAACGAGCAGTACGACACCTTCAGCTACGTCGTCGATTCAAATGACTTCGCCCCGACCGAGCCGCAGCTCAAGGTGTATGCGGAACTGCACCGCCGATTCGGTGAGCAGCTAGCGCTCTGGCACGAGATGGCTGTCAAAGACCTGGCTGCGATCAACGAGCTCATGCGTGCGCACGGCCTGCCGAAGCTCGACGCCCAACAAGCGTCTCATTGAAAGAGGCGGGAAACCTTCGGCAGCGAGGTGCCGGTATCGCCGAAGCAGCTGTCGGCCGATGAAAATCCGGCCCGATGGAAGCGGCTGTGGTTTTCGCGAGTGAGGGTCAGCCAATATCAGGCGTCGCTCGAGGCGCTGGTCTCTCGGGTAAGTCGGTAAGCCATCCAAGCAAGCAGAATCACCGCCAGCAGCAGCACGCTCCAAAGCACCGCTCGGATCCAAGGGAAAGGCGCAGGTCCGGCAACGAGACGAGTCGCCCCTCCCAATATTTGTGACGAACCGAGCGTCGCAGAATCAATTGCCAAGGTCGCGGGCATTTGACTGAGATCAGTCTCGGCAGGCGTTGCCGCCGCGCTCCCATAAACCATCAAGAAAGGTCCCTGGCCTCGAGCGACGAACGTCAGCTCATTCGGGACCCATTCCACGTGCAGACGCAAAGGTGCGCGCGGCAAGCTGCCACCTCCGGTAATCCGTGCGTGCCAGTAGCGGTCTGCATCGGTGGTGATTTCCCGCGGAACAGTTTGCTGTTCGCCATCCGGGGTCTTGAGACGGTAGAAGCCGGCGCGCGTGACGAGCCGCCATGGGTCGCGGGGCGCTGCACGCGAGGACAATTCGATGCCGACCACTGTGTTCTCTTCGGGCAGCAACACAGTGACCCGAGTCACCGGTGGGTGTGCGCCGAGGTCGAACGAGTAGGCGTCCCCAGTGACTGGATCGAGTGTGCCGAGTACTTCGAGAACGGCTCGAACCGGCTCGACAACACCGTCGGCCGGTTCCGCGAGAACCGATGTCAATTCGAATGCCGGCGCCGCTCCCAGCCATGAGATGCGCCAGAACCTTGCCGCGGCGGGCGTCAGGGGGACGCGATTCTCGATCAATGCCTGGTCGTTGGCATGCAGATTGGCGATTGGTGCCGCGGCGACAACCGTACGCCAGGATCCAAGATCATCGCTCGCCTCAATCCTCGCGCGACCCGAATAGTCCGGTGCCGGGTCAGGCCATTTGAGCAGTAACCCCGATATCGGCGCATCGAGTGCACGCGCATCGAGAATGTATTGGTGGACGTAGGCATCGACTGCGGCGCCATTCCGCGCTTGCAGCCTTATCGCAGATCCCGGCGAGTCGATCGTCACACGGACACCGTTGATCACCACACGAGAGCCCTCGTGCAGGGGAAATAACGGCACTGCCTGCGCGACTTTGTGAGTTGACGATTGCGCCGTAGGCCGCAGCAATGAAAACGGCACCGCATCGCCTCGGGCATTGAACATTCGAATGTCGCCGAGATCGCCTCGCCAGGTGCTTTGATAGACGGCCAGAGGCAGGGAGAAGCGATAGGCTGCGGCATCCTTTGTGGTGATTACCGGCAATCCAAACGCAAAATCTTGAGGCGACAACGTCTGCGCTTGCAAGAATTCGGCGCCCAAGAGAAGTCCGAATAGCGCAAGGACTGCACGATTCACGGCGGCGACTCACGTGGCGGCGGAAGCGGTGAGATATATCCAACAACGAGCATCAGCAGGCCGACGCCGACGAAAGACACGATTCTCTCGACCGATCCAATTCTCGATAGATCGATCAAGAACAGCTTGGCAATGACGACGACCAGCAGCGCCGCGCCGACCAGCCAAACAACGCGATTGCCCTTGCGCGCCGCCATGAGCATGGTGAACAGGGCCAATATCGTCCAAAATAGGGAGAGCGAGGTCTGCACTAACGTGGATGCCATCAGGTCCTCAATCGTGAGCGACACGCCGAACCAATGATGCAGGCTTCGCAGCAGCACGCCGTTCAACCAAATGAAGGTGAGCGCCGCCAGCGTCGGCAACGGTACGCGTTTATCCATGCGGACGAATGCAGGCGAGGCCACGGCGCTCAAAAATCGCCAATATCGAAGCAGTATGAGCAGGACAAATGCTTGCGCAAGGTCGAGAGGATTGAGGACCGGAACATACGGGAGGGGCGAGGCGTCTGCCGTAGAGGCAACATTTGTCACCAGGCTCCACAGGGCGAGATAGAGCGCCACGCCAACGCCGGCACCGAATAAGTAGGCCTCGCGGTTTCTCGCGAAAGGCCATCTGACTCGAGTCACGAGTCTTGGCAGCTGCCACAGGAAAAGTGCGGGAATGGCTGCCCATCCGGCCGCCGGCCATGAGTCACCGCCCGCTACCGTCGAATCGACCTGCCAGGCGGCTTCCCAACTCGTGAGAGCACAGAAAGCCCAGGCGGCGACCGAATGGAGCGCGTTGGCGAGCGGTGCATGGGCAGCTCCCTCGTGGCGGAACATCAGATAATACAGTCCCGCGAAAGCTGTCGGCCAGGCCCACCATCCGCCCTCGGCAAACGGATGCCGAAGATGCATCGCGGCATACGCAGCAAACAGGAGCATTGCGGGCAATTGCAGCAAGGCGGCGATTCTCGCGGCGGCGAGTCGCGTGCGGCGACAGATTTCACTGGATGCCAAAGTAGTGAATGTCACCAACGCCAATGCTGCAAACATCTCGTAGGTCGGCACGTATTGTCGGATTTCGCTGAAGCCGCCGACCAGCCACCACGCGAGACCCCACCAATAAAGCGCGTCAGGAGCGACTTGTTCAATCTCCTTCAAATACTGTCGATTGGCGTGGAGCGTCCGGGCCGAGAAGATCGCCGCGCCGCTTTGTACCAGCAGGCCGAAATAGCCTCCGAGGGGGAGTGACCAGTGATTGACGCCAAGATCGAACTCGCTCGCGGCAACGCAACCGGCGGCGAGGTTCAGCAATGCGCCAGACAGTCGCGGCAGGAGTCGGTTTTGGCGGCATCCCACCCAAATCAGTGCGGCTCCCTCCAATGCCCACGTTGCCGCGTTCCAGCGCGCGTCCAATGCGAGCGGCACGGCCAGTGTCAAAAATGCGACGCCCAGAGCGATGAAGGATTCGACCAGGAGCTTTTGCGAATCGGCGTGCCGGCGCTTCATCGCCCATGCGCTGGCGAGATACAGGGTGCTCATCGCAATGGCGCTGTAAGCCAATGACATCAGCCTCTCATGCAGCATCGCGGCCTGCAGGGCGAATACAACAATCGGCGTGCCAAAAATCAGCGTGCCGTCGATGTAACCGGTCAATTTCGCGGGCTGCCGCAAGGTGAAGAGGATGGAGATGCCGAGGTAGAACAGAAAGAACAACGCCAGGAAGGGTTCCGTCGTGCCGAAATCCTCCGGGCGATACTTGAGGACGCCCCAGACCGTACCGATCACGAAAGTGAACACGAATCCGGCGATATTCAAGGGCCGCCATGCCTTGAACCAGGCGATGCCCAGGATTCCCGTGTTCAGGACCGCGTAATAGCTGAAAAGGACCACATGGCTTCCGTGGCCGGTCGATGCGAGCACGGGAGCCAAGAAACCGCCGCTTACGGCGAGCAACGCAAATGCCATGGAGTCCTGTAGCACGGCGAGCACCGCCGATACGATGGCAATCGCGGCGAGGAGCGGAAACGCGATAGCAGCCGGCAAGATCGCATAGAGGTGCAGTGCGGCGAATACGGTCAGATACAAAATCCCGACACCGCCGCCTTGCAGGGCGAGCGCATAGCCGCTGCGGTTCCTTCGCAAGCGCCAACCAAACACCAGCAGCAGGATGCCTCCCAATGCGATCCCGGTCAGGCGAAGTTCGATGGGAACGTGGGTGTGTTCCGCCATGTAGCGCAGTAAGAACGCAACGCCGAAGAATAAGACGATGACACCGGTGCGCACCAACGCGTTGCCGCCGGTGAAAAAGCTGCGAATGGCACCCACAAATGGCATTTCGGTCGTGTGATATGCAGTTGAAGCTTCGGCATGGGTAGGTGTGAGCGGCTCTCGAATCTCGGGTTGCCTGGGCTCGTCGACATCTTCCCAGGGGCGCTCGACCTGAACGGGCGAGGGGCCTATCGCGGCCCTCGCATCGGGCGGGCCAGAGGAGGTGCGCGGCTCAGAAGCCGATTCCGGGTGTCTGGCGGGAGGCGGGGCGGGGGCTTGACGGCGCCGCAACTCTACCGTCAGCCGCTCCACTTGCGAAGTGAGCTCCTTGAGCCGTGCACGCGCAACCCCGAGGTCGGCAACGACAAATCCCAGGATGGCCCCAATTAGCAGGTCGAATGATCGGGTGGCAGGACTCCCCAGGCCCGCGCCGATGAAGCCCCCGATTATCGGGAATATAATTCGCAGGATGGGGTCCATCAGATGCCTTCCATGGGTTGACTCGGGTCCATGTGTCGCTCCGGGGCAGTAGTATGTGAAGGATAATCGAGGCCCACGCCGGGATCACGTTCGCAGCCCATTTTTTTGAGGAGTGTGCGCGATGAAGATGTCATATCGCCGACTTGGATCATCGGGTCCCGAAACGTCCGCGTTGGGCCTCGGGTGCATGGGAATGTCGGATCTCTACGGTCCCTCCAGCCGCCAAGAGAGCATCGCGACGATCCACGACGCGCTCGACGCGGGGATCACGTTGCTCGACACCGGCGACTTTTACGGCAACGGTGGGCGCGATTGCCGATCTGATCAAGGCCGGCTACGGTGCCCTTGCTCTGCACCTGTCGCCCGAGCAGCTGCGATCACTCACCGACGCCGTCCCGCCCGAAGCCGTCGCCGGCGCCCGCTATGCGCCCGCTCAGCTCGCGCATCTGGACAGCGAGAAGAGCGGTTCGCCGACATGAGGGACTGCACGATTAGGCTGCGTTTGCAGCAGAGTCATGGTGCCTGCAGTTATCAGTCAGCGTCGGGTAATCGTACCTGCGTGACCGAATCGGCGTAAGGTGGGCAACCGCAAGATTAGTGTCGGTGCCCCATGGAAGACAAGCAAGTTAGAGAGGAATTCGATACCGGTCTCAGCAAGATTAGACATGAGGTAAAAAGCCGACTGGTTACCCATGGTTTTTTCGGCACCATTACGTTCGTCGACATCGAACCGGCGGATCCTGTCCCTGCCGGCGCGAAAATTGAAATTGCGGTAAAGGGAAGAACCGCGCAGCGATCGTTTAGCCGCAAGGACATCGAAGATTGTCGTCTTCGAGTGGGCGGCGCCGTTCTGGCAGGCATCATCTCCATCGTTGATGAGCTCTCGAAGCCATAAGCCATCGCCTCGCCGCCGTGCCGCGTGCCAACCCGGCGGGTCTGGTTTATTGATATTCTTTGAATAAAACGTATGACAATGACGGAGGCGGTGTCAAACAACCGCAAAGGGACTTGTGATGAACTTCATCGATGCAGTCAAAACTTGTTTCGTCAAGTATGCGGACTTTCAAGGTTGCGCATCGAGGCCGGAATTTTGGTGGTGGTTTGTATTTACCCTGGTAGCGACAGCCGCGCTTCGAACCTTGAGCTACAACCTCTCGGCGTTCTTTTCCTTGGTCACCTTTGTACCCAGCCTCGCCGTCGCCGCCCGTCGCTTGCACGATACCGATCGAACCGGCTGGTGGCAGTTGCTGTACTTCGTTCCCCTCGTCGGGTGGATTTTGCTCATTATCTTTTGCGCGGAGCCGGGCGTACCGAATCGGTATGCGAGTTCGGCCTGATCCGCCCATGGGGCGGCTCCCGTCTGTCGACTAGCCGAACCGTGCGGCGGATCTGGCTTTCGCCCGGGCCGCTTCGATTTCCCGATCACGCGGCTCCGCCGCGGTCACCAAGGAGTCGATCAAGCGGCGCGCGGCAGCGGCAACCTCCGCAACGGCCTGGTCAAAAGCCGCTTGGTTGGCCTTGGACGGCTGGGTAAAGCCGCTCAGCTTGCGCACGAACTGCACCGAGGAGGCCGTGATCTCTTCCTCGGTCGCCGGCGGCTCGAAATTGAACAGGGTTTTGATGTTTCGGCACATGAAAAAAATCTATTATCAATCAATAGATTAATATCTATATCTCAGGTGGAATCTAGCGGAGTTGACTGTCCTTGCTGCCGCGCCGGTTGTAGCCCGCAAACTTCGCGAAGTCTCGGTCCTGCGCGTCCTGACAGGGCAGACACAGACGAACACCGGGTATTGCCGCCTGCCGGGCCGCCGGAATCTCGCCGCCGCATTCTGCGCAATGCGTGAGGCCGGGTCCCTGGGGAAGTCGGCTCTTTGCTCGACGAATGCCGTCTTTGACAGTCGCATCGATCTGTTCTTGTACGGCGCCTTCGGCTGCCCAACCCGTTGCCATACCATCCTCCTCCGAGGTGTCACTCGATGAGCGTAAGCATACTCGCTAATGGTGGCCGAGCGGCCGATTGCAATGGGTTCTCGCGGCGCATCATCACAGATTTTCACGCGGTAAGCTCATGCGGGCATGCTCGCGATGGGAAAACATCGCCGGGGTCGATCCGCCCGCGCAGGGATCGGCTCAGACGGGGCAATCACTCATCCGCTTCGCGCAGCCGGTGCGCATCCTGCGCAGTCAACGTGAGGCCATAGACGCCTTTGAGCGCCTTGATCTGCTTGAGCGTGGCCGGCGAGAACGGGGCCTGTCCTTCAAAGCTGTGAAGAACGATCCCTTCCAACAGATCGCCGAGGGACATGTCGAGCTCGGTCGCGAGCGCCTTGAGGACCTTGAGCAGCCGGCTCTCCAAGCGCACTCCGGTTTGGGTTCGTTTGACGAGTTTCATATCGATGTTACCATGTTACCCAACGTGGACCCGAAAATGAAGTGAATCCGGCTGGCGCGCGACCCAATGCCCCTACGCTGCTTGTAGGGGTTTCCCCGATACCTCGGCCAAACGAGCGCACAGCGAGTGGTCCCGGCAGTAACTTTCGGCGAGCGCCAAGCGCGAGCCCGTCGCGATGTCGCCCAGTGTGAGGTGCGCACGGATGGCCGCTACCGCCACGCCTATACTTTGCCGCAGCATCACCCGCGCAAAAGACGCGCAACATCGATTGGAGTAAGAGCCGATGAAGGATGCCGAGGCCGCGGCCGTCGAAGAAGTCGCGGTCGCCGATCCGAATTGCGAGCCCTATCGGTTCCGCCCCGACGGGCGATCCGCCGCCATGAGCGCGGTTCAGCACCTGATCCAGCAAGTCGCGCCGACCAACAGCAATGTCCTGATCCTCGGGGAGTCGGGTACGGGCAAGGAGATGGTGGCACGCCACATCCACGAGCTGTCCTCTCGGCGTGACCGCGCCTTCGTGGCGGTGAACTGCGGCGCCATACCCTCGGATTTGCTGGAAAGCGAGATCTTCGGCCACGAAAAAGGCGCGTTCACCGGGGCGGTCGCCGCGCGCATCGGACGCTTCCAATGCGCCGAAGGCGGCACGATGTTTCTGGACGAAATCGGCGACATGCCGTTGCAGATGCAGGTCAAGCTGCTGCGCGTCCTGCAGGAGCGGTGTTTCGAAAGTGTGGGCAGCAATCGCACGATTCACTGCGATGTGCGCGTCATCGCCGCGACACATCGGGACCTGGAGGCAGAGATCCGAAAAGGGCGCTTTCGTGAAGACCTGTTTTATCGGCTCAACGTGTTTCCTCTGGAGATACCGCCGCTCCGCGAGCGGGTGGAGGACCTGCCGCTGTTGATCGAGAATCTCCTGGCCGGCCGTCGGCGCAAGTCACCGAGCGTGCGCCTGAGCAAGCCGGCGCTGGATTGCCTCATGCAGTACTCGTGGCCGGGAAACGTGCGCGAGCTGGCGAATCTGCTCGAGCGGCTCTCGATTCTGTTTCCGCAGCGATTAGTGGCGATTGAGGATTTGCCCGATACCTATAGGGGCGGGCGCGGAACGATTCCGTCCGCGCCGGCGGCGCCGACAGATCCATCCATCGGCCGCGCTTTCCCACCGGGCGGTCTAGATCTCAAGAGCCATTTGTCGAATATCGAATCGGCCCTGATCCGCGAAGCGATGCAGGAGTCGCATGGCATCGTGGCCAATGCTGCGCGCCTTCTCGGCATGCAGCGCACCACACTCGTCGAGAAACTGCGCAAAGCGAATTGAGCGGGTCAGCATCGTGGGCGTCACGCTTACGTGGGTATATATTTAATAAAATCCGTTGGATACGACATTTTACTAGAATTATTATAGAAACGGAGAACGGTCGCACGTCCGCTCCCGAGGTGCGCGCGCATTTCAACAGGTGGCTACAATACGATCGGCCACCCCGGGAGTGAGTATGAGCTTGCGCGAGGATTCGGTCATCGCCCCGACGTTGCCGGCGCCTGTACCGCGCCGTGGCCGCATGCCCGTATTCGAATTTTTTCGCACGCTGCGCGACAACATGATCGCGACCTACGGAGAAGAGGCCTACGAGCGCGACATCATCGAAAGGAAGATGTTCGGACGCACCCGTTTTCTCGTCAGCGATCCGGCAGCGATCAAGCACGTCCTGCTCGACAACGCGGGAAATTATCAAAAGACCGAAATCACCCGCCGCATCCTCGAGCCGGGCCTGGGCAGAGGGCTGATCACCTCGGAAGGCGAGACTTGGCGGCGACATCGGCGCACCATGTCGCCGGCCTTTGACCATCGCAGTATCGCCTCCTATGCGCCGATCATGACCGGCGCCGCGCAGGATCTGCTCTCGGATTGGAGCAAGCTCGGAGCGGGTGTCACCGTCGAAGTAGCGAATGCAATGATGGAGGTGACACTCAACATCATCTCCCGCTCGATGTTCTCGTCCGATTCGGACCACATCGTCGCCATCATGGAGCGGGGCGCCGGACGATATCAGGCGCAAATGCGCCCGAACATGTTGGATTTTCTCGCGTTGCCCGCCTGGCTCGCCGGTCTCGGCCGAATCCGGGTCGCGCACCGCACGCTCGGCGAGTTCGACGCGGAGATCGACCGCTTGATCCAGCGGCGCGCGGGTCATCCGGATGACGGCCCCAAGGATTTGCTTGCCCGGTTAATTGCGGCGCGCGATGAACAAACCGGCGGCGGCATGACCGCCCGAGAAGTGCGTGATCACGTCATCACCATCTTCATGGCGGGACACGAGACGACCGCGATGGCAATGACCTGGACGTGGTATCTCCTCTCGCAGCATCCTGCCGAAGAGGAGAAACTGCACGCTGAACTCGCGGCCGTGCTTGGCGGACGCACACCCACGGCGGACGATCTGAGCCGGCTCCTCTACACCCGAATGGTCGTGGAAGAATCGATGCGCCTGTACCCGCCAGTGCATACGATCGCGCGCGAGGCGCTCGCCGACGATACGCTCGCCGGACGACGTGTACCCAAGGGGTCTGCCGTGCTGATCGCGCCGTGGGTGCTCCACCGTCACGTACGGCTTTGGAACCAACCGGGACGGTTCGATCCAGAGCGGTTCGCGGCGGCACCGTCAGCCGCACGCCCGCGCTTCTCGTATCTGCCCTTTGGCGGCGGCCGTCGTATCTGCATCGGGGCGGCATTCGCAATGGCTGAAGCGACCTTGCTACTCGCGACCCTTGCGCAGCGTTACCGGCTGCGACTCGCACCCGGACATCCTGTCGAAGCTCAGGGGCTCATCACGCTTCGTGCCCGCCACGGGATGAAGATGGTGCTTGAACCACGACTTGACGAGCCCATGGCTATGGCCGATCGCTACCTGTGATCCCTCACTGCCCGACATGGCCGAAAGTCTACTTGGAATCGACAACGAGCTCATCCTCCGCCGGCTCCGATCAGTGGGCTGCGTCCGCGGCGTAACGCCGGAAGAAGCTGTCAGACTTCCATTGGGGCCGGTGAAGGTCATTGGCGACGTCGATGGTCAATGCACGGATGAGCTCTTCGTAACCGGCCGCGGTAGCCAGATTGACCGGCTGGTCCGTGTCGTCCGAAGGCGCATGGTAGCGCTCGGTCCGCCAGTCCTTCAGGATTTTCTCCTCGGGGGTGCCGGGCGTGTAACCCACATCGATCATCACCGACGGCACACCGCTGCGGATGAAGTTGTATTGGTCGCTACGAATGAACACGTTGCGCAGGGGTGCAGGATCGGGCTGCACGCGAAGTCCCAGGCGGTCGGCAACCGCAGTCACGCGATCACCGAGGTCCGATTCGGCGAGACCATACACGGTCAGGATCTTGAGCGGCACAATCGGCAGAAACATGTCGGTGTTGATGTCGGCGACCATGGACGATGCCGCAACCGTCGGATGCGCCGCAAAGAATCTGGAGCCGAGCAGGCCTTTTTCCTCGCCCGTCACCCAAACGAAGAGCACCGATCGCTTGAGCGGGATTGAGTGACGGAGTGAGCGGGCGATGTCGAGCAATAACGCGCTGCCCGACCCGTTGTCCATGGCGCCGTTATAGATACGGTCGCCGTTGATCGGTTCTCCGATACCGATATGATCGATATGGGCCGATAAGACGACGTATTCGGTCTTGAGTTTGGCGTCTCTTCCGGGGAGTCGGGCGACGACATTCGTGGACTCCACCTCCCGCGTGCTGATATGGGTCGTCGCGCTCACGGAGACGAGTAGCGGAAACCGCGGCAGGGTCTTGCGATCCTTGGCGAGGGCGGCAATCTCGCTGAACGTATGGCCCGTGCCGTCGAGGAGCATGTCCGCGTACGCAGGGTTGAATGTCACAGCGAGCTGAGCCCCGGTAGTTTCGTCGAATTCCGGGCCGATCAAATCCATGCTGGCATGATTGCGGTTCAGCGACATGCGCGGCCACGGAATGTCCATCGAGGCGGGATTCTGGATGCTGATGAGACCGATCGCCCCGGCAGCCTTGAGAACCCTCCAACGTTCGGCACGCGATTGGTAGTGCGCGCTCAGAGCAGACGGGATGTCGGCCGGCGAGCCGTTGACGATGACCGCAACCTTGCCCTTGAGATCAAGCCCCGCTAAATCATCGTAGCTCTTCTCGGGGATATTGAGCCCGTAACCCACGAAGACCAGCGGTGCATCGAGCCGCGGTGCCGGCACGATGCGCGTGCTGAAGAAGGCTTGTTCCCCGAGCGTCAGCGGTTGGGCATGGCCGCCCCGGACCAGTGCGAGAGTGGAGTCGGCCTCTTGGATCTCAACGGTACGCAGCTTGACCGGCTGATAGTAGCCGTTGCTCCCGGCGGGCTCGATACCGAGCGACTTCAGTTGCCGGACGATATAGGCCTGCGCCTGACGCTCGCCGGCGCTACCGGTATCGCGGCCTTCGAACTTATCGTCCGCAAGTACCTTGACCGTATTCCACCAAGAAGTGCCGTCGAAGTGCTCGGCGGCTTGCGCCGCGCACGCCAAGAAGAGGAGGGGGAGCAAGCGAATTTGTGACATGAGTAGCACCACCCTTTATGTAGTATTATTTTTTCAGCGACTGCGTTGCCGGCAGCATAGGGCCCTCGGGCGCCGACGGTCAAACGGTCGGCCGTCCCATGTCCTCGTCGACTGTCGATTTGGCGATTTCTCGTTCGTCGTGCATGTACGCATGGCGGGCCGGCTGCCTCCGGCCGATTCATGCGCCTCTACAACCTTTGGGAGCGATCTATGAAGAAATTTCTGGCGATCTACCTGGGAGGGCCGGCTGCTTTCGAGAAATCCGGGTGGCATACGATGGACGAAGCCAAGCG
>Ga0210394_10006726_pt1 | contig 12356 bp, 11 predicted proteins | sample IncBWC12MmetaG_FD_160121 | JGI IMG/M metagenome (GOLD analysis project Ga0210394, IMG submission 160121) | Forest soil microbial communities from Barre Woods Harvard Forest LTER site, Petersham, Massachusetts, United States - Inc-BW-C-12-M | ecosystem: Environmental > Terrestrial > Soil >... | reverse complement strand
GCTGGCGCAGGAGGTGTACAAGATGGCGCTCCTCGATCCGCTCACGGGTCTTTTTAACCGGCGTTATATCGAACAGCGCCTGCAAGACGAGATTGCGCGTTCGCAACGGCATGGGCGACCGCTCTCGGTGATCTTATTTGATCTGGATGAATTCAAGCAGGTGAACGACACCTACGGCCACGGCGCCGGGGACTCGTTGCTGAGAGCTTTTGCAGAGCGGCTGAGCAAGGCCACGCGCGGCTCCGACGCTTCGTCGCGTTATGGCGGCGACGAATTCCTGGTGGTGCTGCCGGAGTGCAAACCGGAAAACGTGCAGCACGTGCTCAAGCGGCTCGAGGGAATTCGCGTGGATATCGAAGGGCGCAGCTTACCCATCGCTCTCTCGGCCGGGTGGGCCGAGCTTCTTTCCGGCGAATCGGCCCAGGATTTATTAGCTCGCGCCGACGCCGCGCTTTATGCCAATAAGCGGGCGAAATCCGCGGCGCACCCCCAACCTGTAGCAATTTAGCAAGCTTCGAAACCGGCTGCTATTGTCGCCTCGGCCTCAGCTCAATTTCAGTTGCCGCATCATCCCGCGATCGCTCTTCCGCTAGCTCTTCTTTGAAGTTGTGGCGTAGAAAGCGGCCCACTGCTGTTCGACTTTGGCGCCGCCGCACTTCGGGCACTTGATCCTGCCTTTGTCGTGTTGGGCGACGGTCATGGCCAGGGAGAATTTCTTGTTGCAACCTTGGCAGAGGTATTCGTAGTAAGGCATAGCCACCTCGCAAAGCATTCGTCTTCCGACGATGTTAGTCGCGCTCTTGGGCCACAATCAATTGGCGCTTCGCAGATTGTGAATTTAGGGACGCGCTCATTGGTCGCAGACGGCAGCCCTGCGTGAGTAGATCGGACCATTTGGAGGCGCCGCGCAGCGCCAAATTGTTCCAAGCTTAGAAGATTCAGCAACAACGCCATGGGGGTTGCCCCTCAGTTATTTACCACGTTCGGCGTATGGCCCCGATTGGGGGCCGGCGCTATGGTGAACGTGCAAATGCGTTTTGCTCATCGTTTTGACCATCAAGGGATCAACGATCAACCAACTGCCTGCGGCAGGAGAGGCCAAGCTTTTTCCGGCCGCAGCCAATTCAGCGGGTTGCGAAGACCAGCAAAACGGTGAGCAAAAATTGACGCCGGCCGGGCGGACCGCCTGCTGAACCGAACGACAGAGCGGAACCCGGACACAATGCGCCGAGCCGGCCTGGAGGAGAGAACATGCTTTATTACGCGCTGGTGTTCTTCATTATCGCGGTGATCGCCGGGCTGCTGGGATTTGGCGTGATTGCTTCGGCGGCCGCGGGAATCGCCAAGATCTTGTTCTTCGTTTTCCTGGTGCTTTTTATCGTGACGCTGATCAGTCATGCCTCACGAGGCAGGACGGTCTAGGAACACGGCAAAGAGTCCGGACCCACCGTTTACCCTAGCTCACCCATCATTCCGAGGGTCGGCACTGCCCGCCGGCCCCCGGAACCCGCCCTCACTCATTACCTACGGTTGCAGCTATGTAGCGCGGCTGGGAATGCGATGAGAGATGCTTCTTCCGCATCAGGACTGGCTTCAGTGCTGACAGAATCGGCGATTACGTCTTGGGCTTCGTGGATTGCGGCTGAGCCCCTGGTTGCGGCGCGGCATCGGCGGCGGGCGGCGTATCGGGTTCGGGCTGGCCGGCGCGGACGCGCTTGACGACATCATTGGCGGCGCCTTTGCTCACAGGACACGTGGAGTCGTTGATGCGGCATTCGGCCAGCGTCAGCTTACAGCCGCAGGTACAGCCTTCCGCATTCAGGCGGTGCAGCGCTTCTTTTTTCTGATCTGCGGTGAGGCCGGAGAGATCGACGTCGGGAAGCTCCGTGGCGTTGGCCGCGTTCTTGAGGAAAATCTGGCCGGTATCGTCAAACGTTTCGATGCGCGCTTCCACCGGAAGGCCCGAGAGCGCGCGGACTTCGCGTTCATAGACTTCATAATCATAAAGGCCGGTGTGCTTCATCATCACACGGCCCTGCGGATCGATAACGAATGAGGTAGGCAGCGCCGGCACTCCGCCGTAATTGTCGATCAGTTCCCTGGTGGCCATCACGATGGGATAATTCATCCCGTAACGCTGTGCGAACTGCTGCACTTTCTGCGGCCCGTCGTCATCTTCGGAGGCGCCAACGATCAGCAATTTGTCTTTGTATTTGGCCTGAAGCTGCACAAGCTCGGGAATCTCTTCGCGGCAGGGAGGGCACCATGTGGCCCAGAAATTCAGGATTACGACTTTGCCCTTCCAGTCGGCCGTGGAGACGATCCTGCCGCTGATGTCGTGCAGCAAAAATGGCGGCGCCATTTCGGGATTCCTGGCGAAGCGGATGACTTTAGCGTCGGGACCAGAAGCGGCTTGCTCTGCGCGAGCGCGCCGCAGGGCGTAGATCGAGGTGACCAGCCCCAGAGCAGCGGCGACAACGAGCGCTATCGCCAGAAGGAACAAAGTTCTGCGGTTATTCATATCGGCGCCTACTTAGATGGCCGGATTCATTATCGGTTGTCTGGGAACGCAGCACAAGCCTTCATCAGATGCCGATGAGCGGAGGCGGTAGCAGCCAGCCGGCTGTGGGTACGCGAGTTGGGGTGCGTGACTTCAGTCGGGCAGGTGGAAGTCGATGGGGATGATGACTTCGGACTGGACCGGTTCGCCATCGACGCTAGCGGGCGCGTAGCGCCAGAGCGCGACCGCGTCCATAGCGATCTGCGCGAGCAGGGGATCGCCGCTGACGCGCGCCAGGCCGCGCGGCACGCCGTCTTTTCCGATAAACGTACGGATGCGCACCGTTCCCTGCAAGTGCTGAGCGCGGGCCTCGAGTGAATAGCGCGGCGTGACGCGCTCGACGATCGCGGCGGGCTCATAGCCGGCCAGAGAAGAATGGGGCCTGGCCGGTCCTGCTAATTCCACCTCTGCCCGAAAAGGATGGGCTGAATCCGGATCGAGCGCGCCCTTTCCCACATCAGTTGTCGCGCTCAGCGGCCAAAAGTGGGAGCCGCCGAAGCTGCCGGAATGAGGCTCGCTGGCGAGTGCATCGCCCGACGGAACGACTCCGGAATCCGCGGCGAAGCCGGCGCTGGCCAGCGCGTCGCCCATACCGGTAAGGATCGTACGGACGGCCACGATGCCGGCGAAAAAGAGCACGCAACCCAACACAAGCCCCACAGCTAACCGTGACGGCGTAACCTGGCGTCCGCTACGTCGGACCGGCCACGGAGCGGCCGCGGCTGCGCGCACGACGGGACGTGCCTTGCGCTTCGGGGCAGTTCGCGGATTTTCGTGGGCTGCGGTTTGCTGCGTGAGGAAACTCTCGAGCTTGGTTTCGGCCAAGCGAAATTCATAGGCGCGCTGCAGGGCCAGGCGAAGGTGAGGCATCTTCAGGGGCGCGGTCAACCTTTCGTAGGCCCCGCGCTGCATGACTTCGCGGGCCAAATCGGTCGCATCTGTGTCGCAGAGCGCGACGATGGGCGGATGCGAGACGCTTTTGCGGATCGCATCGATGAAGGCCAGTCCTTCCTTGGGATCGCCTTGCCCGCCGGCAGCACGGAGGTCAACGAACAGCACGTCACAATATTGCTGGAAGTCAAGATGGTCGCTTTCGAATTCGTAGCCGCCGCGCGTGGAGAATCCGACGAGCAGATCCTTGTGTACCTCTTCGACGAGCGCGGGATCGCGGCTCACCAGACACACGCGGATGAGCGTTTCGTCGGCGGTTGTCTCTTGCGACTTGTTTCGTGCGCGGAACCAACTTCGCATATTGTGTACACCCCTAGTTAGGCTGAGCACTCACCAATGGACTCGGTGCCGGAGATACTGCGCTCGTACAATCCGATGCACGGACAGGGTACTTGGGTCTTGCCGTACGGCCTTCTGCAGGATTGCCTTTGCAGGATTCCCTTTAATGACCCTCAGGTGGAGGCGATTCCGCTCGGGCCTGGGTCAGTATCTTCGAAGATTGAATTAGAGGGGATGCGAGGGGGGCACGGCCGGGCTGCACGGATGCGATTCATCTCAATTCTCCAGATCTCGAGGGGTTTGCGTTCGCGGCGCGCTGCGGATATGCTCTCGCGTTCGAAGCAATGGCGCGAAGGCTCAAAACGAAAACCAAGAAGGGCCAGGCGGGCAAACGGGTTGCCTCCGGCGCAAAGCTGGCGGAGCTATGTGTCCGCCAGTGGCGCTCGCGTTTCGAGGAACGTTATCTGCCGCGCATCGTCGGTTGCCTGGAGCAGCTCTCAGACGAGGAGATCTGGTGGCGTCCGAACGAGGCTTCGAACAGCATCGGTAATCTCGTGCTGCATGTCTGCGGCAATATGCGCCAATGGATCATCTCCGGGTTGGGCGGCGCGGCGGATCTTCGGGAACGGGACAAGGAGTTTGCCGAACGCCGGCCGATTATGCGGAAGGCGCTCCTGGAAAAATTCCAGCAAACAGTCAGCGAAGCCGGCGTCGTGATGGCGCGCCTGGAGCCGGCCGCGTTGACGCGGCCCTATCGCATCCAGGGGTACGACGTCACCGGCTACGAGGCTGCCGCGCACGTCATCGAGCATGTCGCCTATCACGCCGGGCAAATCATTTACATCACGAAGCTGAAGCGTGCCAAGGACCTCGGCTTCACGCGCCTGCCTTCGGCGGCTTCCAAGCCGACCGAGCGCACGCTGCCCGTTTGAATGCCGTTTGACACGCCCGCGATGCGGCAATAGGCTTTTGGGCCGCAGTGACGGCGAGCGGCTGTGTGCTTGGCTCTCCGAACGAAGAGAGATTCTTCGACTTCGTGGCCGCTCCTCCGGGCACGGCCCGGACGAAAGAAAAAAGAGCGCGGCCACTGCGCTCAGAATGACGCTTTGCTCGGTTGTGCTTAAAGTGCGGTTGTACTTAGAGTAGGAGAGAAGAAATCCGAGGAGAGAGAAACGATGATCGTTGAGATGCGCACTACGCTGGTGAAGCCTATGACGCAGAAAAAAATGGAGGAGCGGTTCGCGCAGGCGCTGCCGGAACGGCAGAAACTTTCGCCCCTGGGCGGCTTCTTTCACACCGACGTGGGCACGCTGAACCAGATCATCGAGCTTTGGCCCTACGAGAATATAGCGCAACGCGAAGACGTGACGGCACGCGCCGCCAAAACTGGCTGGCCGCCGGATAGCCGTGAGTTCGTCATGGAGCAGGACGCAAAAATCCTCAAGCCCACTCCGTTTTCGCCGCCGTTCAAGACGGGAAAGCTCGGCAACGTTTATGAAATCCGGCAATACATCTACCAGTCCGGAACGATCCCGAAGGTGATCGACGCCTGGACTCCGCTGATCGAAGCGCGCATGAAGATGTCGCCCCTGGTGGGCTGCTGGTATACGGAGATCGGTCCGCAGCATCAGTGGGTGCACATCTGGCCATTTCAAGATGCGTCGGAGCGGCAACGCATTCGCGCCGAAGCCGTGGAACGAAAGATGTGGCCTCCGGTCACAGCGGAATGGCTCCTGCGCATGGAGAATTGCCTGGCTATTCCGGCGTCATTTTCGCCGCTGCACTGATTAAGACCCACCCATACAAGATGCCGAGAGACCCCTTGCTCATCCGCCAAGGGATTCGCTCGGGATGTCCGCCGCTCGGCGCTTGAATCGCGCGAGTGGCTTCGGAAAATCCCCACCCTTTCCTACCACCCCAATCCACGCAAAATCGGCGTGTCTTGGGAACCCCGGTTAGCGGAAAGGATGGGCTACAAGAGGCATCTCCGTGAGAACGATTTGGTTGCCCAATGTGTAGCCAAGCCTTTGGGGCCCGCGCATGCTCCGCTTGCGCGTTCGAAAAAAGACGCAAAGGCTGGGGCCTTTTCTGCGCATTGAGCATTGAGCATCCTGACCGGATGCTTACTTCTTTGAGATTTGCGTTGCCGACGGGTGCAAAGTTAACTTCTGCACGCGCCAATTCAGCAGCTCGCCGACGTACAGCTCGTTTTCAGACGGGCACGCGATTTCGTGAATCCATCCGAACTGTTTGAGCTGCTTGCCGGCCTCGCCCAGCACGCCGACCACTTTTCCGTCCAGCGTGAGTTTGTAGACGCGGCCAGGATAGGCGTCGGAGCTGTATAGGTACTGAGTCGGCCCGGGCGTGATGCAAACCGCCCAGGGAGCGCCGGGCGCCATCGTGCCGGTTACGTTGGGGCCGGGCTTATTGCCGATGGCCGGTTGGGCGTTTGCTGCATCGAACGGCACGTCGATGTGGATTTGGCGAAGGAACTTGCCGTCGCTGTCAAACACCTGAATCCTGCGGTTCCCGCGGTCGGCCACATAGATATTGCCCTGCGCATCCGCCGCGATGCTGTGCGGGGTATTGAGCTGCCCCGGGCCATCGCCGGGCTCGCCCCACGACTTCAGCCACTTGCCGTTCGGATCCACCTTAGCCACGCGCGAGTTGATGTAGCCATCGCTGATGTAGGTGTTGCCGGCGGCGTCCCAGGTCACATCGGTCACTTGCCGGAACATGCCGTCGACGGGCGGCAGGGGCGGCTTGGGGTGCTTGAGCGCCTCGGTGCCTTCGTCGGAAGCTTCCTGCTTGCGTCCGAAGACCAGCATCACGTGGCCCTCGGGATTGAACTTAATAACCATATCGGAGCCTTTGTCGGTGACCCAGATGTTGTCCTGCTTATCGACGCGCACGGTATGCGCAAACGACCACGCGTACAGGTTGTGGCCGATCTCGCGGATATATTTGCCATCGGCCCCAAATTCCAGCAGCTGAGCTGCCGCGGCCGCGTATGCGGGTCCAGTGGTGTTGCCGCGCTGGAAGACGAAGACGTGTCCTTTGGAATTTACCGCAACTCCGGAGACTTCGCCGAGATACATGTTCGGCGGCAGCTTCAGGAAATCGGGCGCCGAATCAAAGGGAATTTCGGGCACCTTCTCTTGGGCGTAAGCTAACGGGCTGAGCAACAAAAGCAGGGCTACGAACCAAAACTTGGCGTTTTTCACGGTATCCTCCAATCGTAAAGGCCTAATCATAAAGCCCTAATCGTAAAGGCGAGCCTAATCGCAAAGGTGCGAGTAGCGCATGGATCGAACGGAATCAAATAGGCGTCCACTTGTCGCGAAGTATACCGCAGGTTGACGTATTGAGTTGCCACGGGAATGAGTTGCCACGAGAATGAGGATTGGCTATAAACGCACGATAGGGAAGAGGGGACTGGGAGAAGGAGGAAAGCGATGTCGGCGCGCAGTCTTCAAATCTCCAGGTTACGAATGGCGGCACTTCTGGGTGCCGCGCTCCTGGTGGTGTTGGCAGGCGGCGGAATAAAGGCTGCGGCTGAGGAGACTCCTGATCCGCGGTCGGAGGTCGGCGGCTTACATTCGAAGTTTGTGGACGTGAATGGCGTCCAGGCGCGTTATTACGAAGCCGGCTCGGGCGAGCCGATGGTGATGATTCATGGCGGATGCACGGCGGGCTCTTCCACGGCAAATGTCTTTTCGCGAAATCTTCCGGAATTATCGAAGCACTTTCATGTGTTTGCGGTGGACCGCCTGGCGAGCGGGATGAGCGGCAATCCGCTGAAGGATGACGACTACACGTATCAGGGCGATGTGGAGTTTATTTATGGCTTTATCCAGGCACTGCAACTGCGATCCGTGCATCTGGTTGGACATTCGGCGGGCGGAGCGATCGCGCTCTATCTGGCCATCGAGCATCCGGAAGTGGCCAAGACGCTGACGATTCTGGCCATGGGGCCCGAGAATCCTTCGCCGGCTCCGGACAATAAGACGCGGCTCGATTTGAGCAAGTGCCCGGACCAATCGCAATATGAAGGACTGCAATGCCGCGTGGCCATGCTGGCCTGGCTGTCGAATACGTTCGACGGGGAATACTGGAGCGCCGATAAGTACATGGCCACGCTGCCGAAATCGAAAGAGGCGCGCGCCAAGCTGAACGCGGGCGCGGGGCGCTCGTTCGATTTTCCTGCGTTCAAGCAGAAGATGCTCGATAAGGTGAGCGACGAAGGCGTGCTGCAGATGCCCGTGCTGCTCGTCGCTGGCAAAAATGATGTCCTCGATTGGGGCGTGAACGACGAAACGGCGAAGCTCCGCGGCGAGATGGGACTCTTTGATATCATCGCGGCGAAAAACACGAAAGTGCAGATGATCGTCATCACCAATGGCGGCCACTTCATGTATCGTGAACACCCGGACGAGTTCAACGCTTATCTCGAGACGTTCATCGATACGTGGCAGAAATATCCCACCGCGCCGGCACAGGGAAATTTCCCCAAGCCGCCGCAGAGTTCGGGTACGCCACAGCGGCGCGAGTTCCAGCCGGAACGAGCTCCGGGCGTGATTCCGGGCCGCCAGCAAATCGGTCAGCCGGGAGCGTAGAGGCGGAGTTACTCTATCGGTTGTCATTCTGAGCGGAGCGTCCTGATCTGGTTTCTCCGGAAATCACGTCTTATGATTTCCCGTCGGGACGCGCAGTCGACGAATCTCTCTTTAATTTTGTTTAGGAGAGATTCTTCGACCTCGTGACCGCCCGGCCCGGAAGGCGGGCCGAAGAAAAACCGCGGCACTCAGCTCGGAATGACAGCTCTTAGCCTAGGAGGAAAAATGCGACGACTACATGGTGCTCTCTGCCTGTCTTTAGGAATCGCCGTATTGGCGATAGGCCTTACCGAGAACGCGATATCAAAGAAGCCGGCCGCGGCACCGGCCGCGGACGCCGGCAAAGCGGCGGAGCTTGCGAGCGCCGTGCAGATCGAGCCAGAGGCGCTGGCGAAGTTGCTGCAGGCGACGAAGGGCGAAAAGCCCGTAGTGCTGCACGTTGGCTTCAAGAATTTTTACGACCAGGCGAAGATTCCGGGCTCTGACTACGCTGGCCCGGGATCAAAACCCGAAGGGCTGGAACTGCTGCGCAAACGCGTTTCCTCCTTGCAGCATAAGCAGCTCATCGTCCTCTATTGCGGCTGCTGCCCGTGGGACAAGTGCCCCAACGCCAAGCCCGCCTATGACGAGCTGCATTCCATGGGCTTCACCAACGTAAAGGTCGTGCACATCGCCGACAATTTCGGCGCGAATTGGGTCAACCCCGGCCTGCCGGTAACCAAAGGCGAGTAAGATCGAAGAAGCACCTGTAGCCCAGCCTTTGCGCTTTTCCACAAAGGCTGGTGGGTTTTCCTAAACGTAGCGGCGCGCACGTCTGAACCGCGAGTGGCTTCACAAAACCCCCACCCTTTCCTGAAATGCAGAAAGGGTGGGCTACAAAACGTCGAAGTCCCGGAGTAACCCTTCGCTTAACGCCATGGTGCAGGCCAAAGCAATGAACTGCGTTCGGCCGGTAAATCGACTGCATCGATCATGCCGTTTGAGGCCTTCCTTGCGTAGTGTGACGCGCTTGACCATGGCCATTCTTCCGGCGAGGCCACGAGCTTCGCGTGAACCGGATTTTCGTGAATGTACCGAAGCTTGTCCCAGAAATCTCCCACGCGACGCAGAATAAAATCGAAATAACGCGGCTGCCAGAAAGGTCCGCTTTCACGGCGTGTTTTCCGAATACGGCGTCCCGTTCTCATCTTCAGGCAGTGCATTCCGGCTTGTAAGCCAGCGCGAAACGGGGCCATAAGCATGTGGAGATGGTCGGGCATGACAACGTATCCGAAGAGCAAAAACGTGTAGGCAGCACGTTCTGCGGCAACATATTCCTGCACGATGTCGCGTTCACCGGGAGATAGAGGCGTTATTCCACGTCCCAGACGCACGGTGATGAAAAAGATCCGGTCACGGTCGGCGATACGGCGCAGACGCGTCATGCGCGCATTGTAATGGCGATGACTACGTGCAGCCCAGCCTTTGTGTTTTTCCGCAAAGGCTCGGGTTTTTTCCTATAAACGTAGCAGTGCCCACGTATAAAACCGCGAGTAGCTTCACAAAATCCCCACCCTTTCCTGAGAAGCGGAAAGGGTGGGCTACAAAACGCGCCGCCTCCGTGAGGACAATAATAGTAACGGGATTGTGCTCGGCGGAGTAGGCGCTACAGATTTAAAGCGGATGCTGCGCTAAAAGATTCTGCTTTGATGTTCGCAGGGCGCGGGCCCTGGGTTATCCTTGCTTTTCCCCCACTCATCGTGGGTCGTCACCATCGCGTTCCCGCGAAGCTCGGTCACAACGCAGTGGAATTGCTTTTTGTCCTGATCCCAATCCTGCTTTTCGGAATAGACCTGCACCGGGCGATTGTCCACGATTTTGTATTTCTGCGCTGAGTGGACCCCGCCAGCCATGCCGCCATTTGACCAGGTGATGATCGTTTTGTTCGCCCGGTCCAGCGTGAACGTGCCCAGTTCGCTGAATTCGGGGCTGTAGTAGAAATTGTAGAGCCAGATGCAACCCTGGCTGTTCCCGGTAGCGCCCCAATCGGTGAGGACGTAAATATCCTGATAGCCATCGAAATTGAAATCCACGGTGCGGAACCACTCCTCGCCGCGCGGCGGAGGTTCCATCCCGACCCAGTCGCAGCCTGTGAGGTGCTGTATCGGCACTTCGGAATTTCCGGAAAAGACCTCGATATCGCGAACGATCGATTGTGCGTTGCCAAATTGATCGTTGCGTTGCACGTCGGGAATGATCCTGAACGTGAACTTTGGCAGATTGGGCGCGACGCTGACGACGAAGCTGCCTCCGTAGGAGAGATCCTGAGTGACCGATTGGTGTGCTGCGGGCGCCGGAGGCTGCGCGACTCCCGGCTTCTGCTGCGCTCGAGCAACAAAACTCGGCGCCAGGCTCAAAGAGATCGCGAGGCAAGCGCGTCCAGACCAGCCCAAACTGAATCCGCCTATGTGTTTCCGCATGGGAAATATCGTACTGCGGCCGGAATAGTGATCAAGCGGTCGTGCGCAGCAGGTTAATAGGAATTACGCGCAAAACCGCCGGTGGTGCGTCCGGGACGACCTGAGCTACAAATTGGCAAGTACGCGTAGCCCAGCCTTTGCGGCCCCAGCGCAGGCTCCGCTTGCGCGCCGACAAAGGCGCAGAGGCTGGGGCCTTTCAACGCATGGGCCGGCGCTAATCCTCGAAGCTGTGCGCGTGGCCGCCGCGGAAGCGGTGGGTCACCGTCAAGTTCCACAGGAACTTGACGATGCGCGCGTCGTTATAGCAATACGCCAAATTGTGGTTGAGCGTGGAGAAGCAGTGGCGCTGGCACGTGTCTTTCATTTGCGCCAGTTGCTTGCGATCGAAATTAGATTTATCGATGTTGCCCCAGTCGTAGGTCGCCGCATACATCGGGAAGCAAGGCGCGACGGTGCCGTCGGTGCGGATGATGACGTTATTTTGGCCGGCGCGGCAGCTCCATTCGCTGAACTGCATGTCTCCATCGGTACCCTGCACGATGCCGGGCATGGAGGCGAGCATCTTGGACATTTCGCCATTGGTGCCGGTGCCATCGCCATTCCAGCCGTACTTTCTTAAGTCCAGCCCCGAAGACATGCGCATGAACGCCTTCATCTCCTGCAGGCGGCGCACCGAATTAACCATTTGATAGCCGGCCTTATTGCGGTCGATCAGCCAATCGATCAGGCCATCGACTTCGCGCCAATCCTGCGGACGGATATAGGTCGGGTTCTCGTCGAGATGCTTGAAGTGCTCGTCCTGCTCAAGCATAGGCGTCTCGTTGATGTGGTAGTCGGTGGCAACACGGTTCTCGTGCGCGAACTCGGTGATTTTGCGGACATCTTCGAGGTTATTGCGGCAGATGTTCAGATTGAAAAAGACCATGTAGCCATAGACATACTGTTTGCGAAGGAGATACTCGAGATTCTTGCGCGCGGGCTCGACGGCCTTCGGAAGGCTGGGCTGCAGGTTCCAGGAGTCCAGCGCGAAGTTGAATACGGCGGTGCCGGCATCGGCGAGCCGATCGGTCACTTCAGGACGCAATAGGCGGCCGTTCGTGCCGATGTAAATCCAGAAGCCCTTTTTCGCGGCGTAATTGACCACTTTGTGCGCGAACTGCGGGCGCAGCAGCGGTTCGCCGCCCATCAGCGCAAGCACCCGGCAGCCGTGATCGTGGAGCCAGTCGATGGACCGGCGCGCCACGTCTTCGGTCATCCCCTTCACCTTGTTGTTGAAGGCCCAGCAATACCAACAGTCGACATTGCATTTATATTCCAGGAAAAGATAGGCCGTGATGGGATGAAAGTCGCCGGGCATCACGCGCGAGCGAATGTAGGGAAATAGCCAGCCGCGCATCTTGCGGTAGATTTCCGGAGCGTGCCAGGCACGGGCCTCCGGCGCTACCTCGGGTCCGGGATCGCGCAGCTTTTCGGGAAATTGAGGGAAAACGG
>Ga0210394_10006725_pt1 | contig 12359 bp, 14 predicted proteins | sample IncBWC12MmetaG_FD_160121 | JGI IMG/M metagenome (GOLD analysis project Ga0210394, IMG submission 160121) | Forest soil microbial communities from Barre Woods Harvard Forest LTER site, Petersham, Massachusetts, United States - Inc-BW-C-12-M | ecosystem: Environmental > Terrestrial > Soil >... | reverse complement strand
GTGAGTCGTTCGAGGACGTCGTGATCGAACACCAGCGCGCCGCGCTGATTCCCGGTTTCGGCGAGGTGCGGCGCGCAGCGCTGTCCGCCCGGGCGATCGGCTGCTCGATCTCCGGCGCCGGCCCGACCGTGTTCGCCTGGTGTCTTGAGGAGCATGCGCCTGCGGTGCGCGAAGCGATGGTGCTCGAGTTCGCCAAGCACGGCCTGCAGACCGACCATTGGACCATCGCGGTCGAGCCTATCGGCGCGCGCGTCATCGGCTGATGCTGTTCGCCAGTACCCGCAACCAACTGCACCTGGTCGGCTTTGGCGCCGCGCTGACGCACGGGCTGGCCGCCGATGGCGGCCTGTACACGCCGAGCGACTGGCCGCAGCTGGCGCCTGGTTCCGACAGCGCCGATCTGCCAGCGCTGGCGCTCGAGCTGCTGCAACCCTTCGTGGAGGGCGATGCGCTTGCCCCTGCGCTCGCAGCGATCTGCCAGGAGGCATTCAATTTTCCCGCACCGCTGCTGATGCTCGACGCGGGCGCGCGCCTGGGGGTGCTGGAGCTGTTCCACGGCCCGACCGCCGCTTTCAAGGACTTCGGCGCGCGCTTTCTGGCGGCGGCGCTGACGCGGGCGCGGCACGGCGCAAGCCGGCCGCTGAAGATCCTGGTGGCCACGTCGGGCGATACGGGCGGGGCCGTGGCCGCGGCGTTTTATCGTCACAGCGGGATCGACGTTGCCGTACTGTTTCCCAAAGGCCTGGTGTCCCCGACCCAGGAACGCCAGCTGACCTGCTGGGGCGACAATGTCAGCAGCATCGCGGTGCGCGGCCGCTTCGACGACTGCCAGCGCCTGGTCAAGCAGGCGTTCGCCGATGTGGCGCTGCGCGAGCGCTACGAGCTGTCGTCAGCCAACAGCATCAATCTCGGCCGATTGCTGCCGCAGACGGTGTATTACTGGGCGAGCAGCCTGGCGATCTGGCGAGCGCATGGCGAGCCGGCCTCGTTCGTGATCCCGAGCGGCAACCTCGGCAATGCGACCGCCTGCGTCTGGGCACGGCGGCTCGGGGCGCCAATCGATGCGATCGTGCTGGCGCACAATGCCAACCGCACCGTGCCGGATTACCTGCAACAGGGCGTGCTGCGCCCGCGCCCGAGCGTGCCGACCCTGTCCTCGGCGATGGACGTCGGCGATCCCAGCAATCTGGAGCGCCTGTTGGCACTGTATCCGGACCCGGCGACGCTGCGCAGCGCCGTGCGCGCGGTCTCGATCGACGATGACTCCACGCGTGAGCGCATCCGGATCGACTACCGGCGCTACGGCCGGGCCTGGTGCCCGCACACCGCGGTTGCGGCCGAGGCGTATCAGCGGCTGGCACCAAATGAGCGCGCGCGCGGCCGCTGGGTGCTGGTAGCGACCGCGCATCCGGCCAAGTTCCGGGAGATTATCGAGCCGCTGATTGGCGCTACGCTGACAATGCCGCAGAATCTGGCGCGTCTGTTTGATCGGCCCTCGAGCTGCACTGAGATCGAGGCTACGCTCGATGCCCTGAGTAGCACCCTATAGCCCCATGGACTCACTGCCCCCCTTCCTGTTGAATCTGGACCTCGATGCCACCGTGGTCGGCGCGGTCGCATTGCTCGCCGGGCTGTTCCTGCTGTGGCGCTGGGATCGGCGTCGGCGCATGCGGGCGACGCGTGCACTGGCGGTGACCAGCTGCGGCTTCGAGTACCTGCGCGATGTGCTGGTGCCGGACGGCCAGGGCAGCACACTGCACGTGGATTTTCTGCTGCTGACCGCGCGCGGCCTGGTGGTGATCGATCTGCGCGATATTGAAGGCAATATCTTCGGCGGCGATCAGATGACCGAGTGGACCGTCATGCATCGCGCCCTGCGCTATACGTTTCCGAACCCGCAGACCGGGCTGTACGATCGCATCGCCGCGGTGCGGGCGCTGGCGCCGGAAGTGCCGATCGAGGGCCGCGCGGTATTCACGGCCAGCGGCCAGTTCCCCAAGGGGCTGCCGCGCAACACGCTGATGCTGGAATCACTGTCGGCGGAATTCCCGGCCTCTGACCGACAGGCGATGAGCGGATTGCTGGAGCGCTGGATGCCGTCCTGGCGACTGATCGAGAAGTCGGTAGCCCCGAGCAAACTCGCCTCGCCGAAGGCTGCAATCTAGCATGCTGCGCAAAACCGCCGTCGCGGCGATTGTGCTGGCGCTGTCGCTGCAGGCGATGCTGCCGGTCGATGCGCAGCCGGTGGCCGGCAACGCCAACGACCTGCACGGCGGGCGTGGTCTGCACGATAAGGACACGGCCTCGCCGATCAGGCATGTGATCGTGATCATCGGCGAGAATCGCAGCTTTGATCACGTGTTTGCGACCTACGTAGCGCGCTCCGGACAGCATGTATCGAATCTGCTGTCGCGCGGCATCATCAACGCCGACGGCACGCCGGGGCGCAACCACGACGTCTCGGCGCAGCGCGCCGCCACCGACACACGCCGCTACGCGATCAGTCCTGCCAGGACCTTTGCCTACGTCAATATTCCGCCGCCCGGCACGCACGAAGCCCCGAGCGCGCCGAGCGACAAGAAGCCGGCGCCATTCGCGAGCATCGCTGCCGCCCAGGCTGCCGAGCACGATCTGGCGGACGATTACTATCCGTACCTGTTGACCGGTGCCACCGGGCTGCCGCCCGACGTGATCGATACGCGCATCGCCAATTACGAGAATCTGGGTCCGGGCACATTTCAACTCACGCCCTCGGTCAAATACGACGACTATGCCGCCAGCCCGGTGCACCGCTTCTACCAGATGTGGCAGCAGAGCGATTGCAGTGTCGAACACGCCAGCGCCGCCAATCCGAGCGGCTGCCGCAACGATCTGTACGCCTGGGTGGAAGTGAGCGCCGGGCCCGGCAGCAACGGCAAGCCGCAGCCATTGCCGGTCACCAATATCTCCACCGGCGAGGGTTCGACGGCGCTCGAGTTCTACAATATGCAGCAGGGCGACGCGCCCTACCTGAAGCAGCTCGCCGAGCGCTACACGCTCAGCGACAACATGCATCAGTCTGTGCAGGGCGGTACCGGCGCCAATCACATCATGTTCGGCTTTGCCGACGCCATCTGGTATAGCGACGGCCACGGCCATCCGGCCACGCCTCCCAGCGACCAGATCGAGAATCCCGATCCCCAGGCCGGCACCGACAACTGGTATGACGAGGATGGCTACGCCGGCGGCAGCTATAGCGCCTGCGCGGACCTGAGCCAGCCGGGCGTACCGGCGGTGGTCAACTATCTCGAGGCGCTACCGCGTCCGATCAATCCGCGCTGTGAACCGAAGCACTACTACCTGCTGAACAACTACAACCCCGGCTTCAACGGCGACGGTACGCTGGCCGGCAAGCAATCCCGCTACACCATCCCGCCCAGCTCGGTGCGCCACATCGGCGATGTGCTGATGCAGGCCGATATTTCGTTCAGCTACTTCGGCGGCGACTGGAACATCTACCAGACCGATCCGGCCGGCGCCAATCCCTACGATGCCTACTGCCACGTCTGCAATCCGTTCCAGTATGCGACCGACATCATGACCGACCCGGCACTGCGCCAGGCGCATATTCACGATACCGATGTGTTCTACCAGGACATCGCCGATGAAAACCTGCCGGCCGTGTCGATCGTCAAGCCGAGCATGTTCGTCGACGGTCACCCGGCGTCTTCCAAGCTGGACCTGTTCGAGGGCTTCCTGAAGAAGATCATCGAGCAGATGCACGAGCACCCGAAGTTATGGCGCGATACCGCGATATTCGTGACTTTCGATGAGGGCGGCGGCTATTACGATTCCGGCTACATTCAGCCGCTCGACTTCTTCGGCGACGGCCCGCGTATCCCGCTGCTGATCGTGTCGCCCTACAGCGAGGGTGGCCTGGTCAATCACGGCTACGCCGATCACGTGTCGATCATCAAATTCATCGAGCGCAACTGGCATCTCAAGCCGATCACGGCCCGCAGCCGCGATAACTTTCCCAATCCCAAGACCCGGCGCGACAATCCCTATGCACCAACCAACAGTCCCGCGCTGACGGATCTTTGGGATGCGTTTCATTTCCCGCCCGCCCAGCTGGCGCGCTAGTCGGCGCGTCGGTCGATGTGGCCGGCTGAGCGCAGGCGCTCTGCTTGCGGGTCTGGCCGGCTGTGGACATGCGGATTCCGCTGTCAGCGGCCAGTGGCAGCTTTCCTGGCAGGGGCGGATCGGCACCGAGCAGGCGACCGTGCTGTTGCAACCCAGTGGCCAGGCGTTGAGCGGCAGTTTCAGCACCGCGCGAGTCACCGCGCCGCTGTCCGGCTCGGTAGCGGGACCGAAGCTGGCATTCGCGGTGGATTTTCCAGGTCCGCCGCCCTACCGGATCCTGTTTTCGGGGCTGGCGCATGGCGATCAGATCGAAGGCCAGGCGCTGCCGCAGGACGTCAACGGCCATGCCTTCGCCGGACATGGCGGCGAGGTGCCGCACGACTACTACAGCTGGAGCGCCAGGCGCATGGCACCTTGATGGGACCGGGGAGCGTCGTCCGGCCTCCAGCGGACAAAACTGGCCGCCCAATCAATCAGTTGCAGTATGGGCTGGGCCTATTCTGCGATCGCCGCTGCTCGTTCCCTTGAAGTTGGTCAATGCGCCCCTACCGTATCCGAAGTTCGGGTGGCTCAACTAATTGAAAGGAGGTGCGACATGTTTGGTAGATTCTTGAGTTCACAGAACTCGCTGCTCGACGAGTTTTGGCGCCTGCAACAGGAAATGGACGAACTGCTCGGAGACGGAGCGTCTTCCTCGGGCGGAATCAGGTCGTTGCCGCGCGGGTCATTCCCGGCCATCAACGTCATCCAGACTCCCGAGGAAGTCCAGGTGTATCTGTTTGCACCAGGACTCGATCCCAAAAAGCTCGATGTGTCGATTGAGCAGGGTCTGCTCACGATATCGGGCGAACGGCAGATTCGGGTCGACGACAATTCCACGTACTACCGCCAGGAGCGCTTCGCCGGTGAATTCCGCCGCGCCATAAGCTTGGGAGAGGATGTGGACGCCGAGCGCATCACAGCGACCTATCGTGACGGCATCGTGCAGATCAGGCTGCATCGACGCGAATCGGCAAGACCCCGCCAGATCGAGATTCATTGAAGGGAGGTGACAGATCATGGCCACAAACAGTACACAGGTAGCCGGTCGGGAATCGCCGATCGCGACGCCGCAACAGCGTGAACGCCCCAGCGAACTTGTGATTCGTACGCCGGTGGATATTTTCGAGAATAGCGACAGTCTGATGCTGATTGCCGACATGCCGGGGGTGTCCAAAGACCGGCTCGACGTGCGCGTCGATGGCACTACGCTGGTGGTGCAAGGGCGCATGCAATTCGATTTGCCGGAGAAGGCGGTGGCGCTGCACGCCGATATCCGTGCCGCTCTTTACCGGCGCAGCTTCGTATTGAGCCGGGAGTTGGATACCGAGAAGACCGAGGCGAATCTGAAGGACGGCGTTCTGACGGTGCAAATTCCCAAGCGTGCGTCACTGCGGCCGCGAAAGATCGAGGTGCAGGGTTCCTGAGCATGCATTGATCGCCGTCAATCGCCAGCTGCAATTAGCGGCCGGTGCGGACAGTCTCGCGCCGGCCGCCTTAACAGGGCGGCGCCGGTAGTTTAAAGAAAGCTCGCGCGTTGGCGCTGGTGTAGGCGGCGCACTGTTCCAGACTCTCGCCGCGCGCTGCAGCGAGCGCGGCGCCCACGTGTGGCAGATACATCGGCTCATTGCGACGCGATTTGGGTTTTGGTCGCAGATCACGCGGCATCAGGTACGGCGCGTCGGTCTCGAGCAGCAGACGAGCGGCGGGAATGCGCGGCAGCAGGGCGTGCAGATGGGCGCCACGGCGCTCGTCGCACAGCCAGCCGGTGATGCCGATCGACAGCCCGAGCGCCAGGTAGTCTTCGAGTTCGCGTTCGCCGGCGGTGAAACAATGCGCCACCGCCGCCGTAAGCGTCGGTCGATGCTCACGCAGCACGGCGAGGAAATCCTGGTGCGCGTCGCGCTGATGCAGGAACACCGGCTTGCCGGCGTCGGCGGCCAGCTGCAGCTGCCATTCGAAAGCGCGCAGCTGCAGCTCGCGCGGCGACAGGTCGCGATAATAGTCCAGTCCGCACTCGCCGGCGGCAATCACCTGCGGTCGCGTCAGCAATTCGCGCAGCGCCGGCAGATCCGAGGCAGCTAGCTGCGCGGCGTGATGCGGATGCACGCCGGCGGTGGCGAACAGTGTGCCGGGATGCAGACCGGCGAGTTCCATGGCCGCGACACTGCCGGCCACGCTTGCGCCGGTGACGATCATCTGCAGCACCCGCTGGTCGCGAGCGCGCTCGATCACCGCGGAGCGGTCGCGGTCAAAACTATCGTGGGTCAGGTTGGCGCCGACGTCGATCCAATGCATGGCGCTACTGTAATGCGGGACGGCGTTGCCTGATATGATCGCGCGGTGCATGAGCGCGTGCCAAGGCATATGTTGCGACAATTGCAACTCTGGGACGTCGATCGCGGTGGGCACGGCTGGTCGGTGCGCCAGAGTGCCCGCGCGCGGCGCCTGAGCGTGCGTGTTTTCCGCAACGGCGGGGTCGAAATCGTGGTGCCGCCGCGCACGCCGGCGCGGCGTGTGAGCGAGTTCGTCAGCGAGCATCGCGAGTGGATCGAGCGCCAGCAGCGTCGCACGACGCCGGCGCTGCACTGGCCGCTGCCGCCGGAGCTGCTGTCGTTGACGGCGATCGGCGAACAATGGCACTGCAGCACGATTGCGGGCGCCGGGCGCATCCGCCTGCGCGAGATTGCCGGCCACGAGCTGCGGATCGGCGGTTCGCTGGACGACCAGGATCGACTGCGACGCCTGCTGACCAACTGGTTGATCGAACGTGCACGGCTGCGTTTCGAAGCACCGTTGCGGGCGCTCGCCGCGCAGATGGCGGTGCAGCCCGGGCGGCTGCAGGTACGCTGCCAGCGCTCGCGCTGGGGCAGCTGTTCGCGCCGTGGCACGATCAGCCTGAATGCGTGCCTGTTGTTTCAGCGGCCTGAGGTGCTGCGCTACCTGATGATCCACGAGCTGTCGCACCTGCGGCATATGAATCATTCAGCCCGCTTCTGGGCCGAAGTCGCCCGTCACGAGCCGGACTGGAAAGCGCTCGATCGCGAGCTGCTGCAAAGCTGGATCCGGGTGCCGTCGTGGATATTCAGATGAGCCAGCCGCCGTCGCTGTCCGATCCGAACGTCGAGCCGCCAGCGGCAACCGCGGATGACGCCAGCCGCGTCGATCTGTCGGACGAGGCGGTGCACTGGGATCTGGGTAGCTCGCTCTCCTATAGTGAGTACCTGCGGCTCGATCGCCTGCTCGATGCGCAGAAGCCGCTGTCCAACGAGCACGATGAGATGCTGTTCATCATCGTGCACCAGGTATCGGAGCTGTGGATGCGTCTGATGCTGCACGAGCTGTACGCGGTGATCGAGTGCGTGCGGCGCGATAATCTGGACCCGTCCTTCAAGATGCTCGATCGCGTCGGACGGGTGCAGGCGCAGCTGCTGGCGGTGTGGGAAGTCCTGTCGACCATGACGCCGGCGGATTATTCGTCGTTTCGCAATCTGCTTGGACGCTCATCGGGATTCCAGTCGCTGCAGTACCGTCTGCTCGAATTCACGCTCGGCAACAAACATCCTGAGGTCATCGAGGTGCATCGGCGCGATGCCGAAGCGTACGCGGCGCTGACGCGCGCGCTGGCGGCGCCCAGCCTGTACGACGAGGTACTGCGGCTGCTGTCGCAGCGCGGTTACGGCGTGCCGGCCACCTCGGTGGTACGCGATTTCAGCCAGCCGTACCTGCCCTCCAAGCAGGTGACCGGGGCCTGGCTCGGGGTGTATCACAATGCGGTCAAGGACTGGGATCTGTACGAGTTGGCCGAGCGGCTGGTCGATCTCGATCACCGATTCCAGGTGTGGCGCTTCCAGCACATGAAGACCGTGGAGCGCATCATCGGCTACAAGCCGGGCACCGGCGGCACTGCGGGCGTCAGCTACCTGGCGAAGGCGTTGCGGCTGCGATTGTTTCCCGAGTTGTGGGAAGCGCGCACCTCAATGTAGCGAGCGGCTGCGGCGCGCGCGCCGCCGCTACTCCGACCGCCTTGCCCGCCTTGGAACGCAGCATCGTGACCTGCTATAAGCTATGACTACGGATCATCCGCCCACAACAAGAACCGCTGGCTTAGTTTTGGGGCGTCCGTCTGTTGCGCCATTTCCAGGGAGATCGGGCATGCATGGGCTGCGACTATTGTTCGCCACTGCCGTGATGGCTGGCCCCATCGTTGGGTATCCGCAGTCGAATGCGGGCGTCACGGTTATCGACAATCCGGGCGGCGGCACTATTGCCTATGCGCAGCTGCCCGCGCAGCACACGGTGCAGGGCGCAATGGGTAAGGTACTGCAGTATGTCCACAGCCGCTTCGGAGCACGCCCTCAGGTGTCGCGAGTCATGCGCGGCGCGGATGGAAACTCCCTGGCGGTGACCTTCAGCGTGAAGCCGACCACCGGCAGCACGGGCGAAATTGCGGGACTGGCCCTGGTGATTGTCTCGGCTTCGGCACCGGCTCAGGGTGCCGTACTCACCGATCAGGCCGACCGCTTTCGAACCAGCGTGAAGTCCATGCTGCAGCAATTGGGATCTCAGGCCGGCCCACAGAAGAGCGCCTCCGATTCGCCATCGACGCCGTCAATGCCAGCCCCAGCGCCGCCGCAGGCGCAGGCGCCGGCGCCGGCGCCGGCGCCGGCGCCGACGCCGGCAGCAGCGACGAGCGCAGCCGCGGCTCCGGCCGGCAAATCCGAACCCCCGCCGCCCGCTGCGCCGTTGCATCAGACGCCGTTTCCGGACGGCAGCGGCAGTCTTGGCTTACCGGATGGCTGGACGATCACCGGCACACACTGGGGCGAGGTCATTGCCAAAGGCCCGACGCCTGCGGGACTGCATTTCAATTGGCAATTCGCCGCCACCGAGCGGCCGCAGGGTGGCGGTGGCCCAGGTGCCCCGCTTGTAATTCCCTATAGCACGGATGCCGGCGCTACCTTCAAAGCGGTGATGACGCAGAACCTGCAGAGGCAACACAAAACGGTGCCTTCAATCGACATCCTCGCCTCCGCACCCGTGGCCGACCACGAATACTTTGTGGTGGCGAATGCAGGAGCGGTGGATGGTCAAGTCCCACTTCGTACCTGGGCACATGTTGCCATTAGCCCGCTCAACAATGCCGGCGGCTACCAGATTACGCTTTACATGATCAACGTTCCGCAGCAGAACGCAGACCAGACCCGCGGCACGGCGATCGCCATGTTTTCCAGCTACAAGGTCAACAGCGATGTAGTGGCGGCGCAGATTCATGCCGAAACGCAAAAACAACAGCAATGGTTTGAGCACCAGCAGGCCGACTATCACGCGCGCCAACAGGCCCAGGATCAGCAGTTCGCTAACTATCAGCGCCAACAGGATGTGAAAGACCGGCAATTCGCTGCCTTCGATAACGGTCTGCTCAACAATACGGTGGTGTTTGACAAGGACCTGAACGGGCACGGGACGGTGTCCAATGATCTCGCGGACGCCTTGGTGCAAGCCGACCCCAACCGGTTCCAGGAGGTCCCGGCGAGCGACTACGTCAAAGGCATCGACTACTGAGCTCGCGTGCCGCACTTGCCGAGGCACATTTTGTTTCTGCTGGCGGTCTATTTCTGCGCCAGCAGTGCGCACTTCGGCCACAATGCCGCATACATTGCCTATTACCCCAATATGCCCTCCTGGATTACGTCTGACAGGGTCTATGTGGCGTGGTGCGTCGTAACAGCCGTCGGGATTGCCGGTCTCGTGGCCTTGCGACTGCGGCTGCACGCTGCGGCAGCGGTGCTCATCGCCGTCTACGGTGCACTCGGGCTGGATGGGTTGGCTCACTACACGTTGGCGCTGTGCTCAGAGCATACGTTGATGACGAACCTGACCATCTGGTCGGAGGCGATATCGGGTCTGTGCTTGCTGCTCGCGTCGGCGGCCTCAGTCGCTAAGCAGGGCATCGGTCGCTTGCCGCCGAGCGATGCGGCGCAGCCACATGACTGGTAATGCCCATACGTTTCCGGACACGACCGACGCCAGTGACGTCAGAACAGATCCTGGCGAGAGCCGAGCTGACGCAAGACGTCCTTAGGGGCCCAGGTATCGAACTGCGGAATGCCGTCGGTGATCGGCTCCCAAGGGGCCTTATCGGACACGAACGTATGCGCCTTCGGCTGCTTGGTAAAAGCGCTATCGAGAGTTCCAAGCCGTATTCGCAACACATTCGGTGTTGCTGAGAGATAGGCATAAATCGGGCTACCACAGCGACAGCAAAACGCGCGATATTTTCCAGGCGACGACTCGAATTCTCGAAGGGTGTCACCGCCACTATGCAAGTGGAAGTGCAATCGACTGATTGGTGCATTGGCTGCGTGCCCAGTGCCGCTAGCCTTGCGGCAGCTGGTGCAATGGCAATAACCGAACTCGCCGGGCTCTTCGCTGAGTTCAAAATTGATATTTCCGCAGAGGCAACTCCCCTTATACACAGTCAATCTCCTGGTCTGCTTCCGGACGACGAATTTAGCACTTCGCAGATTAGTCGGACCAGCCGAGCGGCCGTATAGCGGACTGCGGCGCAGAGATGAACAACGTTATCGTAGATTGCTATCGAACCATTTTTGCCCGTAGTACAGGCCGACACCACTTGCAACGGCCCCAAGAATCACGGCGGCGCCAAGATTGAACTGTCCTCCGAGCCACCAACCCAACGCTCCCAATAGCGATGCACAACCGCAACCGATGATCGTTCTCAATGTCATGGCTCCCAGGTGATTGTCGAGCACAGGATGCTGGCAAGCCTATCCGCTTTGGCAGCTGCGGAAGCGCACAGTGTCACTATTGGCCAGAATGCGTAACCACCCCTCCAAGGGGTTGCGCTGCTGTGACGCCGGCGTATGCTTTTGTGCAGGCCGTGATTTCCGCTTGGCGTCGCTCCTTAGCAAACGGAGGCAGAGAACATGAACAAGAAGTTCGCCATCGCCTGGTTGGTGCTGTTCGTCGCGTGGTTTCTGGGTAGCTTTGTGGTACACGGCGTACTGCTACGTTCCGACTACATGCAACTGACCAGCCTGTTCCGGCCAGAAGGCGACGAACAGAGATACTTTCCCCTGATGATAGTGGCGCATGTGATCCTGTCCGGCGCGTTCGTTTGGATCTATGCGCGCGGCGTCGAGGCGAAGCCGTGGATGGCACAGGGCGTGCGCTTTGGAATTGCTGTCGCACTGCTCACGGTCGTGCCAACTTACACCATCTACTTCGTGGTGCAGCCGATGCCAGGAGCGGTGGTCATCAAGCAGATCGTCTGCGACGGGGTGCTGCTGCTAATACTCGGGACGATCGTGGCCTGGCTGTATCGAGACGCGGCAACCTGAGGCACAACACGCATTGGAGAATCCCGCGGCGTTTCAGATTCCGCCCGGCTGATGCCAGTGAATCGCCTGCACCTGAGCAGCTTGCCGCTCAGCAAGCTGCGGCGAGGCGTTGATCAGGTACGCCTCCTGCACCAGTTGCATGTGCGCCAGATCGGCACGGCTGTCGCCGTAGGCGTAGACACGGCCGGGCGCATCACGCGCGATCAGTGCCGCCAGGCAGCGGCGTTTCTCCTCGCCGCGGCAGTTGGCGCTCGCCAGGCGGCCGTCGAGCCGCCCGTCCGCACGCCAGCGCACTTCCGTGCAGACGATTTCATTGAAGCCGAGCGCCCGGCCGATGTGCGGTACATACAGGTCGGTGCTGGCCGACATCAGCAGCAGCCGATCGCCACGCGCGCGGTGCATTGCGATCGCAGCCAGGGCTTCAGCGTACAGGCCGTCGCTGAGCAGTTCGGCGACGAAGCGCTCGGTCCAGCGTTCAAGGCTGGCGCGCTGCACGCCGCCGAGCAGCGCGTGAATCAGTGCGCCCTTCAGCGCGCCGCGATCGCACTTGAGCACAAAGCCGGCCGCCGCCGGCAGCACCAGCAGCACACGCAGCAGCCGCCACGGACGGCGCCACAGAAAGCCCCATAGAAACGGGCCGAAGGTGTTCCGCCGCGTGATCGTACCGTCGAGATCGAATACCGCCAGGCTGCCGCTATTCAAGGGCGCGCTTCAGGCGGCGCGGCTCTGGCCGGCGAGCTGGCGCAGCACGAACGGCAGAATGCCGCCGTGACGAAAATATTCGCGCTCCTTGGGCGTATCGATGCGCACCCGCACCTCGAAACGGATCGGGCT
>Ga0210394_10006724_pt1 | contig 12359 bp, 13 predicted proteins | sample IncBWC12MmetaG_FD_160121 | JGI IMG/M metagenome (GOLD analysis project Ga0210394, IMG submission 160121) | Forest soil microbial communities from Barre Woods Harvard Forest LTER site, Petersham, Massachusetts, United States - Inc-BW-C-12-M | ecosystem: Environmental > Terrestrial > Soil >... | reverse complement strand
GTCCCTCGACTCGAACGCTGATCTGATTCCGAACCGCCTCCAGGGTCTTCTCGTGCACAGCGTCGACCTGGCCAGCGTGAACACCGGTGAGCCCATATGGCGCGCGCATCGCGTGAAACACGCTGCGCTTGAAAGCGGGTGGCGCGATATCGGTGAACTGCTTCATGCCGAGGAACATGGCCTGGTCCTGTGCCGTCCAATCGGTCTCGCGCTTCTGCATGAAGTTGGCGATCGAAGGAAACGCATGGTTGTTGACGGTCGTCTCGATGTGGAAGACGCGCACCGTGTCCTCAATCAGCTGGCCTTGCCTGATGCAGGAGTGGTGGAGGGCGGAGTCCGGCGGGTTCATGTACGAGAGCGAGCCCATCAAGGTCTTGACGTTGTGGTGCTCGCGGATGCCACGGTAGGTGGCCAGACCTGTCGACATGGACTTGTGCCCACCGTCCATGGGCACGAGCGTGAGATTGACGTAGATGACCAGGTCTGACTCCGCCGCGCGCCTGTGCAGCGTGACGTCCTCTCCTGCTGACGTCTTGCCGATGTACACATTGGCCTCGGGATCCTCGCCATCGTGCTGGTAGAGGCGATCCGGCCAGAAGGTGCTGTAAATGCGGTCCCCGACGATGTGCCGGATCTCATCAGCGGTCATGCGCCGGTGCAGCCCCAACGCAGCGATGAGGTGGATGTCTTCGACTCCGGCCTCCGCGGCCATGTCGATGACCTCTTCCATTACCAGCTGGCGCACGTCCGGCGCCGCCATCGGCGGCAGCGGGAGCGACAGGTCGTCGAAGGCGATGGTGAGTTTCATGCCGCGGCGCAAGAGCGACTTCAGCGGGTCGTCATCCAGCGGTTTGGCCAGCGCGCGCTTGATCGCGCGCTCGGGGTGGGCAATCGGATCGAGCGGGTCGGGCGGATAAACGATGCGGGCGCCGAGCGGAAGCTTCTCCAGCCGCACGCCTTCGCCGAAATGAAAGAGCACGGGCGGAGTGTTGCGATCGACCTCGATAACAGCGCCCGGCCTGGCCACTACGCTCTCAATCCTCGCAGATCGAATGCGACCTTCACGGCGCCGAGCCTACCCGCGCTCATCGCATATGCGATGGCGTCGCGATACTCGCCGAGCCCGAACAGCGGCCCGGTCAGCTTCTCGAGCTGGAGCTCAGGCGCCGCTTCCAGGGCCAGCTCGAATGTGCGCCGACCATTGTGAGTGGGCTCCGAGCCGTATGCGTACGCGCCCATCACAGTCAGCTCACGCTGCCAGATAGGCGCCCAATCGACCTTCTCCTCTCCCGGCATGCCCACCGCGATGACCTTGCCGCCGCCCCGCGTGAAACGCACAGCATCGTTGAGGCTCTCGGCGCTGCCCACGCAGTCGAAGGTCATGTCAGCGCCGCCCAGCAACAGCGGGCGGTCCATGCCGTCGAGGCGCCTTGCCGCCGTGCCGAAGCGCACGCGCTGGAAGACGTCGGCCGGGGAGATGACCTGGTCGGCGCCCAGCTTGCGAGCGAGCTCCCGTTGTGCCGGGTGCTTGGCCACCGCAACCAGGCGCCTTGGCGGCGTGAACAATTTGACGGCGGCGACCGTCAGCAGACCGATGGTGCCCGCGCCCTGCACCACGACGTAATCGTCCTTGCCGGCTCCGCCGCGGAGCGCCGCATGGATGCAGCACGCAAAAGGCTCGATCAGCACTGCCGCCTGGTCGCCGAGTGCGTCGGTGACGGGGTGCACCTGGCTCGGATGCGCCACGAGCACCTCCCCCCATCCCCCACCCGTGTCCGCGCAATACCCGGTTTGGAGGCCGACCTCGATCGGGCCTTCAGTGACGTTGTAGCAAAGTCCCGGGCGGCCCTCTGCGCACCTCGGGCAGGGCGGCTCGATGCCTCTGACCTTGCAGCCCAGCGCCGGCTCGATGACGACACGGCTGCCGTCGTCCAGGGTCCCGACCACCTCGTGCCCAGGGACGAATGGATAGCTGGTCAGTGGATCGAGGTACAGCGAGGCGTGGCCGCCGATCGCGGCGAGGTCGGAGCCGCAGATGCCGCTGAGGGTCGACAGCACGCGCAGCCAGTTGCTCGCCGGGAGCTCCGGCTCAGGGACGTCGCCCAGCTTCAGCATCGACAGGGCGCTGGTGGCAACTTCGGGGCGGCCGCCTGACGCCTTGACGATGGCGAAAGCGGGTATCGAGCGGACGTATTGCAGAGCTAACACCGGCTAACGCGCCCCTCCCTGAGCCCCTCTCCACTTGGGCGGAGGGACCATCCCTGCGTCACCGTCTCACCGCCTCCCGGTAGTCCGGGGAGCGCGGGTCCGGCATGGGCAGGCGCCAGTTGCCAGGCGCCATCCGCCACCGCTCGATGCGCCAGCCGCGCTGTCCGGCGACCTGCGACAGGCGCGCGTCCGGGTTGACCGCCACCGGCGTACCCACGAGCTCGAGCATGCCCAGGTCCGACAGCGAGTCGGCGTACGAAAAGCTCTCGGCCAACACGATCCCGTTGCGCGCGGCGTATTCCTCGAGCAGCGTGCCGCGGGCCTCGCCCGCCGGCGGCGGCGCCTGGAGGTCCCCGGTGAGCCGGCCGTCACGATCGACGAGCAGATGCGCGCAGTCGACCTCGACCTCCAGCAAATCGGCCAGGGGCTGCACGACGACATCGAGCGCTCCGGTGAGCAGCAGCACGCGATGGCCGGCCCGCTTGTGCTCGCGAATGCGGCGCATGCCCTCCGGATAAATGCGACGCAGCGTCACAGCATCGAGCGCCTCGCGACCGAGACCCTTCATCACCTCGTAATCGAGACCCTTGTACTCGCGATAGAAAGTGCGCTGGAAGTCCGCGCGCGACCGCCGCTCGAGGTATAGCCATCGCGGCGCTTCGCGAAGCATCTGTGCCATGAACGACGGCCAGTCCTCCAGCGGCTGAGCGCGAAGGCGCATCCAAAAGAAGTATTCGACGATGTTCGTCTCGACGAGCGTGCCGTCAACGTCGAATACGGCAAGGACATCCGAGCGACCGGTGCGACGCTCGATGGCGGAGCGCACCGAGCTTGTCTCAGGCTTGACCGCCGTGCTGCCTGTCGGCTGCTTGCCCTTGCGCACCACGGTTTCGGCGCGCGACATGCGGACCACGGTTGGAAAGTGCACGTCGTCGAAATACCGCTCCCATTCGAACAGCGCGGGGTCAAACGGAAAAGTCTTGCGTTCATCGGCCGGCGTCTTCTCCCAGATCTCCATCACGTGGCGCGTGTCGAAGATGCAGTCGACCTCTGTATAGACGCCGTAGAGCTGGATGAGGTTGACAGCGCGCTCGAGCCGTTCGCGCTCCGCGTTCAGGTCGTCCGATACCGACGCGACCCCCGCGCCGAGCGGCAGGCGTTCGACCACCCACTGCGCACCCTCGACGAATTTCAGCGCCGTGCTCGCCTGGGCCGACAGCTGGCCCCGCGTGGGATACGTCCAGGTCGGAGTGCCGATGGCCTGCCCGTACTTGTCGCGCAGGGGATTCTTGGTGAAGTACCGGCGCGCGGCGTCCTCGACCTCGCGGAACCGCAGCGGATTTCGTGTGCCGGAGGCGGCGTGGTAAACGCGCGGCTTGTCGTCCGGCGGAGGATTGGCGGCGACCGCCAGCACGGTGTTGACCACGAAATCGGCCGGGATGATGTCGAGCAACGCGTCGGGCAGGCCCGAGAAGTCCTGCAGGATGCCGCGCCCGAACGCAAGGATCAGCGGCTCTGCCATACGAAAGCCTTCCAGCCAGCCCGGGAACGGCTCCGCGAGCGCGCTCTCGATGATCGATGGCCGCACGATCGACAGCGGTATGTCGCCATGCAGCTCGACGACGGCGTGCTCGGCCATCGCCTTGGTGAATGAATAGATGTCCGCGAAGCCCATCGCGTTCGCGTGCACGCGTCCGCGCTCGATGAGCTTGTCCTTCACCCAGCGATCGCGAAGGCGCTCGGTCGCCCGCGCGACAGCGGGCGTCCCGGCCGGCCCCATCTTCGAGCCGGCCTCACGGCGCAGCTTCTTCAAGATTTCCGGCCGCCGCGACTCTTCTTCGACGACAGGGCGCAAGTTCGACAGGACAGCCGCCTCGTGTCGCCAGTTGAGCCCAGGATCGTGGGGAGCCTGCTCCCTGACCAGGCCGCGGAGCATCCCGCCGACGTAGGCGGTCGAGACATGCACCAGGTGGGGCCGGCTCCCGGCGGCCTTGAGCGCTTCGACCATCCGCGCCGCGCCTAACAGGTTGGTCTGTGCCGAGAGGTCTGCCGGGTTGTCGAACTCCACCGCGGCCGCAGAGTGGATCACGATCTCGCAGGACCGAAGCTGCTCGCGACCGGCATCGCTGAGGCCAAGCCCGTCGCGCCCGAGGTCCAGCTCGAGCACTGCCAGCTTTTCCTTTACGAGCTTCGAGAATGCCTCCTCGCCAAGCTCCTCTCTCAGACGCTTGAACGCGGGGCTCGCAAGCACCTCGCGCTCCAGCCTCTCGGCGGCAGGACGGCGGGCGCTGGAACGAATCGCCAGGTTGATCCTGCCGACCTCGGGGATCGAGCGCAGGCACTTCTCGACTATCGACTTGCCCAGGAAGCCGGTCGTGCCGGTGACCAGGATGGTCTTGCCCCTGAAGGCCTCAGCTATCAAGACCGATTGATTCTAGTGTCCGGCTTCGCAGGGTCGGCCGAGTCCAGAGTGCGATGCGACCATTTGTGTCCTTTCGGCTCCAGTCACCGCCTGGTCCGTACGATTCGTGGCCTCTTGGCTCTGCCGAGCCGGCGCCTGGAGCTTTACTGCTCCGTGCGGTGGTCGCTCTTGAGCCAGACGACCGAGGAGCCGTTGGCATCCTTCCAGCCCAGGTCGGTGGTGACTGACGCCCAAAACCAGTAGTACCCGCCCGGCTGCCCGTGGAAGACTGCGTTGGCCGCCCCGGCGTTGGCCGCCCATTTCTTGAAGGCCCCACCCGGACCTACCGCATACACGACAAATTTGTCTCCGCCGCCAGGGCTGGACCACGAGACGTCGATCGCCGTCGGGTCACGCTTGCTGGCCACCGCGGTGATGGTGACCTTGGGCATGGGCACGTTCGCGTAACGCGGCGACCCCGTGAGCCATAGGTCGCCAATGTCCTTCGAGTAGGGATCTGGATACGACCCGCCCCAGCCATACGGATCAATGGGGCCACCGCCACCGATGTAATAGACACCGAAGTGGAGGTGCGGCCCGGTCGCGGTGCCCGTCATACCCGACAGCCCGATGACCTGGCCTCGGCGCACGGATTGCCCGACCGCGACGTACAGCTGGGACAGATGGCCGTAGTACGTCAACAAGCCGTTCCCGTGGTTGATCTCGATCGTCAATCCGCTCAGACAGGAATGGCACGAGGGCACCACCCAGCCCGAGAGGATCACGGTGCCGGCTGCCGCGGCCGCCACCGGCTCGTAGTACAGCCCGTAGTCGTAGCCGTCGTGGCCGTCGTAGTAGATGTAGTCCTGGCCGCCCGGAGTCTGCGCATAGCCGGCACTGAACGTGGGATCCGGCCCGCCCACCTTGGCCGATGCGATGACCCCGTCATACCGGCAGATACGCCCGTTGATCGAGTAGTCGGGCGAGCAGTGATCGAAGATCGACGTGATGTAGTGGGGGCCCATGAAGGGAAGCGTTAGGAACGCGCCGGCGGCGGGTGCCATTCCCGTGTTGCCGGTGCCGTTCTCGATCGGCCCATAGCTCATCTGGCTCGGGTAGCTCCAGCGCACGTACGGGCTCGCCTGGTGGCCGGGCGGCAATGCGTCGGCCGCCTGCACGGGGACGGCATGCAGCAGCAGCGTCAGGAGGCTGAGGGTCGTGACCAGGATGCGCATAAGCCCTTGAAGGAGAAGTCTCAGTCTATTGCCGCCGCCCTCACGGCGCCTCACGATCTTGTTAACTTTCGCAAATGGGTCGAGTCAAGGTGAATTGATCGAGGTACTAAGCCAGGGGCGCGCCGCGGTTTACGAGGAGCCGATCGGCCCCGAAGGCGTGCGGATTCGCGAACGGCCCCGAACCGAACCCAAGGCGGGCACCGTCGCCGTGGCGATCAAAGCGTCGTCGATCAACCACCTGGATCTCTGGCTCGCCCATGGCGCGCAACGCGTGACGCCCCCGCGCGTCATCGCCGCCGACGGCGCGGGGGTTGTCCATGCATCCGCCGACCCGTCGTGGAAAGCTGGAGACGAGGTCGTCATCTTTCCGACGCTGTGCTGCTGGGAGTGCGAGTTTTGCCGGACCGGCGAGAACGTGAAGTGCGCCAACTTCGGCGTTCTCGGCGAACACTCGGATGGAACTGCCTGCGAGCTGATCCACATCGACGCCCGCAACGTTTTTCGCAAGCCGAAGGCACTTTCGTGGGAGGATGCGGCCGCGTTTCCGCTGACGTTCCTGACGGCGTGGCGGATGCTCACCACGCGAGCCCGATTACGCGCGGGCGAGACCGTGCTCGTGGTCGGTGCCGGAGCTGGCGTGGCCGTAGCGGCGATCGGTATCGCCAGGCACCTCGGCGCGCGCGTGCTCGCGACCAGCCGCTCCGAGGAGAAACGCAAGCGGGCCCTGGAGCTGGGCGCGGATGCCGTCTTCGACTCCAGCGCGTTCAGCAAGGGCGTGCGCGGGGCGACCGGGGACGGCGTCGACGTGGTGTTCGAGCACGTTGGGCCCGCCACCCTGGACGAGTCGATGCGCTCTTTGGCGATGGGTGGACGGATAGTGACCTGCGGCTCCACTTCGGGGGTCAAAGCAGAGATCACCATGCCGCGACTCTTTTTCCGCCAGGCGGATCTGCTGGGATCGACCATGGGCAACGCCTCCGAGTTCGAGGCGGTGCTGAAAGCCATCGATGAGGGCCTGCGGCCGGTGGTCGACACCGTATATCCACTCGACCGCGTGCAAGATGCTCTGACCCGCGTTGACAATACGGAGCAGTTCGGGAAGGTCGTGCTGGCGGTCAGTGATCTTTAAGCGAGGAGTCGTGCGCTGAGAGGATTCAAGGCTTTCCTGCTGCGGGGCAATGTGGTCGAGCTTGCGACGGCAGTCGTGATCGGCGTCGCTTTCGGTGTCGTCATCACCGCCTTCGTCAAGGACCTGGTGACTCCGCTGATCGCCGCCATCGGCGGCCAGCCCGACTTCTCGTCGATGTCATTCACGATCAACAACAGCAAGTTCCTTTATGGGGATTTCCTCAACGCGTTGATCGCTTTCGTGCTGATTGCCGCTGTCATCTACTTCCTGGTCATCGTGCCCTACACGGCGTTAATGGCGCGAGCTAAGAAGGAGCCTCCGGCGGACCCCACCACCAAGAAGTGTCCCGAATGCCAGAGCGAGATTCCGATCGACGCCAGGCGCTGCGCCTTCTGCGGCCAGCCGGTGGTAGCGCCGGCCAGCTAGAAGCGGAGTTTTACTCCAGGCCGGCCAGCTGGTGGATGTGCTCCTCGAGGTGGCCCACGACCAGATTCTGCAGCAGCTCGCCCACGCGCGCCTGGCGGTTCCCTTCCCGGTTGTGGAAGTCGACGGTCCGCTCCAGGTCCTCTGGATTCATCGCCGCGAGCAAGACCAGGACGCCGCCGATCTTCTGGTCGATAGCCGATCGAAGCTCAACCTCGGAGGCGGCATTGCCGTGGTCGATGCCCTGCCGACGTAGCGCACTGCCTTCCTGGTCTCGGCCCATCGTGGCCGACCCCTGGATCGCCCGCTGGATCTGGCCCGTCCAGTAATCGAGCATCTCGCTTGTATGTCCGAGGACATTGCCACGATGCCAGGCCTCGCCGGTGGCCGGATCGACAGGCCCGGTACCACGATCCTTTAAGACAGGGATCCGTGCCAGGTCCGCCCGGGCGGCGGCGACGCGTTCGCGCAATGCCTGCAGGTCATGGCTGTCGTCGGGCTCGCTCATTTAGGGACCACCCATAGCTTGGCAGCAGTGTCATGGCTGAGGGTCACCGAGCGTTTGCCGGCGCGCACCCGGATGGTCCGAGCGACAGCGTCGACCTCGAGCACGGCGATGTCCCGGCCAGGAATCAACCCACGTTCATGTAGATAGGTGAGGAGCGTCGGGGCTTCGCGTTCTGCGACCTCCGACACGCGCGACACCGATGCGTGCGTGCCGGTCGTGAGGTTGGCCAGCCTGAGCTCCCTCGGTACAGCTTTTGAGTACCCGGGAATCGGGTTGCCATGAGGGCAGGTCGTGGGCCTGCCCAACACCTCGTAGAGCCGCCTTTCGACCACCTCGGAGACGGCGTGCTCCAGCCGCGCCGCCTCCTCGTCGGCGGTCACCCAGTCGAGGCCGAGCCCGTCCGTCAGCCAGCGCTCCATGATGCGGTGCCGCCTCACGATCGCCTCGGCGGCTTTGCGGCCGACGGGCGTGAGCTCGATCTCCTTGCGCTTGTTCATTCGCACCATGCCGTAGCCGGACATCCTCCGCACCGCCACGGTCACGGTCGGCCGGCTGACCCCCAGCCAGTCGGCCAGGCGAGCGCTTCGCAACGGCTCGCCCTCGGACCACATGTAATAGATGGCCTCCAGGTAGTGGGCCACCACCTCGGAAGGGGGTCTCGAGGCCGCGTTAGACTTATCTAATTGCGCCTTTTGCACGTACTAATCCTGTGAACCAACTATGAGCCAAGCCACAGCCGTTTTACTGGGAGCCATCGCCGGAGCCACCATATTCCTCGGCCTCCCAGTGGCGAGGGTGCGTGGCCTTCCGAAGTCAGTCCAGGGGTTCCTCAACGCGTTCGCGACCGGAATCCTGGTCTTCCTTCTCTGGGACATCTTGAGCCACGGCGGAGCGCCGGTGGATGCTGCGCTGGTGGCGGCGCGCCACGGCGACCGCGGGCCATTCGTGTTCTTGGCGGCGATATTCGCGCTGGGCATCGCGGCAGGTCTGCTTGGTCTCGTGTATTTCAATCGTGCGCTGTTCGGCCGGCTCAAGCAGGCCGACCACACCCCAAGCCCGCGCTCGATCTCTCTTGCCATCGCCACCGGCCTGGGCCTTCACAACATGTCCGAAGGGCTCGCCATCGGCCAGTCCGCCCACACCGGTGCGATCGCCTTCGCGGGCGTTCTTGTGGTCGGCTTCGCTTTGCACAACATCACAGAAGGTTTTGGGATTGCCGCGCCCCTCACGATGGGGCCCAAGCCCGCCTCATGGGGCTTCCTTGGCATGGCCGGTCTCATTGGCGGCGGGCCCACCTTCATCGGAGCCTGGATTGGCTACCTGGCGAGCTCCAACTATTTCTATGTCGCCTTCCTGGCGGTGGCGGCCGGGGCCCTCCTGTACGTGGTCAACGAGCTGTTCAACGTGGGACGCAAGCTGAGCACGCCGCCCGCCTTCGCCTGGGGGCTGCTGCTGGGCTTTTTGACCGCCTATGCGACCGACCTGATCCTGACGTTCGCCTCGGCCTAGAGGGCTGGGCGCTTGGCCTAGCTGGCGTAGTCGAAGTCGTCCGGCTCGCTGTCGTCCCAGTCGGGGAAACGCCAGCGGAACAAGCGCTCTTGGATCTCAAAGAGGCTGTCGAGGGTGTCCTGGACGGCCCCGCCGTCGCGCAGGGGCTCCCGAACGTGGTTGGGCATGGTCTCGACGGCTTCCCGGAGCTCGGCTCGCACCGGCGCCGGCACCGTCTTGACGCCGTCCCGGTTCATCTCCTCGAGCCGCCACAGGACCCTGTCGGTGGCCTCCAGCATCCGCTGAAAGGCGTAGCGGCGCCGGTTGTGCCGGCGAAGCGCCGTTTCCTGCTGCTCGATACGCGTGCTTGTGCGGTCGATCATCTCAGCTACCTTTCTTAGCTTACTGGCTCGCGGAGCCAATCACCAAATCTGGAGGGCCTTTGAGCTCCGGGCGTACTGATGACTTCCTGGCTCGCGTCGAACACCTGTTCCGTCCGGTGGACCGGTGGGGCGAGTTCCGCCGGGGCGCCCGCCAGGCGGCGGTCGTATTCGTGCTCTACCAAGCGGGCGGGCGGTGGGAGGTGCCGTTCGTGAGACGCCGGGCGGACCTGCGAGATCACCCAGGGCAGGTCGCCCTGCCCGGCGGCGGCGTCCACGAAGGCGAGTCGGCATGGGCGGCGGCCGAGCGCGAGGTCGCTGAGGAGATCGGCGTGCCGCGCGGCCGGCTGGTCCCGCTCGGCGCCGGCGACCCGGTGTACGCGGCGGTCTCCAACTTCTCCGTCGTCCCGTTCGTCGCCCATCTTCCAGGCCCGGTGGCCCAGTTCGTGCACGAGCCGAACGAGCTGGAGGGCGTGCTGCAAATACCGCTCGAAACGCTCCTCGACGACGGCGCCTGGAAGGAGTCGGCCGACCCCTGGCGGTATCGCTACCTCGCCCACGAGGAGAGCGTGGTCTGGGGCCTCACCGAGCGCATAGTCGCCGGCCTGGCGCCGAATCTGCGACAGGCGCTCCAGCCGCCAGCCGACGCCGGCCGCTAGACAGGCCGGGCTCGCGGAAGGCTATTGGTTATCCGGCGCCCTCGCCGTCAGCTCGCGCAACGTGCTCAGGGACAGCCACAGGAAGCCGCCCAGAATGAGCACGCCCACGGTGTACGCGGCGACGAGATAGATCACCGCGCGGGCTCCGGCTCACGCTGCACCCCGACCACCTGGGCGATCGGCGACGGCGCTTGGTCCATCAGCGTCTCGATCCGGTAGCGGATGGCAATCATCACGCCGGCGAGAAAGAGCGTGCAGGCCATCGTCACCAGGAACGTGAAGAGCATGGCCGGGGGCAGCGCGTCGGTGAGGATCACAGGGCCTGGGTGCTGGGTGCGCCACCAGGTGACGCTGAAGTAGACGATGGGCACATCGACGAAGCCGAAGATCCCGACCACTGCGGCAAAGCGAGCCAGCTGGCGCCCGGGCTCGGCGAGGCGGCGGAGAAGCAGGTAGCCGGCGTAGATGATCCACAGGACCAGGGTGGACGTCAGCCGCGCGTCCCAAGTCCAGAACGTGCCCCATATGGGCTTCGCGTACAGCATCCCCATGACCAGGGTCACGGTGGTGAGCACGACTCCGACCAGCGCGGCGGCTCGCGCCAGGCGGTCGGCCCGGGCGCTCTCGGTCCGCAGGTAAGCGATGCTGGCTCCCAACACAACGGCGAAGCAGGCGAAAGCCGCGATCGCGGCGCTGACATGCAGGTAGAAGATTCGCTGCGGCTCCTTCTGGAGGTAGTCCTCGGGCGCGTAGAAGAAGATCAGCGCGCCGGCCACGAGCATCAGCAGCACCGCCGCGCCGGCGAGTCTCGTGTACCTAGTCATCGAGAACGAACCTCGCCGCGAGGGACGTGAGCACCACAAACAGTATGTCGAAATCGATGAGCAGAGCCAGTGCCTGGTTATAGCTGCCGCTGGCGCCCATCGCCACCTGGACGGCCTGGCCACCGGCCACGATGAACGGAATCCACAGCGGCAGCATGAGGAGCGGCAGCAAAACCTCCCTCGAGCGCACGCGCGCGACGATGGCCGCGAACAGGCAGCCCAGCGCCGCCATGCCGACGGTTGCGATCAGCACCGCCGCGACGAGCGGAAGGTTGAAAGGTGTGCCGAACATCAGCGCCAGGGCAGGGAGCAGGACGGCTTCGCATGCGATGAGCAATAGGGCGGCGGCGATCGCCTTGCCGGCGAAGATCGCCGCGGCCGGTGCCGGCGTGAGGAGCATCGCCTCCAATGAGGCCTGCTCCCGCTCGGCGGCGAACGCGCGGCCGAACGCGACCAAACCGGCAAACACGAGCGCGAGCCAGAGCACCCCCGGTGCGATCACTGCCGCGTTTTGAGAGTCGATCTGGAAGCCGAAGTTGGCGATCACCAGCGCCAGCACCACGAATTGGCCAAGCGCAGGCACGAGTTCCCGCGTGCGCCACTCCGAGGTCAGGTCCTTGTGAGCCACGGCATAGGCGATGGCAATCGAGCGGGTCATCGGACGACACGCAAGCGGGTACCTGCGCCGAGCGACCTGCCGTTGCGAAGCACTACGGTGCGCTGGCAGAGGCGGTTAGCGAGGGCGTGGTCGTGGGTGGCCAGCACGACGGATTTTCCGCGCATCACGCTGGCCAGGAGGTCGGGGCCGTCCGAGTCGAGGCTCGCGTCGGGCTCGTCGAGAATAAGGAGACGGGGACCGTGCAGCACGGCGCGTCCGATCGCGAGCCGTTGCTGCTCGCCGCGCGAGAGCCTGTCCGCCGGACGGTGCGCAACATTTGTGAGCCCAACCAATGCCAGGACCTCAGGCACGCGCTTGCGGTCGACGTCGTGCAGCGTGCCAAAGAATTCGAGGTTCTCCCTCGCCGACAGCGCGGGGTAAAGGCCGGGCGAGTGGGCGACAAATCCGATTTGCGCCCGAAGTGCTTTGCGCTCGCGAACTGCGTC
>Ga0210394_10006723_pt1 | contig 12361 bp, 13 predicted proteins | sample IncBWC12MmetaG_FD_160121 | JGI IMG/M metagenome (GOLD analysis project Ga0210394, IMG submission 160121) | Forest soil microbial communities from Barre Woods Harvard Forest LTER site, Petersham, Massachusetts, United States - Inc-BW-C-12-M | ecosystem: Environmental > Terrestrial > Soil >... | reverse complement strand
TGTGGCACAACGCGGGAGACGAGCCGAATTTGCAACGCTCGATTGGCATCGATGATGTCGCCGGTGAACAGCAGCTCCGCCGCAGTCTCGCGCCCCACCAGCTGTGCGAGCCGGCCGATTCCCGGTACGTCGCAGCATAGTCCGCGCTTGATGAAGAGTTCACCGAAGCGCGCCTTCTCCGACGCCACTCGAATATCTGCCATCAGCGACAGCTCCATTCCCCATCCGATAGCGGCGCCATTCACTGCCGCAATGATGGGAATGTCGGTATGCAGCAGCGCGTCGGCTGCCGGCGTCAGCCGTGGTGCGAGATTGGTGACCGCAGGACGCGCGCCCTCGCCGCCGGCCATGATCTGTTTTACGTCGTCGCCCGAGCAGAACGCCGGATCGGCGCCCGTGATGATCAGGCATCGCACGGCCGCGTTGCGCACCGCATCTTCGAGTTCGCGGTAAGTCGTGAAGGTCAGCGCGTTGCGCGCTTCGGGGCGCCGCAGTGTGATCACGCCAACGTGTCCGTCAACGTCGTAGCTCAACTCGGTGTACATATCGTTGGTCGCTCCTCGATGGCTGGAATAGATTCGCTTCTCCGGGTGAGAATCCCACGCGCGCGGCGGCGGCGTCAAAGGTTGCCTGATCGCGTGTCTACGCTGCGCGCGCTCAATGATGCGGAGTTTGATGCGAACGGCTCTCTGCGGTCAATTCCCTGACCATCAGACTGAACTCGGTCAGCGCAAAGTGACTTGCTCTGCCGGCGCCGCTTCGCCAGCGTCGATGCGCGCTGTCTCCTCGGCGAGCGGCAACGTTGCGCGCATCGCGAGCATCGAAACGATCGCGAGTGCTATGAAGAGGAGCAACGCACCCGTGTAACTGCCTGTTCGATCGAAAATACGCCCGGCGATCACAGGTCCCGCCGCAAAGCCGAAGGTCGTAAACAACGCCAGGAGGCCGAGCAGCGTGCCGAGCCGCTTCGCCCCGAGCGATTCGGTGACGGCGATCGGCAGGACGTGGGTTTCTCTGACCAGCCCAAAGATTACGATGAAGGCGGCGACCGCAATCAAATGCGACGCACCGAGCAGCGCCGCTATCCCCGCCGCACCGGCGAAGAAGACGCGCCACAGCGTCGCACGGCCGCCAAGACGATCGGCGAGCGCACCTGTCGCAAAACTGCCGATCGCACTGAACACAAACATCGCGCCGAGTACTTCCGCCGCTAAGGTCGGCGAGTAACCGACACCCGTCAGAAACGGTACCAGATGCACACGGAGACCGACCGCCGCGGTGGCGAAGAAAACCTCTGCGATCGCAATCAACCAGAATGATCGCGATCGGAGCGCCTCACCCACCTCGAGGCCGGGCAATGCCGCCCCCGTGGCGGCCCCCGCTCCACGCGTTTTCTGTCCCTCCGGCGGTGTGCGCATGAATAATGCGAGCAGCGGAATCACCACCAACAGAATCGGAATCGCCATTGCGAAATATCCCGCACGAAAGCCGCTGCGCTGAACGATGTGGCTCGCCAGAATCGTAATTCCCGTCCCGCCGAGCGGGATGCCGGCAAATGCAATCCCAAGCGCCAGTCCGCGCTGCTCGCGAAACCAGCTGGTGATCACCAGCGCAGCTGGAATGATCGTTGAAGCGGTGATGCCGACGCCAAGCACGACAAAGGTTACAAGGAAAGCCGCAGCTGAATCGGCCCGGCTGAGCGCCAGGTAGCTCAGCGCAACCATCGTCGCGCCGGCGATCATTATTCTGCGCTCGCCGTAACGATCCATCAGCGAACCGATCGCGGGGCTGCTGAATCCCGCGGCCAGCGGCGCCGTCGCGACCAGCAACGAGAACAGAGCGCGGCTCCATCCGAAATGCTTCACCACCGGAAGAAAAAATACACCGCCGGCGTTGACCGGCCCCCAAATCAGAAACATCGTCGCGAACAGAACCGCGACCACCGTCCATCGCTGCTTTCCCTGTTCCTCCATGATTCGCCTCGCGTTCGGCAGGCATGATGCGTCCACCGGGCTCCATGCTTGCCCGCTGGCGACGCTTGTGGGAATTCAAGATCTGTGCACAGATCATGTGCATAAATTCACCGAAACCGGGTTGAACCATGTGGCAATGGGATGATGTCCGCTTCTTCTTGGCTGTCTCCCGCAATCGAAGCCTGTCAGGTGCGGCGCGCGCGCTCCGCGTGGATCACGCAACGGTCGGGCGCAGGATCGCAGCCTTCGAAGAACAACTCGGATCGAAGCTCTTCGATCACACACCCGATGGATTTGCGATAACCGCCGCCGGGCAAACAATTTTGAACCAGTGCGAAGCGATGGAGAGTGCCGCGACATCGGTCGATCGGCTCGTCGCGGGGCATGACGCGCGCCTGGGCGGCCTGGTCCGCATCGCAACCACCGAGGGGCTCGCCCACGTATTCATCGTTCCCGCGCTCGCGATGCTGGCGGGAGCCCATCCGCAACTTCAGGTCGAAGTGATGACCGATCCGCGGCCCCTGAATATCGCACGGCGCCAGGCTGATATCGCCGTGCGGTTCGCGCGGCCGACCGACGCCGATCTGCTATGCCGCAAGCTCGGCGACTGCGGTCTTGCACTGTATGCCACGCGCGCCTATCTCGGCGCCCGCGGCGTGCCCGAGCGCGGCAAAGGCTTGGCGGGGCATACCTCGGTCAGCTATCTCGGGGCCCCGTCCTGGTTCAACGAAGCGCTCGCGGGCGCGCGAGTGGTGTTCTTCAGCAACAGCCCGTTCGTGCAAATGAGAGCAATCGCCGCCGGAATCGGAATCGGCATGGTGCCCTGCTGCCTTGGCGATGACTACCCGGAATTGCAGCGATTATCGTCCGCAGGGCTTACAGAGCTGCGCCCGGTCTGGATGATCATCCATCGCGATCTTAGACGCGTCGCCCGGATCCGGCTGGTCGCGAACGCGATCGCTGAAGCGTTCGAGCATAACCGGCAGGCGCTACGATATGGTCGCGCGCGCAAGGCACAAGCGCTCAACGAATCACCTGGCGCGAGCCGCGCTCTCAAGTAGTAACTACCCCGGGCTACGTAACTCGAAACACGCCGGATCGTTTTTCGGGAATCGGCCCGAGGGCCGCGAAATCAGCTGTGTAGCAACCTTGCCGACCTTGACAGTTGACGAGCGGCGAATGCATGCATATACAATGAGTATGACGCTGGATGCGAAAAGTCTGGATATCAGGAGTGTCGAAGGCGTATGCGTCGGTGGTTGCGTACGCAAGCTGAATCGGATGGTCACCGCGATCTATGACGGCGCGCTTGCCAACGCCGGATTGAAGACCAGCCAGTTCAGCGTGCTCGTTTCGGTCGCCAATCGAAAACAGGCTCGGCCAGCGGAACTTATAAAGCATCTCCAGTTGGATGAATCGACGCTCAGCCGCAACGTCGAGCGGATGTGCGCCAGGGGCTGGCTGCGGCTCGTGCAAGACGCAGATCGCCGGAGCCACCTGATCGAAGTGACCGACAAGGGTCAGGCGTTGATTCGCAAATGCCTTCCCGCTTGGCAGAAGGCTCAAGCAGAAGTCAGCAAGCGGCTGGGGACCGGCACCGTCGCCGAGTTGCGGTCTGCCCTGCGCAAGCTGAGCGCCTGAGATATTTTTTTGGTCCGACTCTTGTATATACAAGCATCAGCGGGCCGGAAAAATGGACAATATCAATCAAGACAACGAGAAATTCCAATTCGCGAACGGCCAAATCCATCGCGATTTGCGAGACAACCCGGGTAGTCCGCTGGAAGCCTTGCGCAACGATTCTGACCAGGACCTCGAGCAGCGAATTGAATTGCCCGAACGCGTCGAGGACCAAGGCGCTTCGGGTCAAGGCCCCTGGTATCGCCGCATAAGCAAACGAGTGCTGTTGATCGCGATGCTGATCCTCGCGGTGGCAGCGCTTTCGCCGTTCGCATGGAACTACATTCAGTCGTACGAATCGACCGATGACGCGCAAATCGACGGCCATATCGATCCGCTCAGCTCGCGCATCGACGGGACCGTTGTCGCTGTCCATGTCGAGAACAACGACCGGGTGACAGCCGGCGAACTGCTGGTCGAGATCGATCCGCGCGACTACGAGGTCGCGGTGGCGCAGGCCAAGGCGCGGCTTGAATTGGCCGTCGCACAGGTCGCCTCGGCAAAACAGGACTATGCGGCATCGCAGGCGAACGTACGCGAAAACGACGCGGACAATTTCCGGGCGCAGAGAGATGCGCGCAGATTTTCCTCGCTGTTCGATCAGCAGGTGGTGGCGCAGAACGAATACGATCAGTACACCGCGGTTGCGCAGGTCGATGCGGCGAAGGTCGATTCTGCGCGCGAGGCCGCCGGCAGTGCGCTCAAGACTATCGCGGCGCGCGAGGCGGACTTCGATGCGGCAAAGGCCGCGCTCGATCAGGCTCTGCTGAACCTGAGCTACACGAAAATCTACGCACCGGCCAACGGCATCGTCGGCCGACGCACCGTCGAGCTTGGCTCTCGGATCGAACCCGGACAGACGCTGATGTTCGTGACCGAGACCGACGAGATTTGGGTGACCGCGGACTTCAAGGAAACCCAACTCGCGCGGATGCATCGTGGCGAGCGAGTCAGTGTCCACGTTGATACTTTCGGCCGCGACTACCAGGGCTACGTCAGGAACCTGCCCGGTGCGAGCGGCGATCGCTTCAGCCTGCTGCCGGCCGAGAACGCCACCGGCAACTACGTGAAGGTGGTGCAGCGCCTGCCAGTGCGAATCGAGTTCGACCGTGGTCAGGATCCCGAGCATCTCTTGCATCCCGGAATGTCAGTCGAGCCCAAAGTATGGCTGCGTTAGTAGCACCGCGGATAGCCGCGACCGCGGAGGCTCCCGCCCAAAAGCCGGCGCACAATCCATGGGCGATCGCGCTTGTAGTAACGATGGCGACCTTTATGGAGCTGCTCGACACCAGCATTTCCAACGTCTCCCTGCCGCATATCGCGGGCGGTCTCGGCACCAGTTACGACGAAAGCACCTGGGTGCTGACCAGCTACCTGGTCGCCAACGCGATCGTATTGCCGATGAGCGCGTGGCTCAGCCGCGCCTTCGGCCGGAAGCGCTACTACATGATGTGCGTCGCGCTATTCACCGCGAGTTCGTTTCTATGCGGGGTGGCACCGAGCCTGGCAATGCTGATCGCGTTCCGCGTGTTGCAGGGAATCGGCGGCGGCGGCCTCGCGCCGGTCGAGCAGGCGATCCTGGTCGATACGTTTCCCAAGGAAAAGCTCGGCGGCGCGTTCGCGCTCTATAGCATGGCGATGGTCACGGCTCCGGCGATCGGCCCGCCGCTCGGCGGATGGATCACCGACAGCTTCTCGTGGCGATGGGTTTTCTTTATCAACGTTCCGATTGGACTCCTGTCGCTCCTGCTTTCGAGCCGCATGGTGCACGACCCGATAGACTTCACCGAGGAGCGCATGCAGGCCCGGCGCAGCGGCCGTCTTCGCATTGACTACATCGGAATCGTCCTGATCGCAGTCGGCTTCGCATGCCTCGAAGTGGTGCTGGATCGCGGCGAGCGCGACGATTGGCTCGAGAGCCATTTCATCGCCACCTTCCTCGCGATCGCCGTCGTCGCGATCGCGATTGCAATCTGGTGGGAGTGGCGTCACGACGATCCGGTGGTCGAGCTGACTCTGCTGCGCGAGCGCAACTTCGCGATCGCCAACGCGCTCTACTTCCTTTTCGCGTTCGGGCTTTTCGGCAGCACCGTGCTGATTCCCGAGATGCTGCAGGCGCTGTTCGGATACACTGCCACCGATGCCGGCCTGGTGCTGGGCCCCGGCGCCGCGGTTATCACACTGTTGGCGCCACTCGTGGTGCGGATCGTCCCGCGCATCGGCGCGAAACGCATGCTCTGCTTCAGCTTCACCGTGGCTGCGCTTTCCTTTGTCTATTACAGCGGGATGACCACTCAGACTGACTACTTTCATTTCACATCGGCGCGTGTCTTTCAGGGCTTCGGCTACGCCTTCATGTTCATTCCGGTGAGTCAGCTCGCGTATTCCTACTTGCCGAAGAACAAGAACAACAAGGGATCGAGCCTGACCAACCTTTGCCGTAACTGGGGCGCGAGTTTCGGTATCTCATTCGTCACCACGATGCTCGAACGGCGCACCCAGTATCACCAGAGCGTGCTGGTCAGCAATCTCACTTCCGGCGACGAAAACGTGCGGCGGTTCGTAAGCGCGTCGAGCCATTTACTGGTAACCCGCGGGGCGAGCACTCCCGACGCTATCCATCAGGCCTACGGCATGGTCGGAAGCATGATGAATCAGCAGGCGGCGATGCTCGCTTTCATGGATTGTTTTCACCTGCTCGCGCTGATCGTGCTGGCTGGACTGCCACTGGCGTTACTGACCCGGCATTTCCAAATAGGCAAAGCAGCGAGCGCCGGGCACTAACGATTCCGAAGTCTGCACTTCGCAAGAAGACCGAATTTTTTGGCGCAACTATTGTATATACAAGAACTAGCGGAGAAAAAATGAGTAACCCTATTGAAAATAACGACGGTCAATTCGCGAACGGCCAAGTCAGTCGCGATTTGCTAATCAACTCGGAACAGAAGACCCAGTTCGATGTGAACGCTACAGAGCAGCGCACGGCTATGGAGCCAGAACAATTTCCTGCGCCTATCGGCAAACTTCTCGGTCTCAAACTCCTTCAGGCGGAAAACGGAACGGCTGTGGTCGAATTCGTCGCCGATGAGCGCCATACCAACCCAATGGGAACTCTCACTGGAGGCGTGTCGTCTCTCATTGCTGACGTGGCCATGGGCTTCGCGTACTCCACCACGCTCGCCGCAGATGAGAGTTTCGCGGCTGTGGAGTTGAAGATCAATTTCCTGCGGCCGGTGTGGAAAGCGACGCTTCGCGCCAATGCAAGAGTTGTCCACGCCGGCAAACTCGTGGGTCTCGTCGAATGCGACATCCTTGACGAGCGGCAGCGGCTGGTCGCGCGTGCCTCCTGCACTTGTATGACTCTTCGCGGACAACTCGCCGAAGGACGCCAGCTAACGATGACCCTAAACCCTACAGGCAAATGAGGCCGAAATGATTGCTATAAGCCCTGACTACTTTAAGCGGTTAGTAAACGCGGCAAACATACAAGTCGTCGGCGCGGATATCCGTCCTATCACAAGCGTCTTCGATTTGAAGAGCGGGGTGCGAGCCAAGCTGGTCGATCGCAGCGGTTCGATGGTGATCATCGAGGTCGAACACTACCGCTCCGATTGGATCGAATGGCGCGAGGTCAAGGCAAGGATCGTGGCAAAGTGATCACCTAGGTTACCAACAGGAGTAACGACTGTGGGCAAACTACAGGGAAAGGTGGCGGTCATTACTGGTGGCACCACAGGAATAGGCTGTTGACGGCGGCGGAGGGCAAATCTAAATCGTCATGAAGGCGATCCTAACAAAGGAGAATTAAAATGCGCGCTGTTCAGCTTACTGCCTATTGCAACCCTATCGAGGGTCTTAAGTATGTCAACCTTCCCGAGCCCGACGCTCCGGGACCGAACCAGGTACTCATCGAGGTCGAGTTTTCCCCGCTCAACCAGAGCGACCTCTTACTCGCACGCGGCATCTATGGGTCGCGCCCCGCGCTTCCAACCGTCATCGGCAATGAAGGTGTCGGTCGCGTTCTGAAGGTGGGAGCGGGGGTGAAGAACGTCAAGGTCGGCGACCGCGTCCTGCCGCCGCTGTCCAGCTTCACCTGGCAGGAGCGAATGATTCTTCCGGCGAACGGCCTTTTCGCGCTGCCTTCAGACGCAGACCCGCAGCAGTTGTCGATGCTCGCGATCAATCCTCCGACGGCAGCGCTGTTGCTCAGCGAGTACGTCAACCTGAAGCCGCTCGAGTGGGTGGTTCAGAACTCCGCCAACTCAGGCGTCGGGCGCTGGGTGATCGCGTTCGCGAAAGCGCGCGGCCTGAAGACCGTCAACATCGTCCGGCGGCCGGAGCTTGTGGCCGAGCTTAAGGCGATTGGCGCAAACGTCGTCGTCGTCGATTCGCCCAACGTATCGAAAGAGATCAAAGCGGCTGTCGGCAAGGATCAGCTCCGTCTCGCGCTCGATGGTGTCAGCGGTCCGGCGTCGGGCGTGATCGCATCGACGCTCTCGTCTCACGGCACGCTCGTCTCTTATGCGGCGATGAGCGCGGGTCCGATGTCAATCAGCCCGCTGGACGTTATCTTCAAGCCACTGACGGTCCGAGGCTTTTGGCTGGGCCATCCGGAGTCTGCGGCCAAAAGTGCGCCGGCGATAGCGCAGGCGGCCGAGATGATCGCGTCCGGAGGGGTGCACATTCCAGTGGCGGCAACCTACCCGCTCTCGTCGATCAAGGAAGCCGTCGAACATGCGCAACGCGGCGGAAAAATTCTTCTGGAAGTAGCCGGATCATCTACGCGTTAGAACAGTGTCCATGAACAAGGGTGGTGGTGATCATGGACAACGAGATCAGCCAGCTGTTGTTGCTCGCAATATTCTGCGTTCTGGCGATAGTCGTCGCGGATTGGGCGATGCGGCCAAAGGATCGCAACGATGACGACTGACTCGCAGTGGGACCGAACTTTTTTTGGTCTAAATCTTGTATATGCAAAGACTAATGGAGCGGAATGGGCAATTTCATTGAAGATAACCGCGAAATTTCGATTCGCGAACGGCCAAAGCCGTCGCAATTTGCAAGTTTGCGCCGGTGAGCAATTGATCAACTGAGGTTGTTTAGAGATGGAACCCAGCAACCACCACCTTGTCGTTAATGCGCGGCTGAACTACCTGGCCGCGGCGACGCCGAAGCCGGTCAACTACGCCTATGATCCGCCGGCCGGAGTGCCGCGCAGATCGGGAAAATACGTCGGGCAAACCGTCGCGATCCACAACGGCCGCGAAATGCTCGGAAAACTTTCGCTCGACACCAACGGTTTCGTGCTGACGGAGCATGAGACTGCGGTCAAGGATTTCTACGATCCCGACGAGGTCAAGTCCGTCTACTACCCTGAGGTCGAGCGCCTGCTGAAGCGGGTAACCGGCGCCGAGCGCGTGGTGGTTTTCGATCACATCGTGCGCAATCCTGTCCTTGCTAAGCGTGGAGAAAAAGGCGCGCGCCCGCCTGCCAAGGTCGTCCACAACGACTACAGCATGAAATCCGCGCCGGGCCGCGTCCGCGACCATCTGCAGGAAGAAGCAGAGCACCTGCTCAAGTACCGCTTCGCCGAGATCAACGTTTGGCGCGCGATTCGCGGACCGATCGAAAGCTCGCCGCTTGCTCTATGCGACGCGCGCAGCCTCGATCTCCAGGATAGTGTGCCGACCGACCTCGTCTATCGTGAGCGCGTGGGCGAAACTCTCGGCTTCCTCTTCAACCCTCGGCATCGCTGGTACTACTTCCCGCGAATGCAACGTAACGAAGCAATCTTACTGAAGTGCTACGACTCCAAGGACGACGGCCGCGCGCGCTTCACCGCGCATACCTCGTTTGAAGACCCGAGCAGCCCGCCCAACGCCGCGCCGCGCGAGAGTATCGAGGTGCGAGCGCTGGTTTTCTGGGCGCCCGAAGTTGTTTGAGCGGCCGTCGCGGATAACGATCGACAAAACCAGGTAAGGAGCAATTGACCATGAGCGGAAAACTCGAAGGCAAAGTGGCAGTCGTCACCGGAGGAAATAGTGGCATCGGTCTCGCCACGGCGAAGCGATTCGTCGCGGAAGGCGCGTATGTCTTCATTACCGGACGCCGTCAGGGCGAACTCGACGCGGCGGTGAAAGATATCGGCAAAAACGTCACCGGCGTTCAAGGCGACGTCGCCAAACTCACCGACCTGGACCGGTTGTACGACGCGGTGAAGGCAAAGACGGGTCGCATCGACATTCTGTTTGCGAATGCCGGCGTCGCGGAACTCGCGCCTCTGGGAGAAATCACGGAAGAGCAGTTCGATCGAATCTTCGACATCAACGTCAAAGGGCTGTTGTTCGCGGTGCAGAAAGCTCTACCTCTGATTCCCGTCGGCGGATCGATCATCCTGAACGCCTCGATCGTGGCGTCCAAAGGCAATCCTGCGTCGAGCGTGTACAGCGCGACCAAGGCCGCGGTACGGTCGTTCGCGCGCACTTGGACGATGGATTTGAAGGAACGGAAAATCCGCGTGAATGCGCTCAGTCCGGGACCGATCAACACTCCCGCCTATGACCGCATTGCGCAGTCCGGGCCAGCGGGCCGGCAGATGTTGGAGAGTATCGTAAGCAGGGTCCCGATGGCTCGCTTTGGCACGCCGGACGAAATTGCTGGCGCCGCGGTTTTCCTCGCCTCCGACGACAGCTCTTTCGTCACCGGTACCGAGCTATTCGTCGACGGCGGCGCCGCCCAAATCTGAGCCCCGATGCAGTGTGCCCTTTGCCGTCGGGCTTGGGTTCACGAATGCGAGAATAATACGCAGGAGGCGCGGTGGTATGGCTCGAGGAAGTATCAGTCATATTGCGCTGACAGTCAGCGACCTGGAGCGCTCGACGGCATTTTACAACAAAGTGTTTGAGTTCATCGGCTTCAAAGGCGTCGAAGTTCCGGAGTCCACTCAGCAGGCGATGAAGACGCGGCTCAAAGCGTGGGTCGGACCGGGTTACTCAATATCGATCCGTCCGTCGAAGGGCGAGTTTGCGCGCAGGGTACACGATCGGAACGCGCCTGGATCTAACCATTTGGCCTTTACTGCCGAGAACCGATCGGACGTTGAGAAACTCTACAAGTTCTTGAAGCAAATGGGAGCGACAATCCTCGATGCTCCCTCGGAGTATCCGTATTCGCCCGGATACTTCGCGGTGTATTTCGCCGATCCTGACGGTCTGAAGTTCGAATTCGCCCACGCACCCGGATATGACCGCTATCGGACAGAACCGGCCGATACTCGACCCTGAGTTAAATCGGTTTTGCCGTATGAGGGAGAATCGCTAACGCCCCAATTTAATGGTCAGCTTCGACTAACCCACAAATTGCCTCCAAGGAGTTCACTATGAAAACCCCCGTTGTTTTGATCACTGGCGCTCTCACAGGCATCGGACGAGCCACCGCGATCGCTTTCGCGCGCGAAGGCGCGCGCATCGTCATCTCTGGCCGACGCGACGAAGTCGGTCAAAAACTAGTCGCTGAGCTTCGCGCGATCGGCGTTGAGGCGGAGTATTGGCGTGCCGACGTGCGCCATGAGGACGATGTGCGTGACTTGGTCAATAAGACCATCACGCGCTTTGGCCGCCTGGACATTGCCGTCAACAACGCCGCGACTGAGGGGCGGGGCGGTCTCGTAACGGAGCAAACCGCTGAGAGCTATGCGGCCACGTTCGATACCAATGTGCTGGGCGTCTTGTTGAGTATGAAGCATGAGCTGCGCGTGATGCTGCCGCAAGCCAGCGGTAGCATAGTCAATGTTTCATCGGCCTATGGAAGCGTCGGCGCTCCAGGAGCATCTGTTTACGTCGCGAGTAAACATGCGGTGGAGGGAATGACCAAGTCCGCAGCACTGGAAGTCGCCGGTACGGGCGTTCGGGTAAACGTAGTGGCTCCGGGCGCTACGGATACAGGTATGCTCACACGCTTCACTAATACAGATGAAACTAAGGCTGCACTTGTCTCGACCGTGCCGGTCAAACGTCTCGCAACGCCGGAGGAGATCGCGCATGTGATCGTCTTTGTAGCCTCCGCAAACGCCTCGTACATGACTGGTTCGTCCATCCCGGTGGATGGAGGAATGCTGGCTAACTAAACGCACGGATCTTCGTTGAGCCGCGCCGCGAGATCGGGTGGCGGGTACCGAGATTCGATGAGCGTCAACTCGCCGTCGCGCATATAGCGTGCCGACAGCTCGAGGTTCATTGTCAGCTTCTTAGAAACAAGGGCCGATTTATGACATCATAGTCCACTCGACTCAACTTTCCTGGTCATTCGCATAGACATGCTACTTATTTCGTTAGCCTCGCTCGAAAAATGGTCAGCTTAAAGAGGATGCCATGAGAGTCAGCATTGGCATTGGCGGCGCCGCGTCGGGTCGCAAGCGCGACTTCGACGAGCAAGTCGACTATGTCGTCGAAGCGGAAAAGCTAGGAGTGGATTCGGTCTGGTCCGCTGAGGCGTGGGGGCACGACGCTATTTCGCCGCTCGCCTATCTCGCCGCGCGAACCAGCCGGATCAGGCTCGGCACCGGCATCATGCAGATAAGCGCGCGCGTGCCGGCGATGATCGCGATGACAGCGCTGACGATGGCCTCAATCAGCAACGACCGCTTCATCCTGGGCCTCGGTGCCAGCGGTCCGCAGGTAGTCGAAGGGCTGCAGGGCCGTCCGTTCAAG
>Ga0210394_10006722_pt1 | contig 12362 bp, 10 predicted proteins | sample IncBWC12MmetaG_FD_160121 | JGI IMG/M metagenome (GOLD analysis project Ga0210394, IMG submission 160121) | Forest soil microbial communities from Barre Woods Harvard Forest LTER site, Petersham, Massachusetts, United States - Inc-BW-C-12-M | ecosystem: Environmental > Terrestrial > Soil >... | reverse complement strand
AGAGGTCCTGGCGGCAGCACCACTGGACCACGTGCTGGGGTCCATCCACAGCATCCGGATCGACGGCGAGCTGCTCGACGCCAGCCAGTTCCGAACGACTGCAGGCCTCGATTTTCCAGGCGCCGTGCGCGAGTACTTTCGCGAGGCGCTCGCAATGGTCGACAGCGATCAGCCATTCGAGACACTGGCGCACATCGATTACCCGAAGCGCTATTGGGTCAACGGCGCGGCGCCGTACCGCGAGGAGGACTACGAGGACGAGATCCGAGCGATCCTGTCCTCCGCGGTGCGGAGCGGCAGGGTACTCGAGGTGAACACCACGCGGGGCGACACCCTGTGTCCCGATATCACCGTCGTCAGGTGGTGGCGAGAGCTGGGCGGGCAGGCAGTGTCGTTCGGAGCCGATGCGCACCAGCCGGACAAGGTTGGGGCGGGCTTCGAGCTCGCCACCCAGATGGTGCAGGCGGCAGGATTCAAGCCCGCGAAAGACCCGATGGCGCTCTGGCGCCGGTGATCCTCAGGCCGACCTCACCAGCGCACGGCGGTGCGAGCATCGCGCGCGACGACGAGGGCAGGGTGTGGCTGGTGAACTACGCGCTGCCCGGCGAGGTGGTGGAGGCGGAGTCGCGCGGCAAGCAGGGCGGGGTGGCCGTCGCCGCGACGACGCGAGTGATCGAGGCTTCTCCCAACCGCGTCGAGCCGCGCTGTCCGTATTTCGGTACATGCGGCGGTTGCCAATGGCAGCACGCTTCTTACACCCATCAGCTTGAGCTCAAGAGGCAGGTGGTGGAGGAGGCGTGGTCGCGAACCGGATTGCGGCTGCCGGCCGACACGCCGGTGCTGGGCATGGACGACCCGTGGCGTTACCGGATCCGGGGCGAGTTCGAGGCGGTGCCGACGGGCGAGGGCTGGCGTTTTGGATTCCATCGTTTGCGTTCGCACGCCGCGCTGCCAATCGCCTCGTGCGACATCCACGACGTGCGCATCGAGCAGGCGCTCCCCGCGTTCGCCCAGGCGGCGGGCGAGCTGCACCTGGCGAACCTGCAGAACCTTCTGCTCACGATCGAGCCGGGCGGCAAAGGCTTGTTGTGGAGGTTGCGCTTCAAGGGCAAGGAGCCGGTGTGGCCGCGCGACGAGTTCGCGCGGAGGGTGGGGGAGCTGCTGCCCGACCAGGTGCTGCTGGACGACGCCATGACCCTCGAGTTCTGGAACATGAGCTTTCGAGTGCGCAGCGACACCTTCGTGCAGACCAACTACCAGCAGATGCTCGTCCTCTATCAGACGGCTCTGGACATGCTCGCGGCGGGGAAGGCAGACCACGTGCTCGACCTGTATGCGGGCATCGGGACCATCTCGGTGGCGGTGGCGAGAGCTTGCGCGGGGGTGACGGCGATTGAGGAGAATCCGCGCGCTGTGCAGCTGGGGCATCTCAACGCGAGGATCGACTCGGCGAAGGTTGAGTACCTGACGGGGAAGGTCGAGACGATGCTGCGCCAGGTGCGGATGGGTCGGCACCAGGCGGCAATCCTGGACCCGCCGCGGGCGGGGTGTGAGCCGGCGGCCCTGGCGGAGCTGCTGCGGCTCGGGCCGGAGCGGCTTGTCTATGTGTCCTGCGAGCCCTCGACCCATGCGCGGGACCTGATCGCGCTAGTCAGGGGCGGCTACCGGGTCAGGAGGGCAGCCATCGTGGACATGTTCCCGCAGACGTACCACATCGAGACGGTGGCGCTGCTGGAGAGGGGCGCGTAGGCAAACAGGTCTCCATATATGTGCGCCATCTGGTTGGATTCAGAGCAATCGGGGTATATGAACTTTACGAGCCAATCGGTTCGCTACCACCCACGGGCCCGCTGATCTCCGGGACGAGCCACCACCGAAGGATATGAACGTGGTGAGCGAAACGGCGCTTAATGCAGCTCCAGTCCTCGATTTGGAAGGCATTCTTCAAACTGAGGTAGGCAACTACGTCAAAAAGGGCTATCGCGTCGCAAGCCAGACTCCCAAGACAGCCCAGCTAGTAAAGCCGAAGAAGTTCAGTTTTTGGTGGGCACTCGCCTGGTTCTTATTGCTCGGCGTCGGGCTGATCGTTTACCTCCTGTATTACGGGGGCAAGAAGGACCACCAGATTTACCTGACCGTTGACGAGGGCGGCCGAATTTCGCGCGCCTCATAGAGAGGCGATCAACTTGTCCTCCGTAAATCCACCTGTTCAAGGCATGCCTTTTGTACTGCATTGGTACAACCGAGTTCCTGGCTATCGCTCAAACTCGACTTGGAAGATCGCTGTGGCGTCAGTGACATACGTTTCGGTCGCCGTCGCGCCCTTCATGATTGCGTTGCTAGTTATCGGCGCAATCGTCAATCCAGGGCTTTTCCAGACACCGAAATCCCAAAATCCAGCAAATCAACCAGTCGCAGCTGTTGCGCCCTCGCCCTCGCCGACCTTTGCGCCGTCACCTTCTCCGACACCGACCCTTGTACCGTCGCCATCTCCGATCCCATCCCCTACGCCGTTGCCGAGTCCTACGCCAAGCCTCGTCCCCAGCCCGACGCCTCCGCCAAATCCGCATGCACTAACGGTCGCCAACGTGACGAAATCGATCAATGACAACCAGAGCTACATCTTCAGCGACAACTTCGACAACATGAAGATCACTATCAGCAAGGGTGTGATCACGATCGCGTCCAAGCCGAATTCGCTTTGGGATGAGCAAACTACGTTTAGAACCGGTGCCGCTGACGGCCTTGTCGCCGCCGAAGCGACCCTAGTTTGGTATCCAGCAGCAACGCGAGTCCATGTTGTTGTCCAAACTGACTTCACTGATCTCAATGGGAACACCACAACCGAAGACGCAACGATTATCGATATCACCAAGGCCACGGGAGCCAAGCTCAATTACAGCGGGCTGCGTGACCGAATGGAAGGTGGTGACTGGTGGATCATCGATTACGACGCCAACGGCTACTACGTCCACCCGGCAATCTGGAAGACCCTTTCTAGTTCAGACACCGGCTTGCTGCTGTTCAACTGTTACTCGGAATCCAAATACTGCTAGCTCAAGCGTAATTTCGGCTCTGTGTCATAAGCCGACAGACGGTCATCTCCCCCGGCAAGCGGGGAGGACTTAGAAGGCGTTCAGGTTGTGGCCCAGCTTCAACAGAGCGAGGCGCAGCCGACCAGGGCGTAGCTGTCTAACCGCGAATGCCAGAGCCGGCCTCAGCAGCAGCACGTGTGGTCCAACGTTGAGAAGACGTAAGCAGTTACGGGCACCGAGGGGCCAATCCTACAGAAAGGGACCGCCAGATGGGTCAGGTTAGTAAAACCTGGGAGAGTGGGCCAGCTTCACAACGCGGAGCCGCAGGCGGCCCGGTCCGAGTGACTTGACGACTAATCCGAGGAACATTCTGACCAGCACATCAGCCAGAACGCCGACTGTGACGGTAACGTTACGAACGCAGCCTCACGAATTCCGCCAGGCGGCTGACGCCCTCCCGCAGATCCTGGTCTGAACTGGCCAGGCTGATCCTGACAGCGTCCTTGCCCACCTCGCCGAAGGCGGAGCCGGGAGCGACCGAAACGCCCTTCTTGCGCAGGAGCTCGAAGGCGAACGAGCGGGAGTCGAGACCGCTGGGGGACACATCCGCCATTATGTAAAAGGCGCCTGCCGGCTCGGCGATGAAGAGGCCGGCCTCGCGCAGCAGGTCGACAACGAGGTCGCGGCGCCGGCGATAGGCGGTGACCATGTCGGTCACGCAGTCCTGTGGCCCGTCCAGCGCCGCCTCGGCGGCGACCTGGCTGATGGTCGAGGTGCACGACGAGTTCGACTCGAGGACCTTTGTCGCGGTGTCGATGAGCTCGGCGGAACCGGCCACGTAGCCGAGGCGCCAGCCAGTCATCGAGTAGGTCTTCGAGAAGGTGAAGACCGAGGCGATGCGCGGATCGTCGGGCGCGAGGCTCGCGGGGCTGGTCCAGGTGCCGGCCAGCACGATCTGGTCGTAGCACTCGTCGCTGATCATCCAGAGGTTGTTGCGCTGCGCGAACTCGACGAGCTTCTCGATCGTTTTGCGCGGATAGATGGCGCCGGTTGGGTTGTTGGGGCTGTTGACCACTATCAGCTTGGTGCGCGGGGTGATGAGGCGGGCCAGGGCGTCGAGGTCGGGCTGGAAACCGTCGGCGGGCCGGCAGGGGTAGAAGACGCCCTTGGCGTCGGTCCAGGACAGCATCATCCGGAAGTTGGGCCAGCCGGGGTCGGGGAGGAGGACCTCATCGCCGTTCTCGAGCACCGAGGCGAACACGGCGGCGATGGCGCCGACCCCACCTGGGGTGCAGGCGATGCGATCAGGAGTGACATGGATCCCGTTGACGCGCGCGAGCTTGGCCGCGAGCTTCTCGCGGAGCGAGAGCAGGCCCTGAGTGTGGGTGTACCAGGTCATCCCGTCGTCGATGGCGCGCTTGCCGGCCTCGCCGATGTGGTCGGGCGTGCGGAAGTTGGGCTGGCCGACGTCGAGCCGGATCGCACCAGGCGTTCGGATCGCCTCGTTGGCGATCTCGCGAATGCCGGAATGGTGACCCTCGGCGGGTCCGAAAGCGAGCGGAGGCAGAGAGAGGCGAGCCACGGTTATTCATCGTAGTGCCTGACCGCTGCGCGTAATCTCGGCCCGTGAGAGCGCTGGCAGCGGGAATGCTTGTGGCGCTCGCGGTGGCTGCATGCGAAAGTCCGCGAGGCAGCGCGTCGGGATCGCCTGCGCAACCGGCGCCTGCTGCGTGCATCGTCACCTCGACGCCGAGCTATCCGCCCCGGTCGCCGAGTCCACCCGCTTACAGCGACCATGTTCTGGTGAGCGAGGCACAGACAGTGGTGCGACCGATCACCGTGAGCCCGTCGCTTCTCGAGGCGGGGGTCCAGGCGTTTTGGGATGAGGGCGATGTTCGGTTGAGCATGGTGTCGCCTTCCGGGAGGGTGGTGGATCGCACGACCGAGGCCCCGGATGTGCTCCACCCAGGTGGGCCGACCAGCCAGACGCTGGTGGTCAAACATCCAGATGCGGGCCAGTGGATGATTCAGCTCTACGGAGCGTCGGTGCAGGCATCGGGCGAACCGGTCAGCCTCAGCGTGACGGAGATTCCGCAGTCAGACTTCGCCCCGATCGAATATGTCAGCGCCGTGCCGGACCGCGGAGTCGCGCCAGTCACGATTCAATTCGATGGGACCACGACCGCCACGCACGGCGCGACGATCACGTCGTACCGGTGGGACTTTGGCGACTGCTCCTCGCCCGTCAGCACACCTAACCCAAGCCACGTCTTCACCACCGCGGGGACGTATGCGGTGTCCGTGACCGCCACTGACTCCAACGGCCAGGCAGGCACTGCGGACCTCGAGATTGTGGTGACGGCTTACAAACACGCTCCGACGGCAAGCTTTGTCTGGGGAATACTCGATCCTGCCAAGCCAACGCTAGTCGGCTTTAGCGGGCAGCCCTCGATAGACATTGACGGCCACATAACCAGTTATGCGTGGAGCTGCGGCGATGGGGCGACGGGGAGCGGGGAATCCAGCTTTCACCCGTACGCGAAGGCCGGGACGTACCGGGTGAGCCTGACGGTGACCGACGACGGCGGGTTGACCGCCATGGCGTGCCAGATGGTGACGACGGGGGTGGTTGTCGGCCCAACGGCCGCATGCCCCGTTTAGGGACGGACTAGTAGAGCTACTCTCTGTCGCGGCGAGAGCAACCGCGGTAATCGTCCTCGCGACTTTCGCGATCGTTGGCTGCAGCGGCCAGCAGGCGAGCTCTTCGTCCCCAGGCTCAACCACCTCCGCGTCCCCGGAACAGACCCTCCCCAGCAGCACATTGCCGACGACGCCAAGCCCCAGCAGCTCCGACATACCGCCCGCCGTCCCGACTCTGACGTGCACCAAATTACCGGTGGCTCGCGATCCACTCCTGTTGTACAAGGGCTTTTTCTCGGGCACCTACGTGCTTGACGTGGCGGATCCGCTGCATCCAGTCCAGGTCTGCGTGCTGATCAATGGGGGCAGCGCGCGGTTTGTCTCCGCGACCAAGATCGTGTTCTGGGCCACGACCCTGGTGGGGACCGCAGACCTCGAGACGGGCAACGTCGTCTGGAACCGGGAATTCGGGAACCCACCTCTCAATGTCGTGTTCAGCCCCGACGGGTCGAGCTGGGCATACCAGGAGGAGGATGCATCGAACGTCAGGACGCATCTGGTGGCGGGCGGCAAAGACACGGTGCTGGTGACGCGAGCGATCCTCGGCGGCCACGGCGTGCCGCCTTACGGGCCGCTCGACCAGCTGGCTTTCTCAGCCACCGGCGAATATCTGCTGAGCTACACGTCCTTTGCGCCGGCAGGCGATCCACCGAACTTCATGGTGTTCGCGCTCGACGGCTCGACCGCCTTCCAGAGCGCAACGGCGAAGTTCGGGATGTGGGATCGGGCGGGCAACCGGTTGTATTACCTGGCGGCCACCAACTCGGCGAGCATCGATGGCACCGTGATGAGCCTGGACCCAGGAGGGCAGCCGGTAATGCGAAGCCCGAAGCTTTCGAGCTACTTCTGGCCGACGCTCTCGCCCGATGGAACGACGCTGATCTTCAACACGTACGGAGCTCAGAGCTTTCCGCACCCGTGGAAGCTGGACATCTCGAGTCGCGCGAAGGCACAGCTATCGAGTGCGACCAGCACGGAACCGGTGTTCATCGCGCCAGATGTCATCTGGTCGAACGAGGGCGTGCCCTGCGCGTGCGGACCAGGCGGCAGTAGCCAGCCGGACGGGCGGGTGATCGCGCACAACCTGCGGACGGGCGTCAACTCGGTGGTGCTGCTGCTCGCGACCCTCACACGAAGCATGTCCCCGACAGAGGGCGTCAGCGACGTCTGGTTCGGCTGAGCGCGCCGTGGATGTCGAGGTAGTTGGGGCGGGCTTTAACTCGGCTGGCTTATCAACTGGGGTGGCGCGCGCTCCGCGCATCCTTCGCTCAGCGGCCCTGATCGAGGGGCTCCGTCGTCAGCACCGGGTCACGGACTCAGGTGACGTTACATTCTCGAGTCCGTCGCCAGTGCGGAGTCCCGGGCTGTTGGCTGAGGAATCGCTCGTATCGATGATTTCGAGCGTTGACCGCGCGGTCGGTGCAGCCTGGGCACGGCGTCGATTCCCGTTGCTCCTCGGCGGCGACTGTCCGGTGCTGATTGGCGCCCTGGCGGCGGGCCGCGCCGCGTTCGGCGACATCGGCCTGCTGTTCGTTGACGGCCACGAGGACGCCTGGCCACCGAAAACGTCGCCCACAGGCGAGGCGGCTGACAGCGAGCTGGGGCTGTCGCTGGCTTTCACGAAGCCAACCTTGCCGCGCGAGCTTGCGGCAATTCTGCTGCTCGTGCGTCCGGAGGCGACCTCTGTGCTCGGACCGCGAGATGCAGACGAGCTCCTGCAATTCGGTGTGCCCAGCCTTCGGGATTCGGTGTGGTTCAGATCAGGCGAAGAGCTGACCGGACAGATCGAGAGGGACAGCGCACAGGGGCTGGACCACGTGGTCGCTGCGGCCGGGCACTTTTGGTTGCATGTCGACCTCGATGTGCTGTCGACGGATGCCATGAGCGCAGTCGACTACCCGCAAGCGGGCCTTTCGTGGGGTGATCTGAGTGAGGTCACCGCGCGCGCCCTCGCACATCCCGCGTGCGCTGGGTGGTCGGTTGTGATTTACAACCCGGACCTGGACGCAGACCGAAGCGGCGCGCACGCGATCGTGCGCTACATCGACGAGTCAATTCGCGCCTAAGTGCGATCAGCCGGCGCGCGCCTCGCGCCGCATCACCGGGATCTGCGTCCCCAACAAGCGCGCGACCGCATTGATAATCGGGATCAAGCGTTTGAAGTAGAGGGGGAAGTCGGCCGAATGCAGACGCGTGAAGCCGAAGCGCTCGTAGTAACCCTGGAGTTGGACCCGGCAGGTGAGGTGGACGACGCCCTGTTCGCCGGCGAGGAGGGTGTTGATAATCGCGCTCCCGATGCCTTGGCTCCGACGGGATAGGATTACCGCGATCGAGGCGAGCTCGCGGCTGCCGTCTCCGTGAGTCTTGACCTGCCCGATCCCAACGATCTCCCCGCCCTCCTCGGCGACTACGAAGTTCGGCCAGTTGAGACTCATTCGATTGAGACCGGCCTCCTTGATGAGGCGGCGAATCGTTTCCTGATCTCCCGAGGTCGCGGGACGGATCGACACCGGCACATCTCAAGGTTAAGAAAAGCCCGGATTCGGGTTCCGGACTCAGGGCCAAGTAGACTATCCCCGGGGTCCGCCACACCCAGCCAAAAGAATGCCGCACGCCCCTGAAACCTTCGTCCACCTCCACAACCACACCGAGTTCTCGCTGCTCGATGGGGCGAGTCGCATCCACGCGCTCGTGGAGGCCGCGGCCAAGCTGCAGATGCCCGCCCTGGCCATCACCGACCACGGCGTCATGTACGGCGCGATCCACTTCTACAAGGCCTGCAAGGAAGCGGGGATCAAGCCCATCGTCGGCTGCGAGGTCTACGTCGCCCCCCGCTCGCGTCTATTAAGAGAGGGCCGCGTCGACCGCGACCCCAACCACCTCACCCTCCTGGCCGCGGACCACGAGGGCTACGTCAACCTCATGAAACTCTGCACGGTCGGCCAGATGGAGGGCATGTACTACAAGCCCCGCATCGACAAGGAGATCCTGGCCGAGCACGCCAAGGGCATCATCGCCCTGTCGGGTTGCCTCCAGGGCGAGCCAGCGAGCCGCATCACCGAGGGCGACCTCGACGGTGCCCGCGAGTCGGTCGCCACATATAAGGACATCTTTGGCGCCGACCGCTTCCTGCTCGAGGTCCAGCGCCACGGCATCGACCGGCAGGACAAGGTGAACGAGGCACTAGCGGTCTTCGGGAAGGAGTTCGGCCTGCGCCTGTGCGCCACCAATGACCTGCACTACGTCCACCGCCACGACTCCGAGGCGCATGACGTACTGCTGTGCCTGCAGACCAATGCGAGGTTCAACGACCCGAACCGCTGGCGCTTCTCCTCGCAGGAGAACTACCTGAAAACGCCGGAGGAGATGAGGACCGCGTTCGCCGACCTGCCCGATGCCCTGGCCAGCACGATCGACGTCGCCGACATGGTGGACCTGACGCTGCACCTGGGCGCGACGCTCCTGCCGCCCTTCGACGTTCCCGACGGCCTGACTGTCGACCAGTACCTCAGGAAGGTCGTCGAGGACGGCATCCGGTGGCGTTACGAGAAGGCGACCGAAGCGGTCATGGAGCGCGCGAACAACGAGCTGTCGGTCATCAGCCAGACGGGCTACGCGTCCTACTTCCTTATCGTCTGGGACTTCTACAAGTTCGCGCGCCAGCAGGGCATCGTGGTCGGGCCGGGCCGGGGCAGCGCCGCGGGCAGCCTCGTCTCGTACTGCCTGGGGATCACCAACCTCGACCCACTGGCGCACGGCCTGATCTTCGAACGCTTCCTGAACATCGACCGCGTGTCGATGCCCGACATCGACTGTGACTTCTCAGTGGAGGGGCGCGAAAAGGTCATCAACTACGTCTCGAAAAAGTACGGGGTGGATCGGGTGGCCCAGATCATCACCTTCACGACGATGGCCTCGAAGGCCGCGATCCGCGACGTGGGCCGGGTGCTTGAGGTGCCCCTGCGCGACACCGACCGGCTGGCCAAGCTCATCCCGGTCTGGCAAGGACGCTCGAAGAGTCTTGCCGACGCCATGAAGGAAGTACCAGAGTTCCGTCAGGCTTACGAGGAGAGCGAGGAGCAGAAGCGGCTCATCGATGTCGCCCAGGCGCTGGAAGGCGTTTCGCGCAACGTGAGTACGCACGCTGCCGGCGTGGTGATAGCGCCGCACCCGCTGGTGCAGTACACGCCGCTGCAGTTCGGCCCTGGACGCGAGGCGGTGGTGACGCAGTACGACATGAAGGCGGTCGGCGACATCGGCCTGCTGAAGATCGACTTCCTGGGCCTGCAGAACCTCGACATCATCGCCACGTGCCTCCGCCTGCTACGCGAGCACCGCGGCCTCGAGATCGACATCGAGCAGATCCCGTTCGACGACGCCAAGACGTACGAGCTGCTGTCGGCGGGGGACACGCATGGCGTGTTCCAGCTCGAAGGTGCAGGCATGCGCCGCATGGTCATGGACATGCGCCCGCAGGTCTTCTCCGATGTCGCAGCCGCGGTGGCCCTGTTCCGCCCGGGGCCGATGGTCAACATCCCTGCCTTCATCGCGCGCAAGCAGGGACGCGAGCCCATCGAGTACATGCATGAGCGGCTGGAGCCGATCCTGCGCGAGACGTACGGCGTGATGATTTACCAGGAGCAGGTGATGATGGCCGCGCGCGAGATCGCCGGCTTCTCGATGAGCGAGGCGGACATTCTGCGCTCGGCGATGGGCAAGAAGGACAAGCCCAAGATGGCCAAGATGCGCACCAAGTTCATCGAGGGTGCGCTGGAGCGCGATATCCCGCAGGCGACGGCTGACGCGCTGTTCGACAGCATCGCCAAGTTCGCGGAGTATGGGTTCAACCGCGCGCACTCCGCGGCGTATGGGGTGGTCGCCTACCAGACCGCGTACCTGAAGGCCAACTACCCGCTCGAGTACATGACCTCGCTGTTGATCCACATGGAGGGCAACGCGGACAGGGTGGCGACCGCGATTGTCGACTGCCGGAGCAGGGGCATCGAGGTGCTGCCGCCAGACATCAACGCGTCACGCGCGGACTTCTCGATGGTCGACGGCCGCATCTTGTTCGGCCTGGCCGCGATCAAGAACGTGGGACAGCACGCAGTCGAGTCGATAGTCGCGCTGCGCGAGTCTGACGGCCAGTTCAAGTCGCTGGAGGACCTGTGCGAAAGGACGACGGCGATCCAGGATGTGAACCGCAGGGTGCTCGAAGCGCTGGTGCAGTCCGGTGCGTGTGACAGTCTTGGCGAGCGCAACCGCCTCATCGCAACTCTCGAGTCAGCGCTCAGCCGCGCGGACCGAGCCAGAAAAGACAGGGAGTCGGGGCAGACGTCTCTGCTGGACATGGTGGGCTCGTCGGACTCGCCGTCCGAGGACTACGGACTGTTGATCGATGTCGCGCCGATGGGAGGGGAGGAGAAGCTGCGCCTGGAGAAGGAGCTGCTGGGCCTCTATCTATCTGATCACCCGCTGCGGCGGATCAGCGCGGAGCTGGCCAAGCTGTCGGACACGCAGGCGGTGGAGGTGACGAGCGCGCTGCAGGACACCGAAGTCCGGGTCGCCGGCCTGGTCAGAGAGGTGCGGCGCGTGGTGACGCGGAAGGGACAGATCATGGCGTACGCGCAGCTCGAGGACTTGACCGGCAGCGTCGACGTGGTGCTGTTCCCACGGATCTTCGAGCAGACAAGACTTCTCTTCGAGCCCGACAAAGTCCTGGTGGTGCAGGGCCGGGTGGACGCACGGGCGGGCAGCACCAGGGCGACCGGAGCCGCAACCCAGACAATTGACCCAGAGATCGAGGTCGAAGCCGAGGTGGCCTCGATCGTGGCCGAGATGGCGTGGCTGTGGGACGACCCCGAGTGTCAGCCAAAGTCAAGGCGCCAACTGGTCCACGTCCGGATCCCGAACAGCGACGAAAGCCTGGCGGAACAGCTGGAAGCGGTGTTCGCGAGGCACCCCGGAACGGACGAGGTGGTGCTGCACGTGGTCGTGGGCAGCCGAGAGGTGACCGTGCACGCGGATCGCTACCATGTGCTGGCCGGTCCGGCGCTGGCGGCCGAGATCGATGAGCTCGTGGGTCAGCCGGCGACGAAGCTGGAGACGGTGAGGCCGAAGGCGCAGGCCAACGGCAATGGCAACGGGCGAGGCAAGCCGAGTTGGAAGCAATAGACGAGGTGGAGATGAGCGAGGAGGAGGGGACGGCGCGCGGCCGGTATGTGGTCGTGAAGGCGCTGGAAGATGGGGTTGTGATCATGGGCCTGACCAGGGGCAAGGACACCAGGTCGCACCACTCCGAGCGGCTGGACGAGGGCGAGGTCCTGGTGGCCCAATTCACGGAGCTGACCGCGGCGATCAAGATCCGGGGCAAGGCGGAGATCCTGACCGACGTCGGCAAGGTGGAGTCGGGCAGCTAACTTCCTCCCCGCGGGGGAGAGGGCTCGGGAGCGGGCGTTTACGAGGTCTTCCCGCTGACCGGAAGCCCCGCCGCCTTCCAAGCTTGAAAGCCGCCGATGACGTCGGTGGCGTTGATCAGGCCGAGCTCCTTCAACGTGGCCGCGGCGAGGCTCGACGAGTAGCCCTCGTTGCAGAGCACGATCACACGAGTGTCGGCGCCGACCAGAG
>Ga0210394_10006721_pt1 | contig 12365 bp, 12 predicted proteins | sample IncBWC12MmetaG_FD_160121 | JGI IMG/M metagenome (GOLD analysis project Ga0210394, IMG submission 160121) | Forest soil microbial communities from Barre Woods Harvard Forest LTER site, Petersham, Massachusetts, United States - Inc-BW-C-12-M | ecosystem: Environmental > Terrestrial > Soil >... | reverse complement strand
CGGTGCGTTGGCCCGCAGCTATCCGCGCGAGCTCTCGGGCGGCGAGCAGCAGCGCGTTGCCATTGCACGCGCATTGGTGCACGAACCGGCGCTGCTGCTGGCTGACGAACCGACCGGCAATCTCGACGCTGCGGCCGCCTCGCAGGTACTGGGGCTGCTGCGCGAGCGGCAGCAGGCAAGCAGTGCCGCCGTCATTCTGATTACTCACTCGCTGGCGGCGGCTCGCATGGCCGATCGGATCGTGCGGCTCGAAGGCGGCCGCCTGAGCGACTATCGGCCATGAGTGGCGCCATGATCGAATGGCGTCTGGTGCGGGTCGCATTCGGCGTGCTGACGCTGTCGCAGCTGCGGGAACAACCGCTGCGCCTGCTCGCGAGCCTGTCGGCGATCGCGCTCGGCGTGGCGCTCGGCGCCGCGGTGTACCTGATCAACGCTGCCGCGCTGTCCGAATTCGAGCAGGCGACCCGGCGGCTGATCGGTGCCCCGGACATCGTGATCCGCGGACCGGCCGCCGGCTTCGACGAGTCGCTGTTCGTGCAGCTCGCGCGCGCGCCTGAAGTCGACATCGCCAGTGCGGTGCTCGAGGTGAACGTGAGCGTCGCGCCCTCGAACCAGCCCGCGCTCAAGGTGCTGGCGCTCGATCCGTTTCGCGCCTCGGCATTGCAGCCGGAACTGATTGGCGCGCTCGCCGGCAATCTCACCGCGCTGTTCGCGCACGATGCCATCGTGCTGAGCCGAGCGGCTGCCGATCAGTACGGCCTCGAGCGCGCAGGCACGCTCGGCATCGACGTCGGCGGTGAGATCAAACGGCTGCGCGTCATCGACATCCTGCCGGACGACGTCTACCCCGAGTCGCTCGGCATCATGGACATCGCCGCCGCGCAGTGGCTGCTCGGCCGCGTAGGTAGCATCAATCGCGTCGATCTGCGTCTGCGGGCCGGCAACGACGTCACCGTGGTGCGTGAGCGGTTGGGCCTGCAGCTGCCACCCGGCGTATTCGCTGTGAGCCCGCAGTTCGAGCGAGGCCGCGCCAGCGGCGCCACGCGCGCCTACCGGGTCAACCTTGGCGTACTGGCGCTGGTGGCACTTCTGACCGGCGCCTTCGTGGTGTTCTCGACCCAGTGGCTGTCGGTGATCCGGCGCCGCATTGCGTTCGGATTGCTGCGCGCGCTCGGCGTGACGCGCGCGGAACTGCGGTTGGCGCTGCTCGGCGAGACTGCAGCGGGCGGCATGTTTGGATCGGTGCTGGGAGTACTGCTCGGCGCACTGATCGCCGCGCTGATGTTGCGCTACCTCGGCGCGGATCTCGGCAATCGGCAACTCTCTACGATCGGAGTATCACTGCGCGTGCACGCACTGCCGGTGCTGGGCTTTGCACTGCTGGGTACTGCCGCGGCCAGCGCCGGCGGTGCGCTGCCGGCATGGCTCGCCGCGCGGCGCTCACCGGCGCTGGCGCTCAAGGCCGGCGATGCCGAAGAAGATCGCAAGCGCCTCGCCACGACGCTGCCCGGTTGCTTACTGCTGCTGTGTGGCGCCTTGCTTGCCTGGCTGCCGCCGATCGGCGGCCTGCCGCTGGCGGGGTATCTGTCGATCGCGGCCTTGCTGTTCGGCGCTGTGCTGCTGGTGCCGGCGCTCACGCAGCGCCTGATCGGCGCGCTGCCGCGCACCGGCTTTGCGGTACCGGATACGGCTTTCGCGCAATTGCAGGGCAGTCTCGGCTCCTCCACCGTGAGCCTGGCTTCGATCATCGTCAGTTTCAGCCTGATGGTCGCGATGGCGATCATGGTGCATTCGTTTCGCGATTCCTTCGATCGCTGGCTGGTGCGGCTGCTGCCCTCGGATCTGCAGCTGCGTGCGAGCTTGGGCAGCGAGACCGCCGCGCTGACGCCGCAAGTGCAGCAGCGCCTGGGCGCGCTCGCCGGCATCGCGCGTATCGAATATCGGCGGCTGCAGCCCATCTACCTGCGCGCCGATCGCGCGCCGGTGACGCTGATCGCGCGCGACCTCAGCGCCCACGCCGCCGACTCGCTGCCGCTGGTACGTGAAATGCCGGTCGGCGCGCCGCCAGCGATGCCGTCGGCCTGGATCTCGGAAGCCCTGCAGGATCTTTACGGCTACGCGCCCGGGCAGATGCTCGAAATCCCGCTGGCAGGACAGCAGCGGCGATTCGTCATCGCCGGGGTGTGGCGCGACTACGTTCGGGCCGCCGGCGCGATCGTGATCCGCCGCCCGGACTATGTCGCCGCCAGCGGCGATCGAAACGCCAGCGAAGCCTCCATCTGGCGCGACCCGCGCACCAGCCCGGCAGCACTGGCCGGCGCGATTCGCGCCGTGCTCGGCGGCGATCAGGCCTATGAGCTCATCTCGAGTCCCGAGCTGCGCGAGCGCTCGCTGCAGGCCTTCGATCGCGCCTTCCTGGTGACCTACGCGCTCGAAGCGATCGCCGTGTTGCTGGGACTGCTCGGCGTCGGCGTCGCCGCCAGCTCGACTGCGCTCGCGCGGCGCGCCCAATTCGGCATGCTGCGCCACATCGGCATGCTGCGCCGGCAGGTGCTGTGGATGTTTGCGAGCGAGGGGGTCGCGCTCAGCGGCATCGCGGTGCTCTACGGACTGTCACTCGGCGCCCTGCTCAGTCTCATCCTGGTCTACGTGATCAATCGGCAGTCTTTCAACTGGAGCATTGACCTCGCGGTACCCTGGAGACAACTGGCGATCCTGAGCCTGGCGCTGATTGCGGCATCGGCCCTCACTGCGCTCTGGAGTGGACGCGCCGCGTTGAGTCGCGATCCGATTCGCGCCGTGCGAGAGGACTGGTGAGGCGGCCGGCACCGCGTGCGCGGCTGTCCGCGCTCGTCATCGGGCTGCTCGGTGCGCGGCTCGGCGCCGCCGCCGCGCCGGCCGACTCGCCATCGCCGCCGGTGCCGCAGGATTTTGCGGCCGTCGTGCCCGGCTATGCATTCGAGTTTCCGCGCGATTTCGGCAGTCACCCGCAGTTTCGCATCGAGTGGTGGTATGTCACGGGCTGGCTCGAGACCCCCACACACGAGAGCCTGGGATTTCAGATCACGTTTTTCCGCAATCGCCCCGCCGCGCAGGACGACAATCCGAGCCGCTTCGCACCCAGGCAACTGCTGATCGCACACTGTGCCATCAGCGATCCGGCTCACAGCGGGCTTTGGCACGATCAACGTGTGCGGCGGGCGGGCCTCGGTTTGGCTGAGGCTACGCCCTCGGACACGCGCGTCTGGATTGATGATTGGCTGCTCGAGCGGCGCGACGACCGCTACCTCGCCCACATTCGGGCGCGCGATTTCAGCTTGGAGCTGACCCTCGCCCCGACGCAGCCGCCGCTGCTCAACGGTGACCACGGCTTCAGCCAGAAGGCGCCCGCGGCGCGCTCGGCCAGCTACTACTACAGTCAGCCGCACCTGCACGTTACCGGCAACATCGCACGGGCCGATCGTCGCTCCGCGGTCAGTGGCGAAGCGTGGCTCGATCACGAATGGTCCAGCGAGTACCTGGATCCGGCAGCCGTGGGCTGGGACTGGATCGGCCTGAATCTCGACGATGGCGGCGCAATCATGGCGTTTCGCCTGCGCGACCGCCAGGGTCGCGCGTACTGGAGCGGCGGAACCGTGCGCGAAGCGGGCGGACAGGTGCGATCGCTCGGAACCAGCGACATCGAATTCACGCCGCTGCGCCGCTGGCGCTCACCGCGCAGTGCCGTCGATTACCCGGTGAGTTTCACGGTTCGCGTCGGTGAGCGCCGCTTCGAGCTCGCGCCGCTGCTTGATGATCAGGAGAACGATGCGCGTCTGTCGAGCGGCGCAATCTACTGGGAGGGCGCGGTATCGGCCGTTCAGAGCCAGCGCACGATCGGCCGCGGCTACCTCGAGCTCACGGGCTACGATCAGCCTTTGTCGCTGGGCCGCTGACTCTCAGAGCCGTCGAGCAGCGATTCCACATCGCTGAGCCTGGCGAGCGCCAGCAGGGCCTCGGGCGGCTGCACGTACCGCAATGTGCACTGCCGCGCCCGTGCCGCGGCCAGCCAGTTCACCAGCAAGGCGAGACCCGCGCTGTCCGTGGCCGTCACGGGCTGCAGATCGAACTGCAGCTCGTCCCCCGCCGCGGCGATGCGCTCGAGTCCGGGACCGTGCAGCGCCGGCGCGGTCGCAAACGTCAGCGAGGTTTCGAGGCGATAGACGCCACTGGAGACCGGCACGAATGCCGCCTGGCCATCGATCGCCGGTGCCCCGTGCGCGGCGCTGAGGCCGCCATGAGCGGCCCGATGTGGCGGCGGCGGCTGCGGCTCCGTCATCCGTCAGCTCTTGCCGCTGCCGCCGCCCTTGATCGCTGCCGGCTTGTCACCGGCCTCGAGCCGCCCGATCACCTCATCGAGACCCTTCTGATCGATCTCGGCGCCGAAGTCATCGCGGAAACTCTTGACGTAGCTGATGCCCTCGATGACCACGTCCCAGGCCTTCCAGCCCTGATCGGTCTTGTGCAAACCGTAGTTGACCGAGACCTGCGTGCCGTCGTCCTTGCGGACCTGGGTGCGAACGGTGGCGTACTGCGCGTTCGCATCGCCCGTGTACGGAAACACCTTGAGCCGATCCGAGGTGAAGTCCACCAGCGCGTCGCCGTAGTTGCTGAGCAGCGACTTGTAGAACGCGTCGATGAAGCGCTTGCGCTGATCGGGGTTGGCCGTATTCCAGTGCCGGCCCAGCACCAGGCGCGCCGAGTATTCCGTATCGAAGTGCGGCAGCAGGATCTGATCGACCAGGCGGTGGACCTTGCCCGGATCCTTCTTGTAGTCGGCGCGATGCGCGTCGAGATCCTTGAGCATCGCCGAGGCGGCACTCTGAATCAGATTGCCCGGATTGCTGGCATCGATCGGGGCGGGCGCGCCGGTGTCATCGGCCGCGAGCGCCGGCACCGCACACGCACACAGCAACAGGCCCCACGTGGTACGTTGGAGCGTAGAGCCGAAACGCATCATTTGTCGCCTCCTTGTTGCTTACCGGCGCTGTTGGCAAAGAACTTGTTGATCAGGTTCTCGAGCACCATGGCCGACTGCGTGAACTGCAGCTGGCCGCCCGCAGTCAGAAACTTGTCCGATCCGCCCGCGTTGATGCCGACGTAATTGGCACCGAGCAGTCCGGAGGTCTCGATCGCCGCATCGCTGTCGTCCGGGATGTGCGAATAGGTCTTCTCGATCGTCAAGGTCACGGCCGCCTTGTATTCCTGCGTGTCGAGTTTGATGGCCGATACGCGTCCGATGTCGACGCCGGCCATGCTCACGGGCGCGCCCACCTTCAGGCCGCCGATGTTGTCGAACTTGGCGATGACGTTATAGCTCTCGGCCTTGTGATGCAGCTGTAAGCCGCTGCCGGGCAATTGTGTAGTCAGAAAACCCAATGCCGCAAAACCGAGCAGCACGAACAGGCCGGTACCGAGATCGACGCTGCGACTAGACGCTGCCATGGTGAACTTCCTCCACAAACGCTCTCATAGGAACATCGCCGTCAGGATGTAGTCGAGAAACAGGATCAGCACCGCCGAGGTGACGACGGTGCGCGTGGTGGCAAGTCCCACGCCCTCGGCGGTAGGCTCCGAATTATAGCCTTCATACACCGCCACCAGGCTGCAGGCGACGCCGAATACGATGCTCTTGATAAACCCTTCGTTGATGTCGCGCAGTGCCACCGCATTGACCGTCTGTGACCAGAAGGTTCCCGCCGGAATGCGCATCATGGCCACGCCGATCAGCTGCGTACCGTAGATGCCGACGCAATCGAAGATCGCGGTCAGCAGCGGCATGGCGATGAAGCCCCCGATGAAGCGCGGTGCCACCACGTAGCGCACCGGATCGACCGCCATCATCTCCATGGCGGTGAGCTGATCGGTGGCGCCCATGAGGCCGATCTCGGAGGCGAGCGCGGTGCCGGCGCGGCCCGCGAACAGCAGCGCCGTCAGCACCGGGCCGAGCTCGCGGAGCAGGCCGAGTGCGGCGGCCACGCCGAGTGCGGATTCGGACCCGAAGCGCGCCAGCAGATCATAGGCCTGAAGACCGAGTACCATGCCAACGAACAGCCCGCACAGCATGATGATGACCAGCGAGCGCGCCCCGGCGTTGTAAATCTGCTCGACCGTCAGGCGCGGATCTCGCAGCGAAGGCAGCGTCTGCCCCAGCACGCGCAGCAGGAAGCGCGTGACCGCGCCGAGTTTGACGATGCCGAGACTTAAGGAGAAGCGCGCCGCGGTCCTCATCGCTCGAGCAACTGCGTAAAGTAGTCGGGCGCCGGATAGTGAAACGCGACTGGACCGTCGGGCGCGCCGCTGATGAACTGCTGCACGACGCCCGAAGTATCGCTCTTGAGTTGTGCCGGGCTGCCCTCCGCCACCACCTTGCCGCCCGACATCAGATAGGTGTAGTCGGCGATGGCACTGATTTCCGGCACGTCGTGCGACACCAGCACACTGGTGATGTGCAGGGTGCGATTGAGCGATTGAATCAAACGCAGGATCACGCCCTTGGAGATCGGATCGAGTCCGACGAACGGCTCGTCGTACAGCAGCACTTCGGGGTCCATGACGATCGCGCGCGCCAGTGCCACGCGTCGCGACATACCGCCGGAGAGCTCTGCGGGCATGAGATCGGCCGCGCCACGCAGGCCGACCGCCTGCAGCTTCATGAGCACCAGGTCGCGCAGCACCGATTCAGGCAGTTTGGCGTGCTCCCGCACCGGAAACGCGACATTTTCGAATACCGACATACCGGTGAGCAGCGCGCCGGTCTGGAACAGCAGGCCCACGCGCTGCCGCAGCGCGTAGAGCTCCGGTCGCGCGAGCGCAGCGATATCCTCGCCGAACACCGTAATGCGGCCGGCCTGCGGCAGCACCTGTCCCATGATGAGTCGCAGCAAGGTCGTCTTGCCGGTCCCTGACGGCCCCATGATCGCGGTGATGCGGCCGGCAGCCACGCGCACGTTGAGGCCACTGAAGACGGTGTGCGAGCCGATGGCGTACTGCACGTCCTGCACGTTGATCAGCGGCTCGCCCGGGTCCTCCGGGCGCGCGCTCAACGGGTACCGTCCGACGCGGTCATCAAGCGGCCTGCTGCTCCATGCCGGCCTGGAACGAACCGTTGCGGGCCAGCCCATTGAGGCGCGCCCACTTACGGAATTCCTTCTGCCCGGCCGCTACGTTGCCGGCCTTGCCCGACCAGGCATGCAGCGCCGCGTCCTGCAGCGCGCGCCCATAGCTGAAGGACAGTTGCCAGGGCAACGTGGTGCCGCGATTCATGAGCGAGAGGTGCAGTGCCGCTTCGGTCGGCGACTGCCCGCCCGATAGAAACGCAATGCCAGGAACCGCGACCGGCACATGACGCTTGAGGCAGCGCACGGTCGCCGCGGCCACCTGCTCCGGTGTGGCCTGGGTCGCGCACTTCTTGCCCGAGATCACCATGTTGGGCTTGAGGATCATGCCTTCCAGGTGGATGCGCGCGCGCTGCAGTTGCTCGAACACTTCGGCCAGCACCGCGTCGGTCACTTGCTCGCAACGCTCGATCGTATGCGCGCCGTCCATGAGCACTTCCGGCTCGACGATCGGGACGATGTTCAGCTCCTGGGCGAGCGCGGCGTAACGCGCCAATGCCTGGGCGTTGGCTTCGATCGCGCCGCGAGTCGGTATGTCGCTGCCGATATCGATCACCGCGCGCCACTTGGCGAAGCGCGCGCCGAGCTTGTAGTACGCGACGAATCGTTCGCGCAGACCATCGAGGCCCTCGGTGATGGTCTCGTTCGGAAACAGCGCCAGCGGCTTGGCGCCGATGTCGACCTTGATGCCGGGCAGCACCCCGAGCCCGGTCAAAAGGTCCGGAAACGGCACGCCGTCGCGGCTCTTCTGGTGGATGGTCTCGTCGTAAAGAATGACGCCGCTGATCCACTGCGCCGCATCGGGCGTCGTGAACAGCAGCTCACGGTAGGCGCGCCGGTTCTCCTCGGTCGAGGCGATGCCGATCTTCTCGAAGCGCTTGGTGCAGGTGCCGGTGCTTTCGTCCGCCGCAAGAATCCCTTTGCCCTTCGCCACGATGGCATTGGCAACGCGTTCCAGGTCGCTCTGAGACATGCCCTGACCTCCAAATAATGAGGGCGCGAGCATACCAAAGCCGTATGGCGCACGGCCGCCGCCGCGTGTCAGAGCGCTTCTCATTTGGACTATATGGTACTAAACTAGTCCTACTTGAGGACAGCTGGACATGGCTTATGTTGCGCATTAGCAAACTGACCGATTACGCCACCGTAATCCTCGCGCGCCTCGCTACCGAGCCGGAGCGCCGCTTTACGGCAGCCCAGATCTCGGCCGAGACGCACTTGGCGGGCCCGACGGTATCGAAGCTGCTCAAGCAACTGCATCGTAAGGGGCTGGTCGTCTCGACGCGCGGCTCGGCCGGCGGGTACCTGCTGGCACGCCCGGCCACCGAGATCAGCGCGGCGCAGATCCTCGATGCGCTCGACGGCCCCGTGGCGTTGACCGAGTGCGCGGGATCGGCCAGCCACTGCGGCATCGAACGCACCTGCCGTGTCGGTCACTCCTGGCAGCGGGTGAATATCGCGATCCGGCGCTCGCTGCAGGAGATAACCCTGCTTGAGCTGGCGGGCCTCTCGCCCGCCGCGAGCCGCGGCTCGGCGCTCGATCGCGGCATCACGGTCGTACTCGGCGGCATCGCCGCGCGTGGACTCAAGCGGGAGCAGGCATGAGCACATCCGATCTCGACGCACTGGTCAGCCGCAGCTATCGCCACGGCTTCGTCACCGATATCGATGCCGACACGGTACCTCCGGGGCTCGATGAGGGTGTCGTGCGCCTGATCTCGCGCAAGAAGGGCGAGCCGCAGTTCCTGCTCGACTGGCGGCTGCGTGCGCTCGCGCACTGGCGCGGCATGCGCGAGCCGCACTGGGCGCATCTGCGCTACGCGCCGATCGACTACGACGCCATTTCCTACTACTCGGCGCCGAGGCAGAAAACCGATGGCCCCAAGAGTCTGGCCGACGTCGATCCGAAACTGCTCGCCACCTACGATCGGCTCGGGGTGCCGCTGCACGAGCGCGCGCGGCTCGCCGGCGTCGCGGTCGATGCTGTGTTCGACAGCGTTTCGGTGGCGACGACCTTCAAGGAAAAGCTGGCCGCCGCCGGGGTCATCTTCTGCCCGTTCTCGGAGGCCGTGCAGAAGCACGCGGCGCTGCTCGAGCAGTATCTCGGAACTGTCGTTCCGTACACCGACAATTTCTATGCCACGCTCAATTCCGCGGTATTCACCGATGGCTCGTTCGTGTACGTACCACCCGGTGTGCGCTGTCCCATGGAGCTGTCCACCTATTTCCGCATCAATGCCGCCAATACCGGCCAGTTCGAGCGCACGCTGATCATTGCCGACGCCGGCAGCTATGTGAGCTATCTCGAGGGCTGCACGGCCCCGATGCGCGATGAGAACCAGCTGCACGCCGCCGTGGTCGAGCTGGTCGCGCTCGAGGATGCGCGCATCAAGTACTCGACCGTGCAGAACTGGTATCCCGGGGATGAGCAGGGCCGCGGTGGCATCTACAACTTCGTCACCAAGCGCGGCGAATGCCGCGGCCGCAATTCGCACATCTCCTGGACGCAGGTCGAGACCGGCTCGGCCATCACCTGGAAGTACCCGAGCTGCATCCTGCGCGGTGAGAATTCCATCGGCGAGTTCTACTCGGTCGCGACTACCAATCATTATCAGCAGGCCGACACCGGAACCAAGATGGTTCACATCGGCGCCAACACGCGCAGCACCATCGTCTCCAAGGGCATCTCGGCCGGACATGGGCAGAATGCCTATCGCGGGCTGGTGAAGATCCTGCCCTCGGCGACCGGCGCGCGCAATTTCACGCAGTGCGATTCGCTGCTCATGGGATCGCAATGCGGCGCTCATACCTTTCCGTACGTCGAAGTGCGCAACCCGAGCGCCACGGTCGAGCACGAAGCGAGCACCTCGCGCATCAGCGAGGACCAGCTGTTCTATTGCCTGCAGCGGGGTATCCATTCGGAGGACGCCGTTAACATGATTGTGAGCGGATTTTGTCGCTCTGTTTTCAAGGAGTTACCGATGGAATTTGCAGTAGAAGCTCAGAATCTCCTGGCCGTGAGCCTGGAAGGAGCCGTGGGATGAGCATGCCCGCAAGCGAGATTGCACCGCTGCTCGACGTCAAGGATCTCAAGGCGCGCGTCGGCGGCCAGATCGTGCTCAACGGCATATCCCTGACGGTGCGGACCGGTGAGGTCCACGCGATCATGGGTCCGAACGGCTCCGGTAAGAGCACGCTCGCCTATGTGCTCGCGGGACGGCCGGGTTACGAGGTCCTCGGGGGCAGCGCGCAGTTCGAGGGCCACGATCTGCTTAGCTTAGCGCCCGAAGCGCGCGCGCGCGCCGGACTGTTCTTGGGGTTCCAGTATCCGGTCGAGATTCCCGGCGTCAACAATGCCTACCTGCTCAAGGCAGCGCTTAACGCGGCGCGCCGTGAGCGCGGCCAGCCGGAGCTCGATGCGTTCGAATTTCTATCGCTGGTACGCGCCAAGACGCAGCTCATGCACATCGACGACAGCTTCCTCGGCCGCGGCGTCAACGAGGGCTTCTCGGGCGGCGAGAAGAAGCGCAACGAGATTCTGCAGATGCTGGTGCTCGAGCCCAAGCTCTCGCTGCTGGATGAAACTGACTCCGGCCTCGATATCGATGCGCTCAAGGTCGTGGCTCATGGCGTGAATTCGCTGCGCAGTCCCGAGCGCAGCATCGTGCTGGTCACGCACTATCAGCGGCTGCTCGATCACGTGGTGCCGGACTTCGTGCACGTGCTCGCGCGCGGCCGAATCGTGCGCAGCGGCGATCGCTCGCTGGCGCTCGAGCTCGAGCGGCGCGGCTACGACTGGGTCAGCGGCCAGGCCGCTGCCTGAAGATCAACATGAACGAAGCCACCACTGCCATGCGCGCGGGCGTGCTCGATCGGGTACTGCGCGACTATCGCGGCATCGCCGCGGATCTGCCGGGCGATGCGGGCGTGCGGGCCGCGCGCGCGCGCGCGGCGGCCCGATTGGCCGAACTGGGTTGGCCGAGCGCGCGCGATGAGCAGTGGCGCTACACCAATCTGCGCGCGTTCGAGCGACTCAACACTTTTCACCCGCCCGCCGCGGAAGAGCGCGACGCGGCCGCGGCGCTTGCCGCCTTGCAGGCGCAGATCGAGCTGCCGCCGGCACTGCCGGGCTTCGAGCGGTTGATTTTCGTCGATGGCCGACGCACTGCCGGCACGCACCCGATGCTGGTAGCACCCGCAGAACATGCCGCGGCCTCGCCCGTCTGGCCTGCCGAGCAGCGGCTCGGGCTGCTGGCCGACATGTTCGCGAGTGACGCTGCACGACTGAAGATTCGCGGCGAAGCCGCGATCGAGATCCTGTTCGTCAGCAGCGCCCGTGCAGCGAACGCCGCCAACTACCCGCGGCTCGAGCTGCGTCTCGAGCCGAACAGCCAGTTGCGGCTCATCGAGCGTCATCTCGGCGCCGCGGCGCCCGCCTCCCTGATCGCGTGCAACGTTAACATTGAGCTCGCACGCAACGCGGTGCTGACGCACTACCGTCTGCAGCAATGCAGCCGCGACAGCATCTTCGCCGACACGCTGAGCGCAAGGCTCGAGGAGCAGGCCCGCTACTCGGTGCGCTCGATCGCCGTCGGGGGCGGCAGCGCGCGCACCAGCGCGAGCATTGAGCTTGCCGGCCGCGGCGCCAGCGCCGCCTGGCAGGCCATTGCGGTCGGTCGCGGCGAGCAGGTCCACGATATCGCGCTCAAGGTCGAGCACGCCGCACCCGACACGCGCACCGAGGAGCTGTTTCGCGGTATCGCCGATGAGCGCGCGCGCGTCGCCTTCAGTGGACACATCCGGATAGGTGCCAGCGCACCCGGCTCGCAAGCGCGCCAGTCGCTGCGCGGCCTGATCGAGGGCCACGCCGAGATCGATCTGCGCCCGCGCCTCGAGATCCTGACTGACGATGTGCGCGCGTCGCACGGGGCCACCACGGGCCGGCTCGATGAGGATCTGCTGTTCTACCTGCTGGCGCGCGGCATCGACCGGCTGACCGCACGGGCGCTGCTGAAATGGGCATTCCTGGGCGACGTGCTGCGCGAGATCGAGCTGCCCGCGCTGCGCGCCGAGGCCGAGCGGCTGGCGGCCGGCCAGTTGCCTGACGTCCCACCCCTAGGAGCGCTGTCGTGAACGCCATTCCCGCCATGCTCGCCCCGCACTTCGATGTCGAGCGCGTGCGCGCCGAGTTTCCGATCCTGTCGCAGT
>Ga0210394_10006719_pt1 | contig 12367 bp, 10 predicted proteins | sample IncBWC12MmetaG_FD_160121 | JGI IMG/M metagenome (GOLD analysis project Ga0210394, IMG submission 160121) | Forest soil microbial communities from Barre Woods Harvard Forest LTER site, Petersham, Massachusetts, United States - Inc-BW-C-12-M | ecosystem: Environmental > Terrestrial > Soil >... | reverse complement strand
TGCTCGCACCTGCCTCTGCGACAACTCAATAAGTGGCCGGTTCCACTGCCCCGCTAGTCAAGGAACTTACTCCGGCTCTGTAGAGGACCGTGAGTCATGCGTCAATGCAAACTGTCGTGGTTCCACGCCCTGACCTAAGACTGTCCCTCTGGTCAGCAGATTTCTACTCCACACAGAACTAACGTTTGGCCCCGCCAAGCTAGCCAGAGGAGGACACGACATGTTGCGTCCTGCTGGAGAATTCAATGTATCTCTCAGAAGCAGGGTGACACTGTGTCTCACGTTGGTTATCGTTTTGTCGTTTGCCGGCGTAACATTGGGCCAGTTCGAAGCGCGAGATCCCGGCGTGCGTTCGGGACCGGCGGCGGCTGGCGGCATGCGAGCCGACCTGCCGTCGAATTATCAGCAGTTTTTTGAAGCTGCCCTGCTGCGGTTTCAGGAAGTCAATTCGGTGTCGGGGAACCTGGTGGGCAGCGACAGCCAGGGCTTGGGTCCGCGGTTCAACGGGGACTCCTGTGCAGGATGCCACATCCAACCGGCCGTGGGAGGGACAAGCCCTGCGCTCAATCCTCAGATAGCTTTCGCATCGGTATTCGGAGCCTCCAACAAGATTCCTTCCTTCATCCAGCCCGACGGCCCGGTCCGCGAGGCCCGGTTTGTTCGCAATCCGAACGGCACATCAGACGGTTCGGTGCATGATCTGTTCACGATCACTGGCATGGCGGACGCGGGCGCGTGTTCCATTGCGCAGCCGGACTTTGAGGACGCCGTGGAAAACCGCAACGTTATTTTCCGGATTCCAACGCCGCTGTTCGGTTTGGGACTCGTCGAGGAGATTTCCGACGACAGTTTGGCGGCCAACATGGAGTCTCGCCGCCCGGAGAAGCTTGCCAATGGCATCCACGGGACGTTCAACCGGAGCGGCAACGACCAGACCATCACGCGGTTCGGCTGGAAGGCGCAGAACAAGTCACTGATGATCTTCGCTGGGGAAGCCTACAACGTGGAGATGGGCGTCACCAATGAGCTGTTTCCCAACGAACGTCCACCCGCTCCGCCATCTTGCCGGCTTACAACGATCACAGAGGACGGCCCGCAGTTTACCTTGATGAATTTCGGCCCATCGGACTTCGCCTCCGATGCTTCGAATTTCGCAGCGTTCATGCGTTTGTCGGCTCCGCCAACTCCAGCAGCGCCCACGCCGTCGACTACCAATGGCCAGGCGATGTTTGCGCGCGTCGGTTGTGATTTGTGCCACACGTCCTCAATCAATACCGGCGTCACGTCATCGATCACCGGGGATGTGAATGTGCCGGTCCCGGCGTTTTCGGATTTCGAGCTGCACCACATGGGCGAAAACCTGCAGGACGGCGTGACGCAGGGACTAGCAGGGCCGGACCAGTTCAGGACTGCTCCGCTCTGGGGACTAGGCCAGCGTATCTTCTTCCTGCACGATGGGCGGACCAAGGACCTGCTGGAGGCCATCCGGCAACACGCCAGTCCAGGCTCCGAAGCCAATGGCGTGATTGCTCGCTTCCACGCGCTTACGGAACCACAAAAGCAGGATCTGCTCAACTTCCTGCGTTCACTCTAGGGATCGATCGTTTCTGCCCATCTCAGCGCGGCGTGATCTGGCACATCCCTCTTGCTCTTTGCTTGCGCGGTTTCGGGTGGGAGCACCGGCCTTAAGGCCGGTGAATAGAACTCCCACGAACGCGAGGGCTTTAGCCCCGGACGCCACGGGTTGCTACCCACATTTGCCGCATCCTTTGCGTGTGTAGCCCACCTCTTTCGCGCCTCCTGCGTCTCGCCCGCTAATCTCAATGGCAGGGAAGAGGCGGAGCTTTTCTCCATGTGCCTTGTGGCCGTCCTGAGTCCCGGAGGGACGACATAAAGTAGCCCAGGGCGTAAGCCCTGGGATCGATAGCCCGAAAGAAGAAAGCCCCGTAGGGGCGACACAAGTCCTCGCTTCGTCGAGGCAGCAACCGACCAAAGACGTGGGCACCGCGCCCATGAGGCTTCCGCCAGTGACGTTTTGACGAAGTACCATTGTTGGCCATCGCCTATGTGGGTCATCTTAGATAGGGGGTGGGAGAACCTCGACCAGGCAAGCGCGACAGAGGAATAAACATGAAAACACTCGCAACAACCTTGTCCATATTGACTCTGAGTGCCCTCGTTACCGGTACGGTTGCTGCGCAGTCGGCACGACCTCAAATGACCATTCCAGCGATAGCAAAGGCGGCGAACGGAGCCATCGTATCCATCGTCATGTCGGACAAGGACGGCCAACCTATTACCCAAGGCACCGGCTTCCTCATAAGCGGCGATGGCCGCATCCTAACCAACTACCACGTCATCGAAAACGGCACATCCGCTATAGTTAAGCTCCCCGACGGCGCTTTCTACGTGGTTGATGGCGTTATCGCCGCCGACAAAGCCCGCGACGTTGCGATCATCAAGGCGCACGGCGCAAATTTTCGGACGCTCACCTTGGGAAATTCGGACAACATTGAAGTGGGAGAAGAAGTCGTCGCCATTGGCAACCCACTCTCTCTCGAATCCACCGTCTCAAATGGCATAGTCAGCGGCATCCGAATCGCTGAGGCGCAAGGCGGCAAATTCTTGCAGGTCACGACACCAATTTCTCATGGCAGCAGCGGGGGACCATTGTTCAACATGTTCGGAGAGGTCGTTGGAATAACCAGTATGGGCATAGAGGGCGGCGCAAATTTGAATTTCGCGATCCCGATCAATGATGCAAGACGGTTGCTTCCCGCCAATTCCTCGGAAGTCAGGCTCCTGCCCAACGAGCCCGACCCTGAAAAAATGCAGAAACATGATGTTGACGCCGCTCCTCCGACATCGACGACCGCGAGTATGCCCGACTTGAAAACCACGGTCGAGTTCATGGGCCGCATGGCAGAGCCTGAACACCGCGATGTCCTACAAGGCGTAAGGGGAGGAGCGATACCGCTTTCGACAAACGGTCCGCATATCACCATTATTGCCGACGAATTTATGACCGAGGCGCTTATGACTGGCGTAACTCACAAAAACGGGTATCCAGAACCCACGTACACGATCGCCTCTGACGGTGACGGCACGTACAAGCAAAAAGATTATCCGAGGTATATGTCGTTCGCTCTGGGAGACCTCGATCCATCTTCGATAGAATCGTTCGAGGGTGGCTACGAACTCGGTACTCTTTCCGAGTTCTTGGACAAACATCCCAACTGCGAAGCGAACCCGGAATGTCTTCAAGAGTACCTGAGTTTTCTCGACTCAGCCCCTAAACTAACAGCGGTAGCGTTCCACACTACTGACTCGAAGCCGCTCATCGAGCGGGGAGGCTGTTCAGGAACTTCCGGCTTCGGTGTGACGGAGACAACGGAACGCGTGGTGATGTTCTTTAGGAGCAAGGATAGGGCTGAAAGGTTCGTGACGGCTCTTACTTACGCGGTGAAATTGGGAGGCGGAAAGCCCGGCTCGTTTCCGCCCACACATTAGTATTGCGGCACTTCGCTCGACTGTTAGCCGTTCGTCGAAGTTGACGGACCACGCTCGCAAGGACATCACCCGCGCCATGCTCCTATTTCGTCCCGCTCCAAACTTGTTTTCGTGATGGGAATCTCCATCAAGATGTATCTACTTTTTCAGAAGCGCTTCATTTGTGGCGATTGACCCGCCCAACAATTTGAAATAGGCGTTGAAGGTATCAAGAACATAGGCAAGAAACCCCTTCTTAACCATGATTTCACCGTTTCGGGCCAAAGACTCCGTTTCATCGATGTAACCAAGAACTGCCTTTTCCGGTGTGCCGTTGCGATCTGCCAATCTACCGTCTCGATGAGCAACGATGTTGCGAACCTTTTGTATTTTCTTAATTCGGTCCCATTCTTGAGACGTCTTATGTACGTTGAGTCCCGCCACTTTCTCAAGGTACGCGGTCGACCGGTCGATACCCGTGCCGAGCAGGTCTGCCAAATCTAGCCGAAAACCCTTTTCAGATTTGTAGAGCGCGCATAGCCTATCGACCTCGTGCTCAAAATAACCCCATATGGTTAGAAATGCAGAGCGTCGTTGCAGGCTGGGGAAATACTCCTTAAATATTCTCGCCAAGTCCCAAGTTTCACTGTCCAGCCCCTCGTGTGTTTCAATCAGCCTCACGTAGCTTTCTTCACCGTGGAGTGCATCGTCTTCCAAAACGTGGGTTTCTTTCTCCTTTTCGTATCCGACGACAGATTCTGCGGCCTGCTTCTCTACGGCCTTCACGAAGCTGTCTATCAGTTCCGCCGAAAGACTGATTTCATCCTGATACCAACTGAGAATACTCTTCCCTATGATCATAATTGCGCAAGGATAGGCGACCCACTTGGCTAGGGCAAGGGCGACTGGCTGAAGCTGTCGGCTCCCTCGATATTCCACAGCGCTTCAAAATTTCCACATCTCCTGCTGGCTCACACCCTTTACACGCATGAGACAATGGACTATGTCTTTCAGCATATCGCCTCTGAACCGCGCTCTTCGGCGCAGGTATGCGGCGACCGCGTGGCTTTCAGCCACAAACGAGTGGCGCGCCGCCTCTCAAGTCTCTGCGAACTCTGCGGAATCTCTGCGCTCCCTGCGGTCAGCCTGGATCCTCAAGAACCCTCTCTTAAGCCATCTGCTCTATTTTCATAACGTTGCGCACTCTTCCACAACGCCGCAGAAATCGCCCCTTTGTTTTCATGAACTTACGCACTCTTGTTCCGGGCCGTACATAGTTAAGCACCGTGTATTCAATAGTTTCCGCACTCTTTGGCAAAAGGGTAGGGGGTGGGGGTGTCAACTTTTCAATTTCCTCAAGTTTTACTTTAAATTCTCCGCCGCTGTCCGCGTAAGTTGTTGTAGCGCCAGCATCTTGCCAACGCGAGGCCTCCTCCGATGACCAATTGCGCCACCGCAGAAGGCACTCGCCGCTACGCCGCAAGGTTCCCCGCCGCCGCGCCCGGACACTTCCGCGAGCCCGGAAATTGCGCATCACCGGATGCTCCCGCGCCGCTCGTCTCCTCCATCGGCATCGGCACCTATCTTGGCCAGCCCGACGAAGCTACCGACCGCTCTTACACCACCGCCATCGTCTCCGCCGTCGAAGGCGGCATCAACGTCATCGACTCCGCTATCAACTATCGCTACCAGCGATCCGAACGTTCCATCGGCGCCGCGCTGCGCGAACTCGCCAGCCGCGGCTTCGCGCGCGACGAAATTTTTCTCTCCACCAAAGGCGGCTACATCACTCCCGACGCCGCCGATCCCAGCAATCCCCAGGAATATTTCGAGCGCGAATATCTCCGTTCCGGAATTTTGCGCGCCGAAGACATTGCCGCCGGATGCCACGCCATGTCGCCGTCATTCCTCGCCAATCAGCTCGACCGCAGCCTGAAAAATCTCGGCGTCGATTGCGTGGACCTCTACTACCTTCACAACCCGGAAACGCAGCTTCAGGAAATTCCACGCGATGAATTCCTCCGCCGCCTGCGCGAAGCCTTCAAATTCCTCGAATCCGCCGCTGCCGACGGAAAAATCCGCTTCTGCGGTCTGGCCACCTGGAACGGCTTCCGTCAGCCCGCCGAAGCGCAAGACCATCTGTCTCTATCGGAAATCGAGCAAGCTGCGCGCGACGTGGCCGGAGCGGCGCACCATTTTCGCTTTGCGCAATTGCCGTTCAATTTGGCGATGACCGAGGCGTTGACTCGCGACAACCAGCCCATTCAAGGCCCCGCAGTGCCGATGGTGCAGGCCGCCGAGGCCCTGGGCATCAACATCGTCGCCAGCGCCAGTCTGCTGCAGTCCAAAATGACGCGCGGCCTGCCGTCGTTTATCGCCGACGCTTTCGGCCTGCAAACCGACGCCGAGCGCGCCATCCAATTTGTGCGCTCGTCGCCGCAAATCCTCACCGCGCTGGTCGGCATGAGCCATGTGGAACACGTTCAAGCTAATCTGCGCCTAGTGAACGAACCCGTCGCCACGGCGGAGCAATATTCGCGCCTCTTCGCCCGAGGCCAAAAAGCATGACGCACACCCTCAGTTTGTCATCCCGAGGGAGCAACGCGACCGAGGGATCTGCTTTTTCTCGGAGCGGTCTTTGTGGGTCGCGGCTTCAGCCGCGACATGGAGCATCGAAAGGAAGCCCGGCTTTAGCCGCTGTGACCACACTGTCTCGCTTAACGGAAATGGTCCCAGCCCAGCGGCTCCAGCGGCGAATCCTTGCCATCCGCGCCGATAAGCCTGACGCCGCGCCGGCGAACAATTTCGCCAATCTGCGTCAACTTCGTCCAGCGAAACATTCGCGGAATCCGCGCCGCCAGTCGCTTCGGCACCGTGAACAGCAGCGCGTAATCTTCCCCTCCATGCAGCGCCAGCGTGAGCGCATCCAACTTCAGCGACCGCAATTCGTCCGGCACCGCCACGCAGGGAATCTTCCCAGCCTCAATTCTGGCCCCGACGCCGCTCGCCTTGCACAGCCGGTGCAAATCAATCGACAGTCCGTCGGAAATGTCCATCGCCGCCGAAGCTACACCGCGCTGCGCCAGCCATGGGCCCAGCGCCAGTGCAAGTTTCGGGTAATACTGCGGCGCGAGCAGCTGTTTCCAGCGCCCCTCAGTGAAACGCCCGCGCAAAATCAGTTCCAGTCCCAATTGCGCCGCGCCCGGGCGTCCGCTTACAAAGATGGAGTCGCCGGGGTGCGCACCGCTTCGGCGCAAAATACGCCCGCCCTCGGCTGTTCCGATTACGGTTATGCTCAATCCAATCTTCGGATTTTTCTTTGGACTTTGCGCGGTGTCTCCTCCGGCCAGGCGCATGCCGAATTGCCGCGCCGCGCGAGCCATGCCGGAAAGCATCCTGTCGAACCAGCGTCCGGTCCGTTCCGCTGGAAGCGACAGGCTCAGCAGGAAAAGCTCCGGCCGCGCGCCCATCGCGGGAATGTCGCTGGTCGCCCGCGCCAGCGCCTTGTAACCTACGGCCTCGGCGGGATACGTATGGGCCAGGAAATGAACGTCTTCGAGAAACATGTCGCAGGTAACGACGAGTTGGGTGCCCGGCGCTGGTCGCAAGGCGGCGGCGTCATCGCCGATGCCCAGTCGCAGCAGACCCCTATCGGCCGACGGAATTCGCCTGCGGATGCGCTCGATCAGACTGTCTTCGCCGATTTTCATGTGGCTCGCTCGCCGCGCGTCAGCATTATAGGAGCCGCGATGAAGCGAAGCGAGTCTCTCGGTCTGCTGCCTCCGACTGGTACGCGAGGTCACCTGTACGCAATTGCCCCCTTCGTACAGGTTGACCCATGCCGATTATCGGAGGGAAAATTTATGAAGAATACGGTTGACTCGGAGGCCAGCCCTTTTTAGACTGCATGGAGTTTTCGGACCAACTCTCTCGGTCCAAACGGGTTCAGTGGTTCGGCAAGGCCGCAGAGGGAACGGCGGCGAAATTCCAGATTGGCAGTGCGGGAAGTGCGGAAAGGTTAAGGCGATTGATGGCGCCAGAAACCTACACTTTGTTCGTTGCTTCCAACCGAAGCGGCACGATGCGCCGCATCAGGGTGCCGTTCTACGCCCTGTATGCCTTGGCGGGTCTGGCCGTGGTCGGCGGAATCACGGTGGCCGCCGCCCTGGGCTCGTACACGCGCCTGCTCTGGAAAGCCGGCAACTACAACGCGCTGCTCCAAAAGCAGGGCACTCTCGAGCGGCAGTATCACGACCTGCAGCAATCCGCGAACGAGACCGATCAGCGGCTCTCCTCGTTGCAATCGCTGGCCACCGAAGTGGCCATGACCTACGGATTTGTTCGCTTCCGCAATACGCCATTTACTGTCAGCCAGCCGCTCGCAACGCCGGATGCTTCCTACGATCAGAGCCTGGAACAATTCGGGTTTCTCGAAAGCAACTCCCCGAAATCGTCTCTCGATCCGGGCAATATGCGCCTGCTTCCCCTTCCCGGACCCGGCTTGGGTGAGGTTTCCTTCACGCCCAATCTATGGCCGGTGATCGGACGGATCACCGGTTATTTCGGCGAGCGCCTGGATCCCTTCAGTGGTGAGGGCGCCTTCCACACCGGTGTGGATATCGGCTCGCAGTACGGCGACAGCGTGCGGGCCGCCGCCGATGGCGCGGTCACCAACGCCAGTCTGCATTCTGGATACGGCCGCCTCGTCGTCGTGGATCACGGCTTTGGCGTCGAAACCTGGTACGGCCATCTCTCGAGCTTTGCGGTCGCTCCGGGAATGCGCATCAAGCGCGGTGACGTCATCGGCTACGTCGGCGTGAGCGGACGCACCACCGGGCCGCACGTTCATTACGAAGTCCGCATCAACGGCGCCCCGGTCAATCCGATGCGCTATCTCCGTAATTCCAGTTCAGCGGATTAGTTTTTACCACCGTTTTTCTCTGACCATTTTCTATGGCTTGGAAGGAGTGGCCGCCCCGCCGAGCGCCGCCGTATCGATCCCCATCAACAATCGCACTCGCGAAGCTTCCGTGGAAACTTGCGCCGCCTGAATCATTTGAGAAATTGCCTTGGCCGTTTCCGGCGGCATGTTGCCTGTGTTTTTGGGATTGGCGAGCATACCGCCGGAGATCCCTTTCAGCAATTCGAGCGTCGCCGCAATCTGTTTTGCCTGTTCGGGCGTGTCGCAGCTGCCTTCGACCGATAGCGTCACCTTGTCGCCGTCAGGCCGCGCGGCCAGATTCACCCAGCGCAAATTATCAAGCGGCGTGGCCACACGCGTCGCGCCGCCGGTTGCGGAAACGATGGCTTGGGGCCTGGCCACCAGAAAAATGGGTGCGCCGGCAACGCGGGAAATTTGATCTTGCAGACCCGTATCGGCAGGACTTAGCGAGCGTTGTTCCAGCACACTGGATATATCGCCGCCATCGGCGATGGCCAGGCGCCCGGCGCTCAGGAATGTGAAAGCGGTCGTTTTTCCCGGCGTAGCGGTCGGCGTGGTGTAGACGGTGTGACCGTTACGAGTTTCTTTTTTGCCGGCGCGCAAGGCATATGCCTCGATTTTCTCTTGGTCGAAACGTCCGTCTGCGATCACCAGAGTGTGAGCTGGCGGCACCGGTGCCGTTGAAGCAGAACTCGATGCAAGAACGATTCGATCGAGGTCGCGCTGATACTCAAAACCTGTGGCCGCGACAAAGTTCGCATAATCCGTCCCCTGGGTTGTAGGCGGAGCCAGGGCCGCAAGACGCTGCACCAGCGGCTCATTCCGTAGCGCGGCCATATCGGCATAAGCGACGACCGAAACGTCGCTCGGCAGCATGGCCAGCACTTCGGTGGGGAACTCTACAGCGGCGGCGCGAGCCCGAACGTACCACCACGATGCACCGGCTGCCGACGTGGCCAGCAAGCCAGCAAGGAGAACGAGGATTTTGCGCTTCATCAATGATCCCTCTCGGGGACATTCTCTCATTAATTGGGAAGTCCGTGCCACCGTTCGCGGGCAATGGGACAGCGGAGGGGCCGGGTTCAGCCATTCATCTTAAGCACGGATGACGACAACATTCCTAGGGCCACAACGGTCACGGGTCAATAATTGACTGCACACTCGATAATGTGACACTGTGACCACGTTTCGGTCGGAGCGGGAAATCTTGTTAGAGCCAAAGATTTGGAAGCGACGCTTGTTCGCGTTCGCTGCGGTTCTCGCCGTGTCTTCGGTCTGTAGTCGCCCTGCGCAGGCGCAGTCCCCGGTGGCTGAGTTGCGCGGACAAGTGTTGGATGAGGATTCGCAGCCCGTAGCCCGCGTCGAAATCGCCGAGGCGAATGCCGTGGCGAACGTTCCGACCTTGTACACGGATGCGGCCGGGCGGTTCGTAATGAGGTTCCCCACGGCGGGTCACGTGTCTTTGAATTTTTCGAAACCCGGATTCTTTCGGATCGACAGTAAAGAAATCGATCTGGCGTCGGGAATCAACGAAGTCACGATCACTCTGAATCACGAGACGGAATTTCTGCAATCTGTGGAAGTGCATTCTTCCTCCGAGCAAATTGATCCGGATACAACCAGCCGGCAGGAATCACTCGTTCAACGCGAGATTGTAAATACTCCCGTGCCCACAGATCGGGACCTGCAACAAAGCCTCACGACGATGCCGCAGGTTGTCTCGGACTCCCGAGGGACCTTGCACGTCGCCGGAGCGCGACAGGGCCAGACGGAAATTCTGCTGGACGGCTTTGAGATGAATAACCCGGGCACCGGTGCATTTAACACCCGCATCAACGTGGATGCGGTGCAGGATGTTGACGTACAAACCGGCGGCTACGGCGCGCAGTATGCGCATGCAGGAGCGGGGGTGCTGGCGATCGACACGATATCGGGCGACGACAAGTGGCGGTTTGGCGTCACCAATTTCGCTCCCGGTTTGAATCTCCAGGACGGGGTGCATTTTGGCAATTGGACTCCCAGAATCACTTTCTCCGGGCCCTTCAAGAAGGGAAAAGTGTGGTTTTCGGAAGCGGTCACGGGACAGAGAACTTTCCATGTAGTGACGGAGTTGCCCCGAGGGCAAAACACCGAGGTCCAGTGGCGTGGCGACAATTTATTCCGCGTCCAATGGAACCTTTCCCCTAAGAACACTTTGCAGGGCAGCTTTCTTTTCAACAAGGGCCGCGACGGCCGGGTGGGCCTGGGGCCCTTTACGCCCGCTTCAACGAGCGTCCAGTCGGATTCAGCACGCTATTTTGTGGGGCTAAAGGACCAAGTGGTTTTTGGGAGCAGCGTATTCGACATCGGAGTGGCATACGACACGGGCAATCAAAACGATACGCCGCACGGGAGCGCGACATACATCGTGACTCCTTCCACTACTTTGGGTGACTACTTTCAGGCGACCCTGCAACGGTCCCGCCGGTCGCAGATCATCGGGAATTTCAACAGGGAAGGGGTGCGCGGATTCGGCGAGCACTCGCTTTCGGCGGGGTGGAATGTATCCGGCTTGGACTTGGCGCAAAACAGCACGAGAAGCCAGATTGAGTATCTCCGCGCTGACGGTACTTTGTTGGAACGGGCCACGTTCTTTGGTTCGGGAGCACTACACATGGCTGACACACAGCTGGGAGGATACGTGCAGGATCTCTGGCGCCCTTTTCAGCCCATTCTGCTTGCCGGCGGATTGCGCGTGGATTGGGATCGGCTGATTCACCGCGCGTTGATTGCTCCCAGGCTGGCGCTTAACTGGCTGCCGGACGTGAATGGAAACATGAAGTTCACGCTGGCCTGGGGAATGCACTACCAGCCGTTGAATCTTTTCATCTTGAGCCAAGGATTTGATCAGCAGCGGAGTGATCAGTTTTTCGACAGCACAGGGACCGTTGCGACGGCCCCGCAGATCGCGGCGTTCGTTGTTCCGCTGAACAAGCTGGTGCAACCGCGAACCTACAACACCACAGCGGAGTGGGATTACAGAATATCCAAGAAGACTTATACGGGCACGGCATTTCTTTATCGCCAAGGGCGAAGAGGTTTTGCGTACCAGTTGACGGCCGCGCCGGCGATTTTTACCCTGCAAAACAGCCGGGACGACCGCTACGTTTCGGGCGAAGTGTGGATCCAGCACTCATTCAGCGAAAAGGCCGAAGCAAAGATTGATTACACGCGATCGAGCGCCACTTCCAGCCAGGTCTTCGATCCAACGCTGGCGCAATTGATCTTTTCCTCGCAAGGGCCAGGGCCAATGCTCTGGGATTCTCCCAATCGCATCGTGACCACCGGATGGACGCCGCTTCCCATGTGGGAGTTGCTTTTGAGCAGCTTTTTCGAATACCACACCGGCTTTCCTTTCAGCACGATTAATGAGCTGCAGCAGCTTGTTGGCGCGCCCAACATCCATCGTTTCCCGGATTACGTTAGCCTGGACTTGAGTCTGGAAAAGCGGTTTCATTTCCGCAGGCACGAATGGGCCATCCGCGTTGCCTGTATCAACGTCACCGGCCACGACAACCCGGATTCAGTGGTGAACAATATTGACGCGCTGAACTATGCGTCCTTCGCAGGAGGCCACACGCGAGCCGTGACGGGACGGCTGCGCCTGGTAACTCAGTAGCCCAACTCTATTTCCCTGTCGCTGCGGCAGGTAGCTGGCCGCGCGGCGGACTTCTATTGCAATTCGAGTTCCTTTTTGTTATGTTAGCTCGGTTTTCCTGGGCTGGCGTAGCTCAGTTGGTAGAGCATCTGATTTGTAATCAGAGGGTCGGGGGTTCAAATCCCTCCGCCAGCTGATTCGGAATCATAGCGGTGGGGCGGATTTCCATAAATAGGGATAGGCGCGATCCTGGTTTACTGACTGGACGGGCGGGTGTCTTTTCAAGCCGGAGAGTACAT
>Ga0210394_10006718_pt1 | contig 12367 bp, 9 predicted proteins | sample IncBWC12MmetaG_FD_160121 | JGI IMG/M metagenome (GOLD analysis project Ga0210394, IMG submission 160121) | Forest soil microbial communities from Barre Woods Harvard Forest LTER site, Petersham, Massachusetts, United States - Inc-BW-C-12-M | ecosystem: Environmental > Terrestrial > Soil >... | reverse complement strand
GGCTGCCGAGATACACATGCACCTTGACCATCGACCGGGCCCAGTATGAGTCCGATCCTCTCCAGCGCGCGGCGTCCTGCGACGACCTTCTCGGCCAGAAGAACAAGGGACACGCTCAGCCTCGCCTCTCGGAGACCGATCGCCTGCGGCTGGACGTCGCTATCGCGGCCACCAACGAGATTTATTCGTGGGTGGGCGAAGACCGCTTCGGCGACCGCGACCTGTTCGACCTGGTCCGGCAAGGCGCCGTTCAAACCGGAAGCTTCTCCGCCTTCCTCACTTCCATTTTCAGCGGCAGCGCGGCCAGCTTTTCCTACAACGGCGACACCGCGTTGGACGGACGGCCGCTGGTTGAATTCGGGTTTCAAGTTCCGCGCGAGAAGAGCAATTATGTATTCGGGAACCGGCGCCAGCACGTCACCGCCGGGTATGAAGGCACCTTTCTTGCCGATCCGAAGACAGGCGACCTGGTTCGCCTGGTGATCCGCACCAGCGAGCTTCCCTCGGAGGTGGGCTCCTGCCAGGCAACCACCACGCTCGATTACACGCGCGTGCACCTCAACGATTCGGATTTCCTCCTGCCGCGCGAAGCCCGCCTCGACATTCTCAACACCGACGGCGCGGAATTGCGCAATCGCGCCGTGTATTCGAGCTGTCATGAGTTTCAGGGTGTCTCGACGGTGAGGTTCGACGAACCGCCGGAAGCGGCTGGGCTCGCGGCGGACAAGGCGGCGACAGCGCGCCCGTTTGAGCTGCCGGCGGGCCTCCCGTTCAAGGTGGTCTTCACGCAGGCCATCGATGCCGCGGCCGCGGCGGCCGGCGATCGGATCAAGGCCAAGTTGAACAGCGTCATCCGGGACGTGTCGTCCAAGGTGCTGGCGCTGGAAGGCTCCGAAATCACGGCTCGTATCCTGAAGCTGGAGCGGTTTGAGGGCCCGCCCTCGTCTTTGAAGATCATCGTCAAGCTGGAAACCGTGAACGTGGGAGGAGCGCCGCATCCCTTCCATGCCACGATGAATTCGGCCGGCCAGAGGTTTCAGAAGGGCGCGGGGCTGGAGCGGCGCGTGCCGCTCGGATCGTTCGACACGCTGGACGATCTCGGCGGCGTGTTCGAATTCCGGGATGCGAAGGCGAACTTTGTGGTCCGGAGCGGGCTGGAATCCATGTGGACGACAGCTGGCCCATAGGCTAGCTTGGGAGTCTACTGGCTGCTCGCCGGCCGCGCCGGCGTCCCGCTCTCGCGGGACAGCAGCGCCTCCAGCGCGGCAAGGCGTTCTTCGAGCGAGCGAATCTTCTCTGTCTGCTGCCGGTCGCGCTCCGCCTGCTTCTGCACTTCGTTCAGCAGCATGGGAGCGAGCATCTGGTACTTGACCGATGAGGGCTGGCCGTCTTTGTCGTAACCGACCATCTCGGGATAGAGCCTGGCCACTTCTTCAGCAATCAGGCCATATTGCAGCGCATGGGAGCCATCGTCGTATTGCGGCTTATAGAGAAAGGTGACCGGGCGCAACTGGAGCAGCTTGCTGCTGCTATCGCCCATGTCCGCGACCCGTTCTTTGAAGCGGCTTGAGGAAGGGGTACTACCGCAACCCGTGGTTCCCAGGTTCCCGTTCGAATCGACGCAGACGGGCAGGCTGGGGCTGCTCAGGGTCCCGCCGTAAACTCCCGCGATATAAGTGCTCGTCTGGGTGCCCACCGTCCCGATCCGGATGACGCCGCTGTCGCTGGAAACGCCCTGGCTGCCAATGTGAATGTTGTTGCTGGTGCTGTCCGCGAGGCTGTATCCGGCCGCAAACCCAATGGCGATGTTATTGCTCCCGCCGTTGAAAAAAAGCGCTTGGTCACCGATAGCGGTATTGTCATTCCCGCTTCCGTTGTAAAACAGCGCACCGTAGCCTACGGCGGTGTTATTGAACCCGCTTCTATTGAGATCGAGTGCCTCAGCCCCGAGCGCTGTGTTGTCAAACCCGGCGCCGTTGGATGTAAGTGCCTCGGCGCCCACGGCAGTGTTGTTACTCGCGGAATTGCCCCAAAGTGCCTCGGCCCCGACTGCCGTGTTATCGGCGCCGGTGGTTGGGTTCAGCAGCGTCCCGGCCCCGATCGCGGTATTTCCATTCAGATCACTCGGAGCGGCAAAATATCCGTTCACGTCGATGACGACATCAGTGGCGGAGGGACCGGCGTTATAGACGCTCACCCCGCCATAGCCCGGGATCCCGCCTGGCCCAGCCGGGACAATCGCCGCGCTGGACACAATCAAACCTTGAGGATCGTCTAGGGTCGAGACGAAAGGCTGGGTAGTGCCGGAGGGCCAGAGGGTCACGTAGTCGATTGCGGTTCCCGAAACCTTGGGGACCACTGTGAGGTTGAATGAGTAAGCCTCGGCGATGGAAGGAATCACCCCGCAGGGAGCGGGCGAGGTGTTCGTGCTGGCTTCGGTAGTGGACTGGACAGGAATTACAATCGTTCCCGCAGGTGCGATGGACGGGCCCGAAAAAGGAGCCAACCCGTTAAATCCAGCCGCCGCGCCACGAGTATCCACCAGGCGGCAGGGCGTGATCGCCACGAATGTCAGAGCGTTCGTGGATACGGCATTTGCGGAAAACTGGAGCTGCGGCGAGGCCGCCCCGGCCGTTTCTCTCTCCGCCTGGTTGGGATGCCAGTACAACGGAGTTGCCCAGTTTCTCAGTGGAACCAGATTCTCCTGTCGTGCGACCTGCGCAGTGAGCGCCGAGGACGCGAGAACCAGAAGAAGGACAATGCGGGAAAGATTAATCGGCTTCACGGATTTCTCCTTTTCTCTATACGCTAACCCAGCGCCAGACGCTTGAGCGCGTCCCCTTGCAGCTTGTAAGAATTCCACTCATCGACGCGCGTCGCTCCCAGGCTCCGGTAAAACTCCACGGCAGGCTCATTCCAATCGAGCACCAGCCATTGCAGCCATCCTCCGCGTTCGTGCGCGAGCCGGGCCGCGGCCGCCAGTAACGCGGTTCCGAAGCCGTGGCCGCGATGCTGAGGCTCCACGAACAGGTCTTCGAGAAAAATGCCGCGGCGGCCGCGAAAGGTTGAATAGGTCTCGAAGTAGAGCGCGAAACCCACGGGCTCGCCCCCTGAATAAGCCAGCAGCGCTTCCACCACCGGGCGTTCGCCGAACAGCGCATCGCGCAGGTTCTCTTCGTCGGAGGCCACTTCGTGCGATTTGCCTTCATACTCCGCCAGCTTGTGAATGAAACTCAGGATGAGGGGAAGGTCCGGCGGGGAGGCTTTCCGGATCTGGACCGGCTGACGGCTCACTGCGGGGAAGGAGCCGGCGGCGGATGGGGCGGGAGCGGAGCGAAACCCCTGGGACCGCCGCGGCCTCCTTGAAAGTGCCGCAAATTCAGCGTGGAGAACGTGACATAGGCGGCGCCTTTGGGATTCCTGCGCTCAATTTCAACCACGAATTGCCAGGTTTTTTCTTTGCCGTCCCAGCTCCAGGTTTCGCGCATCGGCGCGGTGGGATAGTCAAAGGTGAACTGTAGCTTGTCGCCTGTCTGAAGCCCGTAACCGATGGTCTCCGCTCCACGCGCACTCAGGCTGTCCAAGCGGATGGCGACAAAGCGTTGCAGGACTGTATCGAATCCGACGTGCATGACAGATTCGCCCGGACCGTCGAGTTGCTTGCGGTGGATTCTCAAGAACTGATGACCCAATACCCACTCGGCATCCGCCCCTTCTCGAACCGGCTGGCCCAGAATCGTACCGGCGACGGCCCAGACCCCGAGCAACTGATCCAGCAGATCGCTGTTGAGGGGCTGCTGCTGGACGCCGGGACCGGTTTGCGCGCCCAGGATGGGAACGAAAACCGCCGCCAGCGCGAGCGCGGCTAGGCAGCTCTTTCGAGATGAGCGGGGCATCGCCATCTATGGTCAAACGTACCACAGTTGTCGTGATTCAGCGATGCCGAGGCTTGCTCCGCGGTCCGCTGTTGAGGATATCTCAGGACTGCGCGATCCTGAAAGCGGTGCACCGCGTGGTCATCGTCGGAGGCGGCTTCGGGGGCTTGTACGCCGCCAAGGCTTTGCGGCGCGCCCCCGTCGAAGTCACGCTGGTGGATCGCCGCAACTTCCATTTGTTCCAGCCTCTGCTGTACCAGGTGGCCACGGGCTCACTTTCGCCGGGCGAGATTGCGGCTCCGCTGCGGTCGCTACTGCGCGATCAACCAAACGTGCGCGTGCTGATGGGAGACGCCGTGCAACTGGACGCCGCCGGGCGCAGCCTGATTCTGTCCGACGGCGTCATTCCTTACGATTCGCTGATTGTGGCCACGGGCGCGCGCAATGACTACTTCGGGCACGACGCCTGGGCCGCCCACGCTCCGGGTTTGAAGTCGATTGAAGATGCCACCAGCATCCGGAGCCGCGTTCTGTATGCGTTCGAGGCAGCCGAGCGCGAGTTCGACGCCGGGCTTCGCCGCGCGTGGCTGACGTTCGTCATCGTGGGTGCGGGCGCGACCGGAGTGGAACTGGCCGGGGCGCTGGCTGAGATCTCGCGGGACACGCTACGCCACGATTTTCGCTCGATCCACACCGCCGCGGCGCGGATCCTGCTGGTCGAGGGCGGTTCCAGGGTGCTGTCTGCGTTTCCGGAGGATCTTTCCGCCGCGGCGGAGCGCTCCTTAATTGATTTGGGCGTGCAGCCGCGCACGGGCGTGTTCGTCACGGCTGTAGATCATGAAGGAGTGACGCTGAAGACGCCCCAGGGGAATGAGCGTATCGAGACGCGGACGGTCATTTGGGCGGCGGGCGTGGCAGCGTCGGATTTCACCAGCATCGCGGCTCGGGCCACGGGGGCGGAGCAGGATCGCATGGGCCGCATCCTGGTTGACCCGGACCTGACCGTGCCGGGCCATGCTGAAATCTTCATCGCCGGCGATGCGGCTCATCTGGAATGGAGGGGCCAGCCGCTTCCGGGCGTAGCGCCGGTGGCGATGCAGCAAGGTCGCTATGCCGCGCGCGTCATCGTTGATCGACTGCAAAATGGGGAGGGGGAGCCAGGCCGTAAGCGGGAGCCGTTCCGGTATCGCAACAAAGGCAGCCTGGCGGTGATCGGGCGAGCCGCAGGAGTGGCCGATTTCGGACGCATGCATTTTCACGGCTGGCCGGCGTGGCTGCTATGGCTCAGCGTGCATCTGATGTACCTGGCGCAGTTCCGCAACCGCCTGCTGGTGTTTATCAGATGGGGATTTCAATATTTGACCTTCGACCGCGGCTCGCGGCTGATCACCGGCGATCCGCCGGACTGGACTGAAACCGCTCCCTGTGGTCGCGGCTCAGCCGGGCCTCCGGCTGGGCCGGATTAAGCGGTAAGAGACCGCGTCAGAGCAGCTATGGCACGCCTGCGACCTGCCTTCTTACGGAGCCGTGACCAGAGGGAGCGGTTAGAACCTTCAATTAAGTTAGGGCGCCTTAACCGCGACGAATTGGTTTCCCGTGTAATCGAGGATATAATCCATGCCGGCGACCTGGTCGCCCGGCAAATGGACCTGGCTCTGCTGGAAGATCCTTAGAGAGCGATCATTCCAGGCCAGCGCGGCCACGAAGGTCATGTCGAACGTATCGGGGAAGGGATCGCGCAGAAAAACGATCCGGCTTCCGGGCCTGGGCTGGAGGCCGAGCTTCCTGAACTGGACGATCATATCCGCCGTATGCTTTCCCGTGAGCAGATATCCGTAAACCACGTCGCGATGGACCACGCGGGTTTGGTAGGCGTACGCGGCGGCGCAGCCGAGCAAGCACAATCCCATCGCCGCCAGCCGTGCCGGACGTCCCAGGAACAGCTCCCTCACAAGACGCCACGACACCGCGCGGCACAGCATCGCCACCACGATGGCCCATCCCCCCGCCACAATATACAGGAGCCCGGCGCCGCGTCCGGGCAGAAACGCGATGGGCAGCGGAGTCACCATCACCCAGATCCACAGGAACAGCCAGCGCGGGTCGCGGCGGCGGCGCGCGAATCCGGCGATTCCGGCGCACAGCAGCACACCCCACAGCACCATGACGTGCTCCATCGTGATTCCGTCGGCGTAGAAAATCGTGTTGAGGAACCGAGTGCTCGATTCCGAGAATCGGGCCCAGGCGAACACGGGCCGGTACGCATCCATGTTGGTGAGACTGCCCGGACTCAGCGCTTTGCCCAAAATGAAGACCGCCGTGATCGCACCGGCGGCAAGCGTCGGCCAGAGCTGCCGGGCCAGGCCGGCGAGTCCTGAGGCACGTTTCTGCAATAACAGCTCATACGCCAGAGCCACCACCGGCAGCGATACCGCCATCTCCTTGGAGTCCAGCGCGCAGATATAAAGCGCCAGAAACAGGCATGCCTGCTTCGGCGTGAGAGACGTTTTGCCCGTGCTCCGGTGGATGTAATAGAGGAGCGCCGCGAAATAGAAGCCTCCGCAGAGAGTGTCGAAGATGAACGCGCCGTCGAAGGACAGGTTTCCCAGATTGGCCTGATAGGCGATGGGGAACGCCGCCAACACGGCCACCCACCACGACCTGGAGACCCTCAGCGCCAGCTTGTAAAACAGCACCGTGTTCACGCCCAGCATTCCGATCCGCACCCAGCTATACGGGACCGGGTTGAGTTTGAACATGTGAAACAAAGGAAGATAGTAGACCGCGGCCATGGGGCGAACGAAATTGCTCCAGAACGTCAGATTGGCTAGGAGCACCTTCCATAGCGGCGGCGCCCAGTAACCATAGATGTTCATCATCTCGTCCGGCCCAAAGTGAGATTTCAACGCCCTTCCCTGAAACGCCCAGAAGAACGCGGCCAGCAACACGGCGGCGGCGAACCGGGGCGCCTTCGTCAGAGCGTATCTGGCGACCGCTCCCTTCGGCGTCTTGATGGCAGGTCGCAGACCTGCCCCACTAGGCAGGGGTGGGGCAGGTCTCCGACCTGCCTCTTCGGGTTGCGAACGAGCCGTCGTTTCCGAACCGCGACCGTCAGGGAGCGGTATCCGGCCGCGCGCCGGCCAGCGGAAGCGCACAAACGCCATCGCCAGCAGCATCGAGCTCAAGCTCAGCGCGGCTCCGGGAAACAGCCAGCGCGAACGGTAGCGGAACTCCAGCAGATGTTCGCCCGGCCCAATCGCGACGCACTGAAACGCTTCGTGACAGCGGTCGATTTCAACCGGAGCGCCATCGAGCGTGGCGCTCCAACCCGGATAGAACTGTTCGGACAATCGGAACACGCCTCCATTGGGCGACGCTACCCGGAGCCCGCGCCTTTCCGGCTCCCATTCGATCGCGCTAGCGGAGCGGCCCGTCTCACCCTGTTCCCAACCGAAGGGCGGCTGCGAGTCAATCAGCTCGAAGACCTTGTAATAGGAATCGTCCGGCTGCATCAATCTGAAATTGGGATTCTCCAGGAGCTGCGCATAATCCGGCGATCTCTTCGCGCCGACGACATAGCCCACGCCCAGCAGCCGCAGCGAGCCTACATCGTCGGGATTCAAATCGAACAGGCGGTTGGTTTCAAAGCGGCCGATCCGGTCGATCAGCTTTTTATAATTGGACGGCAGGTTCGGGTCAAAGCCCTGCGGCGTGGCGAAACCGAAATGCCCGAGATTCGCCGGATCGGGGCCATAATCCTCCAACGCCCAGCGATACTCGCGGCGCCGCTGAAGCGCGGCATAAGTTTCGTCGTCCATGGCCGGGTAGGTAGTGCCGATATAGCTGACGAAGTATTTCTGCGGATCGCCGTTGAACTGCTTGCTGGTTCCGAATGCCTTATACTCGGCCGTGGCAAGCAGAATCAGAGCCGCGGCAACGGCCGGGCGGAACCGGCCCTCGGTTCGGGGGAAGAGATAAATCAGCGCGGCGCAAAGAATGGTCCCGCCAATCGCATCCCTTGCCGACTTCGCACCCGAGGCTACTCCGCGACCGTTCCATAACACAATCAGGCGGACGGACCACGCCACGGCGAATGCAATGCCGGCCACTGCGCTCCACGGCGCGGCCCTCGCAGTCGTGCGCCGGAATGCGAAATCGAGACCCAATGCCGCCAATCCCGCCAGCGCGGCGGAAACCCCGGCGAGAAAATCCCAGTCGACCATCACCTGCGATAGCGGCGTATTGCCGATCGCCCATCCCGGCAGTCCCGTGGGATTTACCAGAAAGAGCAGCGACACCAGTAGCACGCACAGCAGCGGATCCGCATCCCGAAATTTCCTCAGCCATAAGAACAGCGCCAATCCGCACAGGCATGCGCCGCCGAGATACAAATAGTCGCGAAAAGCGGTTGTGGCCGGGTCGACGCCCAGATCGAACTTGAAATAATTGGGGATGAAATAGGAGAGGTAATATTCAGGACGCTTGAACCCGCTGGTGAAGCTGTATTTCACGTCCGGAACCTTGAGCCGCGCGGCTTCGAGCGCCGGCAGCAGCTCGACGGCGCAGAATAGCAACGAACAGGCCAGGGCAGCCGAGGCCCACATTCCCAGGCGCGCTCCACCGCGGCGGGCGAACGCGTAAGCCGCCGAGCACATGGCGAACACGATCCAGATGGGCGGATAGCCGCCCGTCAAACACATCGCCGAGGCTAGCGCCAGCTTCCATAACGGGCGCCAGTCGCGCTTTTCCTCAGCTTCGTCAATGCTCAGAAACGCCAACGGCAGCCAGGCATAGGCGGCCAGCAACCCCAGGTGCTGCAATTGCTCCACCATGTAGCCGCCGAAGGCAAAGCCTCCCGCGCCCAGAATCGACGCCAGCCAGTGCAACTTCCGGCGTCCATGAAGCCACGCATAGCACAGCACGAACGCTAGCCAGACGTGCGCCAGCGCCAGGTATTCCAGCGCCCGGTAGGAGAGTTTAGCGGAGCCCCATTTCAACGCGAACATCAGCCACATGGGCGGATAGTAAATCGCAGTCTGGGCATTGTCCGCGAAGCTCAAGCCGCAATACGTGGTTGGATCCCACTGCGGAAAGCGGCCTTGTTTGAGAGCTCGAAACGCATAATCCGCCAGCGGATAGTGGAATCCCTCGAGGTCATAGGGAATCCGCATCCGCGGCAGCACCGGCGTGTATTCGATGAAAAAAAGAGCCGTGAACAGCAGGGACAGCGCGGCCACAACGCGTATGCGAGTCATCAGGAGACTTCTCGTATTCTCTCATCCGGGCCTCTACGAAAAACGGGCTGTTACACCTGCACGCTAGAATGGAGGCTTGCAGCGATTCTACGTCAAGACCTTCGGTTGCCGGGCTTCCCAGGCCGATGGAGCGGCTCTGGAAGCGGCTCTCACGGCCCGTGGACTGTCACAGACCTCGGGCGCGGGCGCGGCGGACCTGGTGGTTCTCAACACCTGCACCGTAACCGCGACCGCCGACGATGAGGTTCGCCAGACCGTGCGCCGCATCCATCGCGAAAGCCCGGACGCGCGCATTCTGGTGACCGGATGTTATGCCCAACGCGCTCCGCAGGAGATCGCCGCGCTGCCCGGGGTGTGGCTGGTGGCGGGCAATTCGCATAAGACTCAGATCCCGGATCTGATCTCGACCGCCGCGCCGTATCACGGACAAGTGGAGGTCGGCGATATTTTCGCGCAGCACGATTTTCTCAGCAGCCCGGTGGAAGACGCTTTGGGCGACCGCACGCGTCCCAATCTCAAGATCCAGGATGGCTGCAACAATCGCTGCTCCTTTTGTATTATTCCGTTCGTGCGCGGGCGGAGCCGCAGCGCTCCGGCGGATTCCGTGATCGCGCAGGTGCTGCGGCTGGCGGGAAAATACAGAGAAATCGTGCTGAGCGGCATCAACCTGGGCCGCTGGGGCCGCGATCTGGATCATCGACTGCGGCTGGTTCACCTGCTGCGACGGCTTCTTGATGAAACGCCGATCGAGCGGCTGCGGCTCAGCTCGGTCGAGCCCATGGATTTCTCCGATGAGCTTTTGTCGCTGATGGCGGAGAGCTCGCGCATCGCGGATCATGTGCATGCGCCTCTGCAATCCGGCTGCGACCGCGTACTGCGGCGGATGCATCGCAAGTATCGCCCTCGGCATTATGCGGATCGAATCGCCAAGGCTCGCGCGCTGATGCCGGATTGCGCCGTGGGCGCCGATGTCATGACCGGATTCCCGGGCGAGACGGAAGAGGAATTCGAGGAGTCGCGCGCATTCATCGAGAGCCTTCCATTTACCTATCTGCACGTGTTCACGTACTCGGAGCGGCCGGGGACGCCCGCGGCCGAGGCGGCGCCGCAGGTTCCCATGGACGTGCGCAAGCACCGGACACATGTATTGCGCGAGCTTGCTGCCAGCAAGCATCGCTGCTTTCGAGCGTCGATGGTCGGCCGGACGCTTTCGGCCGTTACGGTTCAGGATGGCGCGCTTAGCGAGAATTATTTGAAGATCGCCCTGGCCTCGCCGCGCGAGCCGAACCGGATTATCGATGTGCGTATCGGAGGGATGACTGCCGAGGGCCTGAGCGAAGCAGGGATGCTGAGGGTGCTATAGCCGCGGGCGGGTCTCAAGAGCTCGAACGCGGTCCGACAATGCGTTCATGCGAACCCACATTTCGTGGCGGGCCACGGCCACGGCGTGAAGACGCGCGGACTCCTCCTCAGCCGCACGAAAAGCTGCCAGGATGTTCCTCTCCATCTGGCGTAGCGCGGCGATGAGGTTGGTGGCCGTCTCCTCCATAGAGGCCCTAACGGCTAACTGAAATTCCTTGTTCGTCAGTGGAGATTCGTCTTCCATATACCTCACTTCTCGACGACAACAGACGTAGCACGAAACGTATTGTGTCCCAGGTCGAGGCCTATCGCCATTACATAGGCGCCCTTTTCCAATTTCCCCTGGTCCAGGTCGAACGCAGTACGAGAATCCAGAAGCACCGTCGCACGCCCGCGCACACGATCCTCCTTGACAAGGATGCGGTCCGGGCGCACGGAGACAATCTTGCCCTCCGCCTTCGCAACATTCGCGTTGACCTCTTCGGCCGTCAGCTCGCGGTCGGGATACCCAATCGTGACCCTTGCGCCCACTTCGTCGCCGAGCTTAAGAGCGCTGGTGTCGTGATAGATCTCTCCGCGCCAGATCTTCGCATCGGCGTTGACGTGGATGACACAGATTCCGTGGTCGTTTTTCACCGAAAGCGTGTCTTTCGTGACGGCGACCAAATGGCCAATGCACACGGTGATCTCCTTCAGATGATGCGGCTCCATGTCGACGAAACCGCCCTTTTCAACCGCGGCAACCGTCGATGCCAGCACAGCGCCGCTGTCAGCGGCTCGCGTGCATCTCAGGCTGATATCGTCACCCACAACCAGTTGCTGAAGGCTCGCGACGTCCGTTCCCCTGCGCCAGATCTCGGCATCCGGGGCGAGACGAAAGGTCGTGATCTTCTCGTTGAACTTCAGTGTGATGGAATCCTGCTGGATCGAAATCAGCGCGCCGGGGAGGCATTGCTCTGTTGGCACTTCAGACTGAGCGGCAAGGCTGCCCACAAACGCGAGGCCGAGGAGCAAGGTTCGCATAACGACACCTTACATCTCGCGTCGATTCTCGAGCGACTTCATCATGGTCACCTCGTCGGCGAATTCCAGGTCGCTGCCCACTGGAATGCCCATGGCGATGCGCGTGACCTTCATGCCCAGAGGCTTGAGCAGTCGCGACAGATACACCGCCGTGGCTTCGCCTTCCACCGTGGGATTCGTCGCCAGGATGATTTCCTTCACCTCGTTTTTGCCGATGCGATCGAGCAGCCCCTTGATCTTCAACTGCTCCGGACCGATGCCGCGCAGAGGCGAGATGGAACCGTGCAGCACGTGGTACAGCCCCTCGAAGCTGCGCGTGGTCTCGATGGGCAGGATGTTGTGAACCTCTTCCACCACGCAGATCGAGGAGCGGTCGCGATGAGGGTCGCGGCAATAGGGGCACAACTCCGCGTCGCTGATGTTGTTGCACTCGGCGCAAATGCCCAGATTGTCTTTGACGTCGAGCAGCGCATCGGCCAAGCGCGCGGCATCCTCGCGCGACGCCCGGAGCACGTAGAACGCGAGCCGCTGCGCCGATTTCTGCCCGATCCCGGGCAGCCTGCGGAACTCAACGATCAGCCGCTCGAGCGGGGCCGCGAAATCGGGCATACCGGCCTATAACAGCCCCGGCGGCAAGCCCAGCCCGCCCAGCAGGCCGGCGGTCTTGCGCTGCGTTTCTTCGTCGACTTTCTTGGCGGCTTCGTTGCAAGCGGCCAGAACCAGGTCTTGCAGCATCTCCACGTCGCCGGCCACTTCGGGATCGATCTTCACCCCAGTGACGTTCTTGTGGCCGTCCATCTTGATGGAGACCATGCCTCCGCCGGCCGAGGCTTCCACGCGAATCTGCGCGAT
>Ga0210394_10006717_pt1 | contig 12369 bp, 11 predicted proteins | sample IncBWC12MmetaG_FD_160121 | JGI IMG/M metagenome (GOLD analysis project Ga0210394, IMG submission 160121) | Forest soil microbial communities from Barre Woods Harvard Forest LTER site, Petersham, Massachusetts, United States - Inc-BW-C-12-M | ecosystem: Environmental > Terrestrial > Soil >... | reverse complement strand
GCCTCCACACGCCGCCACGAGTATTGCGATCACGCTCGCGCTCGCGGTATATGTCAAACGCTTGAGCCTGCGGAAATCCATGGGCCTCTCCTCACCGTGTAGCAGCTTCCTGTGCCTTCTTCCCGGTCGTTCCGGGGCGAGAGTGCGCCGGCATCAGGTCTCACTCAGCAGCCCTGGCGGACGTTCCGCCACCCTGAGCATTGCTCAGCAGGGGTCGTTTGTCAAGAGATCGATACGGTAGCCCCACACAATGTCCGCTCTCTTGACAAACTGGACGATCGCGCCATGATTGCGTTTCGGGTGGCCGGCACAACGAGGAGTCGCACAGGCGATGGGACGCTTGCTTGGTTGCGGGAGCGCAATCGCGAGCGGGTGATCGGCGTGCTGCGCACCCAGGGCCGCACCAGCCAAGCGGACATCGCCCGCGCGACTGGCCTGTCCCGGACGACGGTTTCCAGCCTCGTCGCCGAGCTCAGGGACTCGAGCCTCGTGTTCGAGGTCGAGATAAAAGAGCCGCACCTCCGCGGTGGGCGGCCTGGGGTCCAGCTGGTTTTGCAGGACTCGTCCAGTGCCGTGCTCGGGATCGACTTCGGCCACAGCCACGTGCTGGTGGCGGTCGCCGACCTCGCGCACAACGTGCTGGCGGAGCGCCGGTGCGAGCTCGACGTCGACCACAACGCGGAGGAGTCCCTCGACTCCGCCGCCCGAATGGCGGTGGAGGTCCTGGACGAGGCCGGCATCCACCGCAAACATGTGATCGGTGTCGGGATCGGGATCCCCGGCCCTGTCGACCGGGCGCGCGGTACCGTCGGGTCGGCGACGATTCTCCCCGGTTGGCTGGGTCTTCGGATCGCCGCCGAGATGGAAAAGCGTCTGGGGTTCCCGGTCGAGATCGAGAACGACGCCAACCTGGGAGCCCTTGCGGAGCTCACCTGGGGGTCTGGTCGGGACTGCATGAATTTCGCCTACATCAAGGCCGCGACTGGAGTCGGAGCGGGCCTGGTGGTCGATGGCAGCCTCCTGCGCGGTACATCTGGGACGGCGGGTGAGATCGGACACACCACGCTGGACGAAAGCGGCCTGCTTTGCTACTGCGGCAACCGGGGGTGCCTTGAAACCGTCGCGTCGGGACCGGCGATCCTTCGACTCGTGTCAGGCGACGATGGCGAAAGCCTCACTTTGGGGAACGTCATCGAGCTCGCGGCCCAGGGCGACCTCAGGTGCCGGCGCGCCATCTCCGACGCGGGACGCGCGATCGGGGTCGCGGTCGCGGGCCTCTGCAACCTGATCAATCCGGAGCGCATCGTCGTCGGCGGTCTGCTGAGCCGCTCGGGCGACCTGCTGCTCCAGCCGATTCGAGACTCGATCCGCCGCTACACGGTCCTGGCTGCGGCGGAATGCGTGGACGTGGTCCCAGCGACGTTCGTCGAGCGAGCCGAGCTTCTGGGCTCGCTCGCCCTGACGATCAGGCGCTCAAAGTCCGCCGCCGCGATCCTGGCGCCTACAGCACCTTAGAGAGAAACAGCCGCGTCCGCTCGTGTTGCGGGTTGGCGAGCACATCGCGTGGCTTGCCGGCTTCAACCACAACCCCGCCGTCCATGAACACCAGGCTGTCGCCCACCTCGCGGGCAAAGCCCATCTCGTGGGTCACCACCACCATCGTCATGCCCAGGTCGTTGGCGAGCGCACGCATGACGTCCAGGACCTCGCCCACCAGCTCGGGATCGAGCGCCGAGGTCGGTTCGTCGAACAGCATCAGCTTGGGCTGCATCGCCAGCGCGCGAGCGATCGCGACGCGCTGCTGCTGGCCGCCGGACAACTGGTTGGGATAGGCCTTCACCTTGTCGGCCAGGCCCACGCGTTCCAGCAGGCTGCGCGCTTCAGCCTCGGCGGTCGAGCGGCTGACCTTCTTGACCTGGATCGGCGCCTCGGCGATGTTCTCGAGGGCAGTCATGTGCGGAAAGAGGTTGAACCGCTGAAAGACCATGCCGATCTCGGATCGCTTTCTGCAGACCTCATTGTCGGAGAGCTCGTACAGCTTGTTGCCCCGCTCGCGATAGCCGACGAGCTCTCCGTCGACGGACAACCGGCCGGCGTCGATCTTCTCCAGGTGGTTGATGCAGCGGAGGAACGTGCTCTTGCCGGAGCCCGACGGACCGATGATGCACATGACCTCCTTCGGATAGACCTCGAGGTCGATGCCGCGTAGCACCTCGAGCCGGCCAAAGCTCTTGTGCACCGCCTCAGCCTTGACCATCGGTGTGGTGGCCATATCAGTGATGCAAGCCGGTCATCGGTGGCGGCGGCGGGGCCGGCTCCGGTGGTGGAGCGTGAAAGGTGAAGAGCATCCGGCGGAACCTCTGCAGCGGTGTCAATGGCAGCTCACGCTGAGCGCCCCGCCCGAAGTACCTCTCGACGTAGTACTGGCCGACGGTGAGGACCGACGTCATGGCGAGATACCAGAGGCTGGCCACGATTGCCAACTCGATGACGTCGAAGTTGGCGTTCGAGATCTCTTCTTGTCGCGTGAACAGCTCCGGGACCGTGGCGACGAAAGCCAGCGAGGAGGTCTTGAGCATCGAGATCGTCTCGTTGCCGGTCGGGGGGACGATCACCCGCATCGCCTGTGGCAGGACGATCCGGCGCATCAGCAGGAGCCTCGTCATGCCCAGGGCCTGGGCTGCCTCGGTCTGACCCTGGTCGACGGAGATGAGGCCGGCGCGGACGATTTCTGCCATGTAAGCGGCCTCGTTCAGACCCAGCCCGAGTATCGCGGCGGTGAATGGTGGGACCAGGTCGTTGGTGCTGGCATGAAACAAGACAAGGCCCCCCGGAATGCCGAGCGAGATATGCGGCAGGATGCTGGCCAGGTTGTACCAGAAGAAGATCTGGACCAGGACTGGCGTGCCGCGAAAGAACCAGATATAGAACCAGCTCACCGACGAGACCACCGGATTGGGCGACAGCCGCATCACGGCCAGCACGATGCCGAGACCGACTCCGATGACCATGGCGATGACCGTCAGCTCGAGCGTGATCACGATTCCTTGCAGGATCAAGCGTCCGAACAGGTACTGCCTGATCACAGCCCAGTCCATGTTTGGAGCCGTGACGAAGACGTACGCGATCTCCCCGACGATCGCCACCACGACCACCGTCGACACCCAGCGCCACGGGTGCCTCATCGGTATCGCCTTGATCGCCTCCGGCCGCGGCCCGGCTTGTGAGCCAGGCAGCGGCGGGCCGGCGGCCATCTCGGTCACTGAATAAATCGACTCAGGTCGTGAGCGGCAACCTCAGTAGGCCGGAACGCAGCTGGGACCGATGGAGCTGTTGTTGTTCAGCGCCACGTCAGAGCTGGCGACGGCACCGCTCTGCACGCCCCACTTGGTGAGGATGCTGGTGTAAAAACCGTGGTCGATAAGGTACTTCACGGCGTCGAGCATCGCCGTCTCCAGCGCGCTGCCTTTGACGAGCGCGATGCCGTAAGGCGAGACGCTGCAGGCGGTGCCTCCGAGCTGCAGCTTGCCGTTCGTTTGCGTCACCTGGTAACCGGCCACGGGCTGGTCGAGCCACCCGAAGTCGGCCCGGCCCGAAAGCAGCGCCGAGTTGGCCTCTGTCTGGGTGCCGAAGCTCAGGACGTTGATGTCCTGCTTGCCCGCGGCGGCGCAGTTGTCCGTGTCGCCGCTGATCGGAGTGCCGCCCACTTGCTTGCCCATGAAACCCCATGCGTCTGATTCTTCAGTGGTCCCGGCCTCGACGGCCACGCCGTGGCCGCACATGTCAGCGGCCGAGGTGATGGTTGGGCCACCGGACTTCACGAGCCAGGCTTCGCCGGCCTTGTAGTAGGTGATGAAGTCGATGCCACCGGCTTCGCGCTTCTGCGTCGGCGTCCAGCTCGAGATGCTGAAGGCGTAGCGCGGCTTGTCACCGCCCGCGATCTCGCTCGGGGTGCTCGCTTTGAGCTGCGCGATGATGTCGTCAAACGTCACGTTGTTGAAGGTGCACACCAAGCCCATGACCTTGCAAAGCGCGAGCCCGAAGTCGATATCCCAACCCTGAATGGCGCCTGAATCGGGGTTGACGAACTCGTTCGGCGCATAGGTCGCGTCGGTCGCTATCTGCAGCGGCGAAAGACTCTTGATCGAAGCCGGCACCTCGGCCGCGATAGTGTCGACCGTGGCGACGCCAGTGGCGGGCGTTGGATTGGGCGTGGCCGTCCCGCCGCAAGCCGCGAGCAGGATCGCCGCCGCGAGCGCAAAGGTGACTGCTCTCATCGTTTAACCCCTCTTTCCCATGTTGGCAATGGTCTGATTGTCGGCCGAATTCTAACCCCCGCGGTCGTACTTGCCTCAGGTCATTAATTCGGAAGGAATTGCCATCCCCGCCGAGTGGATCATCGCCCCGATGCCGTAGCCGTCCTGCTCCGGGTCGGCCACGAACTCGAAGGTTTGTGCGTGCGGTTTGAGGCGCCTCCAGAATTCCGGCACATCGCCCGTCCAGGCGACGGTCTTCCGGCCGAGCCGGGCCTGGTGGTCGTCGACGATGTCGTGGAAAGCGATCACCCCGCCATCCCTCACCAGGTCGCGATACGTGAGGAAGTCGCGGCGGACCCCGTCGTACCTGTGATCGCCATCGACGAAGAGGACGTCGATAGGCTGGCCGCCCGCGGCACGTTTCACCGTGTCGCGCACGTCATCACTGCCCGAGTCGCCGTCGATGAGATGGATGTCCAGCCCTGGGGGCGCCAGCCGGCGGAGAAACGACTTGTTGCGCACTTGAAGATCGATACCGATCAGCGTCTTCACAGTTGGCAGCGCGCGGCTGAGCATGTAGAAATGGCCGCCTGAATATGTCCCGATCTCGCAAACAACTCGAGGCGACCTCTCACGCAGGAAGGCATGAAATTTCTGAACCTCTTCGGGGACCTGCGCGATCCCTAAGCTGCTGTCCGCGAACGCAAACAGTGCCTCGGGAGTCTGTGGGTTCGCCGATGCTTGTCCTCGCAAGAGGTAGCGGACGCCTGCCGAACGGTGCAGGACGATCCGGCGAAGACGGGGCCACGTCAACAGGCGGGCGATCCTGTCCGGCATCGAGCGCGCAGGCGGTGGCAAATTGAGCTGTCGCGTCATTTATCTTTGGTACTCATTTCCTTTGGCAGTTGCCTGATGGGCGGGCGAAATTCTAATTACACCCCAGCCTATGATCGGACCGTGATCGGTCGACGGCAGGCTCTGGCCGTAGGAGCGGTAGGCATTCTCGGCTCCCAGGCAGGCCATCTGCTCACCTTCCAGCTCCTGTTCGGCTCAGCCGCGCAGCACCTGCAGAGCTCCGGAGCGCATGCCTACTTCCCGCTCTTGGCGAAGACGGCGCTCGGCGTGGTCGCGTTGATATTTCTGGCTGGCATGTTCGTGATCGGTCTCGCGCGGATGGTCAGCGGCCGGTCGCGCGTCGCCGCCGGCGATCAGAAACCCTTCGTCGAGCTGGTTGCGATTCTCTTCACCATTCAGCTGGCTTGCTTCATCGTCCAGGAAATCACCGAGGCGATGATCGCCGGGACTCCAGCCGCTTCGGCACCTCAGCTATTGCTGGGGGGGACCCTGGGCCAGCTCCCGGTGGCCGGTCTTGCGGCGATCGGCCTCCGGTGGCTGTTGACCGCTTCGAATCAGCTGTCGAAGAGCTGCGAGGGGTGCTCAGCATCGTGGGCTCGCCGTCGGTACCAACCCTCCTCACAGTTGGCGCGTGGCCGGCCGCGAACGGCGGCCTGTTCGTGCGCCAATCGGCCGGCGCTTCGCTCAGCAAGCGTGGACCGCCAACCTCCTAGTGGTAAATGTCCGCCCCGGTTGGCGGGGAGGTGGCCCCAAGGGGCCGGAGGGCATGTGCTGCAAGCACAGACCTCGAAATCAACCACATAGATAAGGAGGAATCCACGTGAGTCGTTTCCGTCTCGCCATCATCGCCGGCACTCTCGTGATCTTCATCGGCATCGGCGCCTACCTGATTTTCGGAAACAAGAATCCCGCGCCGCAAAACCGCACTTTCAACGTGACGGTCACCGGCGCCAAGACGATGACCCCAATAACCGAGCTGATGGTCAACCAAAATGACACCGTAACCATCAACATCTCGAGCGACACGACCGGCGAGGTACACCTGCATGGCTACGACATTCCATTCAACTGCGTCGCCGGCCAGGTTGTCTCGCACACCTTCAAAGCCACCATCAGCGGCGGCCCCTTCGATATCGAGTGGGAGTCCACCTCGACCCACCTCGGCGACCTGATAGTGAATCCCTGATGTTCGCTCCCATCTTTCTGCACGGCTTCGGCCCCCGTTACGACCTACCGGCCCCCCTGTTCTGGTACCTGTTCGCGGCGGCCGGCGTGGTCGTCATTTCGTTCGTTCTCGTCGTCGCGTTCACGGGCGAGCAGGTCGGCTCGCGGGCCCTTAAATACCCGCGGCGAGCGGTGCCGTTTCTGCTCGGGCTCGCACGTTCGCCCTGGCCGAGAGCCATCGGAGGGGCCATCGGGGTTCTCGCCCTCCTCACGATTTTCATCACCGGTCTGTTCGGCTCGACCAACCCCGTGCTCAACCCGGCGGAGTACTTCACCTGGATCTATTTCTGGGCAGGTTTGGTGATCCTGTCGGGCCTGGTCGGCAACCTGTGGTACCTGCTGAACCCATGGGCCGCGATCTACGACGTGATCAAGCGGTTGGCGCCCGTCAACCCCGTGTGGAAGCTGCCCGACGTCGGCGTGTGGCCGGCGGCGGCGGCCTACTTCTCCTTTGCCTGTCTGGAGCTCACTACGGGGATGGCCAACCAGCCTCGAGTGGTGGCCTGGACGGCGCTTGCTTATACCGCTATCACGCTCCTCGGGATGTTCCTGTTCGGGCGCGACGAATGGCTCGAGCACTGCGAGGCCTTCAGCATCCTGTTCGGGATCATCGGCAGGTTCGGACCGATCGAAGCGGAGCGCGGCGACGATGGCGTCGTGACCGCGATGTACGTGCGCCCGTGGGGCGTCGGCTTGCTCCGGCCCGGGCCCAACGGTTGGGATCGCGTGTTCTTCGTGATCCTGATGCTCAGCACCCTTGCCTTCGACGGCATCCTCGCGACGCCGGCGTGGCAGGACTTCAACGTCACCCTCGAGCCGCTCTGGCTGCCCATGGGCCCGTGGGGATTCTTCTTCGTCAGGACGCTGGGCCTGACCCTCTTGACCATCGCGTTCCTGCTCGTGTTCGTGGCGTTCATCGAGCTCGTGATCTTTTTTGGCAACCGGAGGGTCGATTTCGTGACGACGGCCACGGGCTTCGCCATGACTCTCGTGCCGATCGCGCTCGTCTACAACGCCGCGCACAACTACACCTACGTGTTGGTGCAGTCGCAGGCTCTCTTTCCCCTGTTCAATGATCCGCTAGCCAAGGGGTGGCACCTCTGGCCCGCGGTCGCCAATCTGACCCCGAGCTTCGCTCTCGCACAGGCTTCCACCACCTGGTTCGCGCAGGTGGTGCTGATCGTGCTCGGCCACGTGATCGCCGTCTACCTTGCGCACATGCGGGCTGGAGAGCGGTTCCGATCGGCGCAGCGGGCGCTGCTCAGCCAGTACCCGATGCTGGCGCTGATGGTGATCTACACGATGACGAGCCTGCTGATCCTCGCGCAGCAGTCAACGAAGGCCGCTTAGGCTTTCTTCCAAGGGGCGGGCGGGGGTGGAGCTTCAGGAAACTGGAGCTTGCCCTCCGCCATGCCGTAGCCCCACACGTCTATCTCCTCGGGCTCGAGACCGTGGCGCAAGAGCACGGTGCCGGCGTGGGTGCGGTGATCGTTGCCGTGGTGGATCGCCTGAAGCACAACGACCCACGCCGGGTATGCGCCGCCGCGGCGCTCGACCGTGGCGTCGAAGTCCGGCTCCGAATCCAGGTACGCCAACCAACCCTCGCGCTGGCGAGCCAGGTGTTCGAGCAGCGGTCCGGGCCCACCGGCATTGAGCGCCGGGGTCCGACCATGGCCTGTCACGCCTGACAGATACGACCGATCGGATGACACGAGGTGGTCCAGGGTCTCGCCGAGCGACCCGTAAGTGCCTGGCGCTGACCATGCCAGCTGCTCCGCCGAAAGTGCGCGGCAATGCACCAGCAGCCGCTCTGTCGCCCATAAGTGGTGACCGAAGAAGCGCCGCAACAACGGCGCCCACCACTCGCGCGGCTTTTCATCGCCAGGTTGCGGCGCTGATTCGGCGAAGCTCCACCCATCGAGGTCTGGCGCCTCGACGCCCTGCCGGCTCAGGAGTGTCGCGACCTGGGTCCGGTGGTCGTCGCCGTGGTGGACCGTTTGCACGAGCGGCAGCCAGTCCGGCATCAGCTCAGGATCATCCCCGCGCTGGAAAGGCAGCACGACTTCCGGATCCCTTTCCGTTTGCAATGTCGCGAGCCAGTGATCCAGTAGCGCCTGAGCGGGTTGCCTCAGATCACCCACCCACCTCGGCTCGTTCAGCAGCACGCGATCCTTCGGAAACTTGCCGGTTACCAGTCGGAGGTAGCCCGCCTCCGAGCTGACGATGTGGTTGAACAGCATCTCGATGCTGCCGTACACGTCAGTGTCCGCGGGGTCCGCGACCCCCGGCTTGCCCACGCAGAAATCGAGGAGGCGTTCGGTCGACCAAGCGTTGCGGCGGAAGAGCGCGGTGACGGGGTGCACACCTCCAGAGTAATGAACGAAGGCGCACAAAGCGGCGTCGAGGGAGGGGCCTCTTTGTTTGCAGGCGAGAATGAGCCGCGTGGCCTGGCCTCTCGACCCCACCGTCTACCTCGGCCTGGTGCTTCTCTATCTAGGGCACGCCTGGCTGGCTCGCGACTTGCCGGACTTCAGGCGCAGGCACTCCCTGTATTTCGGGCTGGGGCTTTTCACGATCTGGGTGGCGCTCGAGTCTCCAATCGATACCATCGCCGACCACTACCTCGACAGCGTTCACATGCTGCAGCACGTGTTGCTTGGATTTGTCGCCCCGCCGCTCATGCTTCTCGGCCTCTCGCGAGGAATGGTGGCGAGGGTGGTGCGCGTCCCTGGCGTTCGCGTGCTCACCGAGCCCATCCCCGCCCAGCTGATCGCCGGCGCGGTGATGATCGGCTGGCATGTACCCGTTCTGTATGACGCCACTCTTTACTCCGAGCCGCTTCACGTCACCGAGCACATCATGTTCATCGCGGCCGGGCTCCTGCTCTACTGGCCGATGCTCGAAGCCACCTCGGAGTACTCGCGGTGGCGCATGTCTCCTGTCGCCAAGCTCATCTACATGCTTGCCGCCACCCTACCCCAGGACGGCGTTGCTCTGGCCCTGATCTTCTCGCGTGTCCCTTTCTACGAGTACTACGTCCACGCGCCCCGACTAGTGCCGTCGCTGACGCCGGTCGTCGACCAGACGGTCGCCGGCGCCGTCCTGATGATCTTCGGCAAGACCACCATCGCCATCGCCGCCCTTGCCGTTTTCTTCCGTTGGTTCAACAGCGAGCTCGAGGCTGACCGAGCGCGATGAGCGTTGGCGATCGCTAGGGTTGCGTGCCAGTGTCTACGCCGGCCGTTCCCGTGGATGAGACAGACAAGGCTGCGCCCATAGATTCGGCGGCCCCGTTCGTGAGGTCGGGCCGCCGCGGCGCCGCGGCGCTGGCCCTGGTGGCCTATATCGCGTTGGCGGTTGCCCTGTTTTCCAGCGCTTGGTTTCACCCGACCATACGGTCAATCGGCGTGTTCGGCGACCCGCAGCAGATCATGTGGTTTATCGGGTGGCCGCCATTCGCGCTGACCCACGGCCTGAACCCGTTTTTCACGAACTACATCGACTATCCGGCTGGGGCGAACCTGACGTGGAACACGTCGCTGTTTTTGCCAGGCCTGGTGCTCGGGCCACTCACCGAAGCGTCGAGCGTCGTCCTCGCTTACAACGTGATGATGACGGCCGGCGTGGCGCTGTCCTCCTGGACGGCCTACCTGCTCATCCGCCGTCACGTCAGCAGCCAGCTCGCGGCGGGGGTCGGCGGGGCACTTTACGGATTCTCTCCGTTGATGACTGCGCATTCGCTTGGCCATCCGCAGCTGACCGTCGCCTTCCTGCCGCCAATTCTCCTGCTCCTTCTCGATGAGATAGTCCGCGTTCAGCGGCGGCCACCGCTTGTGTCGGGGGCCTTGTTGGGTCTGGCGGCAGCGGCTCAGCTGCTGACCGGCGAAGAGGTACTGGCCATGACAGCGCTCGTCGGATTCTTTCTCCTCTGTCTGGCCGCCGCGCTCCGCCGGGACCAGCTCAAGCCGAGGCTCAAACACGCCGTACTGGGTCTCGCCGGCGCAGCCGTCGCCTTCGCGGTGCTTGCGGCGGTACCCATTGCCTTCCAGTTCTTCGGCCCTCAGCACGTCACCGGCGCCGCCCACCCGCCCAACACGTACGTAAGCGATGCATTGAGCTTCTTCGTCCCGACCCGCCTCATGCTCCTGGCGCCGGCAAGCGCCGTCGCGTTGAGCAGCAAGTTTTCGGGCAATGCGATAGAGGCCAACTCCTACCTCGGCCTGCTGCTCACCGTCCTTCTTGTGTTCACAGCCGTGCGCTACCGGCGTCGGCTGGATGTCGTGCTTGCGGCGTTGGTCGGGGCGCTCGTCGCCGTTCTGTCGATGGGCACGACGATCCACTTCGCGGGCAACAACACCCAGATCCCTGTTTTTGTTCTCGCGCTGGTCTTTGTGCTGCTTTTGCGCAACCGATCCGGCTGGCTGATGCTGCTGCTGGCATTTGCCGGATGGGCGGCGATGTGGCGATTGCCCGTCCTGAGCAACATCCTGCCCTCGCGCTTGATGCTGCTCTTTTACCTGCTGGCCGGGTTGCTGGTCGCGGTGTGGCTAGACGGCCTGAAGGCCTGGCGGCCCCAGTCACGCTGGCTGGGAGGTCTGGCGGCGGTCGCATCCCTCGCCCTTTTGATGCCGGCGCTACCGTACCCGTCTTTCCCCGAAACCACGCCGGCATTCTTCAGCGGAGCCGCGGTCTCCCGAATCCCAGCAGGAAGCGTGGCGCTGGTGATTCCTTTTTCGGTTTCAGGGGATGCGCGCGCCATGATCTGGCAGGAACGGACGGGCATGCGGTTTCTGATGCCGGAGGGCTATGCGTTCATCCCGGATCCGGGGCCGCACCGTGAACGGCTCAGTCCACCGCCGAGCGCCACGCAGACGCAGACCATTGCTGAGGCCCAGGGCCGTGCCGCTCCGCTCACCGACGCCACGCGCCGGCAGATCTTGAGTGAGCTCAAGTCCTGGCATGTCCAGACAGTCGTCATCGGCCCGATGGCCAACGAACAGATGGAAGTTGACCTTTTCACCTCGCTTTTGGGGCAGCCGCCTGAGGCACTCGAGGGCGTGTATCTGTGGACGGGCGTCGACTTCCTTCTGACTCGCCAGTGATGTCGCGCGGCGTGCGCGGGAGCTCCTGAGATTGGTTGCCAAGAGGAATTCAGCACATCGCGGGAACGAGCAGGCCGGATCAGCGAATCGATGTCGCCGCTTCGGCAAGAATCGCTGGCCAGTCAAATCCTGGGGGTAGGTACCGGCGATCCAGGTGAGTGGCAATCGTTGGTACAGGGGCCCAGAGGTTCCATTTGGTTCCGAAGAGCACTTGTCGCCAGCAGAAATACCAGGCCATTGCCGCGACTGATAACAAGAGCGACTGTTCCGCCCCAGCCCCCAGCAGCTTCAAGGGATTGCGAATCTTAAATTTCGTGAGGCTGAACCAAAGGCCACCATCCGTATTTCCGGGAGTCCGCCCGTAAGATTCAAAGACGCGTTGCGTTTCGCGTAGAACTGACTTTGAAGTTAGGAACGTCAGACAAGTAGACGCAACGGTTCGCCACTCACGTCCATCAAAGGTGATCTTTCGCGTCGGGTAGCGATGCAAGGCCCGGTTGTAGTAGTCGAGATGATCGTACGGAGTCGCAAACCCTACATCGCTTTGTGTTTGCATCATGCGAATCATGGAAGGAAATTGGTCAGGGAAATAAAAGTAATCGTCCTCCGAAAAGTAAATGAGCTCCGAGTAATTTTGCTGCAGCAGCAGTTTCACCTGGAGGGCGAACGTCATCCGGTTGCCAACACCGTCTAACGGAATCAACTCCAAATCGCCAGGGGCAAAGTACTTCCGAAAGAGTGCCTCATAACCGGGCGGACACCCGTCGAGCAGGACCAGGAGTTTGACCCTCAGCGAGCCGATAGACTCGCGGAACGATCGAAGGCAGAGTTCAGCTAGCTTCAGCTTGTCGTCGGCAAAAACGGCTGGGATTCTGGAGACTTTCGGGTAGACGCGATAAGCAACCGTCACGTCATAGTTGTGCGAAGACACT
>Ga0210394_10006716_pt1 | contig 12369 bp, 13 predicted proteins | sample IncBWC12MmetaG_FD_160121 | JGI IMG/M metagenome (GOLD analysis project Ga0210394, IMG submission 160121) | Forest soil microbial communities from Barre Woods Harvard Forest LTER site, Petersham, Massachusetts, United States - Inc-BW-C-12-M | ecosystem: Environmental > Terrestrial > Soil >... | reverse complement strand
GACTGCGATCACTCCGAAAAACATCAAACCCGCCGCGACCATTCCGAGGACTGAAGGAATCAGCAAGATGAAGCCGATTGCCACGACGGGGCCACTCATGCGAAAGATTTTCTTAGGAAGAAGAGAGGTAATAAATAGAGAGTGCGACACGCGGTAAATGGAGGATGTCTGACTGAGAACGTACGGCTCGAACTGGACTTATCGGGACTCGGTAAGCATGCAAATCACGACCTCTATTTGACGTTCAACCGGAACAGCATTAAGCTGCCCGGGCGCAATCTCAAAATGTCAAACCATACTCCCGCTCGTTACTCCGAAATTGGTTGCCGGATTCCGAAGGAATATTTCTGGGTGATCGGGTGGGGAGAGAGCGATGTAGGAATCGAGACCGGATCGTATGACGCCGCCCTGCACATGGCCGGCATCGAGAACTACAACGTGATGCTTTACAGCTCCGTGCTGCCGCCTGAAACACTCGAGCTCGCACATTTACCGGAGATCCACCATGGGTCCGTGCTCGAGGGAATCATAGCTGTTCAACATACCGATAAGCCGGGAACCCGGATCACCGCTGGCCTGCTCATGGCCAAGGTCTATCGCAAATCAAACGATTCTTACCTGGGCGGTTTTGCGTGCGAGTATGCTGGCGACGGATCGATAGAAGAAGCGGAAGCCAATTTACGGGGAGCGATGCAGCAGCTTTTTGCGCGCCGTTATGAAACAACCATCTACAAACTCGAGTATGGGAAATCGGTTGTTCGGACCTATACGCCTGAAAAATCATTCGGGACGATTCTTGTCGGTATCGGCTTCGCAAGTTATCTTGTGCCGGTATTAAAATCTGAAGTGGAGGTTAGCCCTTCACACAAAGATAAGTCGCACGTGAAATATACGACCAAATGAGTAAGCTAGCGTCGAGCGTTCCGCGGCAGCCAAACCCCCAGGGGAAAGAGCAACACCAAGAGGATTCCCGAGCATCTCTGATCTCTTCTTTCTCGCCCTTCTGCTCATTAACTAAGAGTACTAAACCTGTCTCAGAGATGTTGGCACGGAGGGTATTTGGAGAAACAGTGTTACGCACACTAGCAAGGTCGCCTTCGGCCACGATCAGACGGCGCTGATTCACGAACGGCAGGTAGTGAGGGATTAGAAATGCAATCCGTAGACACCACCGCCTTCAACTTGACCGCACTTCGCACCCGCCTTCAAAACATGACGGAGGCAGAGCTACTCCAATTCGGCAAGGCAGCGAGAGTGATGTGCAGCCGGGAGGCGAATCGGCACGAAGCCCCTCGTGAAGTGTTCGTGGTCCAGCTGAAAGAGGCGAGAGCGGAGTGGAGAAGGCGGCATCCAAAGGAGTCGAAATGAGTCGTTACCAAGCCTCCCACGAGGATCTGACTCGAATCACATCGATACCAATCTTCTTGCGTTCTTGCTCCGGATATTTCAAGCGCGCCTTCTCTGCAAGTTGTTTCGTTTTGAAGGGTTCGATAGTGGCGTGAACTCACCGTCCACATACTGGAATAAGAGCCACTTCTCGGTTGTTTTAGGCATCTCGGATTTATAGCAGGAATCCGCCGCGCCGTTCTCCGACTTGCGAATCACTCAGGAAACGGGCAGGCAATGGCCATTGGGGAGTCTTTCGAATTCTGGAGGCGGATTGTCAACCCACGGCCGATTGCCGATCCGCGCATAGGAGTGAGAAACTACCAAGTCCAGGGAAAGCTTGTGGATTACGCGGTGACGAGCAATGATTCTGGACGGTTGGCAATCCGGAAACAATCCTGAAAGTCACAAATTAAGTGGACACTCCTAACGCCATTCCCGGACAAGTGGCTCACAGCGCTTCCCTGTCAGGAAATAACCCAGTGCCAGCGCCCCGTACGCCGGGAGTCTCTTCCGGTGCCGTTACCTCGCTTATACCGTCCGATATATGCACCCGTCGTACAATGGCGAGCGAACAACTATTCAGTAGTATTGACCACAGCAAGAAACCCTCTGAGTCGTGAGGATGGATGGTGAATGCTACTTCAACGGTGAACTCTTAAAGAAGTAGTACCAGTAGTTTTGGAACACTATCCACGGGTCCGTCGATTCTTTGATCCCACGACTTATGACTTATCATGTTTTGAGCCTCATGATTCTGATAGGATTGTTTTCAAGCGGTGGCGTTATGCCAAAAAACGCGAATTCATCCAACGCTAAATCCAAAAGAAAATCTACGCAGCAACCCGTTTTCGAGACCCAAGCTTTTCTCGACTCGGCCGGAATAGCGAGAAAAGTGAGAACGTTAAAAAAGGGGGAGCCCGTCTACTCTCAAGGTGATGCCGCTGAGAGCGTGATGTATTTGCAAACGGGCGGAGTGAAACTCATCGTCGTCAATGAAGTCGGTAAAGAGGCGATCGTCGCCATTCTGGAACCGGGCGACTTCTTTGGTGAAGGCAGTCTGGCAGGTCAACCCTTCCGCATGGGGACGGCTATCGCAATTGGACCTACCGCTGTGCTCCAGATTGAGAAGGAAGAAATGTTCAAGGTGCTTCATGAGCAGCATGCCTTCTCCGACCGGTTCCTCACTTTCATGCTGGCACGGAACATTCGGATCGAGCAGGATTTGGTCGACCAGCTATTCAATTCGAGCGAGAAGCGGCTTGCCCGCACTCTTCTATTGCTTGCCCGTTATGGTAAGGAGAACCAGCCCCAGGGAGTGCTCCCCAAAATGTCGCAAGAAACATTGGCGGAGATGGTCGGCACGACGCGTTCGCGAATCAATTTTTTCATGAACAAATTCAGAAAACTCGGATTCATCAAGTACAATGGCGGTCTTCAGATTAACACTTCTCTCTTGAGCGTCGTTTTGCACGAATAAGCCAACTTTCACGCTGAGCCAAAATACGGGATCGAGCAGCTTCAGGCGGGAAGCTAGCCTGCCCATCTTAAGCAGGCTAGCTTTGAACTGTAATCGGGTCAGGGATACCCAACCCTACCAAGAAGGATTCTGCAAGACTGTCCAAAAGTGTACAGCGAGCACCTTTGAGAATTCTTATTCTGAGGGCTAGATGCCTTCAATGTATTCGACGGCGACCTTCGGGATTGTGTGTTCGCAATCTGCCTAGGAGAATGAAATGACCGCTCAGGACATGTGTTTTATGGAGTTGGATGATCTCTCCAAGATGGTACCAGATCGCGAGTACCTCATAGTTGCCCTGAACAGTATCTATTGGGATGAAATCAATCGGTCAGGGCAAAGCGCCTCTGATTTTTACGACGACTGGCGAAGCCCATTTGCAGATTAAAGACTGAAGTCTCGGCATTCGGGGTCGCCTAGCCGTCTCCCTCTCGCGTGATAGCATCACCTAATGACGCGCACGTATCCGCACAGTCGTTCCGCAGGTATCTGCAGAATCCCGATCTGAATAGGGCGGTTTCACTCATTCACAAAAACCGATTTACCCCGGCCATTCATAACGGGGTAGATGGTATCCCGCGGGCTGCCTGGCAATTCGCATCTGTGTGTTGACAGGAGCACCAGCTTCACGGAACAGTTTTCCTCTCCATTATCGACGAGTCTCAGCACGCCGAGCGGATTCATGAATCCTGTTGCATCTTTCGGTGGAAGATCCCCCCTCAGATAGGCATCAATGTTTGCTTCCATCTCTGCCGGAAATCGCGGAGTGGGGCCGACTAAGTGTTCCTTGTACACCTTCAAAATAATTTCTCTGAACACCGGAAGTGCCGCCAGGGCGCCGGTTTCCCTTGCGCCCAACGAGCGGTTGTCGTCAAAGCCGATGCGCACTGCCACAGTAATTCCGTTAGCCCCGAATGTGGAACCCACAAATAATGCATCTCGATAGTTGTTCGTCGTGCCGGTCTTGCCCATCACCGGAATGGCGAAGGCGTGCGAATCAAGTGCGTGCGCGGTGCCGGACGGTATGCGCACGACGCCGCGCAGTCCTTCCTGGATCAGGGAAAGCTCCGATTCGTTCTCGTTACTTGGACAACAGAGTGAACGGTGGCTGTAAATAACCTCTCCCCCATAGTGCTCGATCTTTCCAATTACGTAAGGCTTGGCATGTATGCCGCTAGCCATCATTCGGTAGGAGTCCGCAAGCTCCATTAAAGTGACTTCGGAGGCTCCGAGAGCCGTAGTGTCATAGCGATGCAACGGGGTCCGGATGCCGACGTCTTGGGCAGTTTTCAAGACAGAATCGATCCCGATCTGTTGAACGATCCATATGGCGACTGCGTTTCGCGACTCCGCCAGCGCCTGGCGGGCAGGGATGATGCCCTTAAATCTATTGTCGAAATTGGAGATCCACTTGACGGGATCGTCTCCCGATGTCACTACCGCGATGGGCTCGTCGGGCACGGGAGTGTCGAGATCTATGGCGCCTTGACGAAATGCCGCTAGATAAACAATCGGCTTCATGGCCGAGCCTGGCTGGCGCAGGGACTGGGTGGCCCGGTTATAGTCACTGTAAGTGGTGTTGTGCCCTTTATATGTGCCCCGCCCACCGGCCTCGGCCAGAATGGCGGAATCATTGTTTCGCAGAACAACGACGGAGCCCTGAATCAGCCCCACATTCTGAGAATGACGCTTCTCATAAAGGTTCAAGCCGTTTTCGAGTGCGGCGTTCGCAAACCGCTGGATCCGATCGTCGATCGTTGAATAAATCTGGATGCGGCCTTCCAGCAGTTGGTGCATTCCGATATCGAAGGCGAGGGTGGCGTCAAGCCCTTTGAGCTCATCGAGGACACTTTGCACCGCCGCGGGTGCTTCGATTGGACCCGTAACATGAGCAGCCAAACGAATTGGAGCTTGTTGGCAGCGTACAGCCGCCTGTGCGGAGAGAAAATGGTTCTTAACCATGAGGGCTAAGATCTGATTTCGTCTGCGTAGTGGTTTTTGATTGTCCGCCAAGGTGGGCGCATACTCACCCGGCGACTTGGTGATGCCAGCCAGGAGTGCCGCTTTGTCGGCATGCTCCGCGGTGAGCTCTGTCACCGACGTGCCGAAATAGTACTGCGAGGCGGCGGCGAAACCGTACCGGCCATTTCCCAAGTAGATGAAGCTGGCGTAACGCGCGAACAGTTCTTCCTTGGCCCTGCGTTTGGATCCGTAATGCTCCCGCATCTCTCTCTCAATCCATAAGGAGAGACGCATTTCCTCTACTTTGAGCAATAATCTGTTGGCGCCCGGCACTCCGATAGCGAAGGCGAGAAGATGCGAGAGAACGCCTTCATGTTGGAGTGCATTGCTATTTTTCGTGCTTGTAAGCTTCTGCAGGAAGTAACCACGCACAAGCTGTTGGGTAATCGTCGAGCCGCCTTGGGGAAATAACGATACACGACCATCGGCATTGTCGCGGTCCGAACCGCCGGCGCGGCCCATCAAAACGCGAATGTTTGTCTTGGCGAGTAATCGAGGGAAGACGGAATAATCGACTCCTGAGTGTGAGAAAAAATTCTCATCCTCGGCTGAAAGGATTGCTTGTCGAAGGACCTCAGGAATGTTGTTGTATTGAATGATTTCCCGGCGTTCCGTTCCTAATTCGATGAGGACGTGGCCATTCGTGTCGTAGATGTGACCTGAAGACGGAGGCTCAAAGCGGATGAAGGCGTCTAAATCGGGCAGATCTGTTCGATTGTAGCTGACGTAAATAATTCCGCACATTAAGAATACAACTGGGATGGCCGCCAGCAGAGAAGCAATGCGGAGTAAGCGGCTCCTCCCGTAAAGCCTCCCCAGGTCAATAAATAAGCGGTAAAGGATCCGACGGAACCGTAGATAGAGTAGCTGAGTTTTGAGCCTGAGGGCTGCTCGCAGCTGGAGCGCCGGTTCTGCTCCTTCTTGATTCCGTACTTTGAGCACTCTTCTGCCACTTTCCTGTCTGAAGTAACAAGCCTCTCACAGCAAGAGTTTGAATTCTGTTCGATATGGGTCACCTCGATAACGATCGTTACTCGGCGGGCTTGGGCAAGCGTGAAGCCGAAATCATCAAAAAGATGACGAGCCGCATCCAAGGAAATAGTAGACAAACCTTGTTAGTGTTTGACGACGGTGTCTTTCTTTGATTTTGGAAGTGTGCAATGTTGAACAGCCGTTAGCATAATTTGGGTTTCAAGCTTACCGACGGATGAGCCCTACCGAGATGGGGAAGCGGAATTTTATTGGAGGGTTGGCGATGGTATCCCTGCCTGCGACCGCAGCAGGAAGTACGAGTCGGCCATTCTATTCAGACGAGGTTCGAGATGAACTGGGATCAAATCGAAGGCAAATGGAAGCAATCGATGGGCAAAGTAAGAGAGAAGTGGGGAAAGCTGACTGACGATGACCTGACTGTGATAAACGGCAAAAAGGAGCAGCTTGTAGGCAAGATTCAGGAACGGTATGGAATTGCGAAGGACGCCGCGGAGAAGCAGGTCGATGAGTTTACGCGGTTCTACACTTCAAACGACTCGGCAAAAGCAGCTAAGTCGTCCTGAATTGACCAGAACGAGGAATGCGATGGCAAGATACGGGAAGGCTGCTGGCAAAAGCGTGAAGAGCGCTGCTCACCGAGAAAAGCGGGGGACACGGTAAAGTAACCAGCCGGAAACAAGCGATTGCCATAGGCCTGTCAGAGGCCCGAAAAAAAGCTGCCGAAGAAAAAGGAGAGGAGAGGTCGGAAACCTCGGCGAGTCTAGTACACGAGTAGAGTGAAGCAAGAAGTTTGCAAGCGGATGGGAAGAGACAGCACCAAGAATCGGGGGCTACTGCGCATGACCCGTGAAAGCCCGGAACCTGAAAAGCACCCGCATTCGCATAGGCACTCGGAAATGATGTACCACGTCATCGATTTGCCCTGTGCGGTTGATCCCTCGAAGGCCAAAGCAACATTTAAAGATGGCAGACTCGACATAGTTATGCCAAAAGTGGTTCTTGCAAAGAGCGCTCGAGGGTAGACGATTTGGGGTTGTCCGGAGAAAAGCACCTATGTCCCCGAGGCAGTCTGGGATCGAAAACATTCCAAGACCGTTGTCGCCGATGGCTAGTATCTGATGACAGCTCGCTTCTTTGAACCGGAGTTGCACTAGGACTTCTGGCTATACGCTGAAAGGATGACCCAGTTTCAATGGAGATTGATCCAAATGCCTTCCGAGGGTGATATGGAAGCCCGTGGAGCGTCTTTGTCTTCAGCATTAGCCGTAATCTTTCGAGGGAAGCTCTGCGATGTTGTGTTGCGAAATCGCCCCGTTTCGACTATTGAAAAAGACCAAGTCCTCTACAATGTTGGCGACAAAGACCAGACACTGTTCTTCCTGCGGAGCGGATTTGTAAAGGTTGGGACGATCACTCGGGATGGCCACGAGCTCATCTATGATGTCCGAAAGGGCGGGGACGTTGTGGGTGAGCTCTGTGCTTCCGAAAATCCGCGTCAGGACCGTGCGGTGGCGCTTGAGCAAACCGAGGCCATCGCTGTGCCTTTCGATGAAGTTCTTGAAATCGTACAGAAAAATCGGGATCTCCTGCGGCAGCTTGTCCAAGTGTTTTGCGGTTCCTTATCAGACGCGTACGATCAACTGAATTCCTTGGCATTTAGTGACACCGTTCATCGACTGATCAGGGTGCTTGTGAGATTGGGGACTGAACTCGGCCGTGGCTCTGGGCAACGCACTGAGCTTTCGACATATCTGACTCAGGAAGAAATCTCACAGATGGTGGCCGTGAGAAGGGAAAGAGTTTCCACGGCGATGAACTTCCTCCGCAATCGTGGAATGGTAGATTATTCGCAACATGGTTATTTAACTCTTGATCTTAAGGCTCTCCAGAATTACGGCGACTGACACCGAGTCAGCGTACTGCCTCCTCCAGTGTGCAATTCTGCGCACTGTTACCCCAGTAACTGACAGCAGAGTCATTGGGTGATATCCGTACCATGCTTGGTATCCTCTACTGCCTTGCCGGAGTGGGCGGCGCCGGGTAATTCAATCTTAGGCGGATTCCATGAAAAGCGTCTTAAAGATCGTAATCGGTCTCGGGTTTGGGCTGAAGCTTCTTGGGTGCCAATCAAATGGGATCTGCCGTCAGTTAATACGGTCAGAAGAACGCATCCTTCCTTCGATCTAATGCTTCCTGATCCGTTGTGGCGACTCAGCTAGTCCTTATCCGGGTGGGCATGGCGCCAATTCCAGTATTGGGACTGCTCCTTGCTGTTCGCCTTCGAGAATTCGTGAGGCTTCTTATGGTTTTCCGTCTGCCACTGCCCCCAGGCTTTGTTTTCCTTGTCATCCCAGTTGTGATAATCCTTGTGGTCTTTATCGTAGACTCGGTTCTGATCGTGAGCCTCTTGAGGCATCGGGGCGGCCATAATTGATACTGGCGCCGCAAGGGCAGCGGTCAGGAATAGCGAAGCGATGTAACCATGGATACGGTGCATGTTGTTGTAGTCCTCCAAATTCAGAATGTCCGCTGCGGGAAACGCGGCAGCCGTTAGCGTGCAACTAAACGCGATTGATTGATGTTTCATTCAGCACACCAACGCCGCTAATGCATTCGCGGGGGGTCAATGCGTTTCGGAAGCCATGAACGGGTTTAACTAGCCCAAAACCGGATCACTGCCCTTCCGCGGGGGAATCAATGATCGGGTCTCCGAAGTGAATTTAGATATGCGATGATCGCTTTGGCGTCGGCGTGCTTCATGTGATAAATGTGCATCGGCGGCCGCAAAGCCTCAGCCTGCGGTCCGATTCCCTTCTCCAGCACTCGTTCCGCCTGTTCTACTGAAAGACCCGGCAGCCCTGCTATAGGCGGCACACGATCGGCCCAATTCTGAATCGGCCTCACGGGCTCAATCCAGATCGAGCCACCTTGGAGCCAGGCCTGCTGATCCAATTCTCCCTTGGCGTCTCTGGGTGTGTGGCATTCGCCGCACTTGGCTACTTCTTCTACTAGGTATCTTCCGCGGTCGATCTCATTGTCTTCGCCAACTGCCTCAGCCAGGGGCATGCGATTTCCCAAGGACAAACAGCCGAAGATCGCAAGCGTGATTATTGCAGTCGATCGTAGAGGCTTCATGATCAGCGCTCCCTGGCCTGCTTGGTTGAGGGTGCGCTCTTTGGCTCAACTACGAGTCGGATCTTCTGGGCATTATCCTGGTTGAAGATGAAGTATTCTCCTGGTTCACTTGCACCGAATTGTTGCACTCGTGCGTGAGCATCGTGGAAAGTCGTGGCCGGTTCAAGCCAAACAGGTGTGTCGTCGTCACGAACTCGGAAAATATCGAATTGTGGGACCATGATGCGATTCCCCTTATTTCTGCGCAAGCCAGGTCACGCTAGTGAATTTTGCGAGGTTAGGGGTTTGTCCCCAGGCTGTCTGTTCAATCTTGTACACTTCTCCAAACTTTGGATAAGTTCAGGACAGTGCTTTACTCCCGTAGACCGGCTAAAACGGAACGTCGCGGCAATATTTGACTGTACCTTGAAAACCAACTTATTCGTGCAGGACGATACTGAGGAGGGAATCGTTCACTTGAATCTCGCCGTTGTATTGGATGAAGCCCAGTTTCCTGAATTTGTTCATGAAGAAATTGACTCGGGACCGCGTTGTGCCAACCATCTCCGCCAGCATCTCTTGTGACACTTTGGGAAGCGCTTTGTGAGGATGGCCCGGGGCGCCATAGCGTGCAAGCAGCAGTAGGGTGCGGGCCAGGCGCTTCTCGCTGGAGTTGAAAAGCTGGTCTACGAGGTCCGCCTCAACTCGAATGTTTCGCCCTAGCATATAAGCGATGAAGCGGTCGGAGAACTCGTGCTCCTCATGAAGCGCGCGAATCATCTCGTTTCTCTCAATGACCAGCACGCTAGTAGGCGAAATTGTGGTCGCGGTCACCAGATAATTGGTCTGGCCTGCAAGGCACCCTTCCCCAAGAAAATCGCCCGGTCCAAGGATGGCCACAACCGCTTCTTTGCCGGTTTTATTCACCACAGTAAGTTTCGCACCGCCTTCCTGAATGTACATGACCTGAATCGCGGGATCGCCCTGCACGAAGACGGTTTGTTTCGCTCGAAACTTGGCTACCTTTCTACCCAGACAGGCCGAGTCGAGAAACAATTTCACATCGAAAACAGGGATCTTTGGATTCACTTTTTTGAGGGAGCGAGGGACCTTCGGAGATGTAGCCATAGCAGGCTTCCAAAAGGAATTATACCCTCGCGTCGACAGCCTGGAGTTGACTTCAACGTCCTAAGAGTCATGAGAATACCGGCGACTCCTCTGTCTACGGAGAACCTTCCGCTACGACTGGCACACTTCAAACTCTCCGCCGAGTATGAAATTGTCCGCAAGACTGTACGAAAGTGGACAGCGCGCATTCATAACATTCTCTAAAATGCCGAGCTCTATAGCGAGAAATAGCGATACTTGGCGGATGTTTGGCTAAGCCGGACACAACAGCTTTTTTCTGGTGCAGCATCCACAGAGTTATAAAGGCGTTGGGTGGTTGTCTTGCACGATTCAGCCGCGAAGGTTCTACGCTTTGCGTCAAGGCATCGAGAAAGCATCGGGGGGAATGGCATTAATCTACCTCAAATAACTGCGACACAAATGGGTATTGCGATCGCTGTCCTCTCAAGTTGCTTTGTTGCGGGACTGATTGGCTGTGGCTCGGCAAGCAGTACGAACTCTCAGAGCGTCACCAAGTTCGTAATTCCTACCATCACCTCTCAACCCGCAAATGTGACAGTTACTCTGGGGCAGCCCGCCACGTTTAATGTTGCAGCCGCAGGGACAGCTCCGCTTTCGTATCAGTGGCAAAAAAATGGCTCAAATATCGTCGGAGCGACCGGCGCCAGTTACACCACTCCTGCGATAACGTCTGCCGATAACGGGTCGACATTCGACGTGATTGTCAACAATTCCGAAGGGACCATCACCAGCCAGAAGGCGATTCTCACGGTCAACTCTCCTTCTGTGGCACCAACGATCAGCACACAGCCGGCGAGCCTGACTGTGACAGTTGGACAGATCGCAACATTTACAGTAACCGCTGCTGGCACCGCACCGTTGGCATACCAATGGCAAAAGAACGGTGCAAACATTGCCGGTGCCACGACCGCGACCTATACGACGCCGGCAACAACAGGCGCCGACAACGGTACGACATTTGATGTGGTAGTTTCCAATGCTGCAGGTAGCATCACCAGCCAACAAGCCACGTTGACAGTGAATTCGGCTAGTGTGGCGCCGACGATCACCACTCAGCCGGCAAATCAGAACGTCACGGCCGGGCAGACGGCTACTTTCTCCGTTGTGGCGGCTGGAACCGCGGCTCTCAGCTACCAGTGGCAGAAGAACGGTACTCCGATCACTGTAGCGACGTCGAGTTCCTACAGCACACCGGTAACGACCTCCGCGGACAACGGAGAGCAGTTTCGCGTAACAATCACAAACGCTGCCGGCAGCGTGACTAGCAGCGCCGCCACATTGACCGTGAATCCCTCGACGACCGCTTCAGCAATCGATGTCATAACCTACCACTACGACAATCTGCGCACTGGCCAGAATGTGAACGAAATGACCTTGACTCCGACAAATGTGAACGCCGCTACATTTGGCAAGCTCGGGGAGTTTCCCGTCGACGGGCGCGTAGATGCGCAACCGCTTTTCCTTTCCAACTTGGCGATTCCTGGTCAAGGAACTAAAAACGTTCTATATGCTGTGACGGAGCCCGATTCCATTTATGCGTTTGATGCAGACAGCATCACCGCGGCAGGAGGGACAGTTTTGTGGCACGCGAGCGCCCTTCTCGCCGGCGAATCCCCAAGTGACGACCGCGGTTGTAGCCAAGTCTCTCCGGAAATCGGCATCACTTCCACGCCGGTTATCGATCGGGCCAGAAACGCAATTTATCTTGTCGCAATGTCGAAGGATTCGAGTGGAAATTACTATCAGCGAATTCATGCACTCGATCTCACCACGGGCAAAGAGTTGTTCGGCGGGCCGACGACAGTCCAAGCCACTTATCCCGGTACTGGCGACAATAGTTCGAACGGCTCGGTCGTCTTCGATCCCAAGCAGTATAAAGAGCGCCCCGGACTGCTCGAGATCGGCGGAACGATCTATACCATGTGGTCTTCTCACTGCGATCACCGGCCTTACACTGCTTGGATCATGTCTTATAACGCTGACACTCTCGCACAGACTAGCGTCTTGAATCTCGTCCCCAACGGTAGTGAAGGCGCAATTTGGATGTCTGGCGCGGCTCCTGCGGCGGACGCCTCCGGAAACATCTATATGATCGTGGCCAACGGAGACTTTGACACGACTCTGAATTCGCAGGGTTTTCCGACGAACGGCGATTGCGGCAACTGCTTCGCAAAAATCACGTCGAC
>Ga0210394_10006715_pt1 | contig 12370 bp, 8 predicted proteins | sample IncBWC12MmetaG_FD_160121 | JGI IMG/M metagenome (GOLD analysis project Ga0210394, IMG submission 160121) | Forest soil microbial communities from Barre Woods Harvard Forest LTER site, Petersham, Massachusetts, United States - Inc-BW-C-12-M | ecosystem: Environmental > Terrestrial > Soil >... | reverse complement strand
AAGCTGGGTACGTTCTCAGACAAGATCGCCGGCGCGCCGCCTTGATCGGTAAATTTCGGCCAAGGCGAATTGCCCGACCCGTTCGGATTGCCGGTCCGGGCGAAATTGGTCCAGGCGGCGACCAGTTGATCAGAGAGCGTCGTCTCCTGCGCGTTGAGCGCGCGTGAGTTGACTCCAAGCTGTCCGCCGTGCCAGCCCGGAAACAGGAACTGGATGTCGATTGTGTGTGACGCCAGGGCAGCGAATCCCGGCATGTCGGGGAAATAGTACGGCGCGTTCTGGTAATTGAATTCGTACTGGTACACAGGCACCCATTTGGCCAGCAAGTGCACGACATGGCGTGGCTGGCACGCAATCAGCGGGTCGGTGCCGGCCGCGCTGGACGCCAGTTGCGGCGACGGATAGTTGGAGACGGGGTACTCGGCCAGCACCGCGGCGGCTGTCGCTGCCGGGTAAGCACTTCTGATGCTTGCCTCGTATTGCGCCGCTGTCATCGGGGTCTGGGGCGGCCCGGAGAAATACTCGGTGATGGCGTTCGAGAAAGTCAGCTCATTCTGGGTGTTCCCGCCCATGACCGGCATCTTGTTGAACTGACCCGTGGCGTAAGCCGTTTCCGGCAGGACGGGAATGATGGTGCCGTCCACTATCAATCCGGTCACATAGGAGCTGCTCGCATTGGGCGTACCTTGAAGCTGCAGGATTCGCGCGGCAGATAGCGCACGCAGACACTCCGCGGCCTCGGTGTCCTCGCCTCGACAGCCGGCGGCGGCCGCGAAGGCCATGCCGTTGGTCAACCCGACCGATAGCGGAAGATAGAAGCCGCTGCTTGACCATGGAGCGCTCTGGAGGATCGCCCGGTTAAATAGTCCCGCGGCAAGCGGCGATACCAGGTTCGCCCCCGTGTCCTCCGACCCGGCCGACTGCCCGCCGAGTGCGACGCGGGTGGTATCGCCGCCGAAGGCCGCGATATTGCGCTGGACCCATTGCAGTACCGCCTGGCTGTCCAGGATCCCGTAGTTGCCGAAGGGATGGCCTTCACGGTCCAACGCCGGATGGGCCAGGAAGCCGAACAGCCCCATTCGATAGTTCATCGTCACGACGACGGTTGGAGTGCCGATCGGCCCGCCGGTGGCGAGCTTGCTGCCGTCGTAGTCGTTCGATTCGCCGTCGACGTTTCCGCCTCCGTGAATCCAGACCAGAACCGGGTTGCCCTGGCCGCTGTGTTCGAGGTTGGACGTGAAGACGTTCAGGTAGAGGCAGTCCTCGGTGATGCTCGAGGGGCCGGCAAATGCGCCGAGCTCGGTCACCTGCGGACAGGTGTTCGCATAGTGCGTCGCATCGAGCGGCGCCGACCAATGCTCGACCGGCTGCGGCGGCATCCAGCGCAGCGCGCCGACGGGAGGCGCTGCGTAGGGGATGCCCAGGAATATGTTCACCCCGTTCTTCACGAATCCGCGAACCGGGCCTTCTGCCGTGCGAACGACCGGCCCATCCCCGTTGCCACCCTCCTGGGCCATCGCGGCAGGCAAAAGCGTACTCGCGGCGAGGCATGCGCCGAGCAGAAGCACTCTTGTCATGGCTTTTCGAGATGAGCGCGAAAAGAAGGCGTTGTCGTTTTCTCTCGTCATGGTGTTTCTCCTGAGATCCTTTACGTCGAAGATCCAAGCCCTGCATTGCACGAGCGCCGACGCGCTGTGCACTCGCGATGGCACGCTGGTCGGAATTGGTGGAGACGGTCGCTGTTGCTAGACCGCGAGCGGGCGAAGTATTTGAGATCGGCCGATGGGCGTATAGGAAAATCTTCCGAAATCTGTCGAGCTATTCCATCGTGGGTATGGGTTCATTTCACGATGCTCGTTTGCCATTCGACCAAAGTCGAATCTCGATGCGTTCCATCCCGCGTCTTGGGGTTGGACAGTACTTGCGCGAGTCAGGCCCGGACCATACGCTGCTCGCACTGTAAATGGCCGGCGCGGGACAACTGCAGATCGGCGATGGGGACGCCGTGCATCAAGCAACTTCACTACCCGGTCGATGGTCGCTGCTCTACCAGCGCTTCGGAGAGCCGGCACTTTCGCCGATGCAGGTCTCGCGCGTGCGGGAATACATCCGGGTCCATCTGGCATCCGACCTTGGCCTGGCCGAAATGGCCGGCCAGGTGAATCTGAGCCCGCACTATTTCTCGATGTTATTCAAGCACGCCGTGGGCGTGTCACCGTACCATTACGTGCTGCAGGAGCGGATCCGTGAAGCTCAGCGGCTGCTCGCCGTTGGCGGCATGTCCATTTCCGAGCTGGCACTCAACCTCGGCTTTTCGGACCAGAGTCACTTCTCAAGGGCGTTCCGCCGGATGACGGGAACGACGCCCAAGCGGTATCAAAGCAACGTCGGAATCCGACGCAGGCTGGCGCCCGCTGCCGTTGAGCGCGCCTAGACAGCCGGCGCTTCGGCCACCCGGAATGCGCCGACGGCCTCGACCAGTCCTCGGGTCTGGGCTTCGAGGCTGCTGGCCGCTGCGGCGGCCTGCTCGACCAGCGCGGCGTTCTGCCGGGTCGACTGGTCGATCGCCGCCACGGACTGGTCGACCTTTTCGATTTCCTCGGCCTGGCGGTCCGAGGCGATCGTGATCTCGCCGACGATGTCCGTGACGCGCTTGGCGGCCGCGACGATTTCCCGCATCTGTTCGCCGGCTTGCTGGGCCAGCGTGGCGCCGCCCTGGACCCGGCCGACGCTGTCGGCAATGAGCTTGCGGATCTCGCTGGCGGCCTGTGCCGAGCGCTGGGCGAGCGTGCGCACCTCGGCGGCGACCACCGAGAATCCTCGGCCATGCTCGCCGGCCCGGGCGGCCTCGACCGCGGCGTTCAGCGCCAGGATGTTGGTCTGGAATGCGATCCCGTCGATGACGCCGATGATCTCGTGGATCTTGCGCGAACTGTCGGCGATGCTGCCCATCGTCTCGACCACGCGGCCGACGGTTTCGCCGCCTGCCTGCGCGGTCTGACTGGCATTGGCCGCCAGGTTGCTGGCCTGGCGCGCATTGAGCGCATTTTGCCGCACCGTCTGCGCCAGCTGCCCGATCGAGCCTGCCGTCCGTTCCAGGGACGCGGCCTGCTCTTCGGTCCGGTGCGAAAGGTCCTGGTTGCTCTGCGCCAGCTCGGTGGCAACATTCTCGATCGTATCGCTGGCCACGCGGATCTTGGCGATCATCTCGGTCACGCGCTGGGCCATCGTGCGCATCGACGCCAGCAGATGACCCAGGTCGCGCTTGGAGTCCAGGCTGGTTGCCACATCCATGTTGCCGGCGGCGATCTGGTTGGCGGACTCGATGGCCTGCTGCAGAGGCCCCGTCAGGTCGCGCAGCGCGCGCCAGATGAAAAAGCCAGCCAGCGCGAGCGACAGGACCATCGCAATGGGCACCAGCAGTTGCTCGCGTGGCGCGGTAGCCTGCGCGATGGCCGCGCGGGCGACCTCGTCGTAAGCGGTCAGGTCGGCGGCGATCTGCTTGCCCACGCTCGGAACCGTTTGCTGGAAGGGCGCCATGACCTTCAGGGAGGGATCGCGCTGCAGCGCCTCGAGCATGCTGGTCATCGGCTCGGTCACGCTGCGGACCGGATGGCCCGGGTCCGCGGCGCCGAGCCGGCGCTCGTCGGCCAGTGCGGTGCCGAGCGCGTCGATCGCCTTGGCGGACATGTGGCCGGCGTCGACGGCGTCAACCACGCCGTCCAGGTAGACCGCGTAGTGCGCCCGCGCCTCGTCCGCGATCGAGCGCAGATGCGCGGTGCGCTCGATCAGGCGGCTGTTGGCCCGTTCGACGATGACCTGGTACGTGTTCAACACCACGCCGGGCGCGAGCACGATCAGAAATTGCAGCACAATCCGCCGATTTAGATCCGACAGTTCGCGCATCGAGGGTCTTTCCAGAGCGCCCGGGTCGCCGTCAGAATTTGCCGACGACCGTGACGCCGGCGGGCGAGGTGGTCACGTAGCCGACGCCGCCCGGGGTGGTCTTGACGAACTGGATCACTTCGGCGTCGCCCCCCTTGATGGGCGGTGGGCTGACACCGTCGCGAAAGGTCTTCTTGGTCCACGAGGCCGTGTACTTGCTCGCTTCCATCTTCATCACCTTGGCCAGGAACTCCTCCTGTGCCGTGGCGTTGTCAACGGGGACGAGCTTGACGGCACCGTCGAGCGTCTTCTCGCCGAGGAAGATCTCGCGTACGTCGCCCCGGCTAACCTGGGTGCCGGAATTGGCGATCACGTAGACGTCGCCGGCGCGCGCGGAGGGCGCCAGGGCGACCAGGCTCGCCGCGATGAACGCGGCCAGCATGTGTTTGAGTGTCATCGGCTCTCTCACTTGTCGTCAGAAGCGAACCGCGACCTGGCAGCGGTACTCGTTGTAGTTGCTCAGCCCGCGGTCCAGGAACTCGGTGCTGTCGTACTCGAACTTCAGCGCCGTGTTGGACGTCAGGTCGTAGCGCAGGCCGCCTGCATCCCGCCGGTACGAGGAGCCGATCGGCCCGGCGAGATTTCCGAAGAAGTTGTCGTTCTGGTCCAGCAGCGCCGTCTCCCAGCGTGCGTACGGGGTGAACTTGCCGAACGCGTGGCCGACCTGTGCATAGCCGGCCCAGCTCCGGTGATGGGATCCGCCGTCGCTGACATTGGTGTCGAAGAACTTGTAGAACTCGCTGAGCACTTCCCAGTCATTCTCAGTGTAGACGCCGTAGGCGCCCAGGAAGCGCACATTGGTCGTGTTCGAAGTTGGCTGCACGTCGTCGGTGGTGCGCCACCTCATCGCGTCGACGCCGAGTTTCAGCCCGTCGAACATGCCGCCGAACTCATAACCCACATTGACCAGCGTCGAGACGTCGTGGTTGTTCGAGCCGAGCAGGTTCATGTCCACCTGTCCGGTACCCGGCTGCCCGCCATTGGTCAGGATGCGCGGGCTGTTGCCGACCGTGGCGTCGTAAGTGAGGTGGCCGTCGCCCAGGGCCTGTCGGCCGGTCGCCCAAAGGCCGACCGTGTGGGCCGGCATCATGCCGTAGGTATCCTCGAACGCGAGAAATTTGGGTCGCTGGATCGAGGTCTGGATCTGCGGGCCGTGGTGGAACGCGGTGTTCCAGTAGCCGTACGGCGTATGGAAGCGTCCCATCCAGATCGTCAGCTCGTCGCTCGCCACGTAGCCGACCTGCAGGCGTTCCATGTCGATGCCCACGGACTGGCTGTATTCGCTGGTCTCGATCGCGATCTCCATCAAAGACCGGATGCGCGGGGCGATTTGCGGATTCAGGTAGAAGTCGATCGCTTTTTCGTTGAAGCCATTGGCGACGTTGCTGCTGTTCGGGTCGGTGTGGGTGTACCAGCGCCCCCCAATGTCGATGAAGCCGTGCAGCGGCACGCCGGTATCGTTGTTCATCCGGCTCACGCTCTGCTCTAGCTCCTTTAGTTGTGACGCCAGGTCGTCGACGCGCGATTCCGACGCGGGCGTTGTCGCGGGCGAGGCGGCGGCCGCCGCGGGCGGTGCGGCCGGTGTTGCGGCCGAGGGGGCCGCAGGCGCGGGTGCTGCCGCCGCAGGCGCGGCGGTCGGTGCTCCCGCCGGGCTGGCGGCCGGCGCGGCGCGCTGGGTTTCGAGCTGGTGAACCCGATTCGACAGTTCGTCGATCCGTTGCAGGCTCTGTTCGAGCTTGCGCTCGAGCTCCTGCACGCTCGGGTCGGTGCTCGGCGTCTGTGCGCTCGCGCCGCTCGGTGCGCCCGCGCAAACGCTGATCGCGCTCGCTGCCGCCCAAGCCAGGCGTATTCTTTTGAGTGCCATTCGGTTCCCCCAGGAGTGTTCGACTTATCGCAGCGCCCACTGCGATCGCCGCGCTAGAACACGCGCCGTCGTACTACTACGTTGCCGGGGTTAGGGTAGGTCTGCGACCCGGGGCCGGGTCGGTCGAAAAGCGGGCGCGAGGGCGGATATATCGGGACTTATGGGGGCCATGGGCGAATTAACGTGATCTTGCCCCTCAATCGCTCGCAGCGTCCCTGTGGATCGTTACCCTCTCGTGCTCCAGCAACGTTGGGACACCCGGTTGTGCCGGCTGGTCCGCCTCGCCTTCGCCCTGGTCGCGCTGACCTTCGGCGTCGCCGCTTCCGCGCAGCTGTTCTCCCGCTTCGGCGACGTGCACTGGGTCGATTCCGACGGCGCCACCCACACGCTCGACGATTACAAGGGCCGGCCGGTCGTGATGACGATGTCGTACACGGCCTGCCGCAAGACCTGCTCATCGAGCATGCTGGTGATGCGCAAGATGCAGGAAATCCTGACCCGTCAAGGTCGTGACGTCGCCTTCGTCGTGGTCAGCTACGACCCGGCGCACGACTCGCCGGCGCAATGGCGCCGCTACCGCGAGGCCCGCAGGCTGCCGCCGAGCTGGCACTTCCTGAGCGGAGGCGAGTCCGACACGCGCCGGCTGGCCGATTTCCTGGAGCTGAAGTACTGGCTCTACGACGAGCACGTGATGCACGACTTCCGGATCGTCGTGTTCGACGCCGAGGGCAATCGAAAACGCGACATCCTGTGGGAACAGTTTCCGGACCTGGAGCGCCAACTGGCCGGTCTGTGAGAGATTCGGTTGCCGCGCGGCGACGGGCAGCGCGGCTCGCCGGCGAAGAAATGTCGGAAATCGCGCAGCGATCGCGTCTTCCATAACAAGAACACCAAGGGAGACTTGCGATGACTCAGCCCGGTTTCAGGCTTGCCCCGCTATGGATAGGCATCCTCGCCGCGATGGGCCCTCCCGCCATGGCCCAGCAGCCGCCCGACGTCGTACAGAGCGACTCGACTGCGAACACGGCGATGGGTTCCAACGCGCTTTTTCACAACACCAGCTCGTACGGCAATACCGCCGCCGGCACTTGGGCGCTGTTTTCAAACACGACCGGGTCCTACAACACCGCCACCGGCCAGTCCGCGCTCCAGAACAACACGACCGGGTCCGACAACACCGGAACCGGCAATCAAGCGCTTATATCGAACACGACGGGCAACACGAATACGGCGACCGGGTCGAGCGCGCTCCACAACAACACCACCGGATCGAGCAACACCGCAACCGGAGTCAATGCACTGAGTTCCAACACGGGCGGATCCGGCAACACGGCCACCGGGGCGGGCGCGCTGGCATCGAATACGACAGGATCGTCCAACACCGCCTCCGGCGCGAGCGCGTTGGACAGCAACACAACGGGATCCAACAACACGGCCTACGGAGTCGGCGGGCTTACCGCGAACACGATCGGATCCAACAACATGGCCTCCGGATACCAGGCAATGAATTTCAATACGACCGGAAACAATGACACGGCTTCGGGGTGGAACGCGCTTCTGTCTAACTCGACGGGATCGAACAACACCGCGCTAGGCGCTGAGGCGCTCTTTTTGAACTCGACCGGCAACGCCAATATTGCGGTGGGATATCTTGCCGGCTTTAACCTGACCACAGGCAGCAGCAACATCGAGATCGGCAATCTCGGCGTGGCCACGGACAACGGAACGATTCGGATCGGCGCCAGGGGCCAGCAGACGCAAGCCTTCATCGCCGGCATCTGGGGTTCGCAGGTCAGGGGCAACGCCGTGTACGTCTCACCCTACGGTCAGCTCGGTGTGGTCGTCTCCTCGGAGCGTTACAAGACCGATATCGCGACGATGGGTCCCACCACCGACAAGCTGGGTCAGCTTCGACCCGTCACCTTCCGGCTGAGGAACGAGCCGCAGGGCCCGCTTCAGTACGGCCTGGTCGCCGAGGAAGTCGAGAAGGTGTACCCCGAGCTGGTCCTCCACAATGAGGACGGCAGCATCGAGGGCGTCCGTTACGAAGAGCTGGGGCCGCTGCTTTTGAACGAGGTGCAGCAGCAGCGACGCACGCTAACGGCGCAGGCCGAGCGCCTGGCCGCCCAGGAGGAACGGATGGCGGCTCAGGCGCGGCAACTCGAAACGATCCAGCTACACGTGGCGCAGGTGATGCAACGCGAAGCGTCGGTTCGGGCTTCGCGGGTCGAGCGCGTTACCGTCTCTCGCTCAGGGGTGTCCGACTCAGAGGAATGAACAGGATCCCGCGGGCGCTGCCGAACCCCGTGATGATCGGGGTCAAGACTCCGTTGTCCAGATTCAGCGTACCCACCAGCCCCGCGGTGTCAGAAGCGGAATAGGCGGTTCCAGGTTCGAACCCGAACCCGGGCCGGTCGACCCGGTAGATGGTGTCACCCGCCACATCGGTGACCAGCATGGTCGACCGGGCATCCGGAGCAAAAGCGGTGTCATCGACCGTCGTGGGCCCGGCGGCCGTCGTGATGTTGATGCGCCCGACCTTGCGGGTGCCTTCGAGCGGGTGCGAAATGAAGACCAATTCGGCGTCCGCCTGACTGTCCAGCACGACATTGCCGCGCGGGTCCACACTCATTGAATCGGGATCGGTCAGATTCAGCGAAACCGTGGTCCCGGTCGATATATCGGTCGCACTGGCGTTGCCCATCAAGACGGGCTCGACATCGACCATGTTCCCGGACAGCGTGGCGCGCACCAGGGCCGGAAAGTTGTTCATCCCGGCGGCGTCCAGATTCGGGTTCGACGCCGTGATCAGCACTTGACCGTCGATCACGACCATGTCGTCATATCCGCCTCCGTGCACGGTCGGCGCGAAGGCGTACCTCTTCTGACTGCCCGACTCCAGGTCGATCACGACCAGGTTGGGATTGGCATCCTCGTTCTGCAGACTCCACAGACTCGACTCGCCCATGATGCGAAGGCCGTCGTTGTGACCGGGCACCTGGAACGTACGCTGGACGGTTCCGTTAAGAGAGTATTGAACGATCGTGCTGGACTTGCCGTCCGTGCCGTCCTTGGCGACGTGATTTTGATACCCCACCAGGACGCTGTCGTTCCACACCACGATCGAGTCGGGCTGCGAGTAGGCGCTGGTGCTGACGGCAAAGACGCTCAACGAGTAAGGCGCTTGAACGACGGGTGCGGCGCCGGCCGTCGCAGGAATGGCCGCCCAGGCGGTGCAGAGCAGCATGCCGACTGCTGCCAGATGGCAAGCCGGCCATTTCATTGAACGATCAGGTGTCATGGCCGCGTCCCCTCCGGTTGCAGGCTGGATAGCTCTGCATCCTGGTCGGGCGACATGACCGGCTGATGATCTAGCCTCGAATCCCTTCGAGGGTTGTGGCTGGGCTGATCGAAATGCGGCCCGACGATTCAGTCGTCGCTGTTGTTTCTTAAGACCAGCCCGGCCTGCTGCGCCTGATTGACCGCGGACGTGACGGCCGCTGCCTCGTCGGCCGGCAGCAGGTAGCCGCGACTGACCAGGTGCGCTGCCGCGGCCTTCGCAACGGCGGTGTAATGCTGCAGGTTGCCATAGCGCTCCTGTAGCGAGGGTCGCTCGTCACCGGACATCCGGCGCTGCGCCCGCGTCAGCGCGAACGGAATGTAACTGCCGGTCAGATCGCAGGCGTCGCCCTGGCTGAAGCCGGCACCGCGTACGTTCCATCCGGTGTACGTGCCCAGAGGCGCCATCAGCGTGACCGAACGCAGTCCGTCGACGTCGTTGCCGTCGGCGTCCACCTGGGGCAACAGGGTCGGATACTCGGTGCGGGGCTGCGGCGGCTCGATCGAGATCACGCCCGATACGTCCGAGGCATCGTAGTGCTCGCCGCGTCGATACACGAGGCGGGTGTTCCAGATCCCCTGCGGACCGGTCACGTTGGGGATCGACGGAAAGGCCACCTGTTCCGGTGCTACCAGCGTGCCCTTCGCAAGGGTCGAGTAGCTGCTGGGCGGCGGTTCGGTGCCCTTTGACACCCAGTTGTACAGTGCGATCAGCAGCGCACGGATGTTGTACGTGTACGAGTTCGCATTGGGCAGCTGCTCGCAGATACCGGTCGAAGTCGGCAGCGGCGCCACCGGCGAGAATCCGCCGTGCTGCGTGCTCGAGAACTGGTAGATCCGGACATTGTCGGGAATGTCGAGGTCCTGGGCGCCGCTCGGATCGACCGTGTCGAACGCGCCGGCGGCTTCCCAGTACTCGATATCGCTCATCGTGTGGACGATCTTCGGGCAGCTTCTGGTTTCTTCGCAGCGATCGAGCACCCCGCCCTCTTCACCGGTGAACGGGTCGAAGGATTTGCCGTACGTGAGCGCCCCTTCCGGACCCGGGTACTGCTTCTCGGTGTGCTGCGTGCCCGCCAGCCGGCCCGGCTGCGAAAACCGGACGTTCATGTAGTTGCGCACCGAACCGATGTGCGGCTGCATGCCGTCGAACACCTGGCGGAACTGCTCGTCCCGGTTGAAGCCCAGCTGCAGAAAGGTTCTGAGCAGGCGCCCGCTCTGCGATATGCCGTTCAGCAGCGACCACTGGATCTGGTGGGCCAGTGGATTGCGAGTACCGAAATCGTCGGCCCGCTCATGGCGCAGAAAGGTGCCGACGTCGCGCAGGGCCGCCAGTCCGAGGCCCATCACGATCGGATCTCTCGCGGTGTACACCAGCTCGTAGATGTGATCGGTATCGAATCCGCCCCGCAGGCAGACTTTCTGCGGATTCGGTACGCCGGGAAACGGCGTGGTGCTGCAGTCCGCGTAGGCCCAATTGCTGTTCGGGATGGCCACGCGGGGGTCGTTCTGATGCTCCCGCATCGTCAGCGTGTCATGCGAGTTGTCCAGGCTGACGGCCGGATAACCGGGCGTATTGGAACTGGAATCGGCCAGGATCGGTTGCGTCGTAATCGGTAGCACTGCACTCTGAGGCGGCTTGGGCAGGATGAACTCCGATCTGACCGGTCCCGTGATCGTGCCCCCGTTGCTCTGGTGCGCGATCGGGACGGACACCATCGTGATCAAGCTGGGTACTGGAGCCAGGTCGGCCTGCCAGCCCACCCATACGAGCGTGAAGCCTTGATTTTCGAGGAAGCCGTCACCCTGCGGGTTGCCTGCCGCGGCGCCGACGTTGAAGGTGCCGGGATCGAGCTTGTTGCCGCGATTGACGATCTCGAGCAGCATCGCGTGATTGGAGCTGCTCATGTTGACCGGCCTGAGTATCGACACCTTGGTCGAATACTCGACCATGCCATGCGCATTGCGTGGCGCCAGCTCGATATCCTGAATCACTGCATTGGCAGGATCCTTCGGGTCGATCTCTCCGGTGGCGATGCCGTCGAGCTGCTCGTATTGGCCGACGCTTCCGAATACCGTGCTTCCATAGGGCTGCGTTGCTGCACCGAAAACGATCGTCGTCACGCGCGCCTGGCTATCGGCAGAAAACGCGAAGGCCAAACCTGACATGCACGCAATCGCGGCGGTCCTTCGCACGCTGGCGCGAAAAGCACGACTCTCAAACATGATTCCCCCTACAAGTGAACCGGAGCTGCCCAGAGATCACGTAGACCCGCAACGTGGCTCACGGGAGCCGATTCCGCATGCGCGGGGTCACACGCGCTAGCCGGTGCTCAAGCTACCGGATTCGCGTGCTCGGCTTGACGCATGGATTAGCATTTTCCCGGCCGATTTCTTTCAATCGACCGGGCTCATGCGTTTTGGAACGGCGTGTTTGTCGTGGTCAATCGCAGCGGCCGTCTTCTGGTGCGCTGCGAAGAAAATGCTCCGCTTTCGCTCGCGATTGCTGCGCAATATGCGCGAGCGCCCCTTGCTCTTTTGAGTGCCGATGGCGAATGTTTAGACAGCGAGCAACGTGTCCCCCACCCCTACAAGGGGGACACGTCATGCTCGCCGATGCACGCGACTAGGGCGTCATCGCGCACGCGTGGCGCGCGTTGTCGTACTCGGGCTGCACCGCGTACGTCTTCTCGCCGACCGTGAACAGGCCCGGATCGCCGTACACGGAATTTCCTACGAACGTGATGAACACGCACTCGTCGCCGATCTCCTGGCCTCCCAGCGACAGGTTACCTGCGGCGTTGAACCAGGCGTCCAGGTCAGGATCCGTGATGGTTTCAAACGTTTCGTGCGAAAGAACGTCGTTGGTCGAATCGATCAGCTGGCCGTTCGGGGTGGTTGGAGGATCGTTGCAGCCGGGAACATTCTGAAAGGGTTCCACCGAGTACAGCACGTGGCCGATATCGGGGAAGTCAGCGTAGCCGTGGTAGGCGCAGAAACCGAAGGTAGTCAGATTGTCCGGCGAGTAGCAGATCGAATAGGTCGAGTCGAAACACTCGTCGGTACCTTGGGGCAGGAACACGTGGTAGATGTGCCCATACCCGGTCTTGCCCGTTTTCGATGCGACCGCATGAACCACGGCCAGCATGTCGGCGTCGGTAAATGGCACGGCACCGGTCGTGAAATTGAACGGCGGCGTGAAGCTCGTGAACGCGCGTCTTC
>Ga0210394_10006713_pt1 | contig 12370 bp, 11 predicted proteins | sample IncBWC12MmetaG_FD_160121 | JGI IMG/M metagenome (GOLD analysis project Ga0210394, IMG submission 160121) | Forest soil microbial communities from Barre Woods Harvard Forest LTER site, Petersham, Massachusetts, United States - Inc-BW-C-12-M | ecosystem: Environmental > Terrestrial > Soil >... | reverse complement strand
TAATTCGGCACCCTGCGTCTTGACTGAGGGTATCGACACCCCATTGCACACCAGCGCGCCGATCGGCGCGATGAAGCACTGTTGTCCCTGGTAATCGTGAACAGTCGTCGTGAACACATTGAAATCCACGGCCAACTGTCCATTGAGTACCGTGCCCTTGGCGCCAATCTCGAAAGCCGTCGGTATTTCCGCCGCGATGACGGTTGCAGCGACTAACTGGGCCGCCGCGATCACTTGGGGCCCCTTGTAGCCCCGCACGGCGGTCGCATAACTGGTGAGCTCGGGGTTGATCTTATATTGCACTCCCAGCCTGCCCGACACATTGCTTTGGCTGGTGGCTCCGTCGGTCACGAATGAGTTCGGATCATATGTATTCGCCGAAGCATGATCGGTGAGTTTCTCATGCGTATAACGCGCTCCGGCGATGAGGCCGAGCGCGTCGGTTACGTGATAGGTCATTTGACCGTAGGCCGCCGCCGACTTGGTGGTGGTTTGCGTGGAGGTGTCGTCTTGAGCGAATGGAAAGAAGGTGGGCCCCAACTGAAATGTCCCGACGTTGTCGACCCCACCCGGGGCGTACCCGCTTGAGGCTGAGTAGTCCGAATAAAATATGCCGGTGACGTACTCAATGGTTTGATTGGCTGGCGAAGTAAGGCGAAACTCCTGAGAGTATTGCCTGGCAGAGAAGATCGCGCGAAGCGTGAAGATTTGTACAAACTCGGCGGCGAGGCCCTGGATATCGGTATCTGTGGGCGCTACTTGATTCTTGCGATAAGCCGAAATCGAAGTCAGCGTCGAATCGCCGACGCCGGCGTCGATTTTCGCGGAAAAGCCATAATTCTTGCTGCTGGTGTCGTTCGGCAGGTTGCCGCAGCGAGCCTGATTGGCGAACGAGGGTGTGATGCCACACGCGGCAAGCTCAGCGGCCAACGCCGGGTTGGCATAGACATATGTGAATTGCGGGTCATTGTAGTTCTGCTCGCGCTTGTCGTAATCTGCGATCAGATTGACCTGGATAGCATCCGAGCCCTTCCAAAGATAACGCGCTCGCACACCATAGTCTTTTGAAACGTAGTCCTGATGATCGAAATTGTTGTACTGCACGCCATCGAGCCTGTCACCCGTGAGGGCGACGCGTAGCGCCGATGCGGCGCTCACCGGCAGGTTCACCACGGCGCGCAGCGTCTGTCGTCCAAAGTCAGATGAGGCATGGCCGTCGCTTGAATAATCAAGATGCGCAAGGGTCTCGAATTTCGCGGGATCCGGCGCGATTGTCACCATGTTGATCACGCCTGCCGACGAGGTCAGGCCGAACAGTGTACCCTGCGGCCCGCGCAGAACTTCGACGCGATCCATGTCAAAGACATTGTTGATGTTGACATTGCCTTGCGGCACATCATCAACAACGATGCCGACGGCAGCTTCAGCCGTGCGCGTGAAAGATTGAGTCCCGATCGCGCGAATCTGGCCGCCCCCACCTGGGCCCCCGAACGCCTGAATCATTTCCAATGCCGGGGTCGTTCTTGCCAGGTCCGCAATCGTGAAGACTTGTTGGTTGGCGAGTTGTTCCTGCCCGACCACGGTAACTGCTATCGGAACATCCTGCAGTTTCTCCTCGCGTTTTTGCGCGGTAACGATGATTTCGGTCAACACGTTTGTCGCGGGCGGCGCCACGGCCTCTTGTGCACGCAACGCATCGCCTAGACCTGATATGCCTGCAATCAGCAGCAAAACCAGCGTCCGATAGTGCTTGCTCGCCATGATTTCCCCCGAAAGCCTTCGACTGGTTATTCGAGAATTGCTCTGATTCATCCGCCGCATCGCGCAAACCATTGAGGTTCCCATGTCGCGACGAGCGTGCAGCGCGTCTCCCCCCGACGCGGTCAGTCGCCAGGCAGCCTATTAAAGGCATGAGTGGTTGAGAAGTCGCATTTGGCGATGGGAGGATTCGGTTTGGCCGATTGCGCTGCGAACGGATTTGTTGTCTCAGGGCTATCAATCCGTCTGATGCGCGTGATGCTCAAGCTGGCCGCGCCGCGCAGATAGACTTCGACAATACGGCGAGGGTGAAAGCATGTATCGGCAAAAACGAGTTCCCGCTCCGGACCGGCCGCGATATAACATCATGATGCAGTCGACCGGGGGCGAGAATGACAGGCCTTACATGCGGATCCCGAGCCGTTGATCGTCACCGAACCGCCCTCGTCGTTGCGGCTTGCGGATTGCTCGCGGCTACCGGGCCCGTTGGGCGGGTGTCGGCGGTCCCACAGGCCGCTCTACGCGGCCAAAGTTGGGACTCGATCAAGCGATTGCCGGATTGGTCGGGAGTCTGGGCACCCAGTCGACCGTCCGCAGCGTCGAGAGGCTTGGCAGGGGGTCCGGGCGGGTCAACAAGCTTTGTGTTTGGAGCCGATGTGCCGCTGAAACCCAAGTACGCAGCGATGCGTGATGAGCGCATGGCCGCCGTCCGCGGTGACAAAGGCAGGGACAAGATACCGCTCAGCAATAGCGGGCTTTGCTTGCCGAATGGCACGCCCGCGAATATGGGTCCGGTCGCGCATGAATACCTGTTTTCGCCGGGACGCGTGACGATTCTCCTGGAGAATTCGGAGATCCGCAGAATATGGACCGATGGGCGCGCGCATGTCCCTGATGATCAGCTAAATCCCAGCTTCAGCGGCGATTCAATCGGTCATTGGGAGGGCGATACCTTGGTCGTGGATACGATCAACATCTTCCCGGAAGCAGAATTGTACATTGGCGGGCGTGTCACCGCGCAGACCCACGTTAAGGAGCGCATAACCCGGGTGGGGAACAGGATGCGGATCGATACGGTGGTCGAGGATCCGGAGCTGTTCATAAAACCGTGGGTCTATACCCGGTGGTACAACCATGAAGATGGCCCGCCGATCGACTACAACAGCTGCACCGAAGGCGACCGGGCCAAGAAAGGCGAAGAAAGTCTGCTGGATATCGACTTTACTCCACCCAAGGAAGGACAGCACGAATGAGACCGATTCGATCATTGAGGGCTGCCGGGCTCGCTGTCGTATTCGCCTGCGGCGCCGGCGTGTCGCCGCTGTACGCGCACCATTCCTTCGGACTGTTCGACATGAGCAAGTCTGCCGAGATCGACGGCACGGTCATCAAGTTGGAATGGAGCAATCCCCATTGCTGGCTTTTCGTAATGGTCGCCTCTCCCGACAGCGCCGAGGTCTCCTATGGGTTCGAGATGACGAGCGTCGGAGAGATGATCCGCAGAGGTTGGACCAAGACTGCGCTGAAGCCCGGAGATAAAGTAAAGGTGAAGTTCCACCCCGTGCGGGACGGCAGGCCGGCTGGCTATATGATGACCGTCATGACCGCCGACGGCCGGCTCATCGGGCGACCGCCCGATGAGCCGAACAGTCAGGGCGCGCAGCAGCCCGCCGGAGGCGGCGCTTGACGCACGTTCGTGAACCGCGCGGAATTGCCGCGAGCTATCGCCGCCCCGTATCCCCGACCGTCGAGAATCGATACTCGAAACTGCTTTTGTAAACGTCCCCTGGGTTTAAGCGTGCCGATGGAAAGCCCGATTGATTGGGTGCATCGGGGAACAGTTGCGGCTCTAAAGCCAGGGCATCGCCTTGTCGATAAAGTCTGTCCTCCTTGCCGGAAGTCGTGGCATCGAGAAAATTGCCCGAGTAGAACTGCAACCCAGGTGCGGTGGTGATTAACTCCATCACTCGACCGGACGCCGGGTCCACAAGGCGCGCGGCAAGCCGAGAAACTCCGGCCGGGGCATCCAAAACGAAGTTGTGATCGTATCCTCGCCCATACCGGATCTGTTCGTCGCGCGAATTTCGAATCCGCAGTCCAACGGCCGTCGGTTGTCGAAAATCGAACGCCGTGCCCGTGACGCTCCGCAATTCGCCGGTCGGAATAAGCTGAGCATTCACGGGCGTGAATCGCGACGCGAAAATCTGCAAAAGATGGGTCATTGCCGATCCGTTCCCCACACCGGCGGACAGATCGAAGTAGCTATGACCGCTAATATTGACAATGGTGGGCTTATCGGTTGTTGCTTCATACTGTATCTGCAACGAATTGTGTTCATATAACGAGAATTTCGCAGTCACGTGCAACGTGCCCGGATAGCCCTCCTCGCCGTCAGGACTTACGTAAGTCAATGCCGCGGTTGCCGGCTCTCCACTTGTTATCGAGGCAACCCTCCACACGACTTTGTCGAAGCCATGCGCTCCGCCGTGCAGATGATTGCCATGATCGTTTGTAGCCAGCAAATAGTTGTGTCCATCGAGGCTGAAGCGGCCCTTCGCAATTCGGTTGGCAAAGCGCCCGACTGTCGCGCCAAAATAGTGTGTATCGGTTAAATACTCCTGCGCAGTCGAAAACCCTAAGACGACATCGCCGGCATTGCCGTGTCGGTCGGGTACACGTAAGGATTGAATCGTTGCACCTAGCGTCATGAGGCGCACCGTCATCCCGGATTTGTTTGACAAAACGACCGCTTCGATTGAACTGCCGTCGTCAAGGACGCCGAATGGCTCGCGCTTGGCCTCCGCCGCCGAGGCGTATTGCGCGCCAATTAGCGACACAAAGATAAGCAGGGCAAATTGCATGTATCTCTTGGCCAACAGGGCAGGGCGCCTCTGCCGGAGTGTTGAATGCAGCGGTAGCCATTGATCCTCATGTGGTAAATCCAATCCAACGCCCCGCCCCGACGATGATTGCCCACAGCAATACCGAGGCTGCGCCGGCGAGTCTTGCTGCTGCCGGCGGCTTGCCCGCATCCCATTTGGTCACGTGCCGCGCGCCGATGCGGTGAAATCCAAGCATGTTTAGTCCTGCTAGCACGAGACACGTCATTTTTATGCGGAAGGGAACATCGTTGTAGTAAATAAGCGCCTTGGATGAAAACATGAGCAAACCGGCGGTAACCGCAACCGCAAATGCGGTCCAAGTCAAAGGCAGCATTTCCTCCGCTATATGGCTGAAGGGGCGGTCGCGATTAGCAAAACCGAGTAGCCGCAGATCGACCGTCAGGATCGAACCGACTACAAGCACCAATGCAAAAACGTGAATCGTTTCGATCGTCGGAAAAAGCCAGCTTGACTCACGAATGTTGGTTGGAAACTGCAGATTCTGCAGCCATCGTAGGGCATTTTCGATACCCACGAGTCAGATCCGGCTTATTTGATGGTCATTGTACATACGCAATCCATCGGCCCGCAGTAACAATTCCCGCACCGATCATCAAAGCAGCGATTCCGGCACTGCGCGCTGCGAGTTGTCTCGCCGGTGACTCGTCCCAGTATAGAGGGTTACCGCTCAAGGACCGCTGAACGACCAACAACAGACCCGCAAGCAGCAGCACCAGTACCATCTTGGCTCGAAACACCCAGTTGAGTAATTCTCGCGCCGGTTCGGTGACGGTCAAAAGCACTCCTGTGGCAAGCAGAACGCTTAGCGCACCCCAAATCCAAGGCGCCGATCTGGCCGTGATCATTGCAACGGGACTTCTAAAGCGGGTGAGGCCGATTAGTCGAAAGCTTATGAGGTACACAGAGATCAGAAATATGCTAATCGCAATGATATGAATTGTCTGAATTATGGGTACGAACCAACCCGCGCTCTGAAACGCAACGCTGATGGACGTTGCGGACAGCCAGTCACAAAATTCCTCAATCACGGAGATGCGCCATAGCCATTGAATTACGCCGCGGCATAGTTATATCAAAACCGCAATGCATCCGTGAATTGTCCGTCGATCAAAATAAAGGCGATGCGGCAGTTTTTACCAGATCGATTGGCCCAACTGTGGTTGGTGCCGCGCTGAATCACGATGTCGCCGGCAGAGACATTTGTTTCACCATCGTCCACAATCAATGTAACTTCCCCTTCAAGAACGATGCCATAGTCGATGGATTCCGTTCGGTGCATATAAGCGTGACGTGCGTTGGTGGTGCCGAGCGTCGACGCCTCGGGCGCGCCGATTTCGGCAAAATGCTTGCGGGCGGTGGCGGAGTCCATTGTTTTTAGATCTGCGGATTCCGGCGGGATGTCGAGTACGCGAATCCGAGTGCCGTTCTTCGGCGGCAGCAACGTCAGCTTGGCTTCTGGCGGTTCGGCGCTCGCCCGGTCGATTCGCGCCGGGGTTTCCCGTGTGTTCCATATCTCATGGAAAGTGGCTCGGCTGTCCGACAACACCTGTGTGCGATCAGGTGGTCCATCCGACTGGATGATTGCATGGCCTGCGGCGTTGTGTCCGGTCACGATTCGGCGAACTGACGGAGGCGGTCCGCCAGGAACCCATTTTTCACGCTGCTGAAATAAAAACAATTGTGAATTATCGGCGTTCAGGGGAACTTCGCGCGCCACCCACGAAGCATCGTGCAAGTCCATGTCCGCGTCATATTCGACATGACAACCGAGCGGACTGTTGAAGTACCAGAACCAGTTCGAGCCGAGCCGGTGGCGTCCCGGACCCCAGAACGATTGGTAACCCTTGTTTGCAAAACGACTACCCGCCTGCATCAGTTCCGTCGGGCCGGCCAAATGAAACGTGAAATGTTCGCAGCCTTTCATAAAGGGCGGCGTCTGGATCAAGAATAGCGAGTGGTGATCGAGTGATCCAGCCGGTTGCAAAAAAGATCCCGTGCCGATGAAGCGATCGGTGCACCGAAATCCAAGTCGGCCATAAAAAGCCTCCGCCTTGGCGAAATCGGGAACGAAATAAACTACGTGCGAGAGAGTACGGGGATTGATCACCGCATTCTCATCGACAGCGACGAGATTTGCGCGCCGCTGCACCGGAGCGCCCGGCGCATTCACCGCTTCTGCGGGCCGGCTGAAGGACCGTCGTATGGTGATTTGAAAGCCGAGGACGAATCCCATGTCGTCGGTCACCTCGAGCGCACCTCCCGCCAGTTTCTTGACCTCCCGATCCTTGCCCAACTCTGCAGCAATTGCCGATAGTGTCCGTGCATCGGCGACCCCGTAAATCGTCTTTCGCAGCATGCTCGCCGTAGCCATGGGCGGCGGCAGGCGGGCGTCATTTTTGTGGCGAATCTGGACCGATGTTCCATCAAGGGCTTCAAAGCAACCACCGGCAGCGGTGACATTGATTGGCGCCAGACCATAGTCAGTGAGATAGCGAATGCAACCGTCAACGTCGTCGACGCCGAAGATCAGTGAATCGAGTCCGATGATATTCATAGTGCTGGCAAGATCCTATGTGAGCGGCAATGTGCCGTCGTGCGCGACCCGGCCGCCGAGTCTTTCCGCGACCCAGTCGGCGATGTATGCGCCGGCATTGGCCGAATTATCAAAGCTTGAATGCTGAACGCCGCCTTCGCGCTCGTAAAAAATTTTGAGTTCGCGATCCGGGCTGTTAATCAATTGCTCGTAGGTGCGTTGTGCCCAATGGAGGGGAATCTGCGCATCTTTCTCTCCGTGGGTAACCAGGAAGGGCACCTTGATGCGGTCCAATATTCCGTCAAGGTGCACTTTCTCTGCGATTGCCATGAAGCCATCGACATCATCGCCTCCCCACACCCAGCGCACATGTTCCCAATAGTGCGGCACCGGGAAGGCGCCTTCCCGCAGCAGCCGCTTCTTCTGCACATCGCGCCAATCGTGATTCGCTCCCCAAACCACGCCCATTGCGAAGCGCGGCTCGAAAGCGACAGCGCGCGGGCAGAAATAGCCTCCCAGCGAGACGCCTTCCAGCCCAATGCGCTTCGGATCCACGTCTGAGCGGGTCTCAAGATAGTCAACGACTTTGCTCGCCCAAATTTCGCTGTTGTGTACGGCCTTCATTCCATGCACGCGCAGCGCTTCGCCGGAACCCGGTTGGTCGATCACCAATGAGGAAACGCCGCGTTTCGCGAGCCACGCTGGCAAGCCGACGAAATACTTCATTTCCTTGGTGCTGTCGAGCCCATTGACCTGAACAAGAACCGGGGCTTGCACTGTCGCTGTTGCGGCTCGAACATAAAGGCCGGCCATGTGAGCCTTGCCGTATGGAATCTCAATGCGCTCACAGTTGGCGCGAGTAAACGCGATGCCGCGTCGAAATTCACGCTGCATGCGTGCGTACAATTCCGCTCGCCCCGGGCTGTTGTGGCTTTGTATTCGCTCGGCGCTGATATGGTAAATAGAGGCGCGCAGTAATTTGTCGCCCGCTGATATCAGCCGGCCGCGCTGCTCATCATCTCTCGCGAGATCGCAGAGTTTGTCACCCATCGCCACCCAACTCTGTGCAAAGGCATGCGAGCTTTGCGGGCCCGGCGTCTTGGAAGCCTCCAGCAGCGGCGCGCATATCTCTTCAATCTCGCCGATGCGAGCACCCATTTCGAGCGCGAGATCCACTGCGAGGTTCCAGACATAGTTCGTGGGGAAGTAGCGAAACATTTATATTTCTTCACGGAGCGCCGTTTCGGATTCGGCCATCAATGCCTTCAGAGCGCCAGGATCCGCGTGAGTTTGTTCCATCTGGCCGATGCGAACGGAATTCTCAACCACCATGCGGCAGCGCGCCCAACGCCTCGCCTCGAAACGCTCGAGCGCTTGGGTAACCTGATCGTTTCGCGCGAGTTCCTCGGTCAAAACCAAGGCATCCTCAATTGCGATTCCGGCTCCGGAGGCAAGATGCGGTGTGGTTGCGTGCACGGCGTCGCCGATGAGAAGTACTGGTCCCCGATGCCAGGGCAGGGGAAGCAAAATCGCTTCGAGTGGGCGGCAGATGATTGCCGAAGCGGGCGATAGATTGTCGCGCAGCGTAGCCAACGGACCTGAGAATGGGGCCATTAGCTGTTTTAGCCGCTGCCACTGCGTCGCCTCGTCCAACCTGATCTTCACGGGCTCCGCCTGCAGCAGAAACATGTACATCTGGGACTGTGAGGTGGGCATCAGACCTGCGGTGATTGGCCCCGCCATATAGAAATGCACGCCGTCAATCTCGGGCAGCCGCTCAGCGGTCATGCGCCAACAGTATTGGCCCGTGTACTTTGGCGGCGACGCCGCTGGGAACACCAGGTCTCGCGTTCGAGAAAACACCCCATCCGCCGCCACGATCAGCGAGTAGTCCTTTTCTTGTCCATCGCTGGTCATGACTCGAACCTGATCGTCGCGTTCAGTAAAGCTGGTAAGGGTGACGCCCAGCCGCACCTGGGTGCCGCTGGCGCGCGTTCGGGCCTGTAAGATCTCGTGCAGCACAGGGCGCATGATCCCGCCATTGGTAGGCAGTCCCGGTTCGATCGGGCGGGAGGGGATTTCGGCAACGACCTTGCCGTTTGGCGCACAAATGCGCACCCCGCTGTGGCTGGCGAAACCGCGTGAGACCAACGCCTCCGCTATCCCGAGGCGTCGCGCCGCACGGTAGGTCGGTCCTGAGATACTGATACCGGCGCCGTACACTCGCCACTGCGGGTCGATCTCGATCAAGTCCGCGGCCCACCCGAGTTCGCGCAACTTAATGGCGAGGGCCATCCCGGCAAAACCGCCGCCAACGATCAGTACTTGTCGATCAGGCAAGAAATTCTCCCACAGTCGATCACTCTAGCTGCAGATCGGCAAGGCCTCATCATCAATCGCACACTACTACGACCTGACGCATCGCTGGCACGAATTTCTGGTTCATGAAATGGGGCGCGTTGTGCGCCGGTCCGCGCGCAGGGCCTATCTGGCTGGATATGGCTGGGAGCGGTCCTATTGAGGCGCCCGTGCGGCGGGCCGCTGATAGAGCTCGATGATATATCCGTCGGGATCCTTCACAAAGTTGGTGCCGTCGACGATTGGTCGAGCGGTGGTGTAGCCCGCGGCGACCACGCGCTCGGCCATCTTGCGGCCGCTCGGCACGACGATGGTAATGGTTCCGAAGTCCGTTGCGCCCGGTTTGACTTCACCTTTGCGAATGACGATCAGCGTGTCCGCGCGGATATCGCCCGTCATTCCCAATAGATACTCAACGGCGTCGCCTTGCGCCGGCACTTTCGCGCCGACCGTCAGGCCGAGCACTTCGGTGTAGAATTTTTTTGAACGCTCGAGGTCGCTCACCTTGATTCCCAGTCCCGAGACTCGAATGGGTTTTACATCGTCCGCCAGCGGAGGCACCGCCTGCGCCAGTGCGAGAGATGCAAAAAGGCCGCTGCCGACAATTCCGGCGAGAATCCTGCGATGGTTCAAGGAAGCTACTCCCTGGTATTTATTGGTTGGTATTGCTGGCAGACGCCGGAGGCAGAATCACGGCATTCGGTCCTGCCTGAACCTTCGCATTCCGATCGGGAACGATGCCGTCGACGACCAGGGCAAAGAGGCCGGATACGCGCTCGGGTTCCTGCGGCGCGATCGCCTTATAAGATACGACCGAACTTGCAACCTGGGCCGCGTCCGGCGTCAAGACGTAAGCAGGAATGGCACTCACGCGCAGAGCGTAGGAGATGTGCGTCTTTTCCCCTTTCGATCCCTTTGGACTGTAGTCGGCACTGCGTTTCAGGGCGTAGTAAACCGCGGGCAACTGCACCCACGTCAGCGCTTCGATTACAGGGCCGCGCGCGTTCACCCAACCCCTATAGATCGGTTCCCACGGGCGATAGCCGCCGACATAGCCCTTTAGCGCGCCATCGGGTTGTATCGTCAAATCAATGCGCGCACGCAGCAATTCCAGATCCCGGTCGTACGCCGGATTGCGCAACATGATATCGGCGGAACGCGTTGAAATGATTCTGCCGTTCACGGAGCGAGCGGGCACAATGCCTTCGTACTTCGCGTGCGGTTTGATGCGGAAGGAGTAATCGCGGGCAATGTTGCCGTTGCCGTCCTTCACCATCTTATCGTCGCTCACATAAAAGCCGACGTTGACATTCTTATCGTTCATTGGATCCGCGCCACGGCCTGATACCACGATGACCGTGGTCCATGAGCCATTGCGCATCGAGTCGTTGAATGTCAGAGCGCCGCTTGAAAGGCGCGGCGGTCCGCGATAGGTCTTCCAGCACCCGAGAGTCTTGTAGAAGTTGTTATCGATGCCTTTCTCGCCGGTCGGACTTGTAAAGCCGGTCTTCAGATCGCCATCCAGATTGAGACCTTCGGCAATCTTACCTGATACGCCGACGAGCCCCGGATCAGGCGTCGAGGTTGGATTCGTGTAGACGTTTGCACGATCTTTGCCCCGAAACGCCATTTGATTTTGGCCGTGAATCGGACTGCGGGTTGGATTCGCTGGATTGCGCAACCACTGGGCTTCTTCGCGCGTGTAACCGGCGTCCATGAGTATCTTGATCCAGTCGATTTCCGGATTCGTCCCCTTTGGACAATCTGTTCCTGGATCGATAACGCCGCTCTTCGCGCCGTAGTACATCGCCGGTTCGTTCCACTCGACCACGTAAGTCTTGGTCCATGCCGCCAGTGCGGGACCGCAGAAAGCGGCGGCCACCGTCATGGCAGATATGACCGCCGTGAAATGACGTCCTGTCCTCATGCCATCACTTCCGTGATTGGCCGCGAAGTTTTCATGGTGCCCGTCCCAAACTCGCCCACGGGCGCGCCCACCAGTTGCATCGCCGTGAGCGAGACGCGCGTGACCGATTCGCCGGTCGTGTGTATGTGTTGACCTGCCCTGTGCCTGCCGCCGGCTCCGCCCGCGAGGAACATCGGAATGTTTTCGATGGAATGAATTTTCGCGTAGCCCGTATCGCTGAATCCCATGACCAGCATGTGATCCAGCAGCGTGCCGTCGCCTTCCTTGATCGAGTTCATTTCGACAAGAAAGTCACCAAACGCCTGCATGACCATACCGGCGATTTTACTGGTTTCGGGCTGATAGCCCAGTTGCGCGTCCGTCGGCTCATCGTGCGTGATCTGGTGATAGATCTTGCTCTGGCCCGCCACGTAGGTTTCCGAAGAGCCCGCCGTGTGAACGAACGTGAACACCCGCGTTTGATTGCACACCAGCCCCATCGCCAACAGCTTCGCCATCGTCTTGGTGTTGGCGTTGACCACATCCACCGAGGCCGAGCGCGGCCCCTCCTTCGGCGCAGCGGGGATAATGCAGTCCTCGCATTTGGCCGGCTTCTGCAATTGTACCGCGAGCTGATTCTCCATCTCGCGCACGGAATTGAAATATTGATCGAGTTTGATTTGATCAGCCTTGCCGACACCCGCCATCAGCGCGTCGCGCTGATCCTTGACGGCGGACAGGACGCTCTGACGCAGCATTATCGAAGGATCGGGTTTCCAGTTGTCGCTGTTCGGATCTTGAAAGCCGGGCCCGAACAATCGGGTGTACAGATCAAGCGCCGTGGTCTCCGGCGAGGCAAACGTGGTTCCTGTGTGGGTGGAATAACTCACCGGGTGGCGCGACAGGGAGGCG
>Ga0210394_10006712_pt1 | contig 12372 bp, 10 predicted proteins | sample IncBWC12MmetaG_FD_160121 | JGI IMG/M metagenome (GOLD analysis project Ga0210394, IMG submission 160121) | Forest soil microbial communities from Barre Woods Harvard Forest LTER site, Petersham, Massachusetts, United States - Inc-BW-C-12-M | ecosystem: Environmental > Terrestrial > Soil >... | reverse complement strand
TCTGCGACATGGTCTGGAGTATTTTCATGCTCTCGTCGCCGGATGGACGCTCAGAGATGTGTGCATCCCGTGGCGCGGCCGCGGGGAGAGGGAGAGCGCAAGAAGACCCTTCCCCTTGATGGGGGAGGGAAGGGGTGGGGGTGATAGTGCCGAGTATGGTGAGTCAGCAGTAAGGCATCTTGGCATAAGCCGGCAAGGTGCTGGCTCGCCGCCCGCTCTGACGCACCCCGCGACGCCAGACGGTTCGGTTACACACGAGGAGACAGCGCATGCCAGAGCGTCAACGTATGACGACCCGACTAAAGGCCTTGTTTCAAAGACCCGAATTATTTGTCTTGGCCGGCGGGATCAATCCCATTGGTGCGAAGATGGCGGAAGCGCTGGGCTATGACGCCTTCTACATGTCTGGGGGCAATACCTCGGCGCACCAACTGGGCTGGCCCGATTCCGGGACTAGTATGCGCGACATGGTGGACAACGCCCGGAAAATTGTCCTGACCGTGCAGATCCCCGTCTTCGCGGACGCCGACACTGGCTACGGCGATGCCATCAGTACCCATTACACCGTGCGGGAATACATTCAGGCGGGCATCGCTGGCGCCCACATTGAAGACCAGGTTTTTCCGCCGAAATCCGGGCCCCGCCGCCGCTGTATCTCGATTCAGGAGATGGTCGGAAAGCTCCGGGCGGCGATGGATGCCAAACAGGCTCAGGACCCGGACTTCGTGATCATGGCCCGGTGCGATCTCGGTGGCGTGCCGGGCGCCAGCTTTGCGGAGATTATCGAACGCTGCCAGGCCTACAAAGCCGAGGCGCAGGTCGATGTCGTCTGCCCCAACGGCTTGCGCACCTGGGAAGAAATTCAAGAGGCGATCCGCCTTATTCCGGGGCCCGTCGTCCCGCTCATTCCCGCCCACCTGTCGCCGTATCCCTCCTTAAAGGCGCAGCAGGATGCCGGGGCCGCCGCGGCCTGGTTCCCCGCGCTGACCACCATGGCAGGCTTGCAGGCTAACTGGGATTTCTTGAGTGATTTTCAGCAGCGCGGCACGTTGGCCCTGGATGCGCTACGTGCCCAGGCCGCTCAGAGTCCATGGGGCGTCGCCAGTAATGGCCGCATTCTGGACGAGCCGCGCCTGCGCTCCATGGAGGAGATGTATCTTCCAGACTAGGGCCGCAAAGATGCCGTCCCGGTCGCTCGGATGGTCCTTGCCCCGTACGCTGGCATCCGACAACGGCTCCTCGTCGTTGCGGTGCCACGGCGATAAGACGGCAACGTTCGTACCGCGTCCGCCGGAGCGCAAGAACCTGGGGCCAGCGGCATGTCTGTGGCTGGCTGCGCTTGCGCCGGCATCAGATCAGGGACCTGCGGGACCGCCGCCGGAGCGCAGGTGATGGAGAGCGCGGGCGGCTCTTAGCTTGCCGCGCCTCGTAGACGCTCACCTGCGCCCCGTCGATGGCGGTCAGGTCACCAGATCGATAGTCGACGATCCGATGCTTGAGCCTTACCGCGCCGCCGGTTAGCCGCGAACAACCGGAACGTTAGGCGGAGCCGGTGGCGGGGCCGGAACGTAGACCGGTTGCGGCTGCGGCGGGGGCGGAGCCGGCGGCGCGGCGCATCCCGCGAGCAGCGCGGCTGGAACCACGACGGCAACCAGCGCGGCAGTACGCAACTGCCCAAGGCGGGCCATTTTTGCGGCAACGTCGAACATCCGGTTCCTCCACGGTTGAGACACTCAAAACAGTGTACAATCGGAAAGCGATTGACTGCAAGAACGAGCGTCGAAGCGGCATTCTGGTTCCCGCCCCGTCGTCCAAAAAATCGGCCTTGGTCGCCGCAACCCTTCATGGGCCCGATCCACGATGGCGAGAAAACCGGAGGTCGATCAATGAAAATCTTGCTTTTACCGCCGCTTGAAGCAACCTCGTACCGGAGGCACGATCGTGCTGGAGGCCATCGCGTGAAGGTTTTGTGCAACCTCGATTTGGAACGGCGAACGCGTAACCGAGATTTCTACCGGCGGCGGCGCAAGGTGCGCCGGGATCACGCTTTCGGTGAGGCTCCCTTGTTCCCATCACGCATCTTCTCGACGAAGGGGCTTCTGGCGCTCGTCGGACCGATCGCAGGCGGCGCGATTGCGCTCGCCGCAGCATGTGCGCTTAACGCATCGGCCGGGCTTGCGGCGGACCAGGAATCTGGGCCAACCGTTATGCCGGCGCCACCCGCCCCCGTGGCGGCATATGCCGACTGGGATCTCGGACAGCTGATCGACAGCGCGCCGGAGCTCGTCGTCGCCGGTGAGCGGCTGAACGCCGGATTGCTACGACGCTTCTACGCGCGCCATGGCTTCGTGCCAGTATGGATGACCCGGCAGGCGCAAGCGGATTCACTGATGAACGCCGTGTTGCGCGCCGGCGAGCAGGGGCTCGTGCCTGAACTGTTTCATGCAAATCTGCTGCGCTCGACAAAGACATTGTCGCCGCCTGACCGGGAATTGTTGCTGTCAGACGCTTTCCTATCCTATGCCGACGCGCTGGCCCGCGGGGTCATGCCGATTGAGCGCCGAAGAGATGACGAAGCTTTGACGCCCGAGCCGATCGACATCGCCGTCGCGCTCGACGCCGCTATCGACAGCCGCGACCCGGCGGCAGCGATCGAAGCGCTTGCGCCGACGACCCCGACCTACCTGCTGCTGCGCCGGGCTTTGCAGAATTTTCGCTCCGGCCTCCGGGCGGGCGGCAAGACCGCGACGAGCCGCGTGCGCGAGATCGAGGTAAACCTGGAACGCGAACGCTGGCTGCCGCGGCGCCTGCCGGCGGACCGCGTCTGGGTCAACGCTGCCGATGAGCGGCTGGTGCTGTACCGCGACGATCAGCCGGTTTTCTCCACGCGGGTCATCGTCGGGCAAGATGAGAGACGGAATCAGAGTCCGGAGTTCCAGGCCACAATCGACGGAATTTTGTTCAACCCGCCATGGAACATCCCGGAGGACATTGCCACCGACGAGATCCTGCCGAAGGCCAGTCACGACCCGAATTATTTGGCGCGGCACAACATGGTCATGCTGCCCAATGGCGGGCTGCAGCAGCCGGCGGGACCCGACTCAGGGCTCGGGCAATTGATGTTCGAGATGACGAACCGGTTCGACGTTTACCTGCACGACACCCCGTCAAAAAATCTGTTCAGCCGCGACAGCCGCCGCATCAGTCATGGATGCATCAGGGTGGAGAACCCACGGGAGTTAGCCGCTCTGCTGTTGCAGCAACCGATCGATGCAATCAATCAAGCGATCGCGACGGGCAGCACCACCCGGAGCGATCTGCCAATGCCCGTGCCGGTATTCGTGGTGTACGAGACTGCGTTCGCGAATGTCGATGGCAGCTTGCAATTTAGCGCGGATGCATACGGACGCGACGTCGAGATCTGGCAGTACCTGGATCCGAAGAGGCGAGCGGTGGCGGAACGCGGCGCGCCCGGCCAACGCGGCGGCTGACCTTAAACGCAGGGTCGACCGAGCAACCGTTTGGGATCCGCAAGACGAATTCACCACATCGTGGCCGCCTACACCGACAAGTTGTCCGTCCGCGAAGGGCCGAGCGGGGGACAGGTGATATGGTGGATCCCTCGCCTGCGATGGTGTTTCACCGGCCCTTCGCGGTTTTCCAGATCGGTGCTATCCCCTTGATCTGTGGTGAGCGGTTTGCCACTTTTCCGGCATCTAATAGGTTAATTTTACTATGATATGCGGCATTTGGGACAAGCTGCGCCAGCGCGCGGCACCAGCGGCAGATACGACAGGCAATGACCGGCGTTGAAACCGTAACAGTGCGGCCCGAAGACGGCGCCGGCCGGCTCGATCGCTGGTTCAGGCGGCATTATCCCGGGCTCGGCCACGGCCGGCTCGAAAAGCTGCTGCGCACCGGGCAGGTCCGGGTCGACGGCAAGCGCGCCCGCGCCGGCGATCCGGTCGCTCCCGGCCAGAGGGTCCGGGTGCCGCCGCTGGCAGAACCATCGACGCCGCCGCCGGCCCGGCGTGTTCCTGCGCAGGACGAAGAGTTGTTGCGCCGGCTCGTGCTCTATCGCGATGATTCGGCGATCGTGCTCAACAAGCCCGCCGGGCTGGCGGTGCAGGGCGGCACCAAGACCGGGCGTCATGTCGATGGCCTGCTCGACACCCTGCGCTTCGATACGGGCGAGCGTCCGCGCCTCGTACACCGGCTCGACAAGGACACCTCGGGCGTTCTCTTGATCGCGCGCACCGCTGCGGCGGCGGCGTTCTTCACCCGCGCCTTTAGCGAGAAGACGACGCGCAAGACCTACTGGGCGGCCGTGATCGGGTTGCCTAAATTGCCGCAGGGACGGATTGATCTGGCGCTCGCCAAACGGGCGGTAGCCGGCGGCATCAGAGGAGCTGAGCGGGTTCAGGTCGATGACGAGGAGGGTAAGAGCGCGGTCACCTATTACCGGGTGATGGATCATGTCGGCGACCGGGCGAGTTGGCTCGCGCTGTTGCCGATCACCGGGCGCACCCACCAGCTGCGCGCTCATTGCGCCGCGCTCGGCACCCCGATAATGGGCGACGGGAAATATGGCGGCAACGCCGCCCACCTCGCCGGTGTTGTGGCGGCAAAGGGGCTCCACCTGCATGCCCGCCTCCTTGCCATTCCGAGCCCGGAGGGCGGCACATTGCGGGTCACCGCGCCGCTGCCGCCGCATATGCGGCAGACGTGGGACCAGCTCGGATTTGCAAGCGATTTGGCGGATCCCTTTGCCGAATTAGAAGCGCCGCGATGAAGCGCGTCTACACCACGGTCACCACCCGTCGGATCGGGGGCGGCTGGGGCGTCGCGCTCGACGGCCGGCCGATGCGCACCCCGGGGAAGAACGAGCTCGTGCTGCCGAGCGAAGTGCTTGCCGCCGCGATTGCCGAGGAATGGGATGCGCAGCGGGAGGAAATTCGTCCGGCGACGATGCCGTTGACCCGGCTCGCCGCGACCGCGATCGACCGCACCGCCGCTCAGCGCGATCTCGTTGTCGCCGAAACCGCCAATTATGCGGACACCGACCTCTTGTGCTACCGCGCCGACCACCCGCCGGCATTGGCGGCGCGCCAGCACGCGGTATGGCAGCCGCTGATCGACTGGGCGGGCTGGCGCTATGGCGCGGCGCTCGCGGTCACCAGAGGGATCCTCCCAGCCCGGCAGTCCCCGGCGACGCTCAAGGCGTTCGCCGCAATCGTCGCCGCGCAGGACGAGTTCCACCTGACCGCGCTCTACACATTGACCCTGACCTGCGGCTCCCTCGTCATCGCGCTGGCGATCTTCGACGGCCGGCTCGACGCCGCTTCCGCCTTCGCCGCCTCGCAGCTCGACGAGACCTTTCAGATCGAGGCCTGGGGGGAGGATGCCGAAGCCGCCGCCCGCCGCCGCAACATCGCCGCCGACATCGCCGCGACGGCACGGTTCATTGCGCTGCTGGAAGAAGGATAGCCGGCGAGTTTTCGCCAAGACAGCATTTCTTGTATTTCTTCCCGCTCCCGCAGGGGCACGGGTCGTTGCGGCCGAGCTTCCGCTGGTGGTTGAGATAGGGTCGCCCGGTATTGAATTCGGCCAACCTTTCTCTTACGGCCCGGTCGGCGGCCGCACGCGCTTGGTCTTTTTTGTATTTTTCGGTGAAGTAATACCACTGTGAAAGCCGGTCAATGGCACCCTCGAACGGCCTAAGGCGATCGTATTCGAAGCCCGCCATGCGTTCGGGATCATCGAGAGTACGCTGCAGATCGTGTTGAAAATCCTCGATCCTCATGCAAAACGGATCGATGAAGCGTTCCACGACACTTTTGACGAGTTTGGCGTAATCGTCGTATCCGAGGTGCGCCACCGCCAAGACCCAGCCGACCCACACCGGGCTTTCGGCGCGCGGCTGCAACTCGGCATGGAGGTGCAGCAGATAAGCGCGCATCTCGTCGTCTGGGATGCGTCCGATCCGTGTGAGGAATCCCGTCGCGCCCAGCGCTGCGCTGCGGGCCCATTCCTCGGCCGCGGGATTCTCGATCAGCTCCTTCAGCACCGACAAGTTTCCGTCAAAGGTGCTGATCAGAATTTGCGGCAGCGTTTCTGTGATCGCGTCGCCCAGAACGTCCTCGGCGGCTTCCTGATCCCTCAGCAATCGGCACAGCGGTCCGAATGCGCGCGCTTCTGCCTTCTCGCCCAGCAGATGAATGACAAAGAACAGCGCTTCTCGGCTACGATCCGAGCGCTCCACGCCGCCCGCATAGTGTTCGAGCAGATCGATAAAGGCAGGCCCAGCCTCGTTCCAATGGTCGAGCGCCCATTGCATCGATGCGCGTGGGAGGGTGCTCCCCGTCGTCTCGAAATCCCGGATGACGTCGTCGATCGTCATGGCTGAGCGGCCCGCGGTTGGAAGACGTTGCTCCTCTTAAAACGCCTCCTGTGCTGTCAAAAGCCGGGCCTCGCTGGCGAGTGGAAACAAGGCGCTACGACACAGTCGTCCATCTTACAAGGCAGAACAGCCGCGAATCGCGGAGCTACGATTTTTGCCCGGTCTCCTCGCGGTATTCGCGGAACGCGCGCGAAGCCACCATCATCGACTCGCGGATGATCGGCACGCCGATATAGCCCGAGAGATGCAGCATCACCTCGGTCAGCTCTTCCTCGGTCCAGCCCTGGCGCAGGGCAAAGCGAAGGTGCAATGCCAGTTCCGGCTCGCGGCCGGTGCAGGTATCCGAGACGACGCAGATCAATGCCCTTGTCTTGGTATCGAGCCCGGGTCGGGTCCACAGCGCGCCAAACACGGTCTCGGTCGCGACATCGATGAATTTCTTCATCACCGGGTCGCTGTAAATCTCGCGCGCCGACTTCTCGACCGCGGCATCGCCCATCAGCTGCCGCCGCATCGCCGCGCCTTTCTTGTAGAGTTCGCTCTCGGGCATCCTATCCTCGCTGGTTGAAGTCGGCCGGCGCCATCTTGCCCCGCTCCCCCCGTTTCGTCACCCCCGCGCAACCAGGGCTACCGGTAGAGCGATCGCCCCTGGATTCCCGCTTGCGCGGATATGACGGTTGGGAAAGGCTATTTTCCATGCACGAGATTCTTCGGCGCCTGGAAGAGAAACGCGAGGCGGCCCGAGCCGGCGGCGGCGCACGCCGGATCAAGGCGCAGCACGCCAAAGGCAAGCTCACCGCGCGCGAGCGCATCGAGGTGCTGCTCGACCCAGATTCCTTCGAGGAATGGGACATGTTCGTCGAGCACCGCAGCCATGATTTCGGCATGGCAGAGCAGAAGATCCCGGGCGACGGCGTGGTGACCGGCTACGGCACGGTGAATGGCAAGCTGGTGTTCGTGTTCAGCCAGGATTTCACCGTGTTCGGCGGCTCACTCTCAGAGGCGCATGCCGAAAAGATCTGCAAGATCATGGACCAGGCGATGAATGTCGGCGCGCCCGTGATCGGCCTCAACGATTCCGGCGGGGCACGCATCCAGGACGGCGTCGCCTCGCTCGCCGGCTATGCCGAGGTGTTCCAGCGCAACGTGCTGGCGTCGGGGGTCATCCCGCAGATCTCGCTGATCATGGGCCCCTGCGCCGGGGGCGCGGTGTACTCGCCGGCGATGACCGACTTCATCTTCATGGTCAAGGACAGCTCGTACATGTTCGTGACCGGGCCCGATGTCGTGAGGACGGTGACCCATGAGAGCGTGACCCAGGAGGAGCTGGGGGGCGCCATCACCCATACGACGCGCTCCGGGGTCGCCGATCTCGCTTTCGAGAACGATGTCGAGGCGCTTGTCGAACTGCGCCGTTTCGTCGATTTCCTGCCCGGCTCGAACCGCGCCCCAGCCGCGGCGCGCAGTACGAGTGACCCGCGGTCGCGCCCCGAAGCGTCGCTCGACACGCTCGTTCCGGCCAATCCCAACAAGCCCTACGACATGAAGGAGCTGATCGGGAAAATCGTCGACGACGGCGATTTTTTCGAATTGCAGCCGAATTTCGCGGCCAACATCCTCATCGGCTTCGCGCGGATGGAAGGCGCGACGATCGGCATCGTCGCCAACCAGCCGATGGTGCTGGCCGGCTGCCTCGACATCGACAGCGCGAGGAAGGCGGCGCGATTCGTGCGGTTTTGCGACTGTTTCCAGATCCCGATCGTAACCTTTGTCGACGTCCCGGGCTTCATGCCGGGCACCGCCCAGGAATTTGGCGGGATCATCAAGCATGGCGCCAAGCTCCTCTTCGCCTTCCCCGAGGCGACCGTGCCCAAGGTCACGCTGATCACGCGCAAGGCCTATGGCGGGGCCTACGATGTGATGAGTTCGAAACACCTGCGGGGCGACGTCAATTTCGCCTGGCCGTCGGCCGAGATCGCGGTGATGGGGCCGAAGGGCGCGGTCGAGATCATCTTCCGCGGCGATCTCGGCGACGAAGCGGCGATCGAGGCGCGCGCACAAGAGTACCGCGAGAAATTCGCCACCCCGTTCGTCGCGGCGAGCCGCGGCTTCATCGACGATGTGATCCCGCCGAGGGCGACGCGCCAGCGCCTCTGCCGCGCGCTCGCCATGCTGCGCGGCAAACAGCTGCAGAACCCGTGGAAGAAGCACGACAACATCCCGCTCTAAGCCCCTCTCCCGCACCGCGGGAGAGGGAGGGGCCCATGGCGCAGCCATGGGAGGGTGAGGGTCGGTCTGATTGCGGGCACCCTCACCCGCCTCGCTTCGCTCGGCACCCTCTCCCGCGGTGCGGGAGAGGGAAGAATTGATGTTCACCAAAATCCTGATCGCCAATCGGGGCGAGATCGCCTGCCGGGTGATCCGCACCGCGCGGCATATGGGGATCCTTACCGTCGCGGTTTATTCCGAGCCCGATGCCGAGGCGCTCCACGTCCACTCGGCCGACGAGGCGGTCCTTATCGGGCCGGCGCCGGCGGCCGACAGCTACCTGCGGATCGACCGGATCATCGAGGCAGCCCGCAAGACCGGCGCCGAGGCGGTGCATCCGGGCTATGGCTTTCTGTCGGAGCGCGCGGATTTCGCGGCGGCGCTCGCCGATTCCGGGATCGTCTTCATCGGCCCCTCCTCCGAGGCGATCGCCGCGATGGGCGACAAGATCGCCGCGAAGAAGCTGGCGCATGAGGCCGGGGTCGCGACCGTGCCGGGCCATCTCGACACGATCGCCGATGCGAAACGCGCGGTCAGCGTCGCCCGCGAGATCGGCTATCCGGTGATGATCAAGGCCTCGGCCGGCGGCGGCGGCAAGGGTATGCGCATCGCGCGGAGCGACGCTGAGCTGCGCGAGGGCTTCAGCGGCGCCCAGCACGAAGCCCGCTCGAGCTTTGGCGACGATCGCGTCTTTCTCGAAAAATACATCGACGAGCCGCGCCATATCGAAGTTCAGCTGATCGGCGACGCGCACGGCAATATCGTCCATCTCGGCGAGCGCGAATGCTCGATCCAGCGGCGTCACCAAAAGGTGATCGAAGAATCACCGAGCCCGTTCATCGACGCCGCCACTCGCGCGTCGATGGGCGCACAGGCGGTGGCGTTGGCGCGCGCGGTCGGCTACCGCTCGGCCGGCACCGTCGAGTTCATCGTCGATCGCGCGGCCAATTTCTACTTCCTCGAAATGAACACAAGGCTCCAGGTCGAACACCCGGTCACCGAGTTCGTGACCGGAACAGACCTCGTGGAATTGATGATCCGGATCGCCGCCGGAGAGAAGTTGCCGTTCGACCAGAAGAGGGTGCATCAGACCGGCTGGGCGATCGAGGCGCGGGTCTATGCCGAGGACCCGACGCGCAATTTCCTGCCGTCCATCGGACGCCTCGTGCGCTACCGCCCGCCGGAAGGCGAGGGTATCCGGGTCGACAGCGGGGTTGTCGAGGGCGCCGAGATCACCCTTTATTATGATCCGATGATCGCCAAACTGATTGCCCATGGCGCCGACCGGGAGGCCGCAATCGACACGCTGCGCCAGGCGCTCGACGGCTTTTACATCGCCGGCGTCGGGCACAACATCGCCTTTCTCGCGGCGATCGCGGCGAGCGAGCGGTTTCGCGAGGGGAGGCTGTCGACCGATTTCATCGCCGAAAATTTCCCCGGCGGCTTCGCGCCGCCCGCCGAGTTCGTCGCCGCCGACCGCGTGATCCTCCTCGCCGCTTCCCTCGCGGAAACCCGGCTGCATGAAACGGAGAGCGCGCCCGCCGCCTCCGCGACCGCTGACGCCGCGCGGCATCTGACGGTGCTGCTCGACGGCCGGCCTTATCCGGTGGCGGTTCGCCCGGAGGGGAGCGCCTATATCGTCGAGAGCGAGGGCGGGAGCTGCTCCGCGGCAACCGACTGGCGCCCGGGGCAACCCTTGGCGCATCTGCGCATCGACGATCGCAGCTGGGTTGCGCAGATCGAGCGGCTGCCGGGCCGGGCGTTCCGCGTGGTGCATGGCGGCGTGGTGCGCCATGCCCAGGTGCTGTCGCCGCGCGCCGCCGAGCTCCTCGTGATGATGCCCAAGAAACAGCCGGCCGACACCTCGCGCCTCGTTCTGTCGCCGATGCCGGGACTGTTGACGGCAATCAACGTCGAGGCGGGCCAGGAGGTGAAGGCCGGCGAGCCGCTCGTCGTGGTCGAGGCGATGAAGATGGAAAATGTGCTGCGCGCCGAGCGCGATGGCCGGGTCGCCAGGCTGCGCGCCAAACCGGGCGACAGCCTCGCCGTCGACCAAGTGATCCTCGAACTGGAATGAGATGGTGCCGATTCGAGCCGTGCATCTGCGCGTCACCGGCCGGGTGCAGGGGGTCGGCTATCGCGCCTGGGCGATCGAGATTGCCGCCCCGATGGGGTTGCGCGGCTGGGTGCGCAACCGCCGCGACGGCAGCGTCGAGGCGCTCGTCATCGGCGGGGAGGATGAAGTTGCCGCGATGATCGACGCGTGCCGAGAGGGACCATTCGCCGCGAGGGTGACCGAAATCCAAATCAGCGACGCCGCCGATGACGGCAGCGACGGGTTCCACCCGCGCGCCACGGTGTGAACAGAAAGATGCAAAGAAAACGAAAGCCGGGATCCACTTTGCAACCGGCTCGGGTGCGGCCGGGTGGGTCCTGGCTTGCGCCGGGAATGCGGTTTTATGGTGAGAACTACTTAATCAAACCACCGGGAGGAACGCTCATGGTCAGCCGCAGAACGTTTGTGTCGCTTGTCGCGGGCAGCATTGTCGCGCCGGGATTGTCTTCCGCCCAGCCGGCGTCCCATCCAGCGTCCCGTAAGGTCGCGCTCTATGCCAACGTGGGTGCCGATCTGACCCACTACGACGTCGATGTCGCGGGCGCGGAGTTGATCAAGCGTGCGACGGTCACCTTGCCCGCCGCGGTGCAATATGCCTGGCCGCATGTCTCGCGACGCTTTCTTTATGTTGCGACCAGCAGCAGCGCGCCGGGTTACGGCACCGCCGGGACCGAGCACCACGTCACCGCGCTTCGCATCGATCCGGCGACCGGCGCTCTGACGCCGCACGGCGCGCCGATACGGCTGCCCGTGCGCCCCATTCACATCAGCACGGACATTCCATCGCACAATCTTCTGGTCGCGTTCAACAACCCGAGCGCCATCCGCATCTACCGCATCAACCAGGACTTCACGCCGGGCGAGGAGGTGAAGCAACCGGATCCGATCGACGCCGGAATCTTCGCCCATCAGGGGCGCGTGACCCCCGACAACCGATTGGCAATCCTGGTGACGCGCGGGAACGAAGCCACCTCGACGAAGCCCGAAGACCCGGGTGCGCTGAAGGTCTTCAACTACAAGAACGGCGTCTTATCGAAGGAAGTGTCGATCGCGCCCAACGGAGGCAAGGAGTTCGGCCCGCGGCACCTCGATTTTCATCCGACGAAGCCCTGGATGTACGTGTCGATCGAAACGCAGAACAAGATCTACATGTATCGGATGGCCGGCGGCAGGATCAACCCGGAGATCGCATACCGCGCGGAGACGCTGGCCGAGCCGAACAACATCAGGGCGCGTCAGGCGGCAGGCACGGTCCACGTGCATCCGAACGGCCGTTTTGTGTACGGGGCAAATCGCGCGGAGGCCACGACCGAGTTTCAGGGCAAGCAAGTCTTCAAAGGCGGTGAAAACAGCATTGTGACATACGCCATCAACCAGTCCACCGGCGAACCGACACCGATCCAGCACATCGAAACGCAGGGGATCCACCCGCGCACCTTTCACATCGACCCAAGCGGGATGCTGCTGGTCGCCGAACACAATCTGCCGGTGACTGTGCGGGACGGCGATGCGGTAAAAACCGTACCGGCGGGCCTCTCGGTGTTCCGCATGGGTGCCGACGGCCAGCTGAGTTTCGCGCAAGTACGAT
>Ga0210394_10006711_pt1 | contig 12375 bp, 12 predicted proteins | sample IncBWC12MmetaG_FD_160121 | JGI IMG/M metagenome (GOLD analysis project Ga0210394, IMG submission 160121) | Forest soil microbial communities from Barre Woods Harvard Forest LTER site, Petersham, Massachusetts, United States - Inc-BW-C-12-M | ecosystem: Environmental > Terrestrial > Soil >... | reverse complement strand
TCGGACAATTCCTGGCCGTCGACGTTGGTTAGGATTTCGACGCCCTTCAGTTTCAGATCCTTCATCACATAGTCGAGCTCGCGCACGGCAAGCTCCGGCTCCTGCAAGGTAACGATGCCGAGCCCGACAAAGCGGTCAGGCTTCCGCGCGCAGTATTCTGCCACGCCATCGTTGGCTAGCCGATGCGCCTGCTCGGCGATTTTGGGATCGATCGAATAGTAGCACTGGGGCGGCGCCGGCGCCACGACCTGGATATCGATCCCCATTTTGTCGAGATCGAACAGCCGGCGATCGATGGTGGTCATCACCTCGGCCACGTCTTTTTCCTGCTGGGCATTGATGTCGCAGGTCTCGGCGTCGGCGAAATGCGCCAGCGGCACGCGGCTTAAGTCGATATGGGGCTGGGCCAGCTTGGCGGCCTGGGGCACGACAATATGGGCGTGAATGTCGATCGTCGTGGAGGTCGGACGCCGCGCCAGGCCGTCGGCGTCGTGAATGCGGGCGGCGGTGCGGCCGTAGCGGTTCTTGCGATCGATCATTGAATTTTCTCTGCTGTTATGCGGGTTGTTCGGAATGCGGCGATTGGGCTGTTCATTTCAGGGCTTTGATGTAGGTGTTTCGCGATTGCTCCAGCGCACCGCGACCGTGGTGGCGTCGGCTTCACCAAGCCCTGCGGCTTCGGCCTCCTCAAAGCAGGCGAGCGCGCTTTTCGCAACCGGCAGTTCGGCATGGAGGGATGCGGCAAATTGCACCGCGGTGGCGAGGTCCTTCTTGGCGGCCGTGATGCCGAAGGCGGTTTCGCCGAGCGGGGCGCCACCGAGCACCTTGGCGATGATAGCGCCGCGCCCTTTCATGGCAGCAGGCGCGCCGGCGGTGTCGGAGAGGATATCGATCAGCCGTTCGGGAGGAAGATTGAGCGGCTTGCAGATAGTGAGCGCTTCGCCGAGCGCCTGCCAATAAACCAGTAGCGGCAGATTGACGGCGAGCTTCAGCGTTGCACCGGCGCCGAGCGGCCCGACATGTTCGATCCGGCGGCACAATTGATCGAGCAGCGGCTTTGCCCGTGCGACATCGGCTTCGTTGCCGCCGACAAGACCGAACAGCTTGCCTTCCTTTGCGGGTACCTTGCTGCCGCCGACCGGGCATTCCACGAAGGCCGCCCCGAGTCGCGTGGCGGCATTGCCGACCGAGGCCATGGTGTCGGGGCGGATCGTGCTCATGTCGATCACGAGTCTGCCGTTGAGATTGGCCTTCAACAGGCCGTTTTCGCCACGATAGACGGCCTCCGTCGCCGCATCGTTGAGCAGCATGATAATCACGACGTCGCATCCTTCGGCAAGGGCTGCCGGTGATGCGAATGCCCTGGCGCCGGCCTCAATCAGCGGTTTGGTTTTCGCCGCGTCACGATTCCACACCGCCACCTCGTGCCCAACCGCGATCAACCGCTCCGCGATCGATGCGCCCATTCTTCCCGTTCCGCAAACGCCGACTTTCATTTTTGCCTCGATCGATGGTTGTCTGATCTAATGGGCATGAAACACGCCTAGATTCTGCGCGATCATCTCTTCGTTGTTCAGGATCTCCGCCGCCTCGCCAGCGAAGACGCAGCGGCCGGTGTTGAGGATGACCACCTGATCGGAAACCTCAAGCGCGAGCTTCAGGTTTTGTTCGACCAGAAGGATGGATTGGCCTTCCTCTTTCAACCGCTTGATGGTGCGGCCAACCTCCGCGACGATCAAGGGCGCAAGGCCCTCGGACGGCTCGTCGAGCAGGAGGACGCGAGGATTCCCCATCAACGCCCGGCCGATCGCGAGCATCTGCTGCTCGCCTCCGGACAGCGTGCCTGCAAATTGCGCATGACGTTCCTGCAAACGCGGGAACAGTTCGAAGATGCGTTCAACGTTCCACGACCTTTTCGTGCCCTGCTCGCGTTGCCGGGCCACGATCAGGTTTTCGCGAACCGTCAGCGAAGGGAAAATCCGGCGTCCCTGCGGTACCAGGCCGATGCCGAGGCGCGAAATGCGTTCCGGGCTCAGGCCTCCGATCGCTTCACCAAACAATCGGATTTCGCCGTCCTTTGGTGTGAGGAAGCCGACGATCGTGGAAATGCAGGTGGTCTTTCCCGCGCCGTTGCGCCCCAACAGCGCGAGCACGCGGCCCTCCTGCAACGAAAAGCCGACGCCGTGGAGAATATGGCTGTCGCCATAAAAGGCGTGCACGTTGGTGAGGCAAAGAGCTTCAGGCGCCAAGGTACACCTCACGCGTTCGCTCGTCCGCGATCACTTTATCCCGTTCACCATCGACGATGACGCGGCCGTAATTGAGCAGCGTCACCGTTTCGGCAAGATCAAGGGCGGTGTCCATGTCGTGCTCGATCATGATCACGGTCGTCTGTTTCGGGATCGAGGCGATCAGAGACTTCACGGTGGCCCGCTCGCTATTGGAAAGGCCTGCCAAGGGCTCATCCAGAAGCAGGACGCGCGGCTTCTGCGCCATCGCCATCGCCAGTTCGACCCGGCGTTTTTCGCCATAAGCGATGTCGGATACCGGATGATCGGCCAGATGCAGGAGACCAACGGTGTCGAGCGTGCGCCGCGCCGCTATCGCTAGATCGCGGTACGACGATAACGGCCGCCACATCTGCCAGCGCGAGGGAAGTAATCCGAGCAGGCCGAGCGTGACATTATGCTCAAGCGTATCGCCGGCAAACAGCGTGATGATCTGGTAGGTGCGCGATAGACCCCGATGTGCTCTGGCATAGGGTGCAAAGGTCGTGACATCCTCGCCGAACAATTTGATCTGACCCGAGTTCGGCCGCATGTCGCCGCTGATCTGGTTGAACAGCGTGGTCTTGCCGGCGCCGTTCGGGCCGATGATCAGACGCCGCTCGCCCGGCCTGATGGACAACGAAACACCTTGCGTGACCCTCAATCCGCCGAACGCCTTGTTCAAGCCGATGACTTCAAGCGCGTAGGCAGACAGGAGCGCGGTCATGACGATCGTCCCCGAAAGTGCGCCACCAGTTTGTGCAGGCCCGGAACGATTCCGGTCGGCATCACCAGCACGATGAACAGGAACACGAGACCGAGCAGCATGTTCCAGCGTTCGATATAGGCCGAAGCATAGTTCTTCAGCAAAAGCACCAGCGCAGCACCGACCGCCGGACCACTGAGCGTGCCGGAGCCGCCCGCGATCACGCCAAGCAATGCTTCGGCCGAGCTTGTGGTCGAAAGCGAGGTCGGATGAATGTATTTGTTGTAATAGACATAGAGCAGGCCGGCGATACCGCCCCAAAAACCGGCATAGATGAAGGTGATCCAGCGGATCATCCAGGGATTGAAGCCAAGCGCTGCCATCCGGCGCGACTGGTCGCGAACGCCCTTCAACGACGAGCCGAATGAAGACGACACAAAGATCGCCATCATCGCGAATGCGATGACCGTGACGATCAGCGCGAACCAGTAGAACGAAGCCGCACTCTCAAGCGAAAGGCCGAACGGTGCAGGGCGGGTCAGGCCCGCAATGCCGTTGTCGCCGTTGGTGACGTTCGACATGCGATAGGCGAGGCCCCACAATACCTGCGACAGCGCAAGCGTAATCATCAGAAAGCCGAGGCCGGTCGCGCGCAGCGCAATCACGCCGAAGAACGCCGCCATCGCCACCGTGCCGAGTATAGAGATCAGCGCGGCGGTGCCATGATCGAAGCCGTAACGGCTGGTGAGGAGCGCGGAGATATAGGCGGCGACGCCGAGATAGGAAGCGTGGCCGAGCGAGGTCATGCCGCCAAAGCCGACCAGGAGGTTGAGGCTAAGGGCGAAGATCGCGGCGATCAGGATCTGGCTTGCGAGGTTGATATAGAAATCGCCCATGAAAAACGGCAGCGAGAGTGCCAATGCAGCGAACAGGACGCTTGCGATCCACTTCATGCGCCGACGCGCCCGAACAGGCCCTGCGGGCGGAATGCAATTACAAAGATCATCGGCAGAAACAGGATGATGTAGGCGAGTTCGGGAAATAACGCGGTGCCGAACGTATAGACGAAGCCGATGATGAAGCTGCCGACGAAAGCGCCGAACAGGCTGCCGATGCCGCCGAGAATGACGACAATCAGCGCCAGCGGCAGCATGTCGGCATCAAGCCCGGGATAGGCGGAGAGGATCGGCCCGCCCAGCACACCGCCCGCGCCGGCAATGCCAGCGCCAAGGCAAAACACGATGGTGAAGAGGCGCGACACGGGGATGCCGACCGCACGCGCCATCTGGCTATCGTCGACACCGGCGCGGATCATGGCGCCCAACCGCGTGCGATCCATCAGAATATAAAGCGCCACCGCGGCGACGATGGCGCATCCGACCAGCACCAGGCGATAGGTCGGAAACACGAAGCCGAACAGGCGCGTCGGCGCCTGGAGATTCTGCGGCGTCGGCACAGGAATGGAGTCGCCGCCCCACAGCACGAGGCAGGCGTCCGAAATGATAAAGGACATTCCGAGCGTCACCAGGACCTGCCCGAGGGGATTGGTTTTGAGCCGCGTCAGCACCAGGCGCTCGAACAGGCCGCCGATGGCGGCTACCGCAATTCCCGCGCCAAGCGCGGTCACCCAGATGTTCAACCCGCTATAGGAACGCAGCGCCACCGCCCCGAAATAGGTCCCCAGCATGAAGAAAGCGCCATGCGTCAGATTGGCGAGCCGCATCAGGCCGAAGATCAGCGAAAAGCCCGATGAGAGCAGAAACAGCAGCCCACCGAGCGACAGGCTGTTGAGACCCTGGATGATCCAAAATTGCATCTAGCGTCCCGATTCCGTTGGCTCGCGGAGTTTTGCCCCCGCGAGCCCGCCCAAGGTTTAGAGCTCCAGGTTTTTGGCCGGCGGATAGTCACGCGAATAGACCGGGTTCTTCAGGAATTCGGTCTTGTCATAGGTCCAGAACTGGCTGACGTCCGGATAGCTCTTGATCACGGAATTGACCAGCCGTCCGTCGCTTCGTGTGACCTTGCGGATATAGACGTCGCCAACCGCGTTGCCGAATTCGTCGAACTTGAGGAGGCCGCGTATCGTCTGGACGTTGTTGCCGCGGATCGCAGTCATCAGCGCTTTCTTGTCTTCGGCGTTGGCCTTGATGGTCTTGAGCGCTGCCTCCAGCACTTCGCCCGAAAGATAGGTAGAGCCGGCGTAATAGCCGGGGTCGTACTTGACCTGCTTGCGGAAGGTTGGCGCGAAAGCCTTGTTGAAGGGATTGTCGAGTTCGGCCGAGTACCAGCTCGTGGTTACGATGCCGAGCGCCTCATCGCCCATATTGCGAAGGACGGATTCGTCGAGCGCGGTCATGCCGCCGATCACGGCCATCTTGTCCTTCAACCCGTACTCGATGAACTGCCGCAGGAATCGGAAACCGTTTGAGCCGGCGGTGCCGAGGAAGATCGCATCCGCATTTTTCACCTGCGCGACATAGCTGCCATAATCGGGAGTAGCCAGCGGCGTGAAGATTTTCTGAATGATCTTGCCGCCATTGTCCTCGAAGACGCGCTGGAAGCCGGCGCACATTTCGTGCCCGTAGGCGAAGTCGTCGGCGATAGTGACGATCTTCTTGTACTTGAGTTCCTTGGCCGAGTATTCGGCGAGCGGGTAGGCGCATTGCGCCGAAGTCGAAGTCAGCCGAACGTACCATGGGCTCGGATGCCGTTGGGTCATGTCTTCGGCGGCCGAAACGCCGAGCGTCGGCACCTGCTTCTCAGTGAGATAGTCGATGATGGCGAGCGCCTCGAAGGCCGCGAGTGGACCGATGATGCAGTGAACGTCGTTCTTTTCTACGAGCTCCTGCGCCTTGGTGCGAGCGGTGGCGGGAACGCCCGCGGTGTCGGCCACGATCAGATCGATCTTGCAGCCGGCAAGCGTGTAGTCGCGCTCCTTCAGGAACATCGTCAGCGCGAGTTCCATGTCGATGCCGCCGGAGGCGAGCGGTCCGGTTTTGGCCGCCAGAAGGCCGACGCGAACAGGCCCGCTGTTCTGCGCCAAAGCGAGGCCTGGGCTCGCGACGGCCGCGATACCCGCACCGGCAACGCTGGAGACAAATTGTCGTCGCGATATCGTCATGAGTCCTCCCTCGGGCAATTCGATCCCTGACAATTCGGGGCGCGTGCCTATGTTTTTCGTTATTTGACGGTTTATCGGACGGAAGCCCTAAATGATCAAGTGATAACCATGTTTTGCGGGAGGGGCTGCGACCTTTGGGTAAGAGAGGCGAGGTGTAAACCGCCCGGATACGCTTGATGCGGTGCGGAATCCCGGGGATTCCGGACGCCGATTTCCCTCTTTTTTCGCTGCCTTATTTGGCGGCGGTGACGATCGTCCGCTTCAAGACCTCAAATACCGCCGCCGTGTCCTGATCGCCCAACCCCATCGCCATGGCCTGGGTGTAGACAGGCTGGGTCAGCGTGAACAAAGGGGTCTCAACGCCGACATCGGCGGCGAACTCGGCGATGATCGCCATGTCCTTTTTCCAGGTCGAAACCTTCATGGTCGGCGGCTCATATTTGCCTTCGACCATCATCGGCGCCCGCATCTGGAACATGCGCGAACCGCCGGCGCCGGGGCCGACCATCTCGACGACCTTCCTCGGATCAAGTCCGGCGCGCTCCGCCAAAATCATCGCCTCGGCGGTCGCGACGTTGTGGATGGCGACCAGATGATTGGCGACGAATTTCATCCGGCTTCCGTTGCCGTAAACGCCGAGGTCGGCGCTTTGCTTGGCGAAATCCGCAAACAACTGATCGCATCGGGCAATGGCCTGGCTGTCGCCGCTGGCATAGACGATAAGGTCGCGCATCTTGGCCTGCGCTCCGGTGCCGCTGAGCGGGCAATCCAGCGCAATATGGCCTGCCGCTTTAAGAATCGTCTCGAAGCGAAGCTTGTCGGCGAGCGTCAGTGTCGAGAGTTCGATCACGATCCGCGGCGGTTCACCGGAAGCGGCAATCGCCTGAGCTGCGCTTTCGACCGCAGCCGGCGTCGGCAAGCTCGTCATGAGGATCGGCGCATTATGGGCGACATGCGCCACGCTTTCGACGATGACGACCTCTGCCTCTGCAAGCTCGGCGCATTTGGCAGGATCGGTATCGAAGCCGATTACGCGCCAGCCGCGCTCGACGAGATTGCGGGCGATCGCGCCGCCCATGATGCCAAGCCCGATGATTCCAACCGTCTTGTCCATGCGAGTTTATCCTTCTCTGACGAATTCGATTGACGGGCAAGGCGGGTCGCGCCTTAATTAGTGATCGGCCGATAAACAATCGTCAAACGGTCGGCCGGTCAAGCAGCATTCCCAACCGTCTTGATCGGCCATATATGAGACGCAATCGGGAGGACCGCGGCATGACAGGTACCGGTCTGAAAACAAATGCGACACCGCCCGCCGGGGCCGATGCCGATGGCCGCAGCTATGCGGCGATGGTTGCGCGCGCCGCGGCATTGGCGCCGCAATTGCGCGAGCGCGCGTCGCGTTCGGAACAATTACGCTGTCTTCCGGAAGAGACCGAACGCGAATTGCACGAAAGCGGCCTGTTCCGGATCGTGCAGCCCAAGCGCGTCGGCGGCTCCGAGCTCGATTATATCGCGCTGATCGACTGTGCGGATGCGATCGGGCAAGGCGATGCGTCGGTGGCCTGGACCTTCGCCAACCTCGCCAGCCATCACTGGATGCTCGCGATGTTCGATCATCGCGCCCAGGAATTGGTCTGGGGCAAGAACGCCGATACACTGATTGCCTCGTCCTTCATTTTTCCCGCCGGCCGCGCCCGGAAGGTCGATGGCGGCTATGTGCTGCGCGGCAGTTGGCCGTTCTCCTCGGGAGTGAATTGCAGCGAATGGAACATGCTCGCAAGCGTGGTGGCGTCCGAGGACGACGCCGACGGCATCGAGTATCGCATCTTCCTGCTGCCCAAGAGCGACTATCGGATCAAGGACACCTGGGATGCGACGGGACTGCGTGCCACGGGATCGAACGATGTCGAGGTCAATGACGCGTTCGTGCCCCAGTCCATGACGGTCGGGGTCCATGAAGTGGCGGGCGGACCGACGCCGGGAAGCACCGTCAATCCGAACGCGCTCTACACGCTGCCGGTGTTTTCGCTGTTTCCCTATGTGCTGTCCGGCGTCGCGCTCGGAAATGCGCAAGCCTGTCTCGACGATTATGTCGATCTCGCGCGGCATCGCGCCTCCACCTATAACCGTGCCAAGCTCAGCGACCTCCAGACCACCCAGATCAAGATCGCGGAGGCCGCTTCCAAGATCGATTCGGCGCGTTTGATCATGCGTTCCGCCTGCATCGAGGCGCTGGCGGATGCGCGGCGCGGACACATCCCGGATATCGCGGCCAAGACCAAGATGCGGCGTGATGGCGCCTATTCCGTCAACCTCTGCACCGAAGCCGTCTCGCTGCTGTTTGCGGCAAGCGGCGCGCGCGGCCTCTATATGTCGGGTGCCCTGCAGCGGCAGTTCCGCGATGCGCATGCGATCAACTCCCACATCGCATTCAATTTCGATGCGGCGGGCACCAATTACGGGCGGGTCGCGCTTGGCCTGCCTTCCGAAAACCTGACGCTTTGAGGCGCAAGAGGAATGAACGACACGCCGAAGCATGTGACCGAGCCGGACCCCGCCAACGAATTGGCAAGCGGTAACTCGGCGCTCGATCCGAGGGATTTCCGCAGCGCGCTCGGCACCTTTGCCACCGGCGTTACCATCATCACGGCGATGGGGAGTGACGGCAAACCTTACGGGCTGACGTGCAATTCTTTTGCGTCGGTCTCGATCAACCCGCCGCTCGTGCTCTGGAGCCTGGGGATGTATTCACAGGGCTTACCGGTCTTCCAGAACGCGAGCCACTTCGCGGTCAATGTGCTTGGCGCCTCGCAACAGGCGCTCGCGACGAGGTTTGCAAAGTCCTCAGTGGACAGGTTCGACGGTGTCGGCTGGAAGGCGGGGCTAGGTCAAGCGCCGCTTCTAACCGACAGCGTCGCCTGGTTTCAATGCCGCGCGGCCAACCGCTATTACGGCGGCGATCATGTGATCTTTCTGGGCGCCGTCGAAGCCTACGCCTACAACCGCAAGGAGCCGCTGTTGTTCGTCCGGGGTGGTTACGGGCGGTTTGTCGACGGCGACGCCCCAGTGCCGGCTGGCTCATGAGCAAGAAAGCCACGTCCAAACGCGCGCGGGTCAAACAACGGCGCTTGTCGCCGGACGACCGGCGCAAGGAATTCGTTGCCAAGGCTACCGAGTTTTTCTCGGAGGAAGGATTTGGCGGTGGAACGCGTGCGCTCGCGCGCCGGCTCGGCGTGACGCAGCCGCTGCTATATCGTTATTTCCCGAGCAAGGACGATCTGGTCAAGGAGGTTTATCGCACCGTCTATCTGGAGCCGCTCGACAGCGGATGGGAGAAGCTGCTCACCGATCGCGCCCGCCCGATCCGCGAACGCCTGAAGGAATTCTACGACGCCTACACCAACGTGATTTTCACGCGCAAATGGCTTCGCATCTATCTCTATTCCGGCCTGAAAGGGCTCGACCTCAACCGCTCCTACGTCGGCATCGTGCGGGACAAGATTCTCTCCCGCATCATCAGGGAGTGCCGGCATGAGGTTGGACTATCCGCGCAAAACAAGCCGACCGCAGCCGAGCTCGAAATGGCCTGGGTGTTTCACAGCGGCATCTTCTATTACGGCGTTCGCAAATTCATCTACGAATCGCCGGTGCTCGAAAGCAAGGAGCAGATGATCAGCGATGCGGTGGATGCCTTTCTCGCTGGCTTCGCGCAGGTCTTTGGCGAAGCGGAAGCGGTTCGCAATCCCCCGATGAAGGCGCTCGTGTAGATCTCCAAAAGCTACGCCGTCATGGCCGGGCTTGTCCCGGCCATCCACGTCTTTCTTTATCTTGGGACCAAAGACGTGGATGCCCGGCATAAAGCCGGGCATGACGAATTCAATTACCGTAGTCCTGGTCCGCGAACGCAAAAATATGCAGATGCCCTACTTCGCCATTCCCGCATTCACCAGTGGCATGACCTTTTCCGCCATCATGATCATCGATTGTCGTCCGAGCTCGCGGTCCTTCCAATCCTTGCCGGCATAGAGCAGCGTGCCGAATGTACCGACCTCGGTCTGGAAAGCCAGCAACTGGTCGGCGACGCTGTCGGGCGTGCCATGGATGATGAGCCTGTCGCAAATCGACTCCAGCGTCACTTCGTCATCGGGCTGATCGCGGCGGGTCTTGAACAATTCGATGCGGCCGTTCTTCTTCAGCTTGGTGAAGAGCGAGCGGTAATAATAGACGTAAGGTCCATCAGGATCGGTCGCATAGGCCTTGGCGGTCGCGGCATCCTTGGCGACGAATACGCTTTTCGCGACGCGCCAGTTGGCGGGATCGGCGGGCCTGCCGCCGCGTTCGCAGCCCTCGACATATTTCGGCCAGTGGCTCTTCACCCAGGCCGGCATCAAGAAATTTGCCGAGATCGGGTCCCAGCCGCGGATGGCCGCTTCCGTCACGCCCTTCGAGAACGGTGCGACCGCGGTGACCACGATCGGCGGATGCGGCCGCTGCAAGGGCTTGGCGATAAAACCCTGTCCGATGTCTGATATCAGCGTGCGCTCGGTCGTGATGTTCCAGTACTTGCCCTTGATGTTGTAGGGCGGCTCGTTGGCCCAGATCTCGAGAACTTGGTTGATCGACTCAAGAAACATCTCGTTGCGGTTGGCATCGAGATTTCCGAACAGTTCGGCGTCCGACAGAAGGCCGCCTGGGCTGATGCCGAAGATCAGGCGTCCGTCCAGCATGTGATCGAGCATCGCCATGGTGGCGGCAATCGCCGCCGGATGGGTGTTCGGCATGTTGATGGTGCCGGTGCCGAGCTTGATCTGTTTGGTTGCAGCCGCGATCCAGGCGAGGAACGCGGTGCAAGAGGTGATGTTCTCGGCGCGGTCGGTGGCATGCTCGCCGACGTAAGCTTCGGTGAAGCCGAGTTCGTCGGCCAGCAGGAACGCCTCGCGATCCTCCTGCAGCGACAGCCGCCAATCCTTCTCGAGAGGATGGATCGGCATGGTGAAGAAACCCAGGTTCATCGATGCTCCCCGTCGCGGCGTTTTTTCCGAAATCGGAACGATCAGCCTCGCGTTTCCGTCCATTATGACCGATCCGCCAAGCCAGTCATCAGAAATAATCGTTCGATAAACAACCTTGACCTTTAGCCGGTCGGGCCGTCTAATCTTTCGAAAAATCGTGGGAGGAGCCCATCCATGAAAGCTTCGGCTTTCAGCTATGCCCGCGCGACCAGTGTCGCCAACGCGATCGAGCTTCTGGCCGAACATGGCGAGCGCGCGAAGGTGCTGTCGGGCGGCCAAAGCCTGATGCCCGCGATGAATCTTCGGCTGTTGGCGCCGGAACTGATCGTCGATATCGGCTCCCTCGACGAGTTGCGGGGCGTCGCAAGGCGTGAGGGCCTTCTCTCGATCGGCGCACTGACGCGCCATGTCGATCTGCAAAACGACCCCGACATTGCGACCGACGCGCCGCTTCTGCGAGAGGCCATCGCCCACGTTGCGCATCCCGCGATCCGCAACCGCGGCACGATCGGCGGCAGCCTGGCGCATGCGGATCCAGCTTCCGAACTGCCGGCGTGCATGATCGCGCTGAATGCGACCATCGTCGTCCGTGGGCCCAAGGGTGAGCGCCGGATTCCGGCGGAGGATTTCTTTGTCGGAATCTATGAGACGCTCTTGTCCGCGCAGGAACTGCTGGTCACGGTCGAAGTGCCACTTCTGCCGCCAAATTCCGCGCATTACTTCTGCGAGTTCGCCCGCCGCCAGGGCGATTACGCCATTGTCGGTCTGGCCGCGCAGGCAGTCGTGGCAAATCATCACTTGATCGATCTGCGGCCCGTTTTCTTCGGCCTCAGCGACAGGCCCGTCCGTGCGCAGGCGGCCGTACAGCTCGTCAACACGGACATAACGCCAGGCGCGCTATCCGAAGTATTGCAGGCCTTGGGCGATGAACTTGATCCGCCGGAGGATCAGCAGGCGAATAGCGCCATGCGGCGTCACTATGCGAAGGTCTTGCTGGCGCGCTGCGTCGCGGCGTTCCTGTCCCGTCCCGAGCTTTCGACGGGGGAGGTGGCGTGACCGCGCCGTTAGCCATCTCGCTTGAGGTCAACGGCGAGCGTGTCGAAGCGCATGTCCCACCGCGGACTAACTTAGCGGATTTTCTGCGCGAGCATCTTAAACTGACGGGAACGCATGTCGGTTGCGAGCATGGCGTGTGCGGCGCGTGCACGGTTCGCTTCAGCGGCGAAATCGTTCGTTCCTGCCTGATGCTGGCCGTCCCGGCCAATG
>Ga0210394_10006708_pt1 | contig 12377 bp, 10 predicted proteins | sample IncBWC12MmetaG_FD_160121 | JGI IMG/M metagenome (GOLD analysis project Ga0210394, IMG submission 160121) | Forest soil microbial communities from Barre Woods Harvard Forest LTER site, Petersham, Massachusetts, United States - Inc-BW-C-12-M | ecosystem: Environmental > Terrestrial > Soil >... | reverse complement strand
CCCAAGGTCCGCAAGTCCACGGAAGAACGACATCGCCATAGCCAACAGTCGCATAGCTGGCAGCTGAGAAGTAAAAGGCAGATTCCCACGATGGAAAACAAAGCGAACGATAAAAGCCCGCCCAAAGTAGAATCTCCAAAAGGTGCAAGCCAATGAACGCGGTCATCAATCGCATCACGAGGATTGCGGAACGGATCGCCCCTAGCCTGAGAACTTCGAGCGCAAACCTAGGTCTTGTCCATGCAATCACTGCAGCCATACCGGCGCACTGCAACGAAAGCGTGAGGGTTACCAGAACGACTGCGGCGCTAGTTTGGCGAATGAAGATCATGTGCAAGGGGCGCGAATTTCACTTGGAACTAATTGCTATCGAACCGTGTCGGGGAAATCTGCTGTTCGTCAACCCCAGACTGTCAGCTCCTCCAAAGGAGGCTCTGTATATTCGAGCCAACGCTTGATTCACGAGTTCAACGGAGACATTCGGTAGGACCGATGACCGGCATCGCCATGGGGTCGTTAAGAGATCGTCTCCGCTATTTCTTGCCACTGGCTTTCAGGTCGGCAGCCATCTCCTCCTGCTCTTCAGTCTTTTGCCAACTGGAATCGGGGTTGTATTCCTTCATGCCCTTTGCAAGAACTTCGGTTTTCTTACCGAGATCTTTCTGATACACCACTCCATCCACGCCAACGATAAAGGTCATCACGCCGGATGACCTGTATTCCGCGGGATAGGCCGCAAAAGCGAATCCCCCGGTCATTTTGCCGTATACGATGTAACGACTCACGCCGCCCGGGGCATTTTTCCCCTGACGTGTCAGGATGTGGTAGTAGTAGCCGCGGTACGGAGTCGGAGCGCCATCTCGGCTTTTGGCGTAGCCCTGATCAACGGCTGACGCCAGCAGCGGCCCGATAGGGCTCTGGGGCTCGCCCTCAGCAACCTTCCAATAAAGACCATTGTGCTGCCCTTCATCACTGAAGATTTTCTGGGCATACTCGGCATGCTCTGCGGAGCGATATTCCTTTTCCGCCGCCACGAGCTCCTGGCAAACACGAATGGTCGATATTTCATTGCGGCCAATTCGCCTGTACAAAATTTCTTCATTTCCAGCGTCAGTGTCGAAATACCACGAATTACCTTTGTTTACGAGCGGTATGGGAGCGGGCCAGTTCCTCGCACCGATATACAAGATAAGAGTTCCATCCGGCTCTTTGACCAGACGGTGCATTTCCTCGTAATGCTGAACAAAATTGGCGCGGCTGTTAGCGTCCTCGGTTTCATCTCCCGACCAGACGATTTGCTTTCCGTCCGGTCCGAGGACATCGAGCATGGCTTCTTCGTCGTTATTCTGCGCTGCCGTGACGAGTGCGTTGATCGCGTTCTCCGGCGATGAAAACGTCTTCTGCCCTTGTTGCTGTCCCACGGAACGCACTGGAAAGCCCCCCGCCAACAAGATGCCGACAGCAGCCATTTCAAGAAGATTGGTCCAATCAAGTTTGCCGAAGTTCAGCCTTGTTCGCCGCATGTCGCTTTTCTCCATTTCTAAATTTTATAGGCCACAAGGAACATAACGATTCTTCGATTACCGATGCGGGATACCGCCACCACGCGCCGCTCCGCCACCGAAGCTGGCACTTCCGCGCGATGAATAGCCCCTTGTCTCTCCGCCGTGGTCGTAGCCGCTGAAGGCGCCCGAGCGAGTACCGCTTTGACCGCGGGGTTCAGCGTATCCTCGAGCGGCGTTATTGTTTCCTTCAAAGGGCCTGGCCGTTGCGCCGGGACGGTTGGATTCGCCGCGCGCATCTCCGCCTCGATGGTAGTTGTTCCGGTTGTAAAAGGTGGTGCTCCGGGAGTAGTACCTATCGTGATCATGAATTAGGACTCGGTGATGCCAATCGGACCCCCAATGATGCCAGCCCCAACCATAATCTCTGTAGTGGCCAATGCCGAAGCCGATTCCGAACGAGAGGTACGGGCCGCGATGCCATATTCCCGGATACGGATACCACCCCGGCCACGCCACTATGGGGTCGCCGTAAATAACCCACGGATCATAGCCAGGCACGTAAACGATCTCGGGACTGGCAGGCTCAATGATGATGTTCGAGTCTTGCGTTGTTACGGTTTGCTGCTCCGTAGTCAGAAGATTGCCCGCTTCCTGTGCCCGCTGGCGCATCGCCTGTACGGCATCCATCACGTCTTGTTCCTGGTTGTAGTAAGCGTCGCCGAGAGCCGACGTCCAGGAGAGGTTTTTGTCCATGTTGCCCAGCACGGATGGGAATGCAGTGAGCGCCTTGACGCTAGGGTCCCAGGGTTGTCGGTCCACAGCTTGAGCCAAGGCGTCGCCCTTCAAGTCAGGATGCGCTTGCACCCATTGGTCGGCCTCAACGACGGGCTCGGGAAACGTCGACGCAGCAAGGATCTGGGCCACAAGCGAATCTGGATACAGTGCAATAGGCGCTACCAGCTGCTGCAATTGCTCGGGAGTCTGCTGAATGTATTGTTGACCCTGCGCGGCCTGCGCCGGGTCTTGCTCGTCTTGTCGAGCTGACAGGGTCCGAGGCCAACCCACGAACAACAGAGCCAAGGGCAACAGAAAAACCAAAAGCTGCCTGTCCAAGCGAGGCCTTAAGCACGCCCTGGCACGTTCGAAAATGTCCATGTTCTTGAAGCTCGTCTTCACTTTCATCGCCTGGACCTCTTCTCTGATTCGTTGAAGGTTTTCAGCTTGCTCTTACATCTTTTGGCGGCCCTTTCCACATGTGAACCTCGGTGCCCCGCTGTTCGAACGAAACCTCGTCCATTGCCAGCTTCATCAGATGGATGCCGCGCCCATGCTCGGTTTCGAGATTATCGATTAACAGGGGATCAGGGACCGTGCTCGGATCAAACCCCTGGCCATGGTCCGAGACGGTAATGGAGATTCCCTTCCCGACCTTGCAGCGGCAGCGGACGTGAACTAGCTTGTGAGCATCCAGCCGGTTGCCGTGAACGACTGCATTGCCAAGAGCCTCCCGGAGCGCCAGTTCGACGGCGGTTTCCTCGCCCGTGACGCAATGGGACCCTTCGACGAGCCGCATTAGCCGTTCCACTAGCGGCGAGATCGCGCTGATCTCACTTGGTATCCAAGCGTCGATTTCGAGCAAGGAACCTGCGCCTCGGCCTGCAAACGTTGGCCAAAGATCCGCTCTCACATTCACTGAGCCTGCGTCATTCACGGCAGCACCTTCCGGTCAGCTATGCGCCAGCCAAAAGCCATAGCGCACGGAATCCAACAGTCCAAATCCCTTGCGGTACCGCAGAACGCGGTACCACTTGTTCCACTTGCGGATGAATTTGAGAACCAGTGGCATAGCGCCTCCCTCTCATCTGCGTTACGTCCTTACACGTACGGCAAGGGCAACGCTCGCGCCAAACTAACGAAATCGTAAGTCGCTGAATTTTCGGGAGAAGACGCAACAAAGTCGAAAATGTCGAAGTTGAAGATGTCGAAAGAGTGGAAAGTGTCGACGTGATTCGGATGGCTATGAAAATGGGGAAGCGCGACTCAGGTATATCGCTTCGCATAGATGCCGAGCTGCCTGAATTCGTCGCCAAAATTGCAAGGCGCATACGGCGCCGGGCCAGTTGATACCTAATGCTGTTCATCTCTCCGGCTCCTATACACTTCTGCGAATCTTGTGAGCCAGCTGTTTCATGACGTGTTTTGTGAATACTCCCGAGGAGCGGAACCTGACCCCTTCTTTCATTAGCTCAAGCAATACGTTTTTTCCGTCTTCGCTGATGCAGGTCACGTTCCTCAGTTCGATCACCAGTTCACGACCCCGTAGGTCCGCTGCGGCCTCTCGGCACTCTTTGCTTAGCTCAGCCGCCCACGGCGCAATCAGCTTGCCCTCCAGCACCAGTCGTCGCCGGCTGCGAGTATCGAGAATGGTAATCTTCAACATTTGCTTTTGCTCGCACCGCCGGTAAGGGCAAAGCCCGCTCCAAACCCGCCGTCCCGTAAGTCGCTGAATTTTCAGGAGAAGATTGCCAAAAGTTGAAAATGTCGAGGTTGAAGAAGTTGAAAGGGTCGAAACTGTCGAAGCTATTGCCTGAGGGCAACCGACAAAGAGGTGGGGTACAAGTTAAGCGTACTGCTTCGGGTAGATGCCGAATTTTTTCATTCGGGAGAGGAGAGTTGTGCGGTTCATTCCCAGGCGCGCGGCAGCACCATCGGCACCACCCACGCGACCCTTACATGCAGTAAGTGCCCGTATGATCTGATCGCGCTGCTTTCTTTCATATTCGTCAGCAACGCTACCTTTGTCACTTCGCGAATTTGTTCTTTCTCCAGCGACTTGTTTAACTTCATGAAGGTCGGCATCCACGAACCCTTCCGTATTGGTCTTTCGGAGTTCTGCGAGCGGCGCCTCAAGCGACTTGCCCCTCGTCAGGAGCACGGCTCGCTCAACGAAATTCTCGAGTTCACGAATATTGCCGGGCCAGTCCCAAGTCCTCAGCCCCTTCATTACCGCCGTAGGAATCGCTTCGATAGGTTTTTGCATCTCCTTGGCGAACTTTTGGACGAAATGGCTGACGAGCAAAGGAATGTCTTCTTTGCGGTCTCTCAGCGGGGGGATGCGGATCGGAAACACATTCAACCGATAGTACAAATCAATGCGAAATTCCTTGTTTGCAATCATTGTCTCGAGATCGCGATTCGTAGCTGCCACCAGGCGGACATTCACCTTCCGCGTATGCGTGCTGCCGAGACGTTCAAATTCCCGCTCCTGGAGAGCCCGCAGCAGCTTCGGCTGAATCTCAAGGGGGATGTCACCCACTTCATCTAAAAACAGAGTGCCTTGATCCGCGAGCTCCAGCCGTCCAATTTTTTGGGAGATCGCGCCCGTAAACGCTCCCTTTTCGTGGCCAAACAATTCGCTTTCCAGCAACCCGGTTGGTATGGCGGCACAGTTCAGCTTCACGAGGGTCCGCTGTTTGCGGCGGCTTCGGTCGTGAATCGCTCGCGCAATTAACTCTTTCCCCGTTCCGGTCTCGCCAAGCAATAGGACAGTAGAATCACTAGGTGCAACTGTTTCAATCTGTTGTAAGACGTGCTTTAGTTCCGTGCTGTTCCCAATGATCTGCTCGAAACCCATCTCGCTGCGAAATTCCTCTTCCAGGTAAAGTTTTTCCTGGGCGAGTTTATCTTTGAGGTCGGAGATCTCGCTGTATGCCAAGGAGTTTTCCAGCGCAATCGCAATCTGGCCCGACGCTTGACTGAGAAAGCCGATATCTTCAGAGGAGAATGGGCCATCGGTGGTGCGCGAGATCCCCAAAACACCTAGAGCTCGGCCGCGGGTTACGAGCGGAATGAAACACCCAGTTTTCACGCCCTCCGCCCTTGCCAGCTCGCGCATCTCATGGCTGAATTGGTCTAGATCGCGGTCGGTGAACACGACTGGGGTCAGAGTCTCAAAAGCTCGCGTGCCGGGATCATTTTTGTCGGAGATGACGACCTGCCCTTCGCTGACAAACCTCTTTCCATGCGGGGAATCGAGAGCGTGTACCCTGAACTTCCCCAATAGTCTGTCGTACAGCAAGATAGCAACCGCGTCACACTGCATAAGTTCGCGGATGTTGCCGGCTATCGCCCGCAACAGTTCCCGAAACTCCAGGTTGGAGGTGATTCGGTTTGTCAGGTTGAGCAGCAACTGCAACCGAGCTCCTAGGCTGGACACTTCTTGGAACGCTAACGCATTTTCAACGGCGATTGCTATCGGTCCTGACGCCCGGGTAAGGAAGTCAACATCTTCTGGCGTAAGCGGAGTTTCTGTAGTGCGCAAAATCGACAGAATTCCGAGGGCCCGGCCGCGATTCACAAGCGGAATATTGCAAGCGGCTTTCAAGCCCTCCGCAGCTGCAAGCCCATATGGATCGGGCTCGGGTTCGTCACGATCGCGCGTGTCAAAGACTACCGGTTTCAAGCTATCGATCGCTCTCTTAACCGCGGCGCTTGGTGTAACGAGCAGCTCTTCCTTGATGACCCCCTTGCCGTGCGGAAAATCCATAGCAAATACCCTGAATTTTTCCGAGGCTGAATCGGGCAACGCAACTGTTACGGCATCGGCGTGTATGACTTCGCGTATGTTCGCTGCAATCGCGCGCAAGACCTCCCGCAGGTCGAGGCTAGACGTGATTTTGGCGGTCAGATTCAGGAGCAGCTCAAACCGCTCGTTTTGACGTTGAAGTTTCGTGTCAGTGCTCATGGCTATTTAATTCAAGCCCACCGATTAGACCGCGTATTCACAACCCCTGATTCATTGACTGCGTCCATTGAAACGCTCCCTTTTTGATGGTTAGGAAACTTATCCAGACAAACTCACATGTCAAGTTTTTCTTCACAGATGCCAGCGCTTTAGATGAATCCTGTTGAGCAAGAGTCTCAAAAAACCATCCACGTCGGAATCGGCGGTGCGAATATCAAAGGAAGCCGGGCGAAGTGTCGCAGGTTTCGGGATCAACGCTCTTTTCGGCCGTTCTGATTTGCTGCCAACTTGCTCCATGGAAAAGAAAGCCAGCCAATGACTGGCAGTGTGAAACAAATTAATCTCGTGCGCGTTTTGCGCATCGAAGGGATGTGCACGAGATCGTAGTCTTGTTGGGTCTAGGACTCTTGGTGCTTTGGACCATCGGTCCATTCACGGTTTTTATCGTTTATTACGTTATTCCACCACTCCGCAGATTTCTTGGACTCGATGATCCCATTAAGTAACCCTGGATCCGGGCATCCCGGAATGAATGGGACCCGCGAATTTTGACCGCAAATAGCTAGAAAGATTGGCTCTCCCCAAGGATTCGACTCCCGATATGCTGGTCCATGAGTCACCGCTTACCTTCCTACTTATAGCAGACATTCTGAGTCGCTTCGCCAGCTTCGACAATTTCAACAGTTTCAACATCGCTTGGCTTCGACACTTTCGACCTCCGTTCAATCTTCTCCTGAAAATTCAGCGACTTACGGTTTTGTAGGTTTGGCGCGGGTCTTGCCTTTATTCCGCATGTAGCGGAAAGGCAGTGTTCAAGACTTTGGGCTCGCCTTTCGCTGGCACCCAGCTAATCAGGAGGTTCGCTATGAACAACCACCCAGAACCAACTATTGCTTGCCTGACTGACCCTGCAACGGAACAAATGCTCGTCGTTGCCGCCAAGAACGGAGACGAACAGGCATTTGAAACTCTCTTCAAACGTCACCGGCAAAAGATCCTTGGTGTTGTGCTGAGATACGCACATGTCCGGGAGGATGCGGAAGACATTGTCCAGCAAAGCTTCCAAAAGGCTTTCGTCCATTTGCACAAGTTCGAAGGGAAATCCTCCTTCTCCACCTGGTTAACGCGGATCGCTATCAACGAATCCCTGATGTTACTGCGCCATGGCCGCGCGCTCCGCGAGGTGTCGGTCGACGATCACAGTGAGGCCGAAGGAAATGCGGCCAGTTTGGAGATACCCGATTCGAGGCAAGACCCTGAAGCCAGCTACTTGCAGCGAGAGCGGGCCCGAGTTCTGTTATCAGCGCTCAAGGACTTGAGACCACGCATGCGACGAGCACTCGAACTGCGAGAACTCGCTGAGTTCTCTACGGATCAGACGGCCGAGCAGATGGGTCTGTCTGTCGGTGCGGTGAAAGCGCGAATTTTCCATGGCAGAAGAAAGTTACGCGAAAGGTTGCGACACTACATGACATCACCCCGGACTTTTGAAAAAGGCTCGAGTCGTCACGGCCGTGCGGCACGCATCTCTCGAGGTCTCCTCACCTCGGTGGTGTCTGCGTAGGGATCGTGCAAGAGATTCTCATGGCGCTTTTGTTCGCGGCTTTGGTTGCGATTCTGGCATTCCTCTGCCTCAGTGGCCCGGACGGCATGATCGGACCCAAGCATCGCCACTGAGTGACTTCGCCAAGTCGTGGACTTTCTGCTTGCACCATCCTGTCGCAGTCGTATTTGAGAAGTAAAACAGACCCTTTGAAGGAAAAACAACATGTTGAAAATCAGCTTTAGTGAAATACCGACGGAAGAGAAATGGATTCTGGAGGGCCGCCTTACTGAGCCCTGGGTTCGAGAACTGAGGACAAGCTGGAAGAAGAATCATCGGACAGCTAAAGAGCGTGCTTGCATCGTGGACATGAACGAAATCACGTTCGTCGACAAGAGCGGCGAGCGACTTCTGCGCGCCATGGTGATCGAAGGAGCGCAATGCATCGCCAGTGGGATCTACATCAAACACATTCTTGAGAACTTGACCACCAAAGGCAAAGGCTCGGTCCTCAACCGGTTTGCCGGATTTTTCTTTGCGGCTGTGGTAGCAGCATTCGCCGTCCGCTTTGGAGCGCAATGCATTGCCACTGGTGTCTACATCAAACGCGGTCTTGAGCAATTAACCGTCAAAGGCAAAGGTTCGGTCCTCAACCGGCTTACCGGGTTTTTCTTTGCGGCTGTGGTAGCAGTATTCGCCGTCCTCATTGGCGGTGCAACCGCCAAAGCACAGAACACTGCGGTCACCGGAAGCGTGCCGAGCGGCCCAGCCAGCGATGAACTTGTTCAGTTGACTCTCCGGGACGCCATCAAGATGGCGCTGCGATACAACCTCGGAGCGATCGAAAGCGGACAAAACGCTCAGATTGCTCGCGGTCAGCGTCTACTAGCGCTTAGCAATCTGCTGCCACAAGTCAGCGCAGGCGCATCCGAGACTGTCGAGCAACTGAACCTCGCGACGTTCGGGCTGAACGGGTTACAAACCCAAGGAATTCCCACCGTTGTTGGACCATTCAGCTACAGCTCAGTGGATGCAAGCATGAGCCAAACACTGTTCAGCTATGAATCCATCCAACGGTTTCGCGCAGTTGGCACAGCTGAACAGGCCGCCCAACTCAGCTATCAGGGCATCCTGGATGTTGTCACACTCACGGTCGGCAACGCCTATTTGCGGATCATCGAGGCAGACTCTCGAATTAAGGCGCAACAAGCCCAGGTGCAGAATGCGAGAGCTCTTTACGATCGGGCGGTCGATCAAGTGCAGGCGGGTACCGCTCCACGAATCGACGCAACACGCACCGAAGTTCAGTTGCATACGGAGGAGTACAACCTAAGCATAGCTCGCAACAGCTTCGCCGTCGCAAAACTAGCGCTTGGACACGCGATCGGACTGCCGCTAGGGCAACAGTTTGAGTTGGCCGACACACTCCCGTATTCCGAGATCACTCCGCCGAGCGCCGACGACGCCCTGCAAGTTGCGTTTAAATCGCGCAGCGACTTCCGTTCGGCACTCGACTCTCTAAAGGCTGCGGCGCAAACGCTTTCTGCTGCTAAAGGCGAACGGTATCCGACTGTCGCCGTTAACGGTGACTACGGCGATATCGGACCGACGTTCGGCAACTCGCACGGAGATTTCACGTTTCAAGCTGGGATCAGGGTTCCACTCTTCACTGGCGGACGGATTAAGGGCGATATCACGCAAGCCGAGGCCGCACTGCGTCAGCGAAAGGCCGAGGCGGAAAACATACGTGGACAGATCGACCAGGACGTCCGCACAGCCCTGCTGAATCTAAATGCCGCAAAAGAACAGGTTGAAGTCGCCAAGCAAAATGTCGAGCTTGCCAATGAGAACCTTGCTCGGTCGAAGGATCGCTTCACTTCTGGAGTAACTGACAGTGTTGAAGTCGTCCAGGCCGAGCAGGCTCTCGCCAGCGCCAATGATCAATACATAACCAGCCTGTACAACCACAACTTCTCAAAACTTTCGCTGGCTCGCGCACTCGGAGTAGCACGCACGAATTACCAACAATATCTAGGAGCAAAGTAATGCCGAACAAGAATGGTACGCAAACCACGGAACCTGATGAAAAGCTAACAATTAATCTTGCGGACGATAAAGCCGGTTCACCGTCGAAAGAGAGAACCGACAAACCCTCAACAAGCCGGCGCAAAAAAGCCCTCGTGACTTCGGCTGTGATCGTGATTGCCATCGTAGCGGCCTATTTCGCGTGGAATGCTTTTCGCTACGAAGACACCGACGATGCGGAGATAGACGGACACATCATGCCCTTAAGCGCACGCATCAACGGCCACGTTCTCAAAGTGAATTTCGTCGAGGGCCAGTTGGTTCATGAGGGGGACGTGCTCGTGATCATCGATCCCGAAGATTACAAGATTGCTGTGATTCAGGCCCAGGCCGCGCTGGAGGACGCGAGAGCCAGCGCCACGAGCTCCCACTGGTACGTGCCCATCATCGCGGTGACGACCCAAAGCAATCTCGATTCGGCGCAGACGGCCGTGGTCAACGCGGAGGCCGGGCTCAGGGCAGCCGAGCAAAATCACGAGTCGGCTAAGGCAGCGCTGACGCAGGCCGAGGCTAATGCTGTCAAGAGTGATGCAGACCTCGAACGCGCCAAACAACTCGTGGCGAAGGAAGATATCTCCCGCCAGCAATACGATCAGGCGGTCGCGACGGCAACGGCAAACCGGGCCGCAGTTGCTTCAGCGGCCGCGGCAATGCTGGCCGCCGAGCAGGTCGTGCGTCAGGCGGAAGGGAAACTTTTGCAGTCCAAGGACGATTTGCGCAGCGCGCAAACCGCGCCGCAACAGGTATCCCTGAAGCGCGCCCAGGCGGACGCCGCGGATGCGCAGGTCGACCAACGCCGCGCTCAATTGGCCCAAGCGCAGCTGAATTTCAGCTACACCATCGTTCGCTCGCCGGTAACGGGAATCATTGGAAAGAAGAGCGCTGAAGTCGGTCAGAACGTGAGCGTCGGCCAAGAGATGCTGGAAGTTGCACCGCTGGATGACGTCTGGGTTACCGCTAATTTCAAGGAAACGCAGCTCGAGCATATGCGACCTGGGCAGCGCGTGAAAATCAAGGTGGATGCCTACGGGCGTACGTGGTACGGACGCGTGTCCAACATGGGCGGCGGCACGGGGTCGGTTTTCAGTCTGCTGCCTCCGGAGAACGCGACAGGCAATTACGTGAAGGTCGTGCAGAGGGTGCCGGTGCGTATCGATTTCGATCGCAGTGAGGGACAGGACTTCAACGCAGAGGGACTGTTGAAGCCGGGATTGTCAGTCTTGCCAGACGTGAGGGTGCGATGAGCGCGTCCGGTTCTGTTACCGGCGATGAAGCCGTTTACCGGCCCAAGGTCAATCCGTGGATCATCGGCGTCGCGGTTTCGCTGGCTGCGTTCATGGAGGCGCTCGATACCAGCATTGCCAACGTGGCGCTTCCACACATTGCGGGCAGCATGGGCGCGAGCAATGACGAGAGCACGTGGGTGTTGACCAGTTACCTGGTGTCGAATGCCGTCGTGCTTCCTATTAGCGGCTTCCTCGTTAGCTGGCTGGGACGTAAGCGTTTCTTTCTGATGTGCGTCGCCTTTTTTACAGCTAGCTCGTTTTTGTGCGGTGTCGCGCCGAGCCTCGGAATGCTGCTCCTTTTCCGAGTGCTGCAAGGGGCCTTCGGTGGCGGACTGCAGCCAATGACGCAGGCAATCCTGGCGGATACTTTCCCACCCGAGAAACGAGGGTTGGCCTTCGCATTGTATGGAATCACGGTCATCTGTGGCCCCGCCATTGGTCCTACATTGGGCGGCTGGATTACGGATAACTATTCCTGGCGCTGGATTTTTTATATCAACGTTCCAGTGGGGATTCTGGCCGTCTTGCTGGTTTCTCAGCTAATCGAAGATCCTCCCTACTTATCCCGTCTGAAAGCTACCATGGCGAGGTTCGATTACATCGGGTTTGGCCTGCTCGCCGTCGGTGTAGGCGCTCTCCAGGTTGCGTTGGACAAAGGACAAGAAGACGATTGGTTCGGGTCGCGGTTCATTACCACACTGATTATTCTTGCCGCCGTGGGTTTGGTGTCACTCGTTATCTGGGAGTGGCGCCACAAGGAACCCATTGTGGATGTCCATTTGTTCAAACAGTTTAATTTTACAAGCTGCAATCTGATGATGTTCGTGCTTGGGGCCGTTCTGTTCAGTTCCACCGTCCTTCTCCCCCAGTTCTTGCAAACGCTCATGGGTTACACGGCGCAAAAGGCCGGGATGGTCATCTCGATGGCGGCTATTCTTTTGGTCTTTCTTTTACCGTTCGTCGGGCGCCTCGCCGGGCGCTTTCAGGCTCGGCACCTTCTCGCTTTCGGCTGGATCGCACTCGCTGTGGCCATGTATTTCTCATGCAAGCACATCGATCTACTCATCAGCTTTCGTGCTGCCGCGTGGATGCGCATTTGGCAGTATCTCCCGGTCGGATTTTTATTCGTTCCGCTTACGATGGCTGCCTACGTCGGCCTGCCAGAGTCAAAAAGCAACGCTGCGGCCGGCTTGATAAACTTCACGCGCAATATC
>Ga0210394_10006707_pt1 | contig 12380 bp, 14 predicted proteins | sample IncBWC12MmetaG_FD_160121 | JGI IMG/M metagenome (GOLD analysis project Ga0210394, IMG submission 160121) | Forest soil microbial communities from Barre Woods Harvard Forest LTER site, Petersham, Massachusetts, United States - Inc-BW-C-12-M | ecosystem: Environmental > Terrestrial > Soil >... | reverse complement strand
CTCAGGGGAGCGGTTTAAGCTGACTCTTCACACAGACTCGCGTGGGGCAGGTTGGCAACCTGCGGCGGATTGGCAATCCGCCTGCGCGCGTGAAAAACAGAACGGCGCCGATTGCCAATCGGCGCGCCGGCTGCCAGCCTGCCCCACATCGGACTAATACCGGACGGTTTCCAAAAACAACCCCGCCGACGGAGCGGTCCACGAGGCGACGTCCAGCTTCGCGTCTTTCTTCCCCGCCAACAGGCTCTTAAACTGATCCAGTGTAATCTCGCCCAAGCCGACTTTGACTAAAGTTCCCGCCAGGCGGCGGACCATTTTCCATAGGAAATGCGACGCTTCGATGCGGAACACCACCAGGTGACCGTCAACGCCGACTTCGGCCGAGTTGACGACTACCGTGGTCGGCTCGCCCGGACGCGACGGATCGGGTGCGCAGAAGCGGACGAAGTTATGACGGCCCGCGATCAATTCGGCCGCCGCTTGCATCGCCTGTACGTCCAGGGGCTCCTTGATCCACCACGCAAATTTTTTCGAGAGCGCGGCCTTTCGAATCGAGATCTGATAAAAATATGCGCGCGAAGCAGCATCGTGGCGGGCATGGAACGTCTGCGGCGCTGTTTCGCATTCGACCACCGCGATCGACGACGGCAGCTTCTCGTTCAGTTCCATCATCAGGTGCGCCGGGGTGTACTTGCGCCGCGCATCGCGCACCTTGATGTGTGCCACCTGGCCGAGAGCGTGAACGCCCGCGTCGGTGCGGCCCGCGCCTTGCACGTCTACGGTGACGCCGAACAACTCGTCGGCGACGCGCTGCAATTCGCCCTGCACGGTGCGTGCGTTGTTTTGTATCTGCCAGCCGGAAAACTTCGAGCCGTCATATTCCAGCGTCAACTTATACGTCATGAACTCAACATTATGGCGTCATTGCGAATTTTGCGCAGCGTCTGGTAGTTTCTTCACCGCGCATGCACCGAAAACATTGCATGCAAAGCCTTTCCCGATTGGCAGCCCAACTGCAATGTTATTAGCGTTGGATTCTGGAAAGGAGTCTTTGAATGTTGAACTGGGCGCTAACTTTCTTTATCGTCGCTTTGATCGCGGCGGTCCTGGGCTTCACCGGCATCGCGGTAGCTGCGGCCGGAATCGCCAAGATCTTTTTTGTAATATTCCTCGTGTTGTTCCTGGTTTCACTGATCGCGCACACCACCCGCAGAGTGTAGGCATCGGGCGCACAGGCTGAGGCAGATCAGCTTGTGCGCCCGAAATCTATAAATCCTCTCTGTACGTCCGTGTCCAGCAGTTTTACCCTCACCTGATCGCCGACATCCAGCCCCTGCTCCCCGCGCACCACGCGACCTTCGGCCGGCGGGTCGACGATGCGCACGAACGTCCCCTTCGGCGTCACTCCAGTGACCACTCCTTGGAACACTTCTCCAATGCGATTGCTCAACGCGACCGCCGCGATGCGCTTTTTCATGACCCGCTCCACCTTTCGCGCCGTGTCCTCGCGCAGAGTGCAGTTGCGGGCGATCACGTCCAGTTCGGCAGCCGTGTAAGCTTCCGCGCCCCATTTAATCAGCCTCTGCGTGACCAGATCCGCAAAGCGCCGATTCGGCGCGGTGGCGTGCGTGTAATCGTGTACCGCGAGCCCGAAGTGGCCCTGCGGAGGATCGCCAGGGCGCTCCACCACGTATTCGCCGGGGCCCATCAGCTTCACAATAGCCAGCGAAAGGTCGGGCGCATGCACCGGGTCGACATCCTTGCGCTTCATCAGAAAATTGTTCAACGCCGAGGAATCCGGTTCCGCCGGCAGTTTTTCGCCCAGCGTAGCGGCCAGTTCCACGATGCGAGGCCAGCGCTCCGGTGTCTTGACAACCCTCCGCATCGACGCGACGCCGCTGGAAGAAAGCAGGCGCGCGATCACCTCGTTGGCGGCGATCATGAAATCCTCAATCAGCTCGGTGGCGCGATTCTTGAGCATCGTTTGCAGGCCGGTTACCTGGCCGTTGGCCATCACTGGAGTGGTTTCAATGCTGTCGATGGCCAGCGCGCCGCTCTTGAAACGCGCGGCCCTCATGCGCTGCGCGACGTCGTCCTGAAGCTTAAGTTGGTCTTGCAATTCAGCCGACGCGGCGACCTTCGGCGGAGCTTCACCCTTCGCTTCGAGCCAGGCCCCGACGCGGCTGTACGTCAATTGCGCGCGATTCTTCACCAAAGCACGATAGGTCTGGCCGGATTGAACAATGCCATCGGGGGTCACGGAGATGTCGATGACCACTGAGACCCTCTCGGCATCCTCGTTCAGCGACGTGAGGCCGGTCGACAACTCCTCAGGCAGCATGGGGAACGTCACGACTCCGGTGTAAACGGAAACGCATTCGTCCGCGGCATGCAGATCGATGGGCGAGCCCTTGGGAACCGAGCCGTCGACGTCCGCGATGCCGACCAGCACACGGATGCTGCCGTCGGGCTGCTTCTCCGCGTATTCGATTTGGTCGAGGTCGCGGGAGCTATCGTTATCGATCGAGGACCAGAGGAGGTTTCGCAGATCCTTTACCGCAGGTCCGGGCGCAACCGGAACGGCGGCGCGGATCGCGGCGATTTGTGTTTCGACTTGAGGAGGGAAATCGGGGTGAAAGCCTTGATCAAGCATTTCCTGATGCGCGGCCGCTTGCAGATTGTCATGATTCATGAGCGATGAGCAAAGAGTATCATCCTCATGAGGCCCAAAGACGGGGAGGTCGAGTGCGGCTCCCCGTCCCTACGCGACTCAGCTACCGCTTACCGGCGTGATGCTCGCGACCGGTCTCTTCGTGGCTGCGGCCGAATGCAGGTTGATCTTCAGTCAGATTGTTGGACTTCAACCATTCATCCGCCTTCCGCTGAGCCTCTTCCTTGGCCATGCCATAGCGCTCCTGCAGCTTGCCGATCAAGGTCTCGCGCCTGCCGGCAATCACCTCCAGGTCGTCGTCGGTAAGTTTTCCCCAGTGTTGTTTCGCTGCTCCTTTCATCTGTTTCCACTTTCCACTCAATTGATCCGTATTCATAAGAATTGACTCCTATTTTCACGATTGAGGCAAAGCCGATCGGCTCAGCCAGGGATATATCGAGCAGTCGTTTTGCCACTCGTGTCTCTTCTTTCACTTGCGATTCGCGGCTCGATAAAACCGGAACATATTGCCGCTTACGGGCAAGAATTTCCGATGTGTAAAGTAGAGGGATGGCCGAACAATTCGGGATCCTGATCCGCATCGCGGTGCTGGTGGTGGCGACGCTGCTGCCGTTAATCAATCCGGCGGGATCGGCGGCTATCTTTCATTCCATGACGCTGGGCATTTCCGACGCGGCGCGCCGTAAAATGGCGCGGCAGATCGGACTCAATAGTTTTTTTCTGGTGGTGGCTGCCACCTTCGTCGGATCCTATGTGCTGGATTTTTTTGGAGTTTCGCTGACCTCCGTCAGGATCGGCGGAGGACTGCTGGTGGCCGCCAGCGGCTGGAAACTGCTGAACGCCGACGAGAAAACCGGTCCGGTGGTGACGGACGTGAAGAAAGTGGTGTCGCGGGCGTTTTATCCGATCACGTTTCCGCTGACGGTTGGTCCGGGCACGATTTCCGCGGCGATCACCATTGGCGCCAGCCTCAAGGAACCCGGTGTGGTCCTTTGGCAGAGAGCGCTTGCGAGCCTGGTGGGCCTGGCAGCGGTGGCCTTCACCGTTTACTTCAGTTTCCGCTTCGCGGCCCGCCTGATTCAATTCCTGGGAGCGACGGGAACAGTGGTGATGCTGCGCCTGTCGGCGTTCATCCTGATGTGCGTCGGCGTGCAGATTGTGACCAATGCGGTCATCGTGGTAGTGCACGACATCCAGCATCCGTGAACCCCTGTATGAAAATTCCAGTTGCAAATGTGGGGCGGGCTATCAGCCGGCAGCCGCCCTCCGGGCGGCTTTTTTTGTAACCAGGAGCCTGCTGGAAGCAGGCTGCCGGCTAAATAGCCCGCCCCACCCTCCTGCAGGCTCTGCTTTTGAAAACGGTAGTGCGACAATAGAATTGCTTGGTCATTTACGGCATCTATTACGCGGCTGCGCTGCTCGCCGGCGCCGGCGTGGTGGCATATCTCACGCATTGGTATTTCGCTCTGCCTTTCCTCATCCTGGCCTTGTTTTGTTTGTACTTTTTCCGCGATCCGGACCGCGAAATTCCTCCCGGACCGGTGGCTGTTTCGCCGGCCGACGGAAAAGTAGTGGTCGTGAAGCCGGAAAATGGCGGCCAGCGAATCAGCATCTTTCTGAACGTGTTCGATGTCCACGTGAACCGCACCCCGATCCCCGGCCGCATCACCGACGTGCATTATCAGCAGGGCCAATTCCTGGTGGCGAGCAAGGAAGAAGCCAGCCATTCCAACGAGCAGAACGTCATCACGGTTGAAGGACCGCTGGGACGCATCGAATTCAAACAAATCGCCGGGTTGATCGCCCGGCGCATCGTTTGTTATAAGAAACTTGGCGACACTTTAGTCGCGGGCGAGCGCGTGGGGCTCATTAAGTTCGGCTCCCGCGTCGACGTGCAGTTGGGCCCGGAATGGGAAGTGACCGTGCGCGTGGGCGAGCGCGTCGCCGCCGGGTCCAGCGTGATTGCGAGGAAAAAATCGTGAATCTGCGAGAGCGCCTGGTCGATCCTAAATCTCCGGAACGCCGTCCGCGCCGCGCCGCCTATGCGCTGCCGACGCTGTTCACGGCGAGCAACGTTTTTTTTGGGTTTTATGCGCTGATCGAGATTTTTCAAGGCGCCATGCAAATGGTGCAGGCGTCGCCCACGGCCAATCAGCATTTCGTGAAAGCCGCGCTGGCCATCGGCCTGGCGGTGTTCCTCGACGGCCTCGACGGCCGCATCGCGCGCATGACAAATACCGTCAGCGACTTCGGCCGTGAGATGGATTCGCTCGCCGACGTGATCGCCTTCGGCATCGCTCCGGCCGCGCTGGCGTTTGTGTGGGGAGTGCAGTTTGTGCAGCCCATCGCCGAGCTGGACCCGAAATACTTCGAACATCTGAACAGCGCGGGATACTTCTTCTCCTTCATTTTCCTGATATGCGGCGCCATGCGCCTGGCGCGCTTCAACATCCAAAAAAATCCGATGCCGAAAAATCCGGGGCGGCCGGACCGGAAATATTTCGTCGGCCTGGCGATTCCTTCCGCCGCGGCCGTAGTGGCCAGCATCGTGTACGCCTGCGACGGCGTGCCGCTGCGTCAATGGACGTGGTCGGCCCTATGGCTGGCACTGCTGGCGTTGCTCTCCTTCCTGATGGTGAGCACGTGGCGCTACCCCAGCTTCAAGGATCTGAGCCTGACCCGCCCGCGTTCGCCTGTGACCATTATTTTGCTGGCCGCGGTGATTTTCTTAATCTGGCGATTCCCGCAGCCTGCGCTGCTGGCGATGTCGGTCACGTACATGCTGAGCGGCATCGTCATTCGCATGGGCGGCATTGCGAGGCGAAGAATGAAACCGCCCCCGCCGGAACCGGAGCATCAAGTTGGCTGAGCCTTTTCTGGTAAGACCCCTGGTCGCCGTGGTGGGCGGCGATACGCTGCTGGCGCGCGAATTGCGCGAAGTGCTAGCCGAAACAAGACCCGCGCCGCGCGTGGAACTGATCTCCGGCATCGCCGAGCAAATGGCGTCCGATGACGAAGAACCGGTGGTGATGGTCCCTCTCGCCCCGGCCAGCTTCGAGGGCGCACGCGTGGCATTTCTCGCCGGAACGCACGCGTCCAGCAGAAAGGCTCTCAAGATCGCGTCGAAGAACACCGTGTTGATCGACCTGACCTCGGCGCTCGAAGAGCAGCCGAACGCCCGTTTACGCGCTCCGTTCGCCGAAAAAGCCGCGATGAAGAATCTCGGCGCGGTGCAGGTGATCGCGCATCCGGCGGCCATCGCGATTGCCATGTTCCTGACGCGTCTTTCGGAATGCGCTCCGCTGCGGCGGTCGATTATTCACGTATTCGAGCCCGCCAGCGAGCGCGGGCAGAAGGGCCTCGACGAATTGCAGCAGCAGAACGTCGCTGTGCTCTCATTCCAGAAACTCAAGACCGACGTGTTCGACACGCAGCTCGCATTTGCGATGCTGGCGCGCTACGGCGAGGAGGCAACGGAGCCTCTCGAAGGAATCGAACAGCGGGTGGAGAAGCATCTTGCTTCGCTGCTCGCCGCTTGGGATGGCATCCCGATGCCGTCCGTGCGCGTGATCCAGGCGCCCGTGTTTCATGGCCACAGTTTTTCGGGCTGGGTGGAGTTCGATGAAAATCCGGGCGTCGAAGCGTTAACCAGATCTCTCGACGGCAACGGAATCGATGTGCGGACGGACGAGCCGCCGACTAACATCGGCGTGGCCGGACAAAACGGACTCAGCGTTGGCGGAATCAGCGTCGATCCGAACCAGTCGCGCGCCTGCTGGTTCTGGATGGCGGCGGACAATTTTCGATTATCGGCGGAAAACGCGGTCGCTGTCATGAAGGAGTGGGTGTGAGGGTTTTTTTCCTGGCTGCGGCGCTCGCGATGGCTGGCTGCGGCTATCACGTTTCCGGGCACGCCGACCTGATGCCGAAGACCATCCAGACGGTCTGCATCCCGGCGTTTAAGAACGTCACGTCGCGCTATAAACTGACGGACCGCCTGCCGGAGGCGATCTCGCGCGAGTTCATCGCCCGCACGAAGTATCACATCAGCTCCGATGTCAACACCTGCGACGCCATTCTGCGCGGCACCGTGAATAACTATCTGGCGAATCAGACCACCATCGATCCAACGACAGGCCGCGCCACGGCCGCCGTCATCCACGTGATCCTCAGCATCACTTTCACGGAAAGGGCGACGGGAAAAGTGCTCTACAGCAACCCGAATTTCGATGCAGGCGAGCGGTACGAAATCAGCGTCGATCCGATCGCGTATTTTGAGGAGAGCGATGCCGGGCTGAACCGCGTCGCGATGCAGGTCTCGCGGCAGGTGGTGAGCGCGATACTGGAGAAGTTTTAGATCCCCTCCATGACTGTCGGGGTTCCGGCGAAGTGTGGAACCCCGACAGTAATGGAGGGGATGTTAGCCCATTATGACCCCCGACCAGTTTCTCGATCGGCTAAAGAAAACCGGACCCGCTCCCGCGTACTTGTTCCTGGGCCAGGAGGCGTATCAACGCGAGCGCTGCCGCCGCGCTTTGCTCGATGCCGCGCTGCCGCCCGAGGACCGCGAGACGGGCCTGACCCATCACGATCTGGACGAAATCCCGCTCGCATCGGTGCTGGACGATGCCCGGTCCATGTCGTTATTCGCGTCCAAGCGCGTCATCTGGATCGCGAGCGCGGAAGCCGTGCTGCCGAGGGGGCGCGGGAAAGAAGACGAGGAATCGGGTGACGCTTCGGAGTTGGCCGCGTATCTGAAAGATCCGACACCCGGCACCGTGATCGTAATCGAATCGAGCCGCTACGACTTCGAGGGCGAAGATAAAGCCCGCATCGAACGCGTCCAGAAATACTATTCGTGCGTCCCGGCGCATGTGGAGTTCCGCCCCTTCGATCCGTCGGAAGCTCGCGCGCTGGCCCAATCCCTCGCCAAGAAGATGAGTTTGCAACTCGGATTGGGCGAGTTGGCGTTGCTGCTCGAAGCCACCGGCGGCGACGCGTCGCGCATTGCGGTCGAGATTGAAAAATTGTCACTCTACGCAGGCACGACACGCAAAGTGACAGCCGAAGACATCGCGCAGCTGGTCCCCGACGCCCAGCAGACGACGGTATTCGCCTTGGTCGCCGCGCTCGGCCGGGGCGACCGGACGCGAGCCCTCGAAATCCTCGACACCCTGGCGCGCGAAGGCGAATATATGCCCCTGGCGCTGACGTTCTTGGGCACTCAGTTCCGGATGGCGCTAGTGGCCCGCGAAGCCGGGTTGCGCGGCGCGGGACAGATTCAGGCGCATTTCAACAAAATCGGCGCGCGGATGTGGCCGGAAAGGGCCCGGCAGATTGAACAGACGGTGTCGGCGTTCCCCAAGTCGCGCCTGGAGCGCGCGCTGGTTCGATTATTCGAGGCGGACCGGTGCCTGCGCGATGCACGGCCGGACGACCGCATCGTGATGGAAGAAATGATCTTAGCGCTGACTACGCCGTAGCCAGTTTACGGAGGCGAAGCGTAATACGGCTCTTGTACCGCGCAGCCGTGTTCTTCTTGATAATGCCCCATTTGGCGGAACGGTCGATCAGGGAGAACGTCGTCGGCACGATCGCCGTGGCCGCTTTCGCGTCCTTGGCTTCGAGCAAGCGGCGGAGAGAACGAATCTGGTGGCGCAACCGTGATCTGCGAATGCGGTTGACTTCCGTTCGCCCCTCGGTGATGCGCACACGCTTCAGGGAAGAAACTGTGTTTGCCATCTAAGAGTAAATCATAGCATCTTGCCTATTTACAATCAAATTGCGCTCATGGCATTCTAGATACACCCATGACGAAAAATGTTCTGGCCGCACTGATTCTTGCCGCCGGCGTTTCGCGCGCCGATGACGTCACGCCGCTCAATCTGAAACCCGGACTCTGGGAAACCACTACCGTCCAGGAGCGGAGCGGCATGCCGTCTATTCCGCCGGAGACTTTGGCCAGGATGCCACCGGAGCAAAGGGCTCGCATCGAGGCCATGACCGCGGGCAAGGCGGCTCCAACCACCCGCCAGTCCTGCCGCCTGGAGAACGACTTGAAGCCGTTCACCGACGACAACACGCAGTCCTGCAAACAGACCATCGTGACCTCGACCAGCACGAAGCAGGAGGTCAAGATGGAGTGCGAGAAAGGCACCGCGAACGTCACCGTGGAGGCGAAGGATTCCGAGCACGTGAACGGACTGGTGGTGATGCACATGGGCGCTAACGGCCGCACCATGGACATGAAGATCACCATCACCGCGAAGTGGATCAGTTCGTCCTGCGGCGACGTAAAGCCGTCGGCTGTTGGGAAGAAGGAATAGTCTTTTGTAAACACAGACTAAAGTCCGTGCCACCAGGAGGGGTCAGGTGGAACAGGCTTCAGCCTGTTTTCGATTCCCGCCACGCGCGCCCCGCGACCAGCCATGCGCCGATCGGCACCAGCATCGCCACGCCGGTAGCCACCGCGACCACGCGCACGTCGATTCCCCAATCGACCACGCGTCCCGCGGTGTAGCTCGAAATCGCCAGCGTCAACATACAGAACGCAAACTCGGCTGAGAATACCCGTCCCCGGAACCGGTCCTCGGTCTGCTGTTGCATCAAAGTGGTGGAAGCGGTCCAGCAGGCCGATCCGCCGGTGTGCGCCACGATCAGCGTCAAATACCGCGAACAACAGCGATCCCGCCGCGCCCAGCGCCACATACCCCGCGCCGATCATTGCGAAACCAGCCAGAATCGTCCACCGCAGGCGGCCGCGATTCGTGCCCGCGAAATTCCCGCCCAGAAACGATCCCAGGATCGCGCCGGCTCCTCGCGAGGCAAGCAGAATGCTCATTCCCAGCGCCCCGGCTTTCGCCGCGCTCATCCCGTTCATCTGAACGCGAAACACGCGTTCGCCCAACACCGGCAGAATCACCCAGTTCGATCCGGCCAGCCCGACGCCTGCCTTCACGAAAATGGTCGCCAGCAGTTTGCGGTCGCGGCGGACGTAGCGGATTCCCTCGGCGATAGGCGAGAAATCCATCAGATCGCGGGCTCGCAGAGGAGGCAGATTGTCGGCGTGAGGCTCGGCGAATTTCATGGCGCGAATCAACAGTGCCGACGCGACAAACGATAGCGAATCGACTACGAACACCGTTTCGCGCCCGAACGTCACCAGCACCAGCCCGCCCAGTCCCGCACCCAGCGCGAAGTTGACCGACCAGGTTGCCGAAGAGAGCGCATTGGCCACCGGAATCTCGTCGTCTTTCGTGATATTCGGAATCACCGCGCGGCTGCCCGGCTCAAATAGCGCCCAGCAAACCGTTTCGAGGAACAGCAGGACATAGAGCAGCGGCAGCATCGCGCGCGTGCGCACCAGGATCATCGATAACACAATGCCTGCCCGAGCGCAATCGGCAAAAATCATGACTTTGCGCCGGCTGATGCGGTCGTTGATCACGCCCGCGGTGGGCGCCGTGAACACCTGCGGCAGCACCTGCATCAGGAACGCCAGCGCCACCATTTGCGCGCTGCCGGTGAGTTCCAGAAGGAAGCTGAAAATGGCGACCGAATAGAACCAATCGCCCAGTTCGCTGACAATCTGCGCCGTCCACAGCAGCCGAAGGTTCCGGTTGCCGCGAAGCAAATGCCAGTACGACGCGACCGTCACGGAGTATACAGGCCCATGGCGCGTTTTACTTTATGGACGGTGTCGTTCGCGATCGGCCTGACCTTCTCCGCGCCGTCCTCGAGCACGCGCGCAATATAGCCCTTTTCCCCGACGATGTCGCGATAGCGCTTCTGAATCGGTTCGAGCGACGCGATCACGGCCTCGGCCACCGTCTTCTTCAAATCGCCGTAGCGCATCCCGCTGAACTGCGTGCGTAGGGCGTCGTCGGTACATTCGGTAAAGGCCTGAAAAATCCCCAGTAAATTGCGAACGCCCGGACCGGCTGTTTCGAAATCCACCGCCGGATTCGAATCGGTGGTCGCGCGCAGGATCTTTTTACGGATCACCTCCGGAGGGTCCAGCAAACTCACCGCGTGCCCGCTGCCCACCGCCGATTTGCTCATCTTTTTTTCCGGATCGTCCAGGCCCATAATGCGCGCGCCCACCGTAGGCAGACGCGTCTCCGGAACCACGAATGTATCGCCGTACAGCGAATTGAACCGCTGCGCGATGTCGCGCGTCAGTTCCAGATGCTGCGATTGATCGTCGCCAACGGGCACTATCGCCGCCTGATAAATCAAAATGTCAGCGGCCATCAATACCGGATACTGCAACAGCCCGTCGCCGATGGTTTCCTGCGCGGCTGCCTTGGCCTTGAACTGCGTCATCCGCTCCAGCCAGCCGATCGGCGTGACACAGGTCAGCATCCAGGCCAGCTCAGCGTGCCCCGCGACCGACGATTGCACAATCAGTGCCGAATGCGTCGGGTCGATTCCGATCGCCAGGAGCATGCCCGCCAGCTCTTCGATTTTCGCCCGCAGTTCGGCCGGCTCCTGATAAATGGTCACCGCGTGCAGGTCGACGATGCAGTAGATGCTATCGTAGTCGTACTGGATCTTGGCCCAGTTCTTCAACGCGCCAAGGTAATTTCCGATGTGCGGGCTGCCGGTTGGCTGAATGCCTGAGAGGACTCTTGGTTTCATTCTATTTTGAGGGAAACTTCCATCCTAAACGAATTGAGCGGTGAAGGGAGCGTGAAGAGCGAAGTGATGAACGCTGTCAAGGTGGACAAGTGGGTTTATGGCGGCGACTCCATGGCTCGCATCGAAGGCCGCGTCGTTTTCGTGCCGTTCGTTCTGCCCGGGGAAACCGTGGAGATTCACGCGAAAGACGGCGAAATGCATGCCGATCTTACTGCGATCGTCACGCCCGCGCCGGAGCGCGTCGCCCCTCCGTGCCCTCTGTTCACGCATTGCGGCGGCTGCCACTATCAGCACGCGCCGCATGAATTTCAACTCGCGCGTAAGGTCGAAATCTTGCGCGAGCAGTTGCGGCGAGTGGGAAAAATCAAGTGGGAAGGCGACATCGCGACGGTCAGTGGACCGGCGCTCGGCTACCGCAACCGCGCGCAATTTCATATCGCGAACGGAAAAATCGGCTATCTGGCTCCGGGGTCTCACGACCTGATTCCCGTTGACGGCGAATGTCCCATATCTTCGCCGCGATTGAATCAGGCGCTGGCGGAGATGCGCGGCCGCATGTCCGACCGCCGCTTTCCCAACTTCGTCCATTCGCTCGAACTGTTTACCGACGAGACGAGGGTGCAGGTGAACATCCTGGAAACGGACCGTCCGGTGGCGAAGTCCTTTTACGAATGGTGCCAATCGACGGTCGCGCTCGAATACCCGACGGCGTTCGGCAAATTCCGCGTCAGTCCGCGGTCGTTTTTCCAGGTGAATCGATTTTTAATCGAGCAACTGGTCGACGCCGCCATCGGCGATGCAAGCGGCGCGACCGCGCTCGACCTTTATGCAGGAGTCGGGCTCTTCGCTCTGCCTCTGGCGCGAAAATTCTCGAAAGTCGCCGCCGTCGAAGCCGGCACTACCGCCGCGCGCGACCTGGAAGTGAACGCGCAAAGCGCCGGTCTGGTCATCCAGCACCTGCAAGGACGCGTGGAGGATCATCTCGCCCGCATGACCGCGACTCCCGACTTCGTGGTCGCCGATCCACCGCGCGCGGGCCTCGGGAAAACGGTCGTGTCGCATCTGGAGC
>Ga0210394_10006706_pt1 | contig 12380 bp, 10 predicted proteins | sample IncBWC12MmetaG_FD_160121 | JGI IMG/M metagenome (GOLD analysis project Ga0210394, IMG submission 160121) | Forest soil microbial communities from Barre Woods Harvard Forest LTER site, Petersham, Massachusetts, United States - Inc-BW-C-12-M | ecosystem: Environmental > Terrestrial > Soil >... | reverse complement strand
GCGCTACCGAAGTCGCCCACGAATTTGACGCAAGGCGATGAGGTCCCTCAGATCATTACACGAATAACGCGCCAGCGGCCCTCAGAAATTTTGCATCTCCTGGAAAACGACTTTTGCAACACAATCCCCCCGAAAGCCGACATCGGATCGGACCTGGCGCATGTGTGCTTTGTGCCAAGAGGCGACGTTGGCTTCCCGCAATCCGACAATTGGTTACACATGCTGCTCAGGCGACCGGCTCTAGTTGGTCAGCCGCGACCCGACTTATTCGCGAGAGGTCAGCAGCTTTTTCTGCTACGGTCCCACCTCAGGTCTACCGAAATGACAGGGCTGCCGCCGGGCAAGGCGCTTTGGTTATGCGGAGGGGTACCAATGTTCGGCAATCGAAACGTGCTGTTTTTGATCATTGGAGCACTGATCGTTGTGGTCGGAGTGCTTGGTTACAATCTCTATCAGGATCGAAAGCAACCAGAGGGCCTCCAGATAAATGTTGGTCCGAATGGCGTGAAGATCCAAGGAAAATAGAAAGCAGATGAGGTGGATGGCTCCCGCTCACGGCATCTGGGTGCCAAGGTGTGAAGGCCATCAGGCGTTCACGAGCAAAAGGGAGCCATCCACCTCATCCGCTTTTGGCCCTGAAAGCGGATGCCAAGCTTCATGAGCCACGCCTGGTTCGACGTGGCGTTGCGAATTTGGCCATGAAGCCATCGTAATAACACGGCCCGCGATAGTACTTCGTATTTGCCGCCTGCTTAGGGTTAAGTCGGTATGAACGCCTTGTAGCGTCATGCGGTTACAGGCGGTTAGATTTTCTCCGATTAACCATCGTTTAAGACGGCTTTAAACCCCCATCGCTACCTTGCGCACGGGGTTCTTTGGGCGTTTTGCGTATGGCGTGGGGACGGAAAAAGGGTGGCGGGCGCAAGGAGCCGCAATTCGGCCTTGGCGCCGCGCTTTCCGAACTGCGCCTCACCCCGGACGATCGTATTCCACGCGCCGACGAAGAGAGGCCGAAGAAGCCGTCTTCCCGGCGCGCCATGATCGACGACGAAGACGACGACGAGGCCCCGCGTGAACGCAAGCCGCGTGCCAGCCGGCCAAGCCGCGGGCGCAAGGCAAGCAGCAAGGCGAAGGGCAACGCGCGGGGTGGCCTGTTTCGCCTTTTTTATTGGGGCGCGGTGCTCGGCCTTTGGGGCGCCATTGCTGCGGTCGGCTTGATCGTCTGGGTTGGCGCCCATCTGCCGGCGATCCAGTCGCTCGAAATTCCGAAACGCCCGCCGACCATCCAGATCACCGGCATCGACGGCAGCGTGCTCGCCACTCGCGGCGAGATGGCAGGCTCCAATGTCGCGCTGAAGGATCTGCCGCCCTATCTGCCGAAGGCGTTCATCGCGATCGAGGACCGCCGCTTCTATTCGCATTTCGGCATCGATCCCGTGGGCGTTGCGCGCGCCGCGGTGACCAACATTCTGCATCGCGGCGTGTCGCAGGGCGGCTCGACGCTGACCCAGCAACTGGCCAAGAATCTGTTCCTGACCCAGGAACGCACCTTCCAGCGCAAATTGCAGGAAGCTGAACTGGCGCTCTGGCTGGAGCGCAAGCACTCCAAGTCCGAAATTCTCGAGCTTTATCTCAATCGCGTCTATTTCGGTTCCGGCGCTTATGGCGTCGAGGCAGCAAGCCAGCGCTATTTCGGCAAATCCGCCAAGAACGTGACGTTGTCAGAGGCGGCGATGCTCGCGGGCCTCGTCAAGTCGCCGTCGCGCCTTGCGCCCAACCGCAACCCCGAAGGGGCGGAAGCGCGGGCGCAAACGGTGCTCGCCGCGATGGCGGAAGCCAGGTTCATTACCGAGGCCCAGGCGCAGGCCTCGATAGGTCATCCCTCCTACAACGTGAAGCCGGCCGGCGCCGGCACCATCAATTATGTCGCCGACTGGATCGGCGAAGTGCTCGACGATCTCGTCGGCCAGATCGACCAGAGCGTCGTGGTGGAAACCTCGATCGATCCGAAATTGCAAGGAGTCGCGGAAGCAGCCGTGATCGACGAACTCGCGGCCAAAAGCGTGAAATTCAACGTCACCCAGGGTGCGCTGGTGGCCATGACACCCGATGGGGCGGTCCGCGCCATGGTGGGGGGGCGCAACTATTCCGAAAGCCAGTATAACCGCGCGGTCACCGCCAAGCGCCAGCCCGGCTCTGCTTTCAAGCCGTTTGTGTATCTGACCGCGATCGAAGCGGGTCTGACGCCGGAAACGGTTCGCCAAGATGCGCCGCTCGACGTCAAGGGCTGGAAGCCCGAGAACTACAGCCACGAATATTTCGGCGCGGTGACGCTGACGCAGGCGCTCGCGATGTCGCTCAATACGGTCGCCGTGCGGCTCGGGCTCGAGGTCGGGGCGAAGAATGTGGTGCGCACCGCCCATCGGCTCGGCATTTCATCGAAGCTCGACGCCAACGCCTCGATCGCGCTTGGCACCTCCGAAGTCTCGATGATCGAATTGGTCGGCGCCTACGCGCCGTTCGCCAATGGTGGTCTCGGCGTTTCGCCGCATGTCGTGACCAAGATCCGTACCCTCGACGGCAAGGTTCTCTACGCCCGTCCCGCCGACCAGCTCGGTCAGGTGATCGACCCGCATTATGTTGCGATGATGAACACCATGATGCAGGAGACGCTGCTCTCCGGCACCGCGCACAAGGCGGAACTGCCGGGCTGGATGGCCGCCGGCAAGACCGGCACCAGCCAGGATTTCCGCGACGCCTGGTTCATCGGCTACACGGCGAACCTCGTCACCGGCGTCTGGCTCGGCAATGACGACAACTCGCCGACCAAGAAGGCCACCGGCGGCGGTTTGCCGGTGGAAATATGGACCCGCTTCATGAAGGCCGCCCATCAGGGCGTGGCGGTCGCACCCTTGCCGGCTTCGCAACCGGGCGGGTTACTCACGACGATCGCGCAAGCTATATCGTCCGCCGCGCCCGCAAGCCCTCCGGCTCCCGGTGCAACCCGCCCCGCCCCGGCGCGAGCCTCGGTGCGTCCCGAGGCGGCAAGCGGCCTTGACGGTTGGCTGATGGAGCGGCTGTTCGGACGGTAGCAAATGACCCATCTCGGACTTCGGACCGCCGAACACCTTGCATCTCACTTCCAGGGATCTCTCCGGGCAAATTGCTTTTTCAAGAATTTTACGAATCGATCGACACGGACGGAAATCTCCCGCTTTTCCGGAACGAGAGCCATGACGTCTGCCGATTGGAATTCCCACCCCTGCAATATCCTCTGAAGGCGCCCCTGCTTGATCAAAGGGGTGGCGTCCCATTCAGACCGAAGCACGCAGCCCAAGCCCTTGATCGCCCAGTTGCGAACCACCTCACCATCATTGCATTTCAGCACCGGTGAAATTCGAACCGACTCGGAACGTTTTCTCGGCGCGGCGCTGGACTTTTTCCGAAAGTGCCACAGCGTGACGTCTTCGGCATTTTCCTGCACCGTCAGGCAGGAATGTTCCTGCAATTCACGCGGGTGGGCTGGTGTCCCCCTGGCGCTCAGATATTTCGGGCTGGCGCAAACCCAGCGCTCGTTTCGGGCGAGGAGGTGAGCGACCCAGGACGAATCCTTCATTTCACCGATATGAATGACCACATCGGCGCCTTCGTTCGCCCTCCAGGGATTATCGGAGAGGCGAAGTTCCGGCAGAACCGCCGGGTGCAATTCCGAAAATTGCGCCACGATCGGCGCTATGTAAGTCCGCCCGAACCCTAGCGGGGCGACGATTTTCAGCGGGCCGACAAGATCGCCGTTGTCGATGTTCAAGGTTCGCGGCAACGCCTCAAGGCGTTTGACGAGCACTTGGGCTTCCAAGACGAGGCTTTCGCCTTCATTGGTAAATCTCATGCTTCGGGAACTGCGAACAACCAGACGCACGCCAAGCTCGCTTTCCAGACGCTTCAGGCGCATCGAGAGTGCGGGCGGAGTGACGTTCAGGGCGCGCGCCGCCGCGCTCAACGAGCCGGTCCGGCTAAGCGCGTCGACGAAGCGTAAATCGTCCAATGTGATCATTCAATTTTCCTGAACCAAATCTTCTCGAAGACTGAAGCACAGATTTATGATTTGGCGCTATAGTCAGGTATGTCCGAGAGCCCGAAATTTCCCAAGGCGGTGCTGTTCGATTTACTGACGGCGCTTCTGGATTCCTGGAGCGTCTGGAACGCAGTGGCCGGGTCGGAAGCAAAGGGTCGTGCCTGGCGCGCGGAGTATTTGCGCCTGACATACGGCTCTGGGGTCTATGTGCCGTACGAGGATTTGGTAGCCGCAGCCGCGAGCCACGTTGGTCTCCAGGAAAGCGTTGCACAATCCCTGGAGGCGCGCTGGCTTAAGTTACCGGTCTGGAGCGGTGCGCAGCAAGCATTGGACGCGCTGCAGGGGCGGACATTGCTCGGCGTTGTCACGAACTGTTCGAAGCGGCTGGGGCTTCTTGCGGCCGGACGACTGAAGACACGCTGGGACTGCGTTGTTACCGCGGAAGATGCCGGATATTACAAGCCGGATCCCCATCCCTATCGTCTCGCGCTGGAGTCGCTCTCGGTAAAGGCCGAAGACGCCGCGTTTGTCGCAGGCTCAGGCTACGATCTCATTGGCACCGCGCGCATGCGGTTGCGCACCTACTGGCACAACCGGGTCGGCCTTCCGCGTCCACCGGAGGCGCCACCTGCGGCGCTTGAGTCGTCAGGGCTTGAACGGCTTGTGCCGTGGCTGGAAGGATTGAAATGAATTTCGCAAGCAAGGTTCATTTGCTGTGCGCGGGACTTTTGGCGTTGCTTCCGACGGTGGCCACTGCGCAGAATGGCGAAAAGACGTTTCCGACCCGCCCCATCACCCTCATCGTGCCGTTTCCGGCCGGCGGGCCCAGCGACGCCCTGGCGCGTGCCATCGTCCAACCCATGGCCGCCGACCTGAGGCAAGCCATCATCGTTGAAAACGTCAGCGGGGCCAGCGGAACGATCGGACTCTCGAAATTTATCAGGTCGCCGGCCGATGGCTATACGATCGGGTTCGGTACGACAGGCACGCACGTTGCCAACGTCGCTCTCTACAGGAAACTGCCCTACGATCCGATCGCCGATTTCGAGCCGATTGGTCTTGCCGGAACGGCGTCGACCGTGCTCATTGCCAAATCGTCGTTGTCTGTTTCAAATCTTGCGGAATTCGTCGCCTACGCCCGCGCCAATTCGGCCAATATGACGTTTGGCAGCGCGGGGATCGGCTCGATTTCGCATTATGCCTGCGTGGCGCTGCTTTCATCGTTGAAGCTCAACATCACGCATGTGGCGTACCGGGGGGTTGCGCCCGCGATGAATGATCTGATCGGAGGTCATACCGACTTCATGTGCGATCAGACCACAACCGCGCTTGCGCAAATCAACGCGGGCACGATCAAGGCCATCGCGGTGCTTGGCGGTCAAAAGGTCACCCAGCTACCCGACGTGGCCACGGCAGCGAGCGCCGGCTATTCCGACATCAATGTCCGCGCCTGGAACGCTTTATTCGCCCCTAAAGGATCGCCTGGTGACGTGATGGCCCGGTTGACGCGCGCGCTCCAATCGGCGCTGGCTGATCCGGCGCTTCGATCGCAGATGAATGCCGTTGGCGTCGACCTGCCTTGGCCCGAAAGTCTGGATTCCGCACAGGTATCGGGTCTGATCGCCAGTGGCATCCATCAGGACGTTCCAGTGCTCAGGCTCCGCGGCGAATCGCTGGATTAGGATCCCAATGTTTGAAGCCATCATAACGCCAGCGGCGCTGATTGATGAAACGCGTATGACGCGTAACATCAGCCGCATGCAAAATCGCATGAATGCGCTCGGCGTATCGTTTCGTCCGCATGTCAAGACTTCGAAATGTATTGAAGTAGCAAGGCGACAACTGGCGCAAGGTGCCCGCGGCATCACCGTTTCCACCCTGCGAGAAGCCGAGCATTTTTTCGCGGCGGGATTTGTCGATATCCTGTATGCCGCCTGCATCACCCCAAACAAGATCGATCGCGCGCTGGCGCTTCGGCGACGAGGCTGCGATCTCACCGTGGTCGTCGATTCGATGGCCGCCGCGGAAGCCATTGCGGAGAAGGGGCAAATCGAGAAGCACGCCTTCCACGTCATGATCGAGGTCGATACCGACGGTCATCGCGCCGGGGTAAAGCCGGAAGATCGGCTGCTGATCGATATCGCCAGAACCGTCAATGATGGCGGATCGGTCTTTGCCGGCTTGATGACGCACGCAGGCAGTTCGTATGAGCTAAATACCCGCGAAGCGCTCCAACACCTCGCCGAGCAAGAACGCCGTTTGATCGTGATGGCGGCAAAGCGGCTGCGGACCGCGGGCATTCACTGTAAAATTGTCAGCGTCGGATCAACGCCAACCGCGTTGTCGACCGAAAGTCTGTCCGGGGTCACGGAGGTACGAGCGGGAGTGTATGTGTTCTTCGATCTCGTGATGTCGAACGTCGGCGTTTGTACCGCACAGGATATTGCCCTTTCCGTTCTGACGACCGTGATTGGTCATCAGACTGACCGGGGATGGGCGATCGTCGATGCCGGATGGATGGCGATGAGCCGGGATCGCGGTACTCAAAGGCTCGGCCGCGACTATGGTTATGGCGCGGTCTGCGATGTTCGGTGCGAGATTGTCGAAGATTATATCCTCGCCACGGCTAACCAGGAGCACGGCATTCTTTGCCGAGGTGACGGTACGGCGGATTCAGATATTGCCCGGCGGTTTCCTATTGGCAGCCTGCTGCGCATTTTGCCTAATCACGCCTGCGCTACGGGAGCACAATTTAGTGAATATAATCTCGTCGGTTCTGGAGCAGCGCCTGAGAGGTGGAGCCGAATTAATGGCTGGTGAGACCGGTCATTTCGTCGGTTAGCCGGCTTGGAAGGCAAAGCCATTATGGACGTCAGCGTCCATCGGGCGTGCGCACGCCGCCCCAGTTGTCGCGCACCTGCTGATAGTGAACGCTGGGGTCGTAGGTCGGCGTCGCAAGATGCAGCACCTGAGGCGACAGGCGTCCGATCGCGCTCAGGACGGCGTAGGAGGCTACCACGCGGTCATGTTCTGCCGTCACCAGTGCGACACGCGCATTCACCAGCGTCTGCTGGGCATTCAGGATGTCGATGACGGTGCGCTGGCCGACTTGGGCTTCCTTGGTCGTGCCGAGGTAAGCGATCTCCGTCGCCTCGACCTGGGATTGGGCGGCGACCACCTGCGCCTTGCCCGCCAATAGCTGGCCCCACGCCGTCACCAGATCGGCTCGCGCCTGATCGCGTACCTGTTCCAACGTCAGCCGCTGCTGCTCCATCGTTTCCTTTGACTGCCGTATCAGCGAATACTCGGCCCCGCCCTGATAGATAGGCACGCTTACCTGTGCGGACGCCGAAGCGGTGAATTGATTGATTTGCGTGATGGTCGACTGCCAGACCTTCTGGACGTTAGCTTGCAATGAGACGGTCGGAAGCAGCGCGCCTTCGTTGATTTTCACGTTGAGAAAACTGACGTCGATGCCATACATGGCGGCGGTGACGTTGGGGTTCTCCCGGAGCGCAAGTTCGATTGCCCCGCGCACGGTTTGCGGCAGATAGCGGTCGACCGGGGAGGCCGGCGCAAGCTGGGACGGTTCGATGCCGATGATGCGGCGGAAGTTCGCCTGTGTGGTCGTCAGGGTCGATACGGCCGCGAGCTCCTGGCTCTGGCCCGCGGCCAACTGCGCCTCCGACTGGGCCACGTCGGTCGGCGTGACCAGGCCCGCGCTGTAGCGGTCGCGGGTCTGCCTCAGGGTCTGCGCAAGCACTTTGGTATTGTTGCGCTGGACTTCCAGGATCGCTGCGTCGCGCAGGTAATCCATGTAGACGGTGGCGGCCGCGAGCAGGACCGACTGCTCCAGGAGCCGCAGACCTTCCCGGGCGCCAAAAACCTGGCTCTCCGCGGCGCGGGTCTTGTTGGCCGTCTGATTGCCGTTGTAGATCGTCTGGGTCACCGCAAGGCCCGCCGCATGGGGCCCCTGATCTCCCTGTTCGATCTTCTTGCCGGACGAACCGTCGGCGAGTTGATCGGCGAATTGAGCGCCTCCAAGCAGGGTCAATGCGGCCTTGGGGCGATAGCCCGAAAGCGCCTGGGGCACGGCTTCGTCGGCCGCGCGCACCGAGGCACGCTGCGCATTGAGCTGCGGATTATTCTGATAGGCGCGCAACAGCGCGCGCTCCATGGTTTCGGCCCGGAGGGGGGTCGCCGTTATCTGAACAAGGAGAACGGCGGCCGCAGCGATTCCGCCCAAAACATTGACCCCAAGCATCTTCAGGTTATCCAACGCCCCGTGCGACCTGACAATATTCATAAGCAATTCAATAGCGGACCAAAAGCGCATAGCTGCACAGCCCGCAATACGCCGCCCCGATGCGCGTCGAATATCGGCCGGTGTGGCTTTTTTCGCTCAAAAGCGCGGCAGGGTGGGCTCAGGATGAACGGCTAATACCGTTCATCCTGGATACCATAACGATGAAGATCGTTGCCGTGGGTATCGAGCCAGGTCTTGGCGCGTTCGACATGGCCGCAGACTTTCGCGACCACCTTCCAGAACCGCGCCGAATGGTTCATTTCGACGAGGTGGGCGACTTCGTGGGCGGCAAGGTAGTCCAGCACGTAAGCCGGCGCGAGGATGAGCCGCCAGGAGAACGACAGCGAGCCCGCCGACGTGCACGAACCCCAACGGCTCGACTGGTCGCGTATCGACAGCCGCCTGACCTTCACCCCCAGCGCCTGCGCGTAGGATGTGGCCGCTTTCTGCACATCCTTGCGGGCTTCGCGCTTGAGATAGTCGTGCACCCGCCGCTCGATGTAATCGGCGCCGCCGGCCACGCAGAGGATGCGCTCGCCGCTCTCGCGAATTTCAGTCCAGACGGTGCCGCGCTGGCCTGCCCGATGCACGATTTTGTGTGCGACACCGCGCAGCGGGACCACCGTGCCCGGAAGAAATGGCGCTGCCTTCGGCAACCGGCCGAGGCGCGCGGCAATCCAGCCGCCGTGACGCTGGGCGAAATCCTTGGCGTCGGCAATCGTGCCGCGCGGGGGCATGGTCAGGATCGCCTCTCGATCGCTCGGGTGGATGCGCAAGGTGTAGCGCCGCGCGCGCCGGTGCCGGCGAAGCCGGACCGAATAGATTTGCGATCCGTGCTTGACCAAAAGGCGAGAAGGTTCGTAAGGCCGCCGATAAAGGAGCGCGCGAGTGGCCATGTCTGCTAATCCGGGGAGCAAGAGTTCGCCCGGATTCTGCCATATCCGCCGCCATGGAAATCGCTCGGCGCAAAAACAAATCATTTGCCCAATATACAGGGGTGGACGCGCCGGCCGACCCTACAGGATGGGGTAGGAACAAAAAAAATGGGCTGAAAAGTACCTCCGCCCGAGTGCTCAAAAAACGGATTAATATTCATTCTTTGATTCGGCCCAGATTCGCGGTTTCCTCGGGCCTAATCAGGGGGTTAGAGACTACGCCCCCAACGCCTGCTTCGATGCGGAAGCGATGTTCGAACGGATTTTGATGCAGCTCGTCACTCACTCCGCAGCGTAAGCGAGCGACGGCCTCACGTTGGCCGCCGACACCATGAAGTCGGAGATGCGCGGCACGATTTCCGATTTGAAACGCGAGCCGTTGAAGACGCCGTAATGACCCACGCCCTTCTGCATATAGTGCACCCGGCGATGATTGGGGATCGAACTACATAGTGAGTGCGTCGCTTCGGTTTGGCCTAAGCCCGAAATGTCGTCGTTCTCGCCTTCCACCGTCATCAGCGCGACACGCCTGACCTTGGAGGGATCGACCGGCTTGCCGCGATGGGTCATCTCGCCCTTGGGCAGAGCGTGCTTGATGAAAACCGTATCGACGGTTTGCAGGTAATATTCCGCTGAGAGGTCCATCACCGCCAGATATTCGTCATAGAAGTCGCGGTGCTTGTCGACGAGGTCGCCGTCGCCCTTCACCAGGTTCCGGAACAGGTTCTTGTGCGCATCCATGTGCCGGTCGAGGTTCATGCTGATGAAGCCGTTGAGCTGCAAAAAGCCCGGATAGACGTCGCGCATGACGCCGGGATGCGGAAACGGCACCTTGGTAATGACGTGATTGCGGAACCAGTCGATGCCGCGCTCGGCGGCGAGGTCGTTGACGGCGGTGGGATTGCGGCGGGTATCGATCGGCCCCCCCATCAGCGTCATCGAAATCGGAACAAAGGGATCGTTCTCGGCTTCCATGATCGAGACCGCGGCTACCACCGGCACCGAGGGCTGGCACACCGCGATCATATGCATGTTGCCGCCCAGCACATGCAGCATCTCGATCAGATAGTCGACATAGTCGTCCAGATCGAAACGTCCAGCGGCCAGCGGAACCATCCGCGCGTCAGCCCAGTCGGTGATGTAGACTTCATGGTTGGGCAGGAAGGCTTCGACCGTGCCCCGCAATAGCGTCGCATAGTGGCCGGACATCGGCGCCACGATCAGCACGCGCGGCTGGGGTGCGCGCAACGGCCGCGTCAGTTTGCGATCGAAGTACAACAACCGGCAGAACGGTTTTTCCCACACGCTTCGAATTTCGACCGGGGTGCGAATGCCGTTGACGTCGGTGTCAACGATGCCCCATTCCGGCTTGCCGTAGCGGCGGGTGGTGCGCTCGAACAACTCGCAGGCCGCGGCGATCGATTTGCCGGCCTCGGTGTGCGCCCACGGATTGAGCGGGTTCTGAAACAGGATCTTCGTGGCATCGGTGACGGCGCGCGCCGGATTGAGCGATGCCTGCGCCATTTCGTACATCCAGTACATCGGCGTCGTAAGCGCCGGACTGCCTTCGGCCACGAGTGGCGGTGCGCCACCAAACTCACCAATCGGCATTTCGCCCTCATCTCTTTTGCATCGCAGCATAGTGCAGAAAGCGTAATAAAGCGTCAATCCATAGATCGGCATTTCGGCGCCGCTGTACAAGCTACGTGCGGCTAAACCCCCGGGTTTTAACGGGCTTATTCGCCGGTCTGGATCAACGAGCCGTGCCGCCGAGCGCTCTGCAAAAGCGCCATGAATGCCGCAAAAGACGCCACCAGCAGAATGCCGTTGATGGCAAGCGCATCCACCATCAGCTCGGCGCGGAAGACATGCTCCATCAAGAGCGCACGCATGCCCTCGAACACATAGGTCGGCGGCAGCGCCCAGGCCACGTGTTGCAGCCACTCCGGCAGCACCGTCACCGGATAATAAATGCAGGCCAGCGGCATCAGGCCGAACATCAGCGTCCAGACGATGCTTTCGGCGCCAAGCCCGTGGCGCAGGACGAGGCCTGAGACAAATATCCCGACCGACCAGCTGGTGAAGATCAGGTTGCAGAAGAACGCGATCAGCGGAAACCCGATGCCATAGAGGTTGAAATCGAAGAAGAACATCGCCAGCAAAGTCATCGGCACGATCCCGATCGCAAGCCGGATCAGGCTCATGGCCATCAGCGCGATCAGGAACTCGATCGGCTTGAGAGGACTCATCATTAAGTTGCCGAGATTGCGCGCCCACATCTCCTCAAGAAAGGAAATCGAAAAGCCGAGCTGGCCGCGGAACAGGATGTCCCACAGGATCACCGCGCCGACCAGCGTGCCGCCGGCGCGGGCAAAGAAGCCGGCATTTTGCGAGATATAATTCTGAAGGAAGCCCCAGGTGACGATCTGCAGCGCCGGCCAGTAGAGCAGCTCCAACAGCCGCGGCCATGACGACATCAGGACGTACCAGTAGCGCAGGATCATCGCCGAGATCCGATGCGGCGAGATGCCTGCGATCACGACGAACCGGCTCATGACATGGTCTCCTGAACCCGGCCGCGGGCGACGTCGAGGAACACTTCCTCCAGCGTCGCGCGGTTATAGCGGGCCATGATCTGTTGCGGGCTGTCGTCGTCCTCGACACGGCCGCGCTTCATGATGATGACGCGGTCGCACAGGCGTTCCACCTCCAGCATGTTGTGGGAGGCAAGCAGGATGGTCGCGCCGTTTTCCTTGCGATAGGTCTCAAGGTGCTGCCGGATCCAGTCGGCGGTGTCGGGATCGAGCGAAGCCGTCGGCTCGTCGAGCAGCAACAATTCGGGTTGATTGATCAGCGCCTTTGCCAGCGCCACGCGGGTCTTTTGTCCGGCGGAGAGCTTGCCGTTGGCGCGGTCGAGAAAGTCGCCGAGATCGAGCTCAGTGGCGAGCTTCTCGATCCGCGCGCGCGGATTGTCGACGGAATAGAGGCGGCCGAATATCGTGAGGTTCTGTCGTACCGTGAGCCGCGAGGGCATATCGACATAGGGGCTTTCGAAATTCATTCG
>Ga0210394_10006704_pt1 | contig 12386 bp, 12 predicted proteins | sample IncBWC12MmetaG_FD_160121 | JGI IMG/M metagenome (GOLD analysis project Ga0210394, IMG submission 160121) | Forest soil microbial communities from Barre Woods Harvard Forest LTER site, Petersham, Massachusetts, United States - Inc-BW-C-12-M | ecosystem: Environmental > Terrestrial > Soil >... | reverse complement strand
GCCGCGCGTGTTAGCGTCCGGGCGCTGTGACGACGCCGGCCACTCTCACCCACCTGCAACGACTCGAGGCGGAAAGCATTTACATCCTGCGCGAGGTGGTGGCGGAGTGCGAACGGCCGGCGATGCTCTATTCCATCGGCAAGGACAGCACCGTGATGCTCCACCTGGCCATCAAGGCCTTCTATCCGGCGCTGCCACCCTTTCCGCTGCTGCACGTGGATACCACATGGAAATTCCGTGCCATGTATGAGTTTCGCGACGCAACCGTCAAGAAACTCGGCTTGAAACTCCTGGTGCATGTGAACCCTGAAGGGTTGGCCTTGGGGGTAGGCCCCTTCACCCACGGCTCTGAGGTGCACACCGATGTCATGAAGACCCAGGCCCTCCGCCAAGCGCTCGATGAGCACGGCTTCGATGCGGCCTTCGGCGGTGCCAGGCGCGATGAGGAAAAGAGCCGAGCCAAGGAGCGCGTGTTCTCGCACCGCTCCATCCACCACCGCTGGGACCCGAGACAACAGCGCCCCGAGCTCTGGGAGCTCTACAACACCCGCAAGCGAGCCGGCGAGAGCTTTCGGGTGTTTCCGCTCTCGAACTGGACCGAGCTCGATGTCTGGCAGTACATCTGGCTGGAGAAGATCCCGATCGTACCGCTTTATCTCGCCGCCCCGCGCCCGGTGGTGAAGCGCAACGGCACGCTCATCATGGTGGACGATGCGCGCATGCCGCTCGAGCCCGGAGAGGAGCCAGAGCTCAGGAAGGTGCGCTTCCGGACGCTGGGCTGCTATCCCCTCACCGGTGCCATCGAGAGCGAGGCGGACACGCTTGAGGGCGTGCTCGCAGAGATGCTCTCGAGCAGAACCTCGGAGCGTTCCGGTCGCGTCATCGACCACGACGCTGCCGCCTCAATGGAAAAGAAGAAGCAGGAGGGCTATTTCTGAACATCAGAATGACACGTGCCCCACCCTTGAGAAGTCAGGCCATACTAGAATCTGTAGCGCACCCCGATAGTGGGATTGATGTTGGTCGTGTAGAAGTAGCCGCTGGCCATACCGTCCTGAACTCCGCTGTACATCGCGCCGACGTAAGCGTCGAAGTGCACGTTGAATCGGTAGTCGGCGTCGAAGGAAAAAGCATCGAGACTTCCGCTGCAGACGCTGTGCGCGGATGTCGAGCAACCGGTTAGCGTTCCGGTTCCGTAGGCGTCTTGGTGGGCGCCGTAATAGGCCACGGTCACATCGAGGTTGGGTATAACGCCGTAGCGAACGCCAGTCCAATAGACCTGCACCGTTTTGGAATTCTGGTAGGTGTTGTTGTTCACGACGGCCAGAACGTAACCGCCGATGTCGATGAACCCGGCACTCAACGGGGTTTTCGGATTGGCATACGTGATGTGCTCGTAGCCGGCAAAGAACTTCAACCGGCCGAGCCTGTACAGCCCCATGAGGGCATAGGCCGTATTGTCGGAGACGGTCGCTGCCACAGAGTCCGATACCGGGAATCCCAAGCCTGGAAGCTGGGCGACTTGAACGGAGTTCAGGGAGGTTGCCGTGATGGCGCTGTTGACCTTCGAATAGTACGCATCGACCGATGCGCCCGCGAAACTACCCCCAATATTGCCCTGGACGGCGGTGTTGGCCGACCCGGTGGATCCGTTGAGTTTGTACAGAGCGCCGAGGTGTACCCGATCGTTGAAGCTCACAAAGTACTTGGCCGTCGAATCGAGCCGGTTATCCTCCTGTGAACCCCCGCCGGAATAGGTGTTTGACGCGCCCAGCAGACCAAACGCTGCAGCGTTGTAATTCGGATCGTACTTGATGGTGCCTTCCAACAGCAGCGCGAGCTGACGACCGAAGGTGACGGTTCCGAACCGCTTGGATTGAAGCCCGACAAGGGCCGTCTGGAAGGCCTGACCCGCCGAGCTGCCATCGACGCCGACACTCTGCGCGGCGAGCGCCCGACCGTTGTTCGCCGTGAGTGACTTGAGAGAATCCGCGAGTTCGCCGGACTGGGGGTTGAAAAAGGTTTCCACTTGGAATACGGCCGACCAATCGTCGTTCAGCGGCTCGATGCCCTGCAGGCCGACTCTGGACTGGCCCATGTTGCTCCCCGTCAGACCAATCACCGATTGGCGGCTGTTCTGTCGCACGATGTTCCCGCTGGCGGACGGACGGTACGGGGTGAACGGCGCGCTGTGTGTGTCGTATTGGAGACCGATGTCAATGACGCCATACAACGTGATGCCGTGCCAAGTCAGGCTGTCATCGCCGCTGATGCCTGGTCCAGTCTTCTGCTGCGCAGGTGCGGGGCCTGATGCGGTCACGGCACTGAGAAAGACCAAGGCGCACCAGATTTGTTGTCGCCACGATTGCAGACAGCGATCCTTCTTGAGGGAACGACGAGACGCGAGAGTCTAGTCCCGCGCAATTGCGGATCGATGAATCCGCATAGAACCGTTTCACATCCGTACCATCCGAATGGTTATCAAGCCCTCGTAGCGCTGTGCCGGTGGTTTCATGCTATTGTATTAATGCGCTAGTACATTAGTACATTGGAACGCCATGAAGACCCACGAACACTTGACGCCACGCCAGGAAGCCCTCGCCGAACGCAATCTCTGCGCCGCGATCGCGGCGCTACGCACGACTGAAGAGTGTCAGGCGTTCCTGCGCGATCTGTGCACCCCAGCAGAATTGCAGGCGATGGCGGATCGGTGGGCCGTGGTCGACTATCTGAAGAAGGAGATCCCCTATCGGGAGATCCAGCGGCTCACCGGTGTCTCCATCACCACCATCGGGCGGGTCGCGCGCTTCCTCGTCCAAGGCTACGGCGGGTATGCGGCGGCCGCCCGGCGGCTTGACGAACGGCGCCGTCAGGCCGTGTTGGGCAGCCGTGCGTAGGGCCCCTCAAATTGATGAGACGCGCCTCAAGCTCGCGGTGCAGAAGGCGGGTCGCCTCACGGAGCCCTCTTTGGACCTCTTGGCGCGCTGTGGACTGAAGCTCTCGCGCGGCAAGGATCAGCTCATCGGGTTCGGCGAGAACATGCCGCTGGATGTCCTCTTCGTGCGCGATGACGACATCCCGGACCTGGTGCAGGAGGACGTCTGTGATCTCGGGTTGGTGGGCCTCAACGTCCTGGAGGAGAAGCGCCTGGAGCTGGCCGCACGCGGCCAGCCGCCGCGCTTCGAGAGTCTGCGGACGCTCGATTTCGGGCGCTGCCGGCTCTCGCTCGCCGCCCCCCAGGAGTTCCCTTACCAAGGCCCGCCATCGTTGCGAGGGCGCCGAATCGCCACCACGTACCCATTCCTCCTCGAGCGTTACTTAAGCGAGCGGGACATCATAGCCGACGTCGTCACGCTCTCAGGTGCGGTCGAGATCGCCCCGCGCTTGGGGCGCGCGGATCTGATCTGTGACCTCGTCTCTACAGGCTCGACGCTGCAGGCGAATCACCTGCGCGAGGTCGAGACCGTGCTCGAAAGTCACGCAGTTCTGATCCGCACCCCCGTCACGCTCGCCCCCGAGAAGGATGACTGGGTGGCGCGACTCCTGATGCGGATCGATGGGGTGCAGCAGGTACGTGAGAGCAAGTACATCATGCTGCATGCGCCACGCGATGCGCTCCCTGCGATTCGCAAGCTCCTGCCCGGCTCCGAGTGCCCGACCATCATCCCGCTCGAAGGCGTAAGCGATCGCGTCGCGGTGCATGCGGTGTGCCGCGAGAACGTCTTCTGGGAGACCCTCGAAAGCTTGAAGAAAGCCGGCGCCAGCGCGCTCCTCGTGCTGCCGGTCGAAAAAATGCTGGCTTAAACCAATGCGCATCCTCGACTGGAACACGCTTGATGAGGCGGGGCGGCGCGCCGCGCTCGCACGCCCTGCGCTGAAGTCCCGCGCCGACGTCAACCGCGTGGTCCTTGAGATCATCGAGCGGGTACGGCGCGAGGGGGATGCCGCGGTGCGCGCGCTCACCCAGCACTTCGATTCGGTCGCCATCGAGAGCCTCGCGGTGAGTGAGGCGGAGTTTCGGGAAGCACGGCGCGCACTCACTCCCGAGCAGAGCGCAGCACTCGAGCGCGCGCTCGACAACGTCGAGCGCTTTCATAAGGCCCAGGCGCCGCAGCCGCTCGACCTTCAGATCGAACCCGGCGTGCGTTGCGGACAACTGATCCGCCCTATTGGCGCCGTCGGCCTCTATGTCCCCGCCGGCACCGCTCCCTTGCCCTCCGCGGTGATCATGCTCGCCGTGCCGGCCCGTATTGCGGGCTGTCCACGGCGCCTCCTGTGCACGCCGGCCCGGCACGATGGCAGCGCTCACCCGGCAGTGCTCGTCGCGGCCGCTCTGTGCGGGATCGACACGGTGTTCAAGGTCGGGGGCGCGCAGGCGATCGCCGCGCTCGCCTACGGAACCGAAAGCATCCCCAAGGTGGACAAGATCTTCGGTCCCGGCAATGCCTGGGTCACGGCCGCCAAAGCTCTGGTGGCGAACGATCCGGACGGGGCCGCGTGCGATCTGCCAGCCGGTCCGTCGGAAGTCCTGGTGCTGGCCGATGAGAGCGCCCGGGCGGATTTCGTGGCCGCGGACCTGCTGGCGCAGGCCGAGCACGACACCCTGGCCCAGGCGATCCTCGTGACCGACAGCCCGGAGCTTGCGGAGCGCGTTGCCAAGGAGATTCAGCGGCAACGAGCGGCGCTCTCGCGGGACGTGATCCTGACGCAATCATTGCGCGCCTGCCGGTGCATCCTGGTACCGGATCTCACCGCCGCGATGACGGTGGCGAACGCCTATGCGCCCGAACACCTGATCCTTGAGGTTGAGGAGCCTCGCAGCTGGTTGGGCTACGTGGAGAACGCAGGGTCGGTGTTTCTTGGGGCTTGGTCGCCGGAACCGCTCGGAGATTACTGCTCGGGCACCAATCACGTTCTGCCCACCGATGGTCATGCACGCACTTTTAGCGGCCTCTCGGTCAGGGATTTCGTCAAGACCATTTCCGTCCAGGAGATCTCACCTCTCGGGCTGCGCTCGCTCGGACCCACCGCCGTCACCCTGGCAGAACTGGAAGGGCTTGACGCCCATGCCGAGGCCGTCGGGTGTCGCCTCGCCGCGCTCCGGAGCGCAACCGCACCGGTGGCGGCGGGAGTCATCTCGTGAGCTGGGTCGCATCCATCGCCCGCTCGGACATCGTGGCCCTCAAAGCCTATGAGCACGCCGCCTGGGAGCCTGATGTCACGCGTCTGCACGCGAACGAGCTCCCCTGGCGAGCCCCGGGGGATCATTCCTTTCAGGGGCTCAATCGCTACCCGGAACCGCAGCCGCGCGAGCTCATTCAGCGCCTGGCGTCCCTCTATCGCGTGCCGAGCAGCGCGGTGCTGGTGGGACGGGGAAGCGATGAGGCGATCGATCTTTTGATCCGTGGCTTCTGCCGCGCTGGACAGGACGCCGTGCTCGTCTGCCCGCCTACCTTCGGCATGTACGCAGTCTGTGCTCAGATCCACGGAGCTCAGGTCCTAAGCGTGCCCCTGCGGAGCGAGGACGGCTTCTCGCTCGATGAGGAGGCGGTGCTCGAGCGCTGTACCCCTGAGGTCAAAATCGTATTCCTGTGTTCGCCCAATAACCCAACGGGCAATCTGCTCTCCGCGCGGGCGATCCGACGCATCGCCAAGGCGCTCACGGGACGCTCGCTAGTGGCTGTGGACGAGGCGTATGTCGAGTTCTCGGGCGAGGAGAGCCTCACCCGACACCTGCCGAAACTCACGAATCTCGCGATCCTGCGCACGCTGTCCAAGGCCCATGGGCTGGCCGGTGCTCGCTGCGGCACCCTGATCGCGGATCCGGAAGTGATCAGCTTGCTTAAGAAAGTGATCTCTCCCTATGCGATCACGCAGCTGACACTCGAAGCCGTCATGAAGCTCGTCGATCCGTCCAATGTGGCCACGATGCGCGAGCGGACCGGGCTCATTCGGGCTGAGCGCGAGCGCGTAGCGCAGGCTTTAAGTCGGCTCAAGTGCGTCAAGCGCGTGTGGCCAAGTTGTGCGAACTTCATTCTCGCCGAATTTGAAGACGCCGCTCGGGCCCTCTCGCAGGCCTCGGCGGCGCAGCTTCAGGTGCGTGATGCCCGCGGCTATCCGGGACTTTCGAACGCTTTGCGGATCACGATCGGAACGGCGGCGCAGAATGAGCGGCTGCTGCAGGCCTGGGCGTGAGTGCGGCTCCCCTCATGGAGCGGCGGGCCGAGATCACGCGGGAGACGGGAGAGACCCGTGTGCAGGTACGCATCGATCTGGATGCCACCGCCCCGGTGCGGGTGGCCACCGGCATTGGTTTCTTTGACCACATGCTGGAGCAACTTGCCACCCACGGCGGGTTCTCGCTGGATCTCGAAGCTCACGGCGACCTCAAGGTCGATGAGCACCACACGGTCGAGGATTGTGCGCTCACCCTCGGCGAGGCGTTGAAGCGCGCGCTCGGCACGAAGCATGGCATCGGGCGCTACGGGTTTCTGCTGCCGATGGACGAGAGTCTCGCCCAGGTTGCCATCGATTTGTCGGGGCGGCCCTATTTCGTGTTCTCAGGGGTTTTTCCCCGGGATGCGGTGGGGGGGTTGCCAACGGAGCTGGTGCCGCATTTCTTTCGCTCGTTGAGTCAGGCGCTGGGGGCGGCGATTCATGTGAGTGTCACGGGAGAAAACACGCATCACATGGTGGAGGCGTGTTTCAAGGGTGTGGGTCGGTCGCTGAGGCAAGCGGTTCGGCTCGAGGGGGTGGAGCTGCCCAGCACCAAGGGGGTGCTGTAAAACTCGGTTTTTAGAAGAGCGCCGGGCGCGGGCAGCGTTTAATGAGACGCCGGGAACACCTTGGCTTGGCGCAGCACTTCGTACGACTGGTGAGCTTTTTTTCTTTTTTAGAGACGAGACTGTGGCGGCGGCACTTCGTGAAACTACGAGAGCACCTTGGCTTGAGGCAGCACTTCGTATGACTGGGGAATTTTATTTTTTATTTCTTCTCAAGAGAGCAGATGATCGGGGCCGCATCTCAGATGACGTTGGACCCGTATTTCGGTCCTTAGAAGAAATAAAAAAATCCCTCACCAGTCGAACGAAGTGCTGCGCTTGGTGAAACGCGGTTTTGGTGGTTTGTGACTGAGCCTTATTTCCAGTTGCCGTATTTCCAGGAGATTCGTATTAAATCTGAAGTGGTAATCGTGGATTCCGGGGGCGCGAATCTCGCCTCCCTTCGCTATGCATTCGAGCGTCTGGGCGCGCGCACCGAGGTGAGCGCCGATGGTTCCACCATCGCAAGCGCTGAGCGCGTGGTGCTGCCAGGGGTGAGCACTGCGGCGGACGCCATGGGGCGGCTACGCGCCGCGGGCTTGACAAACGTGGTGCGCACACTCACCCAGCCGGTGCTGGGGATCTGCCTGGGTATGCAGCTGCTCTTTCGGAGTTCTGAGGAAGGTCCGACCGAGTGCTTCGGCCTTCTGCCCGGCACCGTGAGACGACTTCAGGTGCTTCCCGAGCGGCCCGTCCCACACACCGGCTGGAACCAGCTCCAGGGGCGACGCGAGGATCCGCTGCTCGAGGGCATCGCAGCCCATGAGTATATGTATTTCGTCCACGCCTACGCGGCCCCGGTGTCGGAAGACACCCTCGCGAGCACCGACTACGGCGGGCCGCTTTCCGCTGTAGTCCGACGCGGGAACTTCTGGGGCACACAGTTTCATCCGGAGCGCTCTGGCAGAACCGGAGCGCGGCTGCTCGGGAATTTCCTGAGGCTCTGACGAATGCTGCTGATTCCCGCCATCGACCTGCGCGCCGGCCGCTGCGTGCGCCTGCTGCAGGGGAACTTTGGTGCCGAGACCCGCTATGCGCCCGAGCCTCGAGAGCTCCTTGAACGCTACGAAGCCCTCGGTGCTCCCTGGCTCCACGTCGTCGACCTTGATGGTGCTCGCGATGGCGCGTGTCGCAATCGTAGCCTGATCATCGAGCTCGCCCGCACGAGTACGATCAAGCTGCAGGTCGGCGGCGGGCTGCGCTCGGTGGAGGCCATCGAAGAGCTCTTGGAACATGGGGTGGCGCGAGTCATCGTCGGCAGCGCCGCGGTGACGCGCTGCGAGGAAGTGGCTGAGTGGCTCAAGCGCTTCGGTGCTGAGCGCATAGGCCTCGCTTTCGATGTGCGAGTACAGCTAGGCAGTGTCCCCTGGGTGCGTACCCACGGTTGGATGGCGGTGAGCGACGTGTCGCTCTGGGATGCCGTAGGGCGCTTTGCTCGCATGGATCTGCGTCACGTCCTGTGCACCGACATTGCGCGCGACGGCACCCTGTTGGGTCCGAACTTTGAGCTGTATCGCACGGCGGTCGCGCGCTTCCCGCAGCTTAAGTGGCAGGCCTCGGGCGGTGTGCGCGATGCCACAGATCTTGCAGCCCTGGCACGTTTAGGTCTAGCCGCGGCCGTGAGCGGCAAGGCGCTGCTGGAAGAGCGCATAACCCAAGAGGAGTTACGACCATTCTTGCGCGACGCATCATCCCCTGCCTCGACGTACGCAACGGTGCGGTCGTAAAGGGCGTGCGCTTCCGCGACCATCGGGTCGTCGGCGGCATCCTGGAGCTCGCCGCGCGCTACCGCGATGAAGGCGCCGATGAGCTCGTCTTCTACGACATCGCTGCAAGCCCCAGGCGGCGCGCGGTGGATCTCAATTGGGTCCGGCGCGTGAGCCAAGTGCTCGACATCGCGTTCTGCGTCGCAGGCGGAATCCGCAGTGTTGCGGATGCGGAAGCGGTGCTTACAGCCGGCGCGGATAAGGTGTCGATCAATTCTCCGGCGCTGGAGAATCCCTCGCTCATCGAGGATCTCGCGATGCGCTTTGGCTCGCAGTGCGTGGTCGTTGGCATCGACAGCCAACGGCCCGCCGAGAAGGAACCGTTCGCCGTGTATCAGTACACGGGCGACGTAAGGACGATGCGGCCGAGCGGCCGTTTGACCGTTGAATGGGTGCGTGAGGTGCAGGCTCGTGGCGCGGGCGAGATCGTTTTGAATTGTATGGGCAGCGATGGCGTGGGTAACGGCTTTGACACGACGCAGCTGCGCGCCGTGCGCAGGGTCTGCCAGGTTCCGCTCGTGGCCTCGGGAGGTGCGGGTGCGGTTCATCACTTTAGCGAGGTATTTGTGCAGTCAGGGGTCGATGCGGCGCTCGCGGCGAGCGTCTTTCACTCAGGCGAGATCGGGATCCCTCAGCTCAAACGCGAACTGCGGAATGCGGGTATCCCGGTGAGATTAGCCGACCCGGAGGCGCTGTGACTGACGAGATAGCTGCACCTGTCAACGGTCGCCACGGTCCCATCGGATTTCCCGACCTCGACCGGCTCGACTTCGCAAAAGGCAACGGTCTGATGCCTGCGGTCATCCAACACGCCGGGACCGGCGCCGTACTGATGATCGGCTACATGAATCGCGAGGCGCTGGTAGCGACTTTTGTGCGGCGACGGGTGGTGTTGTTCAGCCGTAGCAAGGGTAGGTTGTGGGAAAAGGGTGAGACCTCCGGCCACTCACTCGAGCTTTCGCAGATTCAGGCAGACTGCGACCGTGACGCGTTGCTCGTGAGCGCCTGGCCTCGCGGGCCGGTGTGTCATCTAGGCAGCGGAAGCTGCTTTGGGGAGGCGCCGGTTGCTGCCGAGGAACGGGTGGGGTTCCTCAGCACGCTCGAAGAGGTCATTAATGAGCGCATCGCGACACGTCGTGAAGGCAGCTACACGGCGAAGCTTTTGGCGACCGGCTGGAAACGTATCGGTCAGAAGGTCGCCGAGGAAGGGCTCGAGGTGGCGCTTGCGGCCACAGGCGGGAGCGACGATGAGGTGATCGACGAAGTCTCCGATCTCCTCTACCACGTGTTGGTACTGCTCAAGGCTCGGGGTTTAAGTTTCGAGCGCGTGCTCGCTGAGCTGCAAGCGCGCTACGCGGCAAAGTCCAACCCTCTCCCCCGGCCCCTCCCCTGAACTCAGGGGAGGGGCGGAATTTGTACAGTCCGAGTACTAGTAGGGCCTGTATATAGAAGAGTGGATACGGATTCGCAGCCCTAAGCTACGGCATCGACGAGCCAGGCGTGCAGGTACTTAAGGTAGCTTCGCCCGAAATAGAGCTCGAATCGCGGTGCCGGGTCGATGCAGTCCACAACGACCGCCAGTTGCGCCAGGCGCGTGCGCGTGCACCGGCCCGCGGGGAATCGGCTGGGATGGAAATCCACCCCACAACCCCTGGCGAGCAACTCGCGCGCCGCGGATCCCTCCACTCGGAGCACCTTGATAGCGCACGAGAGATCCACGGCCGCGATGCCCTCCGCGCCTGCGTAGGGCTCGAGGTGCTCGCGAAGCTTTGCGCCGTCAAAACGGTCGGACACCACCCACCACTCGGTGGGGCCTAACGGAAGAACGCGAACCTCGCCGCCAAGGCCGGGCGGCACCAGGGACGGCACCGTGCTTTTGGGCTCCCACGAGCTCAGGCGAATCAGAGCCCGCTCACCGACTTCCGTGATGGCGACAGCGTCAGACATTCATTCGCTCTCCGGACGGGTCATAGAACGGAGGTTGCACAATGGTGGCTCGCGCAACGGGTACGCCTGCGTCGTACACCGTAACCTCGGTGCCGATCCGCGCGCGTCCGCTGCGCACCATCGCGAGCGCAATGGGCTCGCCGGAGAGGACGGCGACGCCGGCGGACGTGATCCAGCCGTCGGTGGCGTGTGCAGAGTCGGGAAGCCGCAGGTGGCTGCCGATGATGAAGGGCTTTCCGCCGGCGGCGAGAAATGATCCCGCGGCTGGGGCACCGGGAGCGCTGAGGGCGACGGGCCCGAGCGCTCTCACGGCGCCGCCGTTGAAAGCACCGAAATGCGTAGCGCTGGACCCCGGCTTTCGCCGGGGTGGTTGGCCTGTCGGGAACGCCAGGCCAACCAGTTGGAGCCGGTCTGGTCTGACATGCTCGGGCAGAGCGAGCGAGCGTTTACCGATGTAGTCGCGTGCCTTATTCGCCGCCACCTTGCCCCAGCCGACGTCGTCCGGGACCGTGGTGCCGTCCGTGTCGGACCCTACATGCAGAAAACCCTTCTCTAGCCGCAGCAGCATGAGCGTGTCCATTCCGATAGGTTGCAGGCCCTCCGCAGCACCCGCCGTCAGTAATCTCTCCCAGAGGTGCGGGCCTGAATCCGAAGGCACGTTGATCTCGTAGGTGAGCTCGCCGGTGAAGCTGACGCGGTACATGCGCGCCGGAAGCCCCATCAGGCGCCCCTCCCGCATCGCGAGGTGCGGGAAGGCAGCGTTAGAGAGATCGACGTCTGTCGGAAGCTCCGAAAGGATCGCGCGGGCTGCGGGGCCGGCGAGGGAGACCGTGGCCCACTGTTCCGTCACCGGAGTGATCGCGACCTTAAGCTCCGGCCACTCGCACTGGTGCCATTCCTCGAGCCACTGGTAGACGCGCCCGGCATTGCCGGAGGTCGTCGTGATGAGCAGATGGTCGGGAGCGAGTGCTACCACGGTCCCGTCGTCGAACAGGATGCCGGTCTCGCGCAGCATCAAGCCATACCGCGCCCTCCCTGGCTGCAGCGTCTTGAGATTGTTGATATAGAAGCGATCCAAAAACTCGAGGGCATCGGGGCCCCGGACCTCGATCTTGCCGAGCGAGGATCCGTCGAAGAGCCCTGCAGATGTGCGCACCGCGTGAGCCTCGCGGCGCGCCGCCTGTTCGCGGCTTTCTCCGGGTCGCATGTAGGCGACCGCGCGCTGCCAGCCGCCAAAATCCTGGAGGATACCGCCGTGCGAGAGATGCCAGTCGTGCATCGGGAGAAGCCGCGTCGGCGCGAAGCGCTCAACCGTCTCGCGTCCCGCGATGGCGCCCAGGGTCACGGGCGTCACAGGCGGCCGCAAGGTCGTGTGACCGAGATCGCTCGCCGCCACACCCCGGAGCCGTGCGAGCACATTGAGTGTGCAGGCGGCGGAAGTCTTGCCCTGGTCCGGGGCCATACCGACGGTCGTGTAGCGCTTGACATGTTCGACGGCGGTGTAGCCCTCGCGCAGCGCCAGCTCGAGATCCGCGACTGTCACATCGTGCAGCAGGTCCACCCATTGACGGCGGGTGTTGCCCACGGGACTGACGCGGGGACCGACAGGCACCGCTTGCGCCGCGCTCCCCACGGTCTCGATGGACGGGTGCGGCGCGCTGTCTGAGGCCCCCGCCTTCGCGGGGGTCCCGGGTTGCAGGACGCCCGAGGTGTCATCATAAGAGAGCGTGCCGTCGGCCTGGGCGTAGAGATGCAGGGCCGGAGAGAAGCCACCGGAGACGGCGAGCGCATCGCACCTGAAGGATTGAAGCGCCTCGACCTGTCTCGCGTCCCTGGAGAGGCGCCCCACCGT
>Ga0210394_10006703_pt1 | contig 12387 bp, 8 predicted proteins | sample IncBWC12MmetaG_FD_160121 | JGI IMG/M metagenome (GOLD analysis project Ga0210394, IMG submission 160121) | Forest soil microbial communities from Barre Woods Harvard Forest LTER site, Petersham, Massachusetts, United States - Inc-BW-C-12-M | ecosystem: Environmental > Terrestrial > Soil >... | reverse complement strand
CGCCGCGTCAAACCGCGCGGCACGAAACTGCGCGTGGTGGGCTTCTGCAATGCCTGCTCGATTTGTTGACCCGACAACACGGGGGCGGGTTGTTCCGCCGGCGGATCGGCGGCATGGACGCGAACGGTGAGACACGCAACGGCGAGCGCGGTGCAAATTAGGTGTTTCATTTTATCGGCTCCAGTCCCTGTGACCGTCGGACTTCGTTGTAGTGGTCTTTCATGGCGGCGAGGTCGCGCTGAGATTCCGCGCTCGGCTTGCCGGATGCGCCGGTCTGCGCTTCGACCAGCGCATCGTAGTAGCGCGCTCGCGCGCGCTGCAGCTCACCGGCGGAATCCGCCGCGTCCGGTTCGGTCTTGATGTCCGCCGCCGAAACGGATTTGGATATGAGCCCGGAGACGGCCGAGCCGACCACGTCGCTGTTCTTGCCAAGGATATCGGCCAAGGCGAGCTGCGCCTTTTTTTCCGACTCCGTCTCGGTCACCGCGACTTCGATCGTGACCGGCATGAATTCCAGGGGCGTGCGCGGCAAGTCGCGGTATTCGGCCTTGCGCGCGTCGAGTTCGGCTCCCAACGTTTCGACCTGAACCGCAATTCGCGTGCGCTCCTGCTTCAATCCGTCGGCGGTTGCGGCATCGGCGCCCGCGATGCGCTGATCGAGTCCGGCCAGCATGCGCCGGCTGCGCAGCTGCGCGCGGGTCAACGCCTCGATCTCGCCCGTGACTTCTTGGTGAATCTTGGTCTTGTCGTCGTAGCTGCGCCTGGCCTCGATCGACAGGGGAGGCACGCGCAGCCACGGCGCCGCATCGACTTTTGCGCCGCTCGAATGCGATCCGGCGCTCACGGTGCCGATGCTGACCCAGGCGCTCGACAACACCTCTTGTTGATCCGTCGCCGCCGGGTTGGAAACCTTCAGCGTGTAAATGGTGGTGCGCGCGGCGCCTTTCTCCGCAGTCGTCAGCAGCGACTCGATGTGGTAGCCGGCGTCCTTGAGCCTGAACGCCGTCGCATCCTTGGAGAATTCGAAACGCGCCTCGTAGACCGCCTTGGCCTGGCCGTCGACGCATACATTGGCGCGCCGCAGTTGATTCTCGATCGAGTCATCCGTTCTCGAGCTCGTCCACTTGTCCTGCGGCAGATCTCGGGTCTCGTGCGACAGTTCCTTCGGCTGGTACTGCGAGCGGCAGTCGGCGGGCTCGGGCTTGAAGCCGGCGGCGACGATGGTCATGCAGCCCAGTTTGGCGTTGATGCTCAAGGCGGGGGCCGGCTCGAAGTCGACGCGGTACAGATTCATTTGCCGGATCATCGCGTAGCGCGTGTCCTTGCGTGCGGCGCCGGACTTGATGCGCTCGGCCGACGACTGGATCTCATGATTGATGAGGAGCTCGGCAAGCTTGCCCACGACCAGTCCGATCAGGGGCAGGAACTTGGCGGTGGATTGATCGGGAGAGTTTCCCGTCACGGGCAGGAAGTACGGCTCGTCGGCAACGATGCAGGTATCGTCCACGAAGGCGCGCACTTCGACGTTCTCGTGGGCGGCCGGCGCCCCCGTAGCCGCGGGCATTTGCAGCAAGGACAGGCAGGCCGCGCCGCTGAGCCGGCGAACGAAGCGGGAATTCATTTGGCCGCGCCGGCCGGCGCCGCGGCCGCGGGCGGCAGCAGACCGTCGAGGCGCTTCAAGATCAGCTTCCATTCCTGGATCTGCGACGGATCGGTCAGGGTCGATATGTTGGCGACCACCCGGGCATGCGCCAAATCCCCGAATCTCTTCAGCATCACTCCGGCTTCCAGCATGTCGTCGCCCTTGCATGCGTCCGCATTGAACCACCACACGGTGAGGGTGCCGCTGCCCTTGCGGTTGCTCATTCCGCAACGCTGCGGCGGCGGATCGCCGCGCCAGAGAATGCGGAATATATCGTAGATTGCCCCCGAGTTGGCGGCAAAGTAGCTGTGGCCGAGGGCATCGGCCGGGACCGCCGACATGTCGATGGTGTCGAGGCCGGGCAGCTTGATGATGACGTCGCCCGCAGTGCCGGCGCGTGGGGCGCCATGCAGAAACTGCGAGCTGCGCAGCGCATAGTCGTTGTCCGAGGCGTACAGGGTAACGCGCTCGGCGGCGGCGCGCACGGAGTCGATCGCATCCACGAAGTAGTCGCGGTCCACATCCGGCGCCGTGAACACGATCTGACCGAAGATGTGCTGGCGCTTGTCCGGGGCTCGTTTGGCCAGATACGTTTGCAGCGCTTCGATCAATGCGCGGTTTCCCATGCTGTGAGCCAGCACATGGATACGCTCGGCGCCGGATTGAGCCACGACCGTCTCGAGAAAGTCCGCCATTTTCCGCCCGCTGATGCCGACCGCGGCCTCATCGACCGCGTACGCAGTCGCACTTCCCTGGGACGGCCAGCTGTAGAGGATCGGCGTGCCGTCGAAATCCAGGTCGTAGGCCAGCTGCGCGGCGCGCCGCGCAGCGTCCTCGAAGGTATTGTTGAATCCATGCACGAAGATGAACAGATCCTTGGACGGTGAGTCCTTGATCTGCTGACGCAGCGCGCGCACGAAATCGTCCTTCGGCAACGGCGTGATCTGGTCGAGCAGCACGTAGCGGCGCCGCATGCCCGCCTGGCTCATGCCAAAGGTGTACTCTGTCCAGCGCGGTTGCGTCTCGAGTTCCGCCTCCTTGTGAATCTGCGGGATGGTGACGTTCAAATAGCCATATTGAAGTTCGCCGCGTCCCTTGCCGTAGAACAGCGCGGGTTTGGTGTCGCCGGTGGCCGCCCGATTCGTGCCGTAGAAGATCCGCACGGTCGCGAAGCCCTGGCTCTGCTGATAGCGCCGATTGGTGCCGGCACCGGGAGGCGCGGGTAAGCCGCGATCGCCGGACGGCGGCGGAGGAGGGGGCGGTGTCCACGCCTGCAACTGTGCGTCGATGCGGGCGGCGGCGGCCGCATCGTTGCCGGCGCCGTAGATTTCGCGCAGCCGCTTGAGCGTCGCCAGCACGTTCTCGTGATGTTCGCCGTAAGTCTGCCGCTCGATGCTCAAGATGCGCTGCTCGAGAGCCGCGGCGTCCGAATAGCGTTTGTCCTTGAAATATAACTGCGCCAATGCGGTCAGGACCGGCACGAGATCCGGGTGCTCGGGCCCCAGCGCGGACTCCTGCAGTCCCAAGGTGCGCTGGTAATACCCTGTTGCCGGCTGATCCTCGCCCGCCTGCGCCGCATAATCACCGAGGTTACGCAGCAGTTCGATCAGGCTTGGCTGATCGCCGCTTTCTTGAGTCAGCCGTACGGCATCGTCGCCGTTGCGGAGCGCATCGGCGACTCGATTCGCAGCCTTGGCAGTTTCGAAATTCTGATATGCCCGCAGCAGGTCGGCGGACTGCGCCAAGGCTGCCGCCGGCGCGAACAGCAGCAGGGCGAGGATCAGGCCCCCCCAGCGGCGGAACCGTACCGACAGGCTCCTGGGCGGCCGAAGCACAGAGAATATGAGAGGCTCAAACATGAGTTCTTCGACCGCATCGAGTGCGCGTATGAGTCTTTGAACTCTACCTCAAGTCTCGATGATCCGCTTTGTGATAACGCTGTAGGCTTGGGTTACTGGCTCGTGGTTATCGGGTTTGGGGAACGGCCGGTGTACAATCAAATAGGAGTGAGCCATCACCCTTGGGGATCAAAGCGCGTGAGTTATCGCGGACGTGCACTATCGCCGGCGGCGCTGCTGCTGTGCGTGTTGATCGGCCACGCCGCTGCCGCGCGCAACGTGGCCTTGCTGGTGGCGGTGGGGCAGTTCCGCGACCCGGCCCTCAAGACGCATCAGCTGCTGGGACCCGCGCTCGATATCGACTCGATGCAGCGCGCGCTCGCCGAACACTGGGGATTCCAACCCGGCGACGTGGTTGCGCTGCGCGATCAGGATGCCACCCGCGATCACATTCTCGAGCAAATTGCCGCACTGGAGCAGCGCAGCGCGCCCGGCGATACCGTGCTCATCTATTTCAGCGGGCACGGCACCAGCGCCAACGACAACGACAATGCCTTCGATCTACCCTATGCGACGGGTGCGTGGGTGCCGTACGACCTTGATTACAGCTCAACGGCCGCGGCGCAGCGCACCTTGATCGTGGGGCGCCGCGATCTGGTACCGCGGCTCAAACGGCTCGATCAGGGCGGTCGCTGGGTGGTCGTCGTCTCCGACAGCTGCTATTCGGGGCAGGTGGTGCGCTCGTTCGGCCAGTCCTTCAGCCGCTCGCGATTCCTGCCGGTTCTTACGCGCGATTTGGGCGTGGCTCGCACCGGCGCCGTCAGCGCGCGTCCGCCGCCGCCGCCCTATCCCTACGAGCATGTCGTCCTGCTATCCGGCGCCAGCGACAGCGAGACGGGGGCGGACATTTCCACGACGCAGGCGCTGGAGCAAGCGCCGACCCTGGACGGCAAGTACCACGGCGCGTTCACCGATGCGTTTCTGCGGCTGCTGGGCGGTCAATTGCTGCCCGGGACCTTCAACTATTCGCAGGGCCGCGAGGCCATGAACGTTTTCCTCGAACACCGCAATTTCGCGCAGCATCCGCAACTGCTGCCGGCGATCGCCGAGGACCCGCAAGACATCGGGGCCCGCCCCTTTCTCGGCATGAGCACGGCGGCCCAACCCAGCCCGGTCGCGCCGCCCCCGGCCGCGCGCGATACCACGCTGCACCTCAAGCTCGAGTCGGTCTCGGCGCCGCTGCATGCGAAGCTCGCGGCCTTGAGCGGTGTGGCGATCGTCGAGCGCGACGGCGATCTGTCGCTGCGCCAGCGCGGCGAGGAGGCGCAGCTCATGGGTCCGGCGGGGGATCCGATCGTCAGCACCAGGGCCACCGATCCCAACCTCATCAAGCGCATCGCCGCCCAGGCTTGGCTCAATCGGGTGCTGCCGGCGGGCGACGCCGGCCTCGGACTGCGCGCCGAAACCGATCCCGGCAGCCGCGGCAATACCTATGTGCAGTGTGAATCGTTCGTGTTCGAGGTTCGCTTGCAAAAGCCCGCCTACGTGATGCTGCTCGATCTGGACAGCGAGGGCAATTTGACGGTGCTCTATCCGACGCGGGCCGCGGAACGCGAGGTCATTGCCGCCGGAGCGCCGCGTGCGATTCCCGGCGCCGATCCCAAGCAGCACATTTTGGTGACCGCGCCGTTCGGTTCGGATCAGGTGGCGGTGCTGGCATTCGAGCGCAGCCCAAGCTTTTTCACCGAATTGACCGGGGTGCAGCGCTTTGCCGCCGATGGCAGCCGCGCCGATGCGCTCGCCAAGGGCATCGGCGGCGCCGCAGGCGCGATCGCGGTCCAGCAAATCACCGTGCGCACCTATCCCGCCACCGGCAAAGTTTTTTGCGGCGAGCAATCATGACCCGGCGCTCGCCCGGGTGGGGTTTCGCGGCGCTTTGGCTGGCCGCCGCGAGTCCGCTGGCGGCACAATCGAGCGGCCAGTCGGCGGGTTTGCAGGCGCCGCTGCTGCCCTCGAATCACGCCCTGATCATCACCGTGTCGGAGTATCAGCGCAGCCCGCTGCCGGGAGTGCTGAACGACCGAAAACTCGCCAACGACCTGGCGCGGCGCTTTGGCGTGCCCGCGCACAATATCGTGGAGCTCTCGGAGCAGGAGGTCACCCGCGAGGGGCTCAAGCAGGCCTTGGCGGCAATGAATCAGAACATCATGCCCGGCGACAAGCTGTACATCTATTTTTCGGGGCACGGCGCCCGTTTCTTCAACAAGACCACCGGGCAATGCACGGAAAGCATCGTGATGCAGGACATGCATGTGGTCACGAATGCCGAGTTCGCCAACATGCTGAAGCCTTTGAGCGCCAAAACCGACAAGACCATCGTGATGCTCGATTCCTGCCACTCGGGCGGCGTGGCGCAGGCGGCGAGCGCGCGCGATCTCGCCGCGGGTACCGCCATGCGCGCAAAATTCCTGCCGGAGGCCTCGAGCCCGCAATGCTCCCTGGCGGTGAACGACCGCGGTTTCTCGCAGACCCGCGGCGCGCAGCTCGACACCACCGACAATAATCTGGTGATCCTCGCCGCGGCGCGCAATAACGAAGTCGCGTGGGACACTTCCAAGGGCGGCGCCCTGACCTACAGCTTCGAGCAGTGCTTGGATGGCGGGGCCATTGACGCGGATCATAGCGGGTCGCTCTCGATGCAGGAGCTCACCACCTGTGTTCAAGCGCGGCTCGACAAGACTCAGCAGGAGTCGGCGCGGCAGCACGCTACCTTGGCCGGCAATACTGCGATCGTCCCCGCCTTTGCCGAAGTCACACCGGATGCGGCCGCCCCGGCGGCGGATCCGTTGGCGGCGTTGAACGACATCTACAATCAGCGCGACGATCGATGGCAGGTACAAACCAGCCTCGAGCAGCCGACGCTCAAGATCGGCACCCACCTGGCGTTGTCGATTCGATCGCAGCGTGACGGGTTCGTCTACATGTTCTACCAAGGCACCCAACCCGGCAGCTTTTATCTGCTGTTTCCGAATCAGCTCGACTCGAACAATGCCATAACCGCGAACCAGGATCTCAAGCTGCCGCGTCAAGACTGGAACGTCACGGCGCTCGGCCCGCGCGGCGTCGATCACGTCATGGTAATGGTCACGGCGACCGCGCGCGACTTCTCGGCACTTGCGCTCCCCGCCGAGTACGTCAGCGCGGCGGGCCCCTTCGAGAAGATTCGGCCCACCGTTCAGGCCGCGGCGCACATCAGCCAGCTAGCCACCTTGTCGGCGGCTGCCGGCCAGGCGTCGTGCCGCAATGACGGCGACAAACGCGATCTTGGCGTGGCGCGGGAATGTTCCAATGTCTTCGGCGCCAGCCTGCTCAGCATCGAGGAAACCGACTGAACGCAAGTTCACAGCGTGCCGATCTCGATGGACCAGTCCGGGCCCGAATCGATCTTGTGGCCCGCGGCGTAGCTGCCCTGATTGAGCGCCACGGCGAGATTCAGCAGACTGTTGACGTACACCAGCGGCTTGCCCACCGGTACGTCGCCGAAGGTGCGCTGGTAGGGCGCTTGGGCTTCATCGACGAGTTGACCCGCGTGATAAATGCGCACGCGCAGCGGCGCGCCGAGCGCGACGTGCAGCTCATCGAATAGACTCTTCGGTATGTTGGTCCAGACGTTGCCGAACTGCACGTCCAGCACCGGAATGATTCCGGAGACCGTGCCGCCCGAGCGCTGCGCCTTGCGGTACGGGATCGAAATCAACGCCTGCGCCGGCAGCGGCGGCCCCACCTGCTCGAAGCTGATGACGCCGGCGGCGAGGCGTGCGCCGGTGTAGGCAAACACGTCGCGGCCGTGAAAGGTATGCGACTCCTCGGAACCCGGGCGGCGATTGACGCGCTCATCGATCCGGCGCAGGCCTTCGATACCGTCGCGCTCGGCGACCAGCGACAAGAGCCCGTTGTTCGGACCCACGAAATAATGTCCGGTGCGCGTCTTCAGCACGATCGATAGACGCTCGGTGCCCACGCCGGGGTCGACGACGGCCACGAACACCGTGGCCGCCGGCCAGAACTGCTCGGCCTGATAGAGCCGGTAAGCTCCGGCGAAGATGCTCGGATTCTCGTGGCTGAGATCGGATATCAACAAATCCTGCGATACGCCGTAGGCAACACCCTTCATGGCGGACACGGCGCCGTCTTGGGTTCCGAAATCAGTCAATAGCACTAGGGGCGCGCGCGCCTGCGCCGTCGCGCACAAAAACACCAGGCCGGCCAGCAGCCCCATGCGGGCCCGCGGTCGCGACGGCCGGTTCGCGCGGCGACGTGGAATGCTCAGACGGGCTCCTTGCGTTGCGCGGCGGTTATGGCAGCGCGCCTATTTCTGCGGCTCCAAGGGATAGGTACGCGGCGGTTCCGTGCTCGGCGCGGCAGCGTTCGGGGCCTGCGCCGCCGAGGTCGCCGGCACGTCTGCCTGCGGCGCAGGTGAACTTCGCACCGCCGTGTGCGTCAACTGCGCCAGGCGCTCCAGGAAACGCTGCGCCGTTGCCGGCGCGGCCGGGGCCTGGCCCGAGAAAATCTCGGTCGCCGTTACGCCGCTCTTGCCATACACCGAGGCGTTCGCCGTCCGGTCGATCGACATGTGGCTGCCATCGAGCGCGATGCCGCCGAACAAACCACGGGTTCTCGCGTAGGAATAAATTTCCGAGTTGAAATTCATGTCGGTCGCGGCCGAACCTTGCCGCCCGACCGGTCCGGTGGCGACCGATGCGTCCGCGCCCAACGTCAATTTGCCCCCGGCAATGCCCTCGATACCGGTCTTGGTGGTGAACACCAAGATGATGTCGGAGGACTGCGCCCCCGCTTGCAGCCCCCAGCTGCCGCCGGTGAGCCCGACGAAAACCGGATTGCTCCAGGGGGAGTTCAATTTGTCGCGCACCACGAGCACGCCGTTGCCGTGGCGGCCGCCGAATACGAAGGCCACCTTGGTGACATCGGGAATCACGGCGATGCCGTAGGCACGGGCGAGCAGCGCATCCGGTATCTGCTGATCCGGCATGGCTTCAACCTCTTCGAGCACCTCCGTTGCCGTGAGCAGGCGACCCTCCTCGCGCGCGCCGGCATGTGCGGTGCTCACGGCGGCGGAAGCGGCGAGGAGAACAGAGAAATACAGCGTTGCAGCGAATTGTTTCGTTATGGACATCAAGACTCCTAAGGTTGGCGGTACCGCGTCGCCCGCCAAGGCGGACCCGGTGCGGCGTGGATGTTCCCTTAGCTTACCGCGTGTTGGGCGCCGCGAGAACCCGCACAGCCTCGGCGTCTCGATGATGCGCTCTGTAGTATCCGGCCAATCGAGTGGTCGCCTGCTTCGTCGCAGGGTTTTGCGGACCTACGGTCGCCAGCAGTTTCGCGCGTGCCGAGACCAGCATGGGTTCGCCTTCCGCGGCCTTGTCGCGTGTGATCAGCGCCCACCCCAAACTCGCTTCGCTGCGCGCCAAACGCCAGCTATCCGGTCCCGCGAGCGCCAAGTTCATGTCGAGCGCCGTGCGCAGCTCCGCTTCGGCCGCTGCCGCAGAGCCGCGCCGCAGCAGCACTTCTCCGAGCAGTTCGTGCGTGGATGCGATGTACAAGTGGCGCGGGGGCAGCGACTTGGCGTAGATGGCCAGCGCTTCGCGGGCATCCGCCTCCGCGGCCGGCAGGTTGTTGGCGCTCAAAAATAGATTGGCCAGCGCGTCGAGATAGTAACCGGTCAAATAGTGGCCGGAGCCGCGCCGGTCGCGGGTGATCTGCAACGCAGTCTGGGTGGCCGCAATGGCACGGGTGCTGTCGCCTTCGCGATCGTAGAGCACGCCGAGGTCCGCTTCCGTCGCCGCGATGCGCTGATTGTCCGCGCCGAACACGGTGCGCTCGATCTGCAGCGCTTCGTTCAAGACTTGCTCGGCTTCCGCAAATTTGTCGCGCTGGGTGAGTATGGCGCCCAGGATCGCGAGGGCGACGGCGTTGTCGGGATGGTTGCGGCTGACGGTCTGCTGGAAAATGCCGAGCGCCTCCCGCTCATAATGTTCGGCGAGGGGGTAATCGCTCTTCCAGATGGCCGCATAGGCGAGACCGTTCAGCGTTGCGGCGACCTGCAAATTATGATCGCCTATTGCGTTGCGATAGATGGTGAGCGCCTTGTTGAGTAGCTGGGCGGCATGATCGGGATCGCTCCTGGCGTCCAGCGCAAAGTTGCCGAATTGCACCAAGATGTCGGCGGTCTCGATCGGTCGAGCCCCGATGCCGTCTTCCGACAGGGCCACTGCCTGCTCCAGGTCGGCCTCCGCGGAAATCAAGTTGCCCGAATCGCTCAACGCGCGCGCCAAATTCGCCAGCGCCACGGCGACATGCCCCTTGTCGAGCGGACGCTCCAGACGGCGTATGGCCACTGCCTGTTCCAGCAAGGGGATGGCCCGCTCGCTGAAGCCTTGGCGCCGATAGGCGAGGCCGATGCTCTCGAGAAGCTGAGCGCGTACCTCCGGCTGCAGGTTCAAATTGCCGCTGATTTTTTCCGCGCCCCGATCCAGCAGATCCTTGGCGGTCGGTTCCTTGCCTTGTGCATTGAAAGGATCGGCTTGCGAAAATACGTCCACCAAGAACGCCGACACTTGCTGCGCCCGGTCGCGCTCCATCGCGGTGGCCTCGCGCGCCAATTCAATGCGATGATTCTCCCAGGCCGTGACCCCGCCGAACAGCGCGAGAGCGACGAATGCGGCAGCGACGCCCGCTACTGCCCATACATGCCGCCGCAGAAACTTCGCGGTGTTGTAGCGCCAGTCGCCGTGTCGTGCGCGCACGGGCTGACCGCGCAAATGTCGACCTAGATCGTCGGCAAGCGCCTCTACCGATGGGTAGCGGCGATCGGGTTCCTTGCGCATCGCCATGGCGACGATGGCGTCCAAATCGCCGCTCAAGCGGGCCCGCAAGCGCTGTGGGGAGAGTCCGCGGCGGTCGGAGATCCGGCTGCGGTCGGCGTCCGTTTCGCCGTTCATCCTCGATATCACCATTTGGCTCGGGCGCACCGGATCGTCCATGCAGATGGCGCGCTCCAACTGCAGCTGGCTGTAGCTCAGCAGTCGGTAGGGCGAACGGCCGGTCAACAGCTGGTACAGCAATACGCCAAGCGCGTAGATGTCCGTGGCCGTGGTTATCGGGCGGCCCAACACCTGCTCGGGGGCCGCGTTCTCCGGCGTCAGCATTCGCTCTTGAAGCCTCGTTACCGGCAGCGTGTGGGAAAGGCTGTCCGGCGCCAACAGCTTGGCGATGCCGAAATCCAAAAGCTTGGGGGCACCTTCGACCGTGACGAAGATATTGGAGGGTTTGATGTCTCTGTGCACCACCAGGTTGCGGTGCGCATACTGCACCGCGGCGCAGACCTGAATGAACAACTCGAGCCGTTCCCGAACGAACAAGGTCCGGCTATCGCAGTAAGCGTCGATGGATTCGCCGTCCACATGCTCCATCACGAGATAAGGCGTCCCATCCTCGAGATCGCCGCTGTCGATCAGGCGCGCGATCAACGGGTGATCGAGGGTGGCGAGGATATGCCGTTCACTGTGCAATCGGCTGCGCAGCCGCGGATGCAGCGTCGCGTGCTGTAATACCTTGATGGCGACCGTCTGGTGATACTGCGAATCATCGCGCTCGCCGCGGTACACGGTGCTCATGCCGCCGTGCCCGAGAATCGACACCACCCGATACGGACCGATGCGCGTGCCGATCAAACGGTCCTGATGCTCCTCCAACAGCGATTCCGCGGCTTCGCCGATGGCGTGCAGCAGCGGGTCTTCGAGCCGGGCATCCGACTTGAGCATGGACTCGACCGATGAGCGCAGGTCCAGGTCGTCGCCGCAGGCTTCGCCCAAGCGCGCTGCGCGATCACCGGCACCGGTGTCGATCATTTGCTCGAACAGCGATTGGATCTGCTGCCAGCGGGCGCGTGGAATCATGCGGGTCGGTCGCCCCCGATCTCATTGAGCAGCCAGGCGCGCGCCAAGCGAATATCGCGATGCACGGTCGCCGGCGAAGTGCCGAGCGCAGCGGCGATCTGCTCGTAGGTCAGGCCGCCGAAATAATGCAACTCGATGACCTGCGCCAATCGCGGTTCCATCTGCTGCAGACCCTCGAGTGCGTCATCGAGAGCAATGACGTCGAAATCCGCCGCCGGCAACGTCTCGCCGGTAGCCTCGGCGACCAGATCCCGGATGCCGGCATTGCGCTTGATTCGTGAGCGCGACTTTGCGTGATCGACCAACACACGCCGCATGAGGCGCGATGCCAGCGCGAAGAAATGACCGCGATCTTGCAGCGCAACGTTGGCTTGAATCAGGCGCAAAAAGGCTTCATGCACGACGGCCGTCGCCTGCAGCGTGTGGCTGCCGCGCTCGCCGCGCATGTAGTTGCGGGCCAGTCGCCGCAGTTCGTCGTAAACCAAGGGCGTCAAGCGATCCAGGGCCTGCGGATGCCCCGATCGCCACTCGGTGAGGAGTTGCGTGAAATTGGCCGGGACCTGCATCGTCATTCGCCCACCGTCACGGCTGCCGGCTGAGGATTTCCCTTAAGCATACATCGTAGAAACCCTGTGAGGGGATTCTGTCCTCGGTGTCGCCTTTATCATTGCGAGCCGCCCTAAACAAGCGGTTTGCCTAGGAGCACCCGTCAACAACCCACTTGGAGCAATCATAATGAAGGTCAGTCTAGTCGCTTTGGTCGCCGGCTGTGCAGTCGCCAGTTCCGCATTTGCCTTGATGGACTCCCCGCCCGCGAACCCACCGCGCGCCACCGTAATGGATTCTCCGCCGGCGAACCCGCCGCGCACCGCCGTCATGGACTCCCCGCCGGCCAACCCGCCGCGCACCGCCATCATGGAATACCCCCCGG
>Ga0210394_10006702_pt1 | contig 12389 bp, 10 predicted proteins | sample IncBWC12MmetaG_FD_160121 | JGI IMG/M metagenome (GOLD analysis project Ga0210394, IMG submission 160121) | Forest soil microbial communities from Barre Woods Harvard Forest LTER site, Petersham, Massachusetts, United States - Inc-BW-C-12-M | ecosystem: Environmental > Terrestrial > Soil >... | reverse complement strand
CGAACTATATTACTTACACGGATAATTGGGTAGATTATGTGACCAGGATGAACGCAGAAGCCGAGCACTGGCTTAGCGGCCATCGTCCAGGGGAGAACCACGGCTATATCCTAACGTCTGCGTCGGAAAAAGAGTTCGGCTCACTTCCACACCCACGAAATGATAGACGTGCCCTCGTCTGCGACGGGCGCTCCCTGACGGGGATTCAAGCCCGGGTTCCTCTATGCGATTGACCTAGTAGTTGGGCGCGTAGTAACCGCGACGGGCAAGCGTGGAATAATCCTTGTTTTTCATTTCTACCCGAATCTTGCGGTAGCCGCCGTCGTGTTTCTTGTTGGTGGGGGTGTAGCCGAGGGTGTACTGGTTGCGGAGTTCTTCGATGAGTATGTCGAAGCCCTTTTCCAGGTTTTTTTCGCTTCGCACCACGATGACGCGGCCCCCCGTTTCGTCGGCGAGCCTGCGAGCGACGCCCTCGTCGCCTCCGTCGGCGGCTACGAGCAGGATATCGACCACTGTATCGCTGCGCTGGGCGGCTTCGACGGCGTCTTGCAGCTTCAGCTTGCTTCCTGTGTCTTCGGCGTCGGTCAGGACAACGATTGCCTTCCTGCCAGCTTCGCCGGAGAGTTTCTCATGGCAGGCAAGATAGACCGCATCGTAGAAATTCGTGCCGCCGGTGTCACTGGTGGGAAAAGGGCCTTGTGCGAGAGGGCCGCCGCTATCGACGTTGATCTGGGCGCGGTTGATGGCGCGGTTGAGCACTCCGCGGTCATTCGTGAAATCGGCGAGGAGGTCGATGTCGACATCGAACGACATGACCATGGCCAGGTCGCCCTTGTGCAGTAAGCGGGCCAGGAAACGCGAGCCGGCGTCCTTTTCCGCCCCAAGCAGGAATTGCTCGCTGCCGCTCGTGTCGAGGAGCATGCCGATCGTGATGGGGAGGTTCGACTCCGCCGAAAAATAGCTTATTTCCTGAGGCTGGCCATCCTCATAGGCCTGAAAGTCATCTTGCTTAAGGCCGGGGACAATGGCCTTCTGCTTGTCGCGCACGGTGACGAACACGTTGACCAGGTTCACTTCCGAGCGGATTTGAGCCGGTGGCGCTGCAAAGACCACGCCCGCCGCGAGCGAGGCGATGCAGAGATAGATCAGAATGGCTCGAACCCGCATTATATAATCCCCTCTGGTTGCGAACTCATGTAGGATGCGGCGCCGGAAACTAAAGATGCTAACTGAGTTTGTGGAGCGTTCGGCGGCTCACCGGAAAATAGTGACGGGACCCTTATGAATTGTCCACGGAAATTGCTGGCTGCGATTCTTGCAACCGGCGCAGGGCTGGCTGGACTCGCGGTATTGCGGGCGCGGGCGGCGCCGGCGCAGGGCGGCGCCGGCGCCGGCCAGGCGCCCTCGCTCCAGGACCAGGATCGCCGAGCAAAGATCGTCGAGACGGTCTCCCTGGTGGTTGTGCCGGTAACGGTGAAGAACAGCGCCGGCGAGCTTGTGACCGACCTCCAGAAAAACGATTTCCGCGTTTTTGAAGACGGAATCGAGCAGCCGATCGCGGTGTTCTCCGCCGACGCGTTTCCCCTGTCGGCGGCCATCTTGATCGACGACGACCTGAAGACGAGCACGGCGGAAAAAGTCCAGAAGACGCTGGAGACGCTGGCCGGCGCGTTCGCGGCTAACGATGAGGTCTCGCTCTGGCGCTTTGACGAAGTTCCCGAGCAAGTCTCCGAGGATTTCATCGGCGACAACGATAAGCTGCTCACTTCGCTCAAGCACATCGACCTGAGCAGCTCGTTTCCGGGCGTCGGCTCCTACACCATGACGGCCGGGCCGCGCGTCAACACGGCGCAGCCCCCGGGGCCGGCCACAATTCCCGCCGAAGCCCACGGGCATCCCAACACGAAGCACATCGACGACGCGATTTACGCCGCGGCGCAACAGCTTCAGGACCGGCCGCACGAGCGGCGGCGGATTATTTTTTTGATCTCCGATGGGCAGAACGCCAAGAACAACACGCACAAATATGCCGAAACGCTCAAGCTCCTCTTGTCGCAGGATATTTCGGTGTATTGCGTTGGAGTGGGCGAAGCCAACCTGAACCGCGGCATCACGTTTCTCGGCAACAACGTTCTCGCGAAGTACGCGCACGCCACGGGCGGTGATATTTTCTACGGCGGCGTCAGCCGGGAGAACCTCGAGGAACTGTACGCGCGCGTATCCGAACAGGCGCGCAACCAGTACACGATCGCGTACTCGGGCGCGCAGACGGATCGCAGCAAGGAATATCACACCATTGAAGTGCGCGTGAGGCGACCGGGCCTCTCGCTGCTCACGCGCGACGGCTACTATCTGAATGCAACGCCCTAACCTTGCTTTAGAGGACAGACTCCATTTTTGTCATTCCGAGCGGAGCGAGGAATCTCTCTTCGGTGTGAACGCAGGAACAGAGAGATTCCTCGCTCCGCTCGGAATGACAAAATAATTATTTTTTCTGCGGTTTATAAAGTCCACGCTGCTTGAACTTGTGTCGCGCAAGCCGCTCAAAATTTTTCGGATCCGACCATCGAGTTTTTCTTTTCGCACATTTTGGAATTTTTTCTTGACTTCCGGCGCGCACACTCGTAAAAGAACGATAGCGAGTTTGCCGCAGGCAAAACTTGCTGCTCCGAGGGGAGAAGAGTTCGCGGGGCGACTGCGCGAAGGGCCATCACGGAAACCCAGTTCACCGAACGTGGTCTAAGAAAATGTTTCCACCAAGGGCGGCTGCCAACGCAGCCGCCCTTTTGCTTTCTCGGCACGAGCGATTTGTCAGTGGAGAGTTTGCCGCAGGGATCGCGTAGCCGGGCGACACACTACTCTTCGCCCGACGCGCTGGCCGCTGCACCCTGCTCGCGCGCGGGACAGATCGAAACGAAGTCGCAATAGCGGCACGCGAAACCGGGCTTCGCGTGGAACTCCCCTGCGCGAATGTCGGCGGCGGCCTCCTGAATTTCCTCGCGCAATTTCTTAAGCTGCTTCTCGTCGCGCATTGTGCTGACGCCTTCGTTGGACTGAAGATAGAAAAGCGTGAGCCGTGCGGGATTCCAATCGAAATACTGGCGGGCGGCCAGGGCGTAGGCGCTCAGTTGTACGTCCTTCCGAGCCTTTTCGGCGTCGCGCGGCTTGCCCGTTTTGTAGTCGATGATTTCTTCCTGGCCTTCGGCAAGGCGATTGACCTGGTCGATTCGTCCGGTGAGGACCACATTGTTTTCCATCGGCAATTCGAATGATTTTTCCTGGGCGATCACGGTCGGCGGCGCGGCAACGGTTCGCTCGTAGAAGGAGCGCAATTGGGCTAGGCCGTCCTTCTTATATTCCTGCTCCTGGTAGTCGTCTTCGAATCCGGCGGAGGTCCACTCGAGTTCGAATTTCCGCGCGACTTCCTCGAACGGGAGCGTATGCCCGCTTTTCAGCTCGCCGATGAAATATTTGATCGTGTTGTGCATGACGCTGCCAAAACTCATGTTCGCCGCGGGCCCGCCCCGCAATCGCCAGGCGTAGCGAAAGAGGTATTTCTGCGGGCACGATTCGAGCGCGGCGATCGAGGATGGGCTGATTTGCAGCGGCTCGGGCGCCGGCGGGCGATAGGAAGCGGCCCATTCCCCGATGAGTGAGCCGACGCGCCAGCGGCGATCGGGCATGTCGAAAAGGGTCGGCTGGGAGACCCCAACGTCAGGCGCGGACACCGGGGCCGGCGTTGGCGCCAGCTGCTTGATGTCACGGCGCTTGATTTGCGGGTCCATCAGGATGTCATCGAGAAACACGGACGGCTTCGAGCGCTTGTTCTCGACCGTGCAGAGCGTGAGGCGCTGCCGGGCGCGCGTCACGGCTACGTAAAACAGTCTGCGCTCCTCTTGAATCTGAAAGCTGCCCTGCGGTTGTTCCTCCTTCATCAGCGCCGGGGGAAATTCCAGCACACGGGGCCTTTCCCCTGCTGGGAATCCGCGCTGGACGAGGCGCAGAACGTACACGTGGTCAAACTCGAGTCCCTTCGCCGCGTGTACGGTCATCAGTTGCACCGCATCGCCCGGCGCCTGCTCGAGATTGATCGATCCTCCGGCTTGCTCGAAATAATCCAGGTACTCGACAAATTCCTTGAGGCGCTGCGTCTCGCTTTTGGGCTGCCAGTCGCGCACGAACTCCGCGAGCCGACGGAAATATTTGCGGTCTTCGGCGGCGAGCGCCGCGCCGATTTCGAGCACCTCGGCTAGCTCATCGAATAGTTCCGCCGAGGTCAATTGCCGCGATTTTTTCCGAAGCTCCGCAATCATCTCGAACAGGGCGCCTAAATTCCGGTCGCCGGAGGAGAAGGGCGCCTCGTGCTGCGCGGCTTGCGCCGTATCCCACAGGGACGCGCCCTTCGCCTTGGCGGTTCGCTCGATGAGCCGTACGAGGTCGGGGGGCTCGAGCCCCCAGGCCGGCATCGCCAGAACGCGCGCGCAGGCAACGTCATCCGACGGTTGATCAATGAGGCGTAGATAGGCGATCAAGTCGCGAACGAGGCGATGCGAAAGGATCGTCAGGTTTTTGATGACGAACGGAATCTTGCGTGCCTTGAGAACGTCGACTAGCTTGTCGCGATGCCCGTGACTGCGATACAGCACCGCAAACGTGCGCCAGCGAGCGCCCGCGCGATGCAGGCGCTCAAGCTCGCCGGCGACCCACTGCGCTTCGGCATCGCTCGCGGGATGCGTGACGATTCGTACTTTTTCTCCGTCCTCGTGCACCGCCGTCAAGGGATATTCGGGAATGCTGGTTGGCTTTTCGTTGTGGCCGATCGCCTGGCCGGCCACGCGCAAGATTCGTCCCGCGGAGCGGTAGTTCAGCGTGAGGGGCTGCAGCATCTCTTGGTGGGAAGCGGCCGCGCCCTTGGCGAAGCGGTCCAGGAAAATCGTGAAGCTGCCGAACGAGGCCCCGCGGAACCGGTAAATCGCCTGGCGGTGGTCGCCGACCACGAGCAGGTTGGGCTTTTCGCCGCCGAGCAGCCAGAGCAATTCGAGTTGCGCGATATTGGTGTCCTGAAACTCGTCCACCAGAATGTAGCGATACCGCGCGCGAAGCGTTTCACGCAGGGATTCGTTCGCGCGCAGGTGAAGGACCGCATCCATGATCTGTGTCCCGAAAGTCAGCAGTTTGCGCTCGCGAAGCAGAAGCTCGCTCGCGCGGTAGGCTCGCGCAATTTCCTGGGTCTTGGCGATTTCGATGTCGCGGATTTGGCTCTCGTCTTCGGGCATCGCGTCGCGAACGCGGCGGAAATTCGCCGCTTCTTGGTCGGCATAGGTTTGATAGTCATCCGGCGTAACCAGCTCATCCTGGCAACGCGAGAAAAACTGCACGAAATCGCCGAGAAATTGTCCCGGCTCCGCCAGGCGCCGGTAGTGCTTGAGCTGAAGCAATGGCAGGTTGCGGCGCAGCAGAATCCAATGGTCGATATCGTCGATGGGCTTGAGGTCTGGATCGATCTTCTGCAGCAGGTCGTTGCAGAATGCATGAAACGTGCTCAGCGTGACCGCCTCGGCGCGTTCCACGTCTGCCTCGTTCTGCCCGCGCGCCGCTGCGACCACTCGGTGCTTCATTTCCGCCGCGGCCTTGTCGGTAAACGTCAGGCCAAGGATTTCGTCGCCGGTCAGATCCGGTTGAGTTTCCAGCAGAAAGCGGATTCGCTCGGTAATGACGCGGGTTTTTCCCGTACCGGCGCCGGCCACCACGACGAGCGGGCCTTCGCCATGCTGTACCGCCGCCCGCTGCTCGGGATTAAGGGAAAGGCCCGGCGCCGGGGAAGCGGAACGATCAAACAAATTGTCCATCGGGGATCATCCAGGACCATAACGGTAGCACAATCGAGTCTGTATGATTAACACGCGCAGCGGTAACAAATATGTTAACGCTGCAGTTCTTCTAAAAATATGTATTGACTTAATATATTTATGATAATGTTCTCCACAATATTCAGCCAGGAGTTGAGTGAGCGCATAAACAGAAGACAGAAAATCGAGACAAAAGGAGTCCCCCCGTATGTCTCATTTAATCCGCGCTCGGGCGCCGGCCAGGACGCCCATCGAGCGCATCTTCGAGAAAGTCATGCATCGCAAGATGACTTCGCAGGAGAGGATTTACTTCCACCTTAAGCGGCAAATCAAGCCGCCCCCTCGCGCAAAGACAAGCAAACCCAGACAATCTCGCGCGGCTTAATCGCGCAAAATTGACCCGGCACTCCCTCCCTCCTATACTGAGACGAAGGCGAACGTGTAATTAGGTTCGCGGGTCCCGCGAGTTCCAGTCCCGGGAGTGCATCCATGGATCAAGCCGTCATTCTCAGTGCCGTCCGTACGCCCGTCGGGAAATTCCAAGGTGGACTTTCGTCTCTCTCCGCGCCTCAACTTGGCGCAAAAGCCGTTGCCGAAGCCGTGCGCCGCGCAGGAATCGATCCCAAGTCTGTTGACGAAATTATTATGGGCAACGTTGTGCAGGCCGGGCTCGGGCAGAATCCCGCGCGGCAGGCGGGGTTGGGCGCGGGGCTGGATGTTCGCGTCGCGGCCATGACGATCAACAAGGTGTGCGGATCGGGGCTGAAGGCAGTCGGTCTCGCGGCGCAGGGCGTGATGCTGGGGGAGACCGAAATCGTCGTCGCCGGTGGAATGGAGTCGATGTCGAACTGCCCTTATTTGTTGCCAGGCGCGCGCACGGGATACCGAATTGGTAACGCCGAAGTCGTGGACTCGATGGTGCGCGACGGCTTGTGGGACGTGTACAACGATATTCACATGGGCATTACCGCCGAGCTGGTGGCGGAAAAATATGGGATCACGCGCCAGGAGCAGGATCAATTTGCCCTCGAAAGCCACCAGCACGCTATCCGTGCGAGAAAATCCTGCTTCATTGAATCGCAAATCGTGCCCGTCGCAATTCCTCAAAAGAAGGGTGACCCCATCGTAGCCAAATACGACGAGTCGCCCCGGGAGGACGCTTCTCTTGAGACGCTCGGCAAACTGCGCCCCGCGTTCAAGAAGGACGGCACCGTCACTGCGGGCAACGCGCCGGGAACGAACGACGGCGCCGCGGCGCTCGTCGTAACCAGCGAGCGCAACGCCGCGCGCCTCGGGAAGACGCCCATGGCGCGAATCGTCGCGCAGGCCGTGAGCGGCGTCGAACCCAAGTGGATCATGATGGCTCCGGTCTACGCCGTCGAAAAAATCCTCGAGAAGACGGGATGGGATCGCGACCGCGACGTCGACCTGTATGAATTGAACGAGGCGTTCGCCGCCGGCGCGATCGCGGTCACGCGCGAGCTGCATCTCGATCCCGCGAAAGTCAACGTGAACGGCGGCGCGGTGGCCATCGGCCATCCGATCGGCGCGTCGGGTGCGCGAATTCTGACGACGCTGCTCTACGAAATGCAGCGTCGCAACGTGCATCGAGGCATCGCCGCGTTGTGCCTGGGCGGCGGCAACGCCGTCGCGCTAGCTGTCGAGCGATAAGGATCGTTGTAGCCCGCCTCTTTAGAGGCGGTGTTCGGTTCGCCACATCCGGAATGCTTCTGCCTTCAAAAGACGGTCCCCGCGTCTGAAGACGCGGGCTACACTGCATGCCTGACGATTCCCTCGAAATTCTCTGGCGCGGGTCCGATCCCGCCAAATTCACCGCGCTGCAGGCGGCTCTGCGCGACCAAGGGATCCGGTTCTGGGAAATGCTGGCGCACGACCACGCCGGCGGTTTTCTCAATATGCGGCCGTATCATATGGAAGCGATGCCGGGATTTGAAATTCGTGTCCATTCCTCGAATTTGCCCGCGGCGCGATCGGTGTTGGAATCCATTGAGGCACAGGAACGCGCCCCAGAAACTCGCGACCCGTCGCAATACGAAAAAGACGGCTCCGTCGAAGCCGCCCCGATTCTGCCGATCGATTGGGATCCCGGCGAGGCCACTTCGGAAGTGTGGTCCGGTGAAGACGAGTCCCAGGCGGAATACATTTCCAGCTCGCTCGCCGAAAACGGCGTACCATGCCGCATTCCGGACGAACCCGGCCACGGGATTCGGCTCTACGTTCGCCCCGCAGACTTGGCGCGCGCGCGGGACATCGTGCGCGAGATCACGCAGACGTAGCTTCCGGTCCGTACCGGCGGTAGAATGCACCGCCAATGATTTGCCCCCAGTGCAAATGTGAATATATTCGCGGCGTCGCCGAGTGCGCCGACTGCGGCGTCCCCCTTGTCGATGCGCTCGAAGCAGCGGAGGCAAATTTCGCCGAAGACGTTCCAATCGTGGCAATCTGGCGGGGCAGAGATGGCGCTGCATGCGACAAAGTCAAAGAGGCGCTCAAAAACGCAGACATTCCGTTCACTACTCCCGATTCCAAGGGCACCTTCAGTTTTCTTGCCACGGAACCGACAATGGAAGTTTGGATTTCAGACGCGGACCAAGAGAAGGCGAAAAAGATTCTTCTCGATCTAGAGGGACGCGTGGATCCCGACGAACTGACTCCCGAAGAAATCGAGGCACTGGCCCTTCCGGAACCGGATGACTCGCACAGTGAAGATCAAACGAGCGGGCCGCAAGATTTATCGATTGAGTGGAACGAAGACGACCCCGTTGCGGACGCTTGGAACGGCAATAGCGAAGAACTCGCGGATAGCTTGATCGTCTGCCTCCGCGAAATTGGAATTGCATCGCGCAAGCTTTCGGAAGCCGGCCACTGGCGCGTGGTGGTCCGCCCCGAGCAGGAATCCCGGGCCAAAGAAATCGTCCGCGAAGTGGTGGAAGCAAGCCCGCCGGAATGAACTCGCCGTTGCGCCGCTTTCCTTTACCTCCTCAACTTCCTATACTTTCTCAGCTTCCTTCTTCTCCCGAGGAGACGAAATGAGCATCGACACAATCCGCACGGTCGCCGTGCTCGGCGCGGGAACCATGGGCAACGGGATCGCGCACGTCTTCGCCCGCTGCGGCTACATTGTTATTCTTCGTGATGTGGAGGAAGGGTTTCTGACCCGTGCCCGCGACACGATCGCCAAAAATCTCGACCGTGAAATCAAAAAGGGCAAGGTGCCTGACGCGGGCAAAGCGAAAATTCTCGGCCGCATTCAAACGACCACCGACATGACAGAGATTGCCCGAGCCGACTTCGCCGTCGAAGCCGTGCCCGAGCGCCTGGACCTGAAGCTTACCGTCCTGCGCGAAGCGGACAAGCTCCTGCGCCCCGAAGCGATCCTCGCCTCCAACACATCCTCGATTTCCGTGACGACGCTCGCCGCGGCCACGAGCCGCCCGGACCGCTTCATCGGCATGCACTTCATGAATCCAGTGCCGGTGATGGTCCTTGTCGAAGTGATACGCGCGCTGCAAACGAGCGAGGAAACGTTTCACACCACGATGGCGTTGTGCGAGCGCCTCGAGAAAAATCCCGTCGCGGTCAATGACGCCCCTGGCTTCGTCTCCAATCGCGTACTGCTTCCGATGATCAACGAAGCCGCCTTCGCCGTGATGGAAGGTGTAGCCACTCCGGAGGCGGTTGACGCCGTCATGAAGCTGGGCATGAACCATCCCATGGGGCCACTCGAACTCGCGGATTTCATCGGCCTCGACGTGTGTGTGAACATCCTCGACGTGCTCCACGAAGGTTTCGGCGACCCGAAATATCGCGCCTGCCCGCAGCTGCGAAAAATGGTCGCCGCCGGCTGGCTGGGACGCAAGAGCGGGCGCGGGTTTTATTCTTATGCTGGCTGATAGTCAAAGCCCAAACTACAGTCGGATTGCGTGCTGACGTGTTTACGTACATGACGTGCTGCAGAAGGAGGTATCTGTATGCCGGTAACGCAAACCTCGATTGATTCACTGAAGCAACAAATAACCGGGATCGAGCAAGAAGCTCAAGGCTACTTTCAGGCTGTCGCTGCGTTAGTAGAAGCGAAATGGGGCCCAGAGGCTGAATGGCGATATCGTCGAGATCCCGTGTGGGACTGCCTCCGCGACTATGAAAGACGAGTTGCTGAGAGTCTCCAGATCAGGCTGAAGGATATCGTTCTCCGTGTAATCGACGCATCAAGGCTATCGCCTCTACTCGAAGATGCCGACCGGTCAGATTTGCAGATCGCCTACAAGGAAATGTCAGCCTCTCTTCGTATGAGAGTCTACCGTCACTGGGATACTGAGGTCTTGCACGATGAGGGGACGGTGCTGGGAGTAAGACGCGGAGGGCAGGAAGAGGAAGACACGTCGACTGAGCACGCGAAAGCCAGGTTCGAAAGCGCTCTAGAGAGGCTTTCCAAGGTGCTGGGGATGGTGGTGCCCTCCGACGCACCCTCAGCGGGTTCGCCAGTCTTGGTTGGTGCCACGGCGATGCAAAAATACCACCCAAACACAGCGTTCATAATGATGTGGATAAGCAAGAGTCATCCGGAATTAGATGATGTGTGCGATTGCATCAAAGGAGTTTTCAAGAACTTCGGAATTGCGGCAGTCCGCTCGGATGACATCGAGCATCAAGACACGATCACGGAGAAGATTCTTCAAGAGATTGAGACGTCAGAGTTCTTGATAGCGGACCTCTCCGGGGAGCGACCTAGCGTGTACTACGAGGTTGGATACGCACATGCGCGTGGTAAGCGTCCAATTCTCTACCGTAAAAAGGGTACCCCGCTTCATTTCGATCTTGCGGTTCACAACGTTCCGGAATATGAGAACATCGTGGACTTGAGGAATAAATTGAGGAAGCGTTTGGCGGTTCTCATGAATAAAGATGCCACAACCACGGTCGAGTAGTTGGCTGCCGCCGCGTGCGCCTGTCGCACAAAGTATTTGCTTTTTCTTCGCCATGTGGTATCCTGCCTCTCGCAACGAATTTTCGCCGAACCCGGCAGAATATAGTAGACTCCGAAAGCGCCAAGAATTCCGTAAAGTCACGATACGTGACAACCTAGATTCCGAGGTGGATGATGACGGACGACAAGAGCAAGATGCTGGAAAATGCGATCTCGCAGATCGAGAAAGATTACGGCAAGGGCGCCATCATGCGCCTGGGCAGCCGCGACGTCCTGGTGCCGGTGAGCGTAATCCCCACGGGCGCTCTTTCGATTGACGCCGCGCTGGGCGTGGGCGGCGTGCCGCGCGGGCGCGTGATTGAGATTTACGGCCCGGAATCCGGCGGGAAAACAACGCTGACGCTGCACATCATCGCCGAGGCGCAGAAGATGGGCGGCCAGGCAGCGTTCATCGACGCCGAGCACGCGCTCGATCCGGTCTACGCGCGAAGGCTCGGCGTGGACGTGGACAATCTGCTCGTTTCTCAGCCGGACAACGGCGAACAGGCCCTGGAGATCGCGCAGAAGCTGATCCAGTCGGGCGCCGTCGACGTGATCGTTGTGGACTCGGTTGCCGCGCTCGTGCCGCGCGCCGAGCTCGAAGGCGACATGGGCGATCCGCAGATGGGATTGCAGGCGCGCCTGATGTCGCAGGCGCTGCGGAAGCTCACGGCCATCGTCTCGAAATCGCGCACCTGCCTGATCTTCATCAACCAGATTCGCGAGAAGATCGGCGTTATGTTCGGCAACCCGGAAACCACGACCGGCGGTCGCGCACTGAAGTTCTACTCCTCGATCCGCCTCGATATTCGTCGCATTCAGTCCATTAAGGAAGGCGACCGCGTGGTCGGCTCACGCACCCGCGCGAAAGTGGTGAAGAACAAGGTGGCCGCGCCATTCCGCGAAGCGGAGTTCGACATTCTCTACGGCGAGGGCATTTCCCGCGAGGGCGATTTGATTGATCTCGGTGTGGACAAGGGCGTCCTCGAGAAGTCAGGCACGTGGATTTCGTTTGGCGGCGAGCGCCTCGGCCAGGGGCGAGAAAATGCGCGCCTGTTCTTGAAGGAGCACACTGACGTACGTGGGAAGATCGAGAATACCCTCCGCAAGAAAATGAACATTCCTATTCCGGGCGCCGCGAACGGCAATGCCGCCTCGACGGTGCCGGTGGAGAAGGCTTCGGATAAGCCGGTGGCTCAGGCTGCAGCGGCAACTGCTTCTGCCGCCGCAGCGGCCAAGCCGCGGGCGATAAATAAGTAGGCGGCTCAGCAATCGGAGACAACGAGAGGCTCACACCGGACCTCGCCTCTAAAGAGGCGGGCTACAGCGATCACCCCCGGGCCGTAGCGCTTCTGACCGAACCATTTGGTAAGCTGCGTGCCACCACTTGAACCATCTGTTCCTTCGCGATACACTCCTCGTTGCCTCCTCCTGTTTACATGGTCTTTGTTTTCTGAATAGTACGAACGTACTTCAAATGGCCCCGTGCGTGATAGTACGAAAGAGTATTGATTGGCTATTGCGTTTGGGCGGATAAATTACCTAGAATCACG
>Ga0210394_10006699_pt1 | contig 12392 bp, 16 predicted proteins | sample IncBWC12MmetaG_FD_160121 | JGI IMG/M metagenome (GOLD analysis project Ga0210394, IMG submission 160121) | Forest soil microbial communities from Barre Woods Harvard Forest LTER site, Petersham, Massachusetts, United States - Inc-BW-C-12-M | ecosystem: Environmental > Terrestrial > Soil >... | reverse complement strand
GAAGCTGACCAAAGACACTCCGTTCACAATCATCAGCGTCGTCATCGGCAACATTCAATATCCCGAAACGGTGGCTCAGTCGGTGGCGAATAAGCTGGCGGCGACGCAGGTGCTCGAGCAGACGACTATCGAAATCCAGACCGCAAAGGCCAAGGCGCAGATTCGAGAGGCGGAGGCGGAAGGCGTCGCCAAGGCGATGGACACGATCAACCAGAAACTGACGCCGCTCTACGTTCAATACGAAGCGATCCAGGCGCAGCAGAAAATGGTCAACTCACCCAACCATACGGAAGTATATATTCCGGTCGGTCCGATGGGCGTGCCGATAGTCGGCACGATGAAGATGGGGCAAGAGGGCAAGCAGTAACGGGGAACCTAACCCTAACCCCTAACCCCTTCCCATAGTGGGAAGGGGAACCGGATTGCAGGGAGCCCTTCCATCGAGGGAAGGAGGACAATCACGCGCGCGGTGCTCGCGCTAGTTGGTGGCCTGCTGCTGGAGGCCCTGGATTTTCTGGCGGAGTAGGCTGACGAGCTTGTCGTAGCCGTCGTTGTTGAGAACGCGGTTGAACTGGTTGCGGTAGTTGGCGATTACGCTGATCGCGTCAATCGTGATGTCGTAAATCTTCCATTCGCTGCTGTCGTGGCGCATCAGGTAGTTCACCGCGATCGGATTTTTGCGGTCCTGCAACACCACCGTGCTGTACACCGTGGCGTAGTCGGGGCCGTCGCTGGTCTGCTTGACGAATTGAATCATCGAGGATTGGATCTGCTGGTTAATCTTCTCGACCGAATACGATTCTATCCGCGACAGGTACGCATCCTCGATAAAGGTCGTGAAGAGCGGTACGAATTCGCTCTGCTGCGCGGGCGTCAGAGTTTTCCAATGGTATCCGATGGCCGATTTCGACATCTCGGCAAAATCGAAATGGCTTTCGGCGATCCCGCGAAGTTTCTTCTCGCGATCGGTCGGGGAAATCTGCTGATCTTTGAACACGACGATCGACTGATCGATGATCGTTTTCACCGACGCGGTCGCGTCATCGGAGGAGACAGACGCCTGCATCGGCGCTTGGGCGACAGCCGGAGCAGCGGACGTACATAACAGCAGCGCGCCAAGCGCGACTGTTGGTAAATTAAATTTCAATCGCGCCATCCTTTGAAAACAACGAAAGTGGTTTCGGTTATTGCAGCGCGGGACCGTTCTTGAACAGCTTGCGGTCGTCCACGTCGCCGTCCGACGGTTTGCGCAGGCAGCTTTCCGCCAGCCATCGATTCGTCACCGTATCCGACAGCGCAGTCCCGCCTTCATCCACGGCCCAGGTCCGACTGTTGATCGTCGTTTGATTAAAGATCCTGCCGCAACTCCTGCAGGTAAAGGCGAGCCGCGAGCCGCCTCCCGGTGCGATCGATTCGATAGTGCGGACCTTCCAGTCGTGCGTTCTCCACGGCGGCAGACTTTCCTCGCGCATATCAACTCCTGCTTAAAATTTTCAATCGGTTACGCAGTACCGTTGCTGGTGCGCTTGGCGGGAGCGCGACGTTTGCGTTCGCCGCGGTACTTTTGAGCGCCGGGTTCCTGCGGACGAAATGGATCGACGTGAATTTTGCGGCCCTGGAGTTCGGTGCCGCTGAAGTAGACGGCGGCGTTGATCGCATCTTCGACTTCGACCATTTCGACGAAGCCGAATCCGCGCGATTTGCCGGTAATCTTGTCGGTGATCACCAAGGCGCCGGCGACCCGGCCGACTTTCGAGAAGAGCGCCCGCAGTTCATCGCGGGTAACTGACTCAGCGAGATTTCCTACATATATTCTCGGCACCGGCCCTCCTGATTGCGACGTGCGAAGTTCAGAGAGCTCCCGGAACGGAAGCTCGAAGCTAATTTGAAAGATGCAGAGGCACGCGAGACTTCAGAAGTCTCGCGACCCCTGAAAACGACTGAGCGGGCATCGTGTGCCCGCTCAGCCTCAGGTTTTATTTACCAGCGGCCGCCGCCTCCGCCGCCACGATTGTCGCCACCGCCGCGCCGGTTGCCACCGCCACCGCCGCCGCCGAAGCTCGATTCGCGGGGCTTGGCCTCGCTAACCTTGATGTTCCTTCCCTTCAGATCCGTATCATTCAGGGTCTGGATTGCCTTGGAAGCATCTTCCGCATTCGCCATCTCGACGAAGCCGAAGCCCTTCGATTGGCCGGAAAATTTATCCGTGATTACCGCCACGCTCTGAACCTGGCCAGCCTGTGAAAACAGTTCTTCCAGATCGCTGTTGGATACCGAGTAGGCCAGATTGCCTACGTACAATTTGCTGGGCATTTTTGCCCTCCGTAAGTATTTGCCGGGAAGCTCTCGTACAGAAAACCCGGGCTAATTCCCGAGCTTAGAGAAAGGAACAATCCGAGCGTTAGATGGTTAGAGTACGCTAATTCCGCTGCGGAAGATAGAGGGGCGCCAAAAGCGTTTGTTTTCAAATGATAACGTCCCCCGACGTTCGATTCGACACCCAATTCTGAATCAATTTCGCCCTCTGCCGACGCCCGTGGCGAGCGATCACAGCCCGAAGAACTGAAGGATGCCCTCTGATGGCCCCGGCGCGTAGTATCCCGGTCCCGGCGGATAGTAGCCGCAATCGTAAGGATCCGGCTCGGAGTAGTAGTCCGGGGCGGGTGCGTAATAGTAGTCCGGGTATCCATAGGCGTAGTCGGGTCCGCGATAGTAGCCGCGACCTCGGTACGCGTGCTCATGACGCTCCTCATGGCCGCGGCCGCGGTCTCCGTGATCGCCGTGATGACTGTCGGCGTTCACCGGGCCGATTGCGAAGGCGCCTACCAGGAGGCCGAACGCAGCGGCCGAAACGATCTTGCCGAATCGCGCAAACTTCGCGCGCGGATGAATGCTAGGCGTGGTTTTCATGATGACTCCCGTTGGCCGAGGCGGCTGTCGGTACTAGCTCGCTTTGCTGACTTCCTTTCTGGCCTCAGTGCGAGCGCGGCTTCGGAACAATGAGTCAGCGATCTTTTTCTGCGCGTCCGACATGCTGTTGTAGAGGTCTTCGAAGGCCGGAATGAACTTCTTCATTCCATCTTCGTGCGCGTCGATCACTTCCGAGTAGGATTTGACGACGTCAACCGCGGTCATCGTCTTCGCGTCTGCGGCTCGCTGTTTCTCGAGGTCAGCCATCTTCTGCGCGTTATTGCGCATCACCTGGGCGAGCGCGTCCCACTGGGACTTTTGCGCATCGGTGATCTTGAGTTTCTTATGCAGGTCGCGGATATGGGCCTCGACCGTTCCTATCGCTGGAGATTCAGGAGTGGTCGCCGACGCCATCTCCTGATGCGAGGGGGCGGCGGTGCGGGAGTTGGTTCCGGTCATGTTATCGCTGGAGGCCGCGAACAATGGAGTGGCGAGAAGGATAGCGCCGAGAAGCGCTGCCGCTGCGCTAGTGCACGCGGCTGGACGATTGCACGGAATCATAGTTGGTACCCCTGAAATAGTTATGGTTGTTCCCTCATCGAGTTCGACTTCTCGATAAGAAGCAATTTCGGGGCCCGTCGGCGGAGTCTTGAATGAGCGAAAAAATTGAGCGGAATTCGCTGATAAAATTGCCTAGCGGCAATCTCCAAGTGTAATCCTTTGGAATTTTTTACATGGAGCAGGCTTGTTTACGGGGAGTTCCCATCGGGCTGGAGAACGGGGCGGCCGACACGACGGAGTTTTGCGAGGCAGCGGCGCTGGGTGGCGTAGCATTGGGAGCGGGAGGCGCTGGCACGATATCGGCAGCAGGCGGGGAAAATTTGGGCTTATCGAATACGCCCGACTTCTGCATCCGCCACAGATCCTTGGCCTCTCCGCAGATATCGGCGCACCCCAAATCCCACTTTCTGGCACTCATACACATCTGCCGAGCTTCGGCCCATTCTCCGGTGTGATGCTCGAAACGTGGCGGCGGCGGTGAAGCAGGCACAGCAGAACACCAATTCGGATTGAGCGGCGGTAAAAGAGTGGGCTGTTGCGCGCCCACTCTTGACGCCGACAGAACGGTGACTAACGCAACAATGACCGCGATTCCTGCTCGTTTTACGGAGTTCACAGCCCCCCTTTTTGGTTGAGGTTAAAGCCTAAGCCCGACGCATCTTGTTGGGCCGACAACAAACGTGGAAAATTATGCGACAGCTCCGCTTTCGTAATCCCTGCCGGAACATCGGAAGACCGCGTTTGTTATGGGCAGTTTCCCATCGGGCTGCGAACTTTGGCGATACCACCGTTCTTCGGTGTGCAGGTTGGCGGGTTGATATCGCTGCCCACCGCGGTGGAACCCTTGGTCGCCTCTGCGGTGACGACACTGCTTGAGTGAATGCATTCAGCGACTGCCGTACTGTTCGTGCCCTTGGCGTTGGTTTCAGCCTGGCAAGCCTCTTCGACGGTAGAGACGGCAGTAGCCATCGATCCGTTCGAGGTCGCTTTCGCTTTTCCACCTCCGATCATTGAGACGGTGGCGACCGAAGTACTTCCGCTGCCCTTGGCGTTGGCGGTTGCTTCGCCGACATCGGTGGACTCGACATCAGCCACCGCGCTTGAGCCATCGCCGGAGGCGGTGCTTTGAACGTTGCCACCGGCAGGGGTTGGGTTAGTGCTTGAAATTTCGGAAACGGCCGAGGAGTTCGGACCGGTAGCTTTAGCCTTCCCTCCACCGGTAGGGGAAATGATGACTCCCGCGAAGGCTCCGGCGCCGGACGAGGTAGCGCTGCCAGTGCCGGCCTTCACGATGGAGGTTGCGTCACTATTGTCTTTGGCGCTCGCGCTGACCGTCGCTCCATCTTCCGCCTCGCCCTCGGCAAAACTCAGCCCTGAAGCCTTGGCAGTGGCTTTGTTCGGTCCCGAACCACTGACAATAGTCTCGCATTCAGTACCGTCGGCGTTCTTGTTTGTGACGTTCATCGTCTTGGACAAGCACGACTCGGAATCGCCGCCGGCATTCGCGATGCCAATCGACAGCGCGAACACGGTCATCACCACGGCAGCCACGATGGTCGCAATCCTTTCTCTCATTTTGCTGACGTCCTCCGCAAAAGTAGTGCAAACCTAGTCGGGGGCGCGGATAAGCGCAAATTCGAACGCAGGCTCCGATGCTGACGACCAATCGATCCGGGTTCGCGAGTCTTTATCCGGATACGGTCGGGATCTGCGCGCGCAGTTCCTTGACGACATCTTCCGCGACACTGCCGAAGATCGTTTTCCACGCGCCGATCGTGTAGGCCCCGCCGAACGACACCGTCCGATGGGCCTCGACCGACCCGACCAGCTTTCCGCTGCCGCTCTCCTTCAACTCACAATGCAGCGTGATGACCGTGCTGCCCCATCCAGGAAGCGTCCACCGCTTGAAGGCGTTGCCTTCGTCGTATTCGACGATCTTGGTGGCGATGATCAGATGGTCGCCCTGCAGACCCTGCGTCCATAGCAGGTTTTGTTTTTGCAATTGTTCAGTGAGCGCATCGGTGAACATCTGTTGCAGATCGGCGTCGAAGGTCTTGCCGGTTTCGTTGGTGACCGGACCGACTTCGATGCGGGTGTCCCCGTTGGGCACGAAGCCAGGCTCGAATTGAGCGCTGTGGCTGACGGCGCCGCATCCGAATCCCGCTATCGCCAAGCCCCCCAGAAGGCATAGTAGCGCGAAGTTTCCAGCGCACGACGCAAATCGGGTCATGCCGGGCCGCCTTTTCGAGAGCGGATCATCAGTTTTCGGACTTCTTAACGAGTTGAGCCTGGAGTTCCACGGTCTTTTCACCCTTGGGATCCAACTCCTGCTTCCATTGCTCGTAGCCGGGAGCGTCGACCGTTACCTGGAACTGGTTGTGGCGGTATACGTCTTGTGGCGTCAGCGTCGTTTGCGAGGCGGCCGGAATGGCGCTGAACGGGAGATAGATGCCCAGAGTGGCGAGGGTGAGGAATAGGGCCAGGCCGGGTTGCGTCTGCCAGAGAGTAACGTTGGTAGTATCGCGCTCGACTTGCTGTTCGTAATCGAGGGGAAGAGACAGCGGGGTCACTCCCACGTAGCGGTTGTCGAGGTTGACGTTGCCTGATGGAGTGCTTTGCACACTGAGCTGCGTCTGCGCAGTGCGGAAGAACGAACCCTGTTCCGGCGGCTGAGTCGAGCAGGCGCTGAGCAGTATCAGTCCGGCAATGGCTGCGCGCTTCACGCGAGCACAATAACCGGAGGTTTACGGTGCCGCAACAAGCGGCGTCGCGTATCCGATGCGCGCAACTCCGCGTGACCGATCAGCGGCGATTAGTATCCGCCGTAGTAGCCGTTCGGGCCGTAGTACCCGTTGTTCTGCATCTCGGTGCCGACGAGATAGCCGACCGCGCCGCCGCCGAGACCGCCGATCAGCGCACCGGTTGCGGGTGAACCTTCAGAACCGGTGAGCAGCGCTCCGGCTCCTGCACCGATTGCGGCGCCGGCAAACGTGTCGTTTGCCCGTGGACTGCCGAAGCAGCCGGTGATTGTAAACAGTACAAATGCGCTGGCGACCGCGATGATGGCGGTTCGTGAGATTCGCGCAGCGCCGACTGTGGTCGCATGCCTGGAATTCATCTTCAGACCTCGAAAATGCATTCACCATAGAATACGAATGAGGCGGTGGTTCGGTTGCATATTCGGGCTTTGAGTACGTAGATACTGTTTCCGCGACTGCGGATGGAGCGCAAATCGTGAAATCGCATCAGTTTGGCCCCGCTAATCCGGCGGCAACCTACGTCCCACACGCGTATCCCGAAAAAACGATCGATACTGGCGAGGCCACGATCAACTACGCGGTAGCAAGAGCGCCCGACAAGCCGGCGTTGTTACTTATTCCCGGACAGACGGAATCCTGGTGGGGCTACGAGACTGCGATGGGCCTGCTGCAAGAGCACTTTCAGGCGTTCGCGATTGATTTGCGCGGGCAGGGAAGATCGAGCAGGACGCCGGGACGCTACACCGTCGATAATTTCGGCAACGACCTCGTGCGGTTCATCGCGCTGGTTATCGGGCGACCGGTGATCGTCAGCGGGCTCTCGTCGGGCGGCGTCATCGCGGCGTGGCTGTCGGCGTACGCGACGCCCGGCACGGTCCGCGGCGCCGTGTACGAGGATCCGCCGCTGTTCTCCTCGGAGGTGAATACGTCTTGCGGACCATCGATCCGCCAATCGATCGGACCGATTTTTTCCTTGATGAGCAAATATCTGGGCGATCAGTGGAGCGTCGGCGATTGGGCCGGCATGCTCGACGCCGCCAAGACGGAGCTTCCAGAGTGGCTGTCGCGCGCGATTGTCCCGATGATGTTTACTGCGGACGGCCAAATCCCGCAGCGGATGAAAGAATACGATCCGGAGTGGGGGCGCGCTTTCTGGGAGGGTTCGGTGTTCGCGAGCTGCGACCACGCGCGGATGCTGGCGAGCGTCAAATGCCCGGTGTTATACACGCACCATTTTCGGCTGGTTGATGAAACCGACGGTCACCTGCTGGGTGCGGCTTCGGACCTGCAGGCAAAGCGCGTATGCGAACTGGTCGCGCAAACCGGCAATTCGATCGAATACAAGTCGTTTCCGCGAACGCCACATTCGATGCACGGCGAGGATCCCAAGCTGTTCGCACAGCTACTCATCGAGTTCGAAGCAAAGCTGAAGGCCGAGGGCCGCTAGACTCGAACCGAGCCAAGGAATATTCCGCGTAATCTGTCCGAGCTAGACGAGCGGTCCGCTGGCGCTCGCCGCCGCTGCTTCTCCTTCTGTGCTCGAAGGAATCGGCGGCGGCCCTGAACCGAATGTCGCCGCGAGGCGCTCGAAGCGCTGTTGCAGTTCGCCCGCAGATTCGAAGGTTGCGGCCAGTTCCACCAGTCGTGCATGGAAAGCCCTGGTTGGCTGCAGCGCGCTGATCAATTGCTTCAAGTGATCGCGAAACGCATTGGAGACCTCGGCGAATCGGCCCTGCAAAGAGCTAACCGGGTCGAACGAGCTTGCGAGGAGCGCGAGTTGGTCCTGAAGGCCCTTGACGGGCTCGAAAGCGCCGGCGAGCCGTTCCAGGTGATTGGCGAGGGTCTTGATCGACTCGAACGCGGTCGCGGCTTCGTTGCCAAGGCGGCCGAATTGTTCAAACGCAGGCAGAAGCTTGCCAAACCGATCTTCGAACAACTTGGTGCTCTCAAAGATTTTCGCGACCGCTACTGCATTCTGTGATTGCTCGTTGTTATTCACGGACCGGCCTCCGACCTCGGGTCGTTTGCTTCCTCTGGTGACGAGCACGCAGTCAACTGCCGAGACCTCCAATACGGAATCGAAGCCGTCGGCCACATCCTCGGAATCAACGCGGTTGAGACGCGCGGGATCCGTGCCAGCCGTGTGCGACTCGGACGGCGCGAGAATCCGGCCTTTTAGTCTCTTAAGCATATCGGCAGCTTCTGCGCGCAAAGATCAGCGTCGCTGATCTCCCATGATCATCCTCGAACGTTCATCCTACAATATGTATAGTAACCCTACTCCACTGAGGCGCGCAACTCCCCAATATGTGCATGATTTTGGTGATCCCAGCGGGAGTCGAACCCGCGTTCCCGACGTGAGAGGCCGGTGTCCTAACCACTAGACGATGGGACCATCGTCGCGCGCGTTTCGTCAGCTGCGCGCATGCGAGTCACGTTGGCTGAGGAGGTAGGACTCGAACCTACAATCGCCTGATCCAGAGTCAGGTGCCTTACCAATTTGGCCACTCCTCAGCGCAGCCCTGAAATATAACCAACGCCCGCCGCGCGCGCCACCGCGCCGTCGCGTCGCTATCTGATTGAGGTGTGGCGCAGCGTCTCGGCGTGACGGTTGACGAGCGCGTCACATCGCGAGAGCAGCGCCGGGTTAGCCGAGTGGCGCTCGATCATGTAGCTCAGCTCGCCGAGGTCGTGGACCAGCAGTCGCAGGCATCGCTCGTACTCGTCGGGCGCCTGCAAGGCCTTCAGCAAATCCGAGACGAGATCTTCGAGCTCGGTCTCCTCGACTTCGAGCGCAATTTCAAGCGCGCGATCGAGCTTGATTCCCGGCGTCGCGTCGCTCTGCGACTTTTCCAGCAGCGCGCGCAGCCGCACGATGGTCGCGTCTTCGAGTGAGATTGGGCTGGGCTTATCGAGCATCTCTTCCTGATCGAGCACGGTCGTCACCAGGTCGAGCGCGCCGACGTGGCGGGCTTCGTCCCGCGCCATGCCGAACCAGAAATCCTGCAAGGCGGGCTCGCGCGCAAAAATTTTCGCGAAGCGCGCGTAAAGCGCCATGCTTTGTTTTTCCAATGCGATGGTCGCATCGAGGACTTCGCGCGTGGTGGGCATCGTGGAGCGATGATAGCTGCTGACTTCGAGCGCGGTAAAGTGGGAACGGAAAGGAGCGCTTCGCGATTTCAGAAACCGGAACCGGCTTCGCGTACGCGAAGCTGTCCGAGGTCCTTCCTCCCCTCGCGTTGCTCAGGTCGTCAGGATGACAAAGGGGCGGCGGCTCCCGACCTCAGTAGCTCCAGGAGGCGCTTCATTGCGATTCGCGATTCGATTGCGAAGGGTACGGTCGCGACCAGGTAGATGAAGAGCGTCATCGCGATCACCACCATGCGAACGCCGAAGGGGCCGGCCACCGGTGAATCGACGCTGACTGAACTCCACGCCAGGAAAACTATTATGCCGATCCAGAGGGGAACCACCGGCCATACCAATCGCATGTTCACAGCGACCGTCGTCGCCAAGCCGTCACGGCGGAAGCTCCCTTCGATTATCGGCAGGAAGGAATTCTGGTAGCCGGCGACGCGATGTATTTTGAAGCGGCTGCCTGCGACCTTGCCCTCGAAATATCCGCGCTTGCTGGAAACCGGCCATCCCCACTTCCGCGGCGGTTCGACGTTCTCTTGAAGAATCCGCGCGGCATGGGCCGGGCTCATCGGCGTCGTGAATTCGAATTTGCGAAATGGCAGCCGAAGATACTCGCGCAGCCGGCTCGGTTCGAAATCAGTCCCGGCGATTCGTTCGGCTTCAAACATTGCGACGTAAGAACGTAACGGAAGCGTCGCGTTAACGCACGAAGGCTGGAGTTCACTGAGACTGTTCGCCGGTCGACGGAGTCGCGCTCGGTGTCGCAGCCGCAGGATTTGACCGCACAGGTGTCGCGAGATCTGTCGGAGTGGAGCCTTCGGATGGAACCGGCGTGGACGCGAGAGAAGGGGCCGGAGACGAGCTGATGGACGCTGGAGATGGTGTCGGCGTCGTGGACGTCGATGTCTCGGGCGTCGGCGTCGTAGACGTCGACGTCTCGGCCCCCGCATTCTTTACGGTCACGCTTAAGAGCGCGTCATTCTGGTAGCAGAACCATACCGTCCTCTTTTCGTTTCTGGTGGCAGCCTCGGTGGGCGACAGGACGATCTCTGCCAGGCCTATTGTGAAGACATCGGCTGCGAGTTCGCCGACCGCTATCGGTGCCTTAGCCGCGATGCCGTAGCCCCTGGTGTAAAGCAAGTATAAATCGCAGCTCGTGCCGCCGGCTCCTTTGCTCGTAGTGACCGGCGAGCCTAGCTCCTGCGTGACGGAGGAGCGGCTGTCACCGGGATGGAACTTCCCCAGATCGACAGGCGTTGGACGCGTCGCCTCCATGAATACGGAGCAGCCGGAGACAAAGCACAGGACGAGGAGTATGTGCCTGAGACGTAAAGACATATCCGGGAACCCCTTTTCTAGTGGTTGCTCGATTCTGCCGGCGCATTGGAGCCGTCGTACGAGACTTTGCCGACGCACACATAGGACGGTACATAACCGAAGCTGAAGAGCGTCAGCATAAGTTGCCGGCTGTGGTCCAGCATCGTGACGTTCGCCCGCGCGAGCTCATCCATGCGAGATTGGCATGCGTCGAGACCGCGGGCGGCAGCTGTCACGATCTTCTGATGATTGGCAGGATCGTCCTGAACGCCCTCCCAAGTGCTGCACCCCATCAGACAGCAGAGCGAGAGAGACAGAATCAGGACTCGCATTTCCGGATCAGGTTGACAGAAGCGTAACTGCTGGACAACGTCTCGTTACGAAAGCATACCCGTAAAGCACGAAGGCCCGATCGCGCTTTCGCGATCGGGCCTTCGGTTCGAATTGCGTAATTGCTATTTCGCGAGCTCGGTTGCGCGCGTCTCGCGGATGACGGTGACCCGAATCTGGCCTGGGTACGTCATGTCCGTTTCGATTTTGCGCGCGACGTCGCGCGCCAGCATCGAGGTGTCCTCGTCCGAGATCTGCGACGGTTCGACGATCACGCGCATCTCGCGTCCCGCCTGCACGGCGAAGCATTTCTCGACGCCCTTGAACGACTTCGCGATGGTCTCGAGATCCTCGAGCCGTTTGACGTAGCTTTCTAGCACCTCGCGCCGCGCTCCCGGACGCGCGCCCGAAAGCGCATCGGCCGCATCGACCAGCGGCGCGAGAATCGTCTCGGCTTTGACTTCCTCGTGATGCGCCGCGATCGCGTTTACGATCTTCGCCGACTCGCCGTATTTGCGCGCGATCTCTCCGCCGATGAGCGCGTGCGAGCCTTCGACCTCATGCGTCAGCGCTTTGCCGATATCGTGCAGCAGCGCGGCGCGGCGGGCCTGCTTTTCGTTGAGCCCCAACTCGGCCGCCATCGCACCGCAAATGAACGCCGCTTCGATCGAATGCATCAGCACGTTCTGCGCGTAGCTGTAGCGATACTTGAGCATCCCGAGCAGCTTGACCAGTTCAGGATGGATTCCGTGCACACCGACTTCGATGATCGCGCGCTGACCGGCCTCGCGAATCGATTCCTCGACCTGCTGCTCGGCCTTGCGCACGACTTCCTCGATCCGGCCCGGATGAATGCGCCCGTCCGAGATGAGCTGCTGCAATGCGACGCGCGCGATCTCGCGGCGAATCGGGTTGTGACACGAAATCACCACCGCCTCCGGAGTGTCGTCGATGATGATATCGACGCCGGTGGCTGCCTCGATCGCGCGGATGTTGCGGCCTTCGCGGCCGATGATGCGGCCCTTCATCTCGTCGTTGGGCAGCGCGATCACCGACACCGTGCGCTCGGCGACGAACTCGCCTGCCAGCCGCTCGATCGCGATCGCGACGACTCGCTTGGCGCGGCGGTCAGCCTCTTCGCGCGCTTCTTCCTCGACGATTCGAATGTGCTTGGCAGCGTCGGTGCGCGCCGATCCGATCATCTCGTCCATCAGCGAGCGCTTGGCTTCCTCGCGGGTCAGGCCGGCGACGGCTTCGAGCTTGGTCCGAGCCTCGTCGATATGCGCCTGCAGTACTTCTTCCTTGTCGGTGAGACTTTTCTCGCGCGCGCGCAAACTTTGATCGCGCCGGTTGAGATCGGCTTCGCGCCGCTCGAAT